>Ga0194112_10000376_pt1 | contig 64599 bp, 61 predicted proteins | sample TA2MahC400mmetaG_FD_146191 | JGI IMG/M metagenome (GOLD analysis project Ga0194112, IMG submission 146191) | Freshwater microbial communities from Lake Tanganyika, Tanzania - TA2015016 Mahale Deep Cast 400m | ecosystem: Environmental > Aquatic > Freshwater > Lake | place: Tanzania: Lake... | reverse complement strand
CCAGCCGTACATCCCTGTTGTGATAATACATTGCAACACGCATCAGGTATCATCACCTCACTGTGATGCGAAAAATTTAAATGATTGCCTATGGGTCATCGCGAGCTTGCTATATTGTAGTTACGGAAAGCGAAGCCCACTGGTATAGGAATTAAAAAGGCTATACACTTTCTTGAATTGGACCAATGAGCATGTTGGTTTGAATCCAATCCAAAAGGAGTATAGCCATGAATGAAATTAGAACAAAAGGACGTAATATAGTCAATGAAAAAACTCTTCTGGTCACGGTTGATATAGGCAAAATGATGAACATGGGGTATTGCCGGTGTCCCGATAAAACAGAGGTGAAGCCATTCGAATTTCAGAATGGATATCAAGGATTTAATAAATTTCTGAACATTATTTTGAAGACTCAAACAACCAAGAAGCTGGAGCACATCGTTGTGGGTTTTGAGTCTACAGGGGCTTATGCGGAGCCATTGATGCACTTTTTGAGGAGAGGAGCCATTCAGCTTGTCCAGGTGAATCCCCTGCACACAAAGAAGCTCAAGGAGCTTCAAGGCAACTCTCCGAGTAAGACGGATAAGAAGGACCCCAGGGTGATCGCCGACATTATGGAGCTCGGTCATGCCTTGACGGTGATGATACCTGAGGGGGCTGCTGCGGATCTGAGAAGACTGACCAATGCGAGGGAGAGGGTTCTGCAAAGACGCACGGCGCTTCTCAATCAGCTTCAGGATATTGTCTTTATATCTTTCCCCGAGTTTCTGGGGATTATGGGGGATGTGAAGACCCAAACGGCCCATTACCTGCTGAAACATTATCCAACGCCGGCGGATATTTTGGAATCCGGTTTGGATCGGCTGATTTCTGAAATGAAAAAAGTTAGTCGTGGTAAATTGGGAATCAAACGTGCCACAGCTCTCTATGAAGCAGCAAAAACATCTGTTGGTATCCAGGAAGGGCATGTCGGACTGTCCCTTGAGCTTCAGGAGTTTCTGCGCAGTATTGAAGAATGTGAACACTTTATCGAACGTCTTGAAGAAGAGATTTCCCGTTGTCTCCGAGAGATTCCTTACAGCGAGGTTCTCCTTTCCATGAAAGGAATCGGTAAAATTACGGTCGCCGGTTTGATCGGAGAAGCAGGGGACTTTAGAAAGTTTCGTAGCATCTCTGAGCTTTTGAAGTACGCGGGCCTGAATCTTTATGAAATCAGTTCCGGCAAGCGGAAAGGGAACAAACATATTTCCAAAAGAGGGCGATCTCTCATGAGAAAGCTGCTGTTTTTCGCAGCTATTCGTACCGTCCGTAAGAATGGTATTATGCATGATCATTACCAGCGGTATCTCCGACGTGGAATGAAGAAGATCAAAGCCCTTGTTGCCGTGTCTCGTAAGCTCTTGGGAATTATGTTGGCCCTTGTCCGTGATCATACCCTCTATCAGGTGAATTATGGAGAAACACAATATCTTAGCGCAGCATAAGCTTTGATGCTTTAGGTGAGTGAGCGGGGTGATTACCACTTCGCTATTTAAGGCGAATGATTATTTCGACCTTCGTCGCGAGCCTCTGTAACCCCCGCTTGCACCTTAGCCCCAATTAAGCAACGTCAGAGCTCTGTTGAGACTCTCAAATAACCAGGGTTGGGCAAGGGTGCTATATGCCAACATTATACAAAATAATGTTTAAAATACTTGACAACAATAAACCAGGAGTGAAACGACGTGGCGATCTCGTTAAGTATCAGTGAGTTATGAGATTGCTTCGCTTTCCCCCCACGCTTCGCTCGGTGCTTACGGCTCACCGCAATGACTGTTTGTATTATGCAAAGATTTTAATGCTTAAACGCTCTTCGAAGCGAAGGCTTCATTTATCGAGTGACTGGGAAATCTATGCTTTCTCCTCACTTTTCAGGCTATTGAACATATCCCACGCCTCTTTCGCGGTATGGTTTTCATGGATAATCGCCCGGAGCGCCCTCATCATGGCAACGGGATGGGGATTCTGCCATACATTCCTTCCCAGGTTGATTCCCGCAGCACCTTTTTGCATGCCGTCGTGGACAAACTCCATGACTTCCAGTTCCGTCTCACATTTTGGCCCCCCCGCCATGACCACCGGGACAGGACACCCGGTGACGACCCTGTCGAATTCTTTACACCAGTAGGTTTTGACTACCCGCGCTCCAAGTTCGGCGGCGATGCGGGAGGCCAGTGCAAGATACCTGGCGTCGCGTTTCTCCAGTTCCTTCCCCACTGCGGTGACTGCCATTACCGGAATTCCGTAAGTTTCACACCGGTTCACCAGATCAGAGAGATTTGTGAGAGATTCCCGCTCGTAGTCACTGCCTACGAATATGGAGATTCCGACGGCGGTTGCGTTGAGGCGGATGATCTCATCTATGGATGTGGTAATGCTCTCATTTGCCAGGTCCTTCCCGACCACACTGGTAGCCCCTGACACTCTGAGAATAATGGGCTTCGTTTTTCCGGGATCGACGGCTGAGCGCAGAATTCCCCTTGTCACGAAGAGGGCGTCGCAGTAAGGCAGAAGGGGCCTGATGGTTTCTCCCGGTTTCTCAAGACAGGACGTGGGTCCCTGAAAGTATCCGTGATCTATGGGTAGAAAAAAACAGTGACCATCGGACTGAATAAGTTGAGACAAGCGATTTTGCATTCCCCAGTCCATTTTGACTACCTCCCGATGATGGTGCAATTTTTTGATGTATTCTACGATAGCGTATTCCCCGTGTTGAGGCAAGCACTGTCTTCGACATACTTCTCACCCGGCAATTGGAACTCTCCGCAGTAAGCTGCGGAGAATCTTCGTTCTTTCAGAAATAGCAATGTTACCCATTCGCTCGCTACCAGATTCAATCTTGACTTTCCCTTCCCGCAACTCTATGATTCCTCTCAATTCTTGCAAGAGGCCAAAGTTCCGGAGTACGACACTGAGTGTTATGTCATTTCAACCGCGGTGAGAGAACTTGTCCTATATTATCAAGTTTTTCTGGATTCATAACGGAGGAGGGAAAGACAATGAAACGTGGATCGCTTTGTGTGTTGATTATTCTTGTACTTCTTTTCCCGGGAGTGGGTTTTTCTGAGACTTCGGAGATTATTTCCGAAGGAGTTTATCATATGGGGGATGGTGAAACACCCATCATTGCGGAAGGAAAGGCCCTGGAGCAGGCGAAAAGAGTTGCCGTAGAGCAGGCGGGGACGTACGTAAAAAGTTACTCCAAGGTCAAGAACTTCCAGATTGAAGAAGATGAGGTGCAGGTACTGGCTTCCGGGATAATGGAGGTCACGGTGCTGGATAAGAAGAGGGATGTGGCTCAGGATGCAATAAAGTTCTGGGTGAAGATAAAAGCAGTCGTGCATCCCGACAGGATGGAAATCATGGCGGAGCGGATCAGGGAGCAGGGACTGACCGAGGATTACAAAAAGATGAAAGATGCCTATGAGCAGAGCCAGAAAGAAATAGAAGCCCTGAAGAAGCAGCTTGCCGGGACAAAGGATGAGACAAACAGGAAGGATCTTGTGGCGAGAATATCCGAGAAGGAAAAAGTCTTCACGGCAAACAGACGGTTTGACGACGGCATGCGGGGCATCCTTGCGAACAGGCTGGATGAGGCGATTGAGGCATTCTCGCGGGTTATCGCAGAAGATCCCGGAAACGATAAGGCGTACGGTCAGCGGGCGATGGCGTACGTGAAAAAGAGACAGTTTGAACTGGCAATTGCTGACTTCAACAAAGTCATTGAACTTAAGCCGGATGGCGCCAGGGCGTATGGGGGCCGCGGGATCGTTTTCAGCAGAACTGGCAAGCACAGGGAAGCGGTTGCCGACCTCACCCGGGCCATGGAGCTTCAGCCGGATGCCCCGGCCTTTGCCCGTGCGAGAATCTATTATTTCCTGGGGCAGTCATACCGTGGGATCGGAGACAGGAAGAATGCCCTCGAGAACCTTCAAAAATCCTGTGATCTCGGGAACAGAGAAGCCTGCAGGCAGGTGAAAGCGACGAAGGGGGATCGTACACCCAGGAAAAAACCCTTGCGCGCCTTGAGAAGTTGAGTCATCGGGTATTGAAAAACGGAGAAGGGAAACAGTGAAACGCACTATATGGCTGGTTATCCTGTTCATGTTCCACTCTGGTCAGGCTTTTGCCGGCGGGGACGTTAATGTCCGGGATTACAGCGACCCATCAAAACCCATTGAGGTTGCGGCCGGTCAGCAATTCATCATTACGGTGGAATCGAACAGGACGACAGGCTACCAATGGCAGTTGGCCGGGGTGCCGGACAGTGCTGTGGTGCAACTGGAGAATGTGGAGTATCGCGTATCGAACACGGGACTTGTGGGTGCGGGCGGTATGGAAGTATGGCGGTTCAAAGCGTTGGGTCCGGGGAAAACGGCAATCGCCATAAAGTATGTTCGTCCGTGGGAAAAGGATGTTCCTCCGGTGAAACATCTTCAATTTACGGTTATCATTCATCGTTAAGTTTTGAGTAATCCCCCCATCCCCCCTTGAGAAAAGGGGGCTGGGGGGATTTTCTTGCACCGAAATCAGCAGGAGCAGGCGATGGTTCTCTTTCTTCTTGTTTTTTTCCTGATCTATGGCGGGTTGCATCTTTATCTTTTTGCGAAGATCAGGGGGGCATTTCATCCGGGATTTGGATCCAGTCTGTGCCTGATTTTCTTCTTAATAGTTATGCTGCTTGCACCCATTGCCGTGAGGGTATCGGAGCGCTACGGATTCGAGTCTCTCGCGAGAATCATCTCCTATGTAGGGTACCTGTGGATGGGGGTGCTCTTTTTATTCATCACTCTCTCGCTGATCTTCGATTTCTACCATTTCTTCATACGCGCGGGAGGATTCATCTTCCGCAGGGAGCTTTCACATCTGGTCATCCCTCCCCTGTACGCCTTTATGTTGCCCGTGATACTTTCTCTGGTTTTGAACATGTACGGGTATTTCGAAGCGAAGGATGTCAGGACGGAGAAAATCACAATCGGATCACCCAAGATACCTGAGAAGACAGGACGGATCAGGATTGTCCAGATAACCGACATCCATCTCGGTCTCGTCGTGAGGGAAGACCGCATGAGGAGGATTATCGAGGAGGTAATTAAAACAGAACCTGATGTTCTGGTGTCGACGGGAGACCTGGTGGACGGACAGATCAACAATCTGGATGAGGCCATGGGACTTCTGAGGGAGATACGTCCGAAGTACGGAAAATACGCAGTCACAGGCAATCATGAGTTCTTCGCCGGTCTGGATCAGGCCCTTGAGTTTCTGGGGAATTCGGGATTTACAGTGCTCAGAGGCGAAGGTGCAACCGTTGCCGGATTGATAAACATCATCGGTATTGATGATCCTGCGGGAATACGGTATGGTTTATACAAAGGAGTTTCAGAAGGGGAGCTTCTGTCTCGATTCCCCGGGGCTCATTTTACCGTACTGCTGAAACATCTCCCCATTGTGGAAAGAGACGCTTCAGGTATGTTTGAACTGCAGCTCTCGGGACATACCCACGGGGGACAGATATTTCCGTTTTGTTTTATTACGAAATTATTTTTCCCCTTTCATGAAGGAAATTTTACTTTCCGGAATAATTCCCGGCTGTACGTGAGCAGGGGAGCGGGCACCTGGGGTCCTCCCATCCGTTTCCTCTCACCACCTGAAATTACCGTGATAGATATAGTCCATGAGAAAAAATGCGAAACGCCGTGAATGCCAAGAGGAGTGATTGATGAAAATACTTGTCTTCGATCCCGTCGGCGGAGCGAGCGGTGACATGATTCTGGGCAGTCTTGTTCATCTTGGATGCCCTCTGGATTACTTGAAAGATTCTCTGAATGCCCTCAATCTCGGGCCATTCGATATAAGAGTTGATTTCAAGAAGGTTCACGGCATCGTCACGGTGGACATCGGTTTTATTAGAGGAGCGCATGATGAGCAAAGACCGTATAAGGATATCAAGTTTCTTATCTTAGGATCGAAGCTCGAAGAAAATATTAAAGAACGGGCGTTGAAGATATTCGGGTGTCTCGCCGAAGCGGAGGCCTCCGTCCACCAGGTGGAGATGGATGAGGTGCATTTCCATGAACTGGGAGCGATTGATTCCATCCTGGATATCGTCGGGATCAGTGCGGCGGTAGAATGGTTTCATGCCGATGCCGTGTATGCGACATCCATACCCCTGGGGTCGGGTATGACGGAAACGCTGCACGGGAAAATCCCGCTGCCCGCGCCGGCAACGATCAAGCTCCTGGAGGGGATGCGGGTGAGATTCACCGGGCAGGAAGGCGAGCTTGTCACCCCTACGGGGGCTGCGGTAATCAAAGCCCTTGCCCGGGGACCGATACATTCCGACGTGATCATAAAAGGTACCGGCTACGGATGCGGTGACAGAGAATTTCACGGCTGGCCTAACCTTTTCAGGTCCATACTGTGCGAGGTATCGGACGTTCGCGATCACGTGTTCATTATTGAGACCGACGTGGATGACATGGTCCCCGAAGAGTGGGAAGCGGCAATTGAACGGGTATATGAAGCCGGAGCCCTCGATGTGAGCCTTGAGACGAGGATCATGAAGAGGGGGAGACCCGGTTCAGGCCTCAGGGTAGTAGCCGGGGCAGGGAAATTGGAGGCGATTATCTCCGCGATTTTCACCCACACGACGACCATCGGGGTGCGATACTTTCCGGTGATGCGTGCGGTTCTCCCCCGTGATGAGTTTCTGATCCGGACCCGGTACGGCGATGTGTCGGTGAAGGAGGTGATCCTTCCCGATGGAACAAAGAGGTACAAGGCCCAATACCGGGACATTCAGAATATGTCGAAAAAGCACGGTATCTCCGTAAGCCGGTTGAGACGTGAAATCGATGAAGAGATACGCACGTATGCGAGCAAAAGGCAAGAGGGGGGAGAATGAGAGACATCCTTGATCTGTACAGAAAAGGATTGATAGACGAGGATGAGGCCCAGGGGAGGATCTGGCAATGTTTTTACGAACGTGGGGAGGAATTCATGATTGACATAAGCCGGCATGAGCGCCTTGGGTTCCCCGAGGTGATCTTTGCTGAAGGAAAGTCGGAAGATCAGCTCCTCCAGATCGTGGAAAGAATCCTTGCAAAGGGGGAGATCGCACTCCTGTCACATGTGAGTCCCGAGAGGCAAAGTGTGCTGAAAAAGGCGTTATCGGGCAACGCAATGGAATCGGCGGGGAGGCTCATGGTGGTGGGTGCGAAAAATACGGGAAAGTCGCCGGGAACGGTCGGGATTATCACGGCAGGCACATCGGACATTCCTTATGCGAAGGAGTGCTCTCTTATCCTGGAGTCAATCGGGACAACAGTTGTTTCCTGCTACGATGCAGGAGTGGCGGGGATTCACCGGCCTTATCTGAGCCTGCGTGAGGTAAAGGACGCGGATGTGCTCATTGTCCTTGCAGGCATGGAAGGAGCGCTCCCCACCATGATAGCCTCGATTACGGACAGGCCGGTTATCGCGGTTCCCACGCCGGTCGGGTACGGTGTGGGGGGCTGCGGGGTCGGCGCCTTTATCGGCATGCTCCAGACCTGCGCCCCCGGCGTGCTTGTGGTGAACATAGGTAATACCGTTGGTGCTGCCGCGGGTGCGGTGCGGATACTCCGGACTCTTGCGAAGAACCGGTCATGAAAGAGATTCAGGATACCCTGCGGGAGAGGAAACATGTAGCGGTGTTGCTGTCCGGGGGGCTTGACAGCACGCTGCTTTCTTATCTCGCCCATGAAGCGCTGGGAGAAAATGCCCTGGCGGTTACTGTCGATTCCCCTATCGTCCCGCGATCGGATATACGGGATGCCCTCGCCAGTGCCCGGGAGATCGGGATCAGGCATGAGGTTGTCGCATTTGATGAACTCCAGTATCCGGATTTTGCCGCGAATCCCCCCGAAAGGTGCTATCTCTGCAGGAAGATGAGGGACAGACTGGTCAGGGAGATCGCAGGGAGTTTCGGAATTGAAACTGTCGCTGACGGCATGAACCTCGATGATTTGGATGATTACCGGCCGGGGATGCAGGCTGCCGATGAGGATGGGATCTGGCATCCCTTCATCGAACACAAAGTGACGAAGGCAGCCATCAGGGAACATGCAAGACGAATCGGCCTTTCCGCATGGAACAAACAATCCGATGCCTGCCTGTGCTCCCGGTTCGCCTATGGCCTTGTGTTGAACAAAGAGAGGCTCTCCCGTGTGGAGCAGGCTGAAACATTTCTCAAAAAAATCTGTCCCGGCCATGTGAGGGTACGGTGTTTCCCCCTCGATGCAGTACTGTTGGAAGTAGAAAAACCCGAGGATGCGCTCCGCCATAGAGAGGAGATTGTCTCGGTGCTTATGAATCTCGGATTTTCCTTCGTCGGCCTTGACATGGAGGGCTATGTCACGGGGAAGATGAACAGGATGATTGCACGGTAAAACAGGGTCGGCGCACTAAAACTCAATTTCTCTGTCCTTCTTCAGCCATTCGATTAAGATGTTTTCACGGGTCTTTTTTATTTTGGCGAGATCTTCGGGAGTCCAGTCATATAATCCGGAGCCCGTTTTTGCCCCTAAAGAGCCTTTTGCCACAGCCTGTTTCAACCGTGGGGGTACTTCCGGGCTGTTGCATAAATCTTTCAGGAGATAACTGGCGATATTATAAAAGATATCCAACCCTCCCATATCGGCGCTCTCAAGCGGGCCGGTGGTGGATAAGCGGCGGCCGAGGCTGTATTTCATCGTGGTGTCTACGGCTTTCGGGGTTGCTATGCCGGCTTCAACAATATACAGGGCCTCTCGTAACAGAGCCAGTTGCAGGCGATTGCCGATGAAACCTAAGGCCTCGCGCTTCAGGGCCACCGGTTTTTTCCCGATTTTTTCCATTAATTTCCAGGTGATGTCCACAGTTTCCTGCGACGTGAACTTCCCGGGTACTACCTCCACAAGAGGCATGAGATACGGGGGATTCCAGAAATGGGCAACTACAAATTTATCCTTTCGCTCGAGTACCTCGGCAATGGCGGTCGGACTTAGACCCGACGTGTTTGTGGCTAAGATGGTATTTTCACGGCACAGTTTTTCCACTTGTGCAAATACCTGCCGTTTAATGGCCAGATCTTCAGCAATTGATTCAATGACGAAATCGGCATCCGCCGCTGCCGCTTCCAGGGTGGTAACTCCCGTAATCCTGCCGAGAATTTCGGCAATGGCTGCTTCCTTTATCAGGTCGTGTTCACGATAGGTTTCCAGTGCGGCCCTGATGTTTTTGAAGCTGCGTTCGATACTCATATCGGATCGGCCAAACATGCGCACGGTGTAACCCGCCAGGGCAAATGTGAGGGCCGTTCCGAATCCCATTGTCCCCGTACCAAGATTACATACGTTTTTGATGTCTTTCAGTTGCATGGCAGTCGTTCCTTTCTGCGAAATGAGCAAAATCTCAGCCTCCTTGAAGCCGTTTTCTGATCTCGTCGAGAATTCGTTTCGCCCCCTGAGCATCTTTCATCCTTATAATACCGATGACGTAACGGCCTGTCTGCTCCGCCAATATTCTCCCGTACAGAGGGTCGATGGCGGTGAGGGAGATGTGATCAGCAGTCTCGGTCAGGTGAACGCCCTGTCCGGACGCCTTCAGGAAAGAACGGTAGTGGTCGAAGGCGCTGCGTGCAGCTTCAGGGGAAGATTCCGGTATCACAAAGACCTGCATCCGTTCGTCTCCCGAGAGTGCATCGGCGATGATTCCCCGGCGGAAAAAGGAATATCCCAGGAGACTCCGGGCGATATACCGTTCACTCTTCGGCACGACACCCGGTATCCGCAGTATCTCTAACTCCGGGGGGCCTCCCGTGTTGTGCGGGAGATTTTGAGAGATGGCCCGGCCGCACGCGAGGAATGTGTTTTGTTCCAGAGTCGTTGTTCCGGTAGCCTGAAGCCTCACGAAATACCTGTCCTGATAAAACATCAACTGAGACGAAGATACAAACCCCTCAACACCGATCATGATCGTGGCGGCACCCGCCTTCCGGTAATTGGAGTAAATCCCGAAGGCGTCCAATGGAGAGCCCATCATATATACGTCCGCCACGATTGCGAGCGATGGATTATTCTTGTGATGATATGTTGCCGTTGCGAGAACCTCAAACCCGTAGGGGAAGTAGAGTTCCGCCTCACCGTTTATGTGATCGAACAGTGTTTCCCGGGTGTGGAGCTTGATCTTGTCTTCTATGATCCAGTCTTCGGCGCACCCGACGGCGGGAAGAACATTTGTGATGGTACGGTCGGCAGCAGGGGCCGTCATTGCCATGCCCACCGTGAACACACATGCGCATATAATAACTATTGATGGGAACCCGAATCGATGCATGGTACCCTCTGATACATGGGAATGTCTCCGAAACAACCTCATGGCGAGAAGAGACAGAAAAGGATTGTTACGCCAGCAACGTTCTTGCCCGCTCCATCTTCATTGCAATGTCGATTCCGTGGATGCATGTGGCCATACAGTCCTTGCAGTCGAGGCGCGCCGAGGCGGACACGTTCGCAGGAATCTCATCATAGGTGGACCGGGCAAGTTCTATGCTCCTGTAGGCCTCCGCATACATGACGCAGCGGTTGATCGTGCTGATCGCTACGCCTTTCGGACATGTCGTTTCACATTTACCGCAGAGGTTGCAATAGTAGGTTCGTACCGCCGAGGCGTATCCTCTCAGAATAAGCTCGTCCATGAAACCGTAAGGCATTCCCATCACCGCGATGTCTTCCCTGAGGTGGGTCATGTCACGCATCCCCGGGATCGCGGCGGTGACGTGACTATCCTGCAACACCCATTTCAGGGCTGCCTGATGGGGACTGATCGGACCAAGTGCATCGGTGCTGTACCCTCCTGCCTGTGTCTTCATCGCGATAATACCGATATTCGCGCTGGCGGCCCTTGCAATGGCTTCTCTTACATCCGTACCGCTCTTGAAGTTGTATGCCACCAGGGCCATGTCGAAGAACTTCTCCTCATCATCCACGAGGGCGTGGAGGACCAGCGCCTGATTCGTATGCGTGGTCACCCCGAAGAAACGCACCTTCCCCTGCTCTCTCAGTCTGAGAAGAGCCTCCCGGGTTTCCGGAATGAATACCCGTTCCCTGCCGCTGAGATTATGGAGCTGGATGACATCGACATAGTCTGTTTCCAGCGCTGTGAGGCTTGTCTCAATATCCTTGAATATATCCTCCTTTGACCTCGATGAGGGGCGTATCTTCGTTGCCACATACACCCTGTGGCGTATACCTTTCAGTGCCCGGGCAACGATTTCCTCGTTCCTGCCGCCCATGTAACGCCGGGCCGTGTCGACATAGTTGATGCCGTGCTCAAAGGCGACCCTCATCACTTCCGGTTCGGGGGTCAGCATCGCGCCGAAGCTCACCACCGTGATCTTCAACCCCGTTCTTCCCAGCGTCCTGTAAACAGGTGCGGGAAACACAAAGCCTTCCTGCGCAGCGCCGGCGATGCCGTTTAAATCCAGGAGTGCCGACGTGGTTCCCGCCAGACCTGCCATTAAAAACTCTCTCCTGTTCATTCCCTTATATTGCTTCTCTTGTTTCATGGCATCCTCTCCTCTTTCCTGAAGGATCACTATAATGTACGAGACGCTCCCGGTTACGGCAGTAAGAGCTGTTTGTCCTTTGACCTTGATTCTCCCACGCTGGTTACATAGATTGCAGGCTGCCCGATGACGGGGCACTTTGCCTCACAGATGCCGCAGCCGGTGCAGAGCGTGAGGTCGACCTTCGGCTGCTTGACGATGAGCTCTTTCCCCTCCCTGTCTTTTACCGTCACCGTCTCGAGCCAGATTGCCTTCTTCGGGGTGGGACAGACCTCTTCGCAGACGATGCACGGTGTGGCGTGGGCGTAAGGCAGGCATCGCCCTTTGTCAACCATTGCTGATCCTATCCTCACTTTCTCCTTTTCGGCAAGATCGAGTTTCTGAATGGCTCCCGTGGGACAGACCTGACCGCACAGGGTACAGCGGTACTCGCAGTAACCGATGCGCGGGATAAGAACGGGAGACCATATCCCTTCGAGACCGGCTTCCAGAAATGTCGGCTGGAGCCCATTGGTGATGCAGACCTTCATGCACTCGCCGCACTTGACGCATTTTTGGAGAAATGCCTTCTCTTCAACCGATCCCGGAGGTCTGATCAGAAGCGGATTTGCGTACGCCGGTTTCATGAGGGGAGAAATCCTCAACAGAGGAACGGCGACAATCCCGGAGAGAATCGAACCGGCGACATACCTCTTCCCCAGGTCGAGAGAAGCCCCGGGCTTCTTCAGGGAAAAGCCGAAACTGACGGCATTGCGGGGGCAGATGTCGTCACAGTTTCCGCAGATGAAACACTCCGTATTCTTCCTTTCCTCCTGTCGGTCGGGGGCGGCTCCACCCTGACAGGATGCGGTGCATGCCCCGCATGAGTCGCAGCCCTCACTTACGGATCTTTTCAGGAAAGCATACCGTGACAGGAGCCCCAGGAGGGCGCCTAAAGGGCAGAGGAACTTGCACCAGAAGCGCCTCTCTATAAGGTTAGCTCCCAGGAGGAGGAAGAACAGGATGCCGATGAATGCCCCCTGAATGAAAAAGGGCTGCTGGAAGGGGAGAACTGTCTTTTTCAGGATGGTGTAAATGAATTCGGAGATACTGACGACGACAGGGATGTTTGCACTGTATACGGCATCGAAGGCAGCACCCGTGGCATAACTGAACATGGGGTACACGGTGACGGAGAGAGACCTGATCAGGAGAGAGAGGGGATCCACGATCCCTGTTAACTGAAGAGTAAAGAGAGATGAGATGAGGAGAAAGATCAGGATGGCGTATTTGACCCGGTACCAGTTCAGAGGTGCGGTTTGCAAGCGCCATCGCTTCAGGGAACCTGCCATGTTATTGAGGGTTCCCAGGGGGCAGACCCAGCCGCAGAAAACCCTCCCCAGGATCACCGTTGCGACCACCACGATGAGCGCGAGATAGGGGAACTTGTCGACAGACCAGGTGGCAAGGCTCGTCGTGAGAAAGAGAAGGGGATCTGCGTCTAAAAAGATCTTCACGGGATAGCCTAATTCGTTGGCCCCCTTCGATTCCGTCTGGAGAAAGAGCCAGAGAAAGGTAAGCAGGAAAAGCCCCTGGGTCGCGATGCGGATTTTTTTAATCATGAATCTCTGAAGTGAATTGTTCTGGATCTCTCCCATCGAGAGACCGGGTCATGCGGTGATTCTCTTGATCTTCAGTTTCGACAGTTCCATCGTGCCGAGACCGGCCTCGTGGCCCATCCTGACGTAAGCGAGATCGCTTCCCCTCATACCGAAGAGGGTTGCCCCGTAGGCATCGACGGCGACCTGATCCGTTCCCGCAACTACGGTATTGAGGAGTTTTACATCCGAGAGATCCCCTCCCTGGGGACCGTTCGCAGTCAGTATCCTTACCGCGTCCAGGACGACGAGGACCGGTGTGACGGCCATGGAAACATCCACAAGACTGCCGTCGATCCTTTGATGAATCCTTCCGCGCCAGCCTCCCATGATTCCCATCCAGTTTTTCATGCCCAGGGTGAGGGTGGTCAATCCGTGGGTTTTCGCGATGGGCACGTTTATTATCTTGTCCGCCTCGAATACCTCCATATAAAGGGGCCATGATCTGAGGGCGTAGCCGGAGAGTTTCATATCCCGGAATTTCCTGTCGTCGATGAAACTCACGAGACCCCCCACCGCCGATACGGCGTCGGCGATCCCGCTCTGTTTGTAACAGCGCTTCGCGTTACTCACGGTATTGTCGAACACCTTGACCTTCTTCGCTCCCGCTTCGTAGCAAAGCCTGACGATAGTCGCAACGACCTCAGGATTGGTGTTAGCGGCGTATTCGGGAGTCCTGTCCCAGCCGATGTTCGGTTTGACGACGACAACATCGCCCCTGGATATGAATCTCTTGATCCCCCCCAATCCGTCAATGGCGGCCCGGGTTATTCTGGCCGGAGAAGTCCCGCGGGCAACGGCTAAATCGGATTTAACTGCCGCATCGGCAGGCGCGATGAGGGGGAATAGAATCTCCGGGGAGGAGATGGCTATTCCTGAAATGAGAGTTGCTTTAAGAAACTTCCTGCGGTTCATGTATCCTCGCGAAAACGGTATTGCACGGCACTATATATGGTGATATGAAACCACGCAAGAAAACTTTTATTAACGATCTGCAGAGAAAGGATATCCAATGGATGTGATTCACATTATGCCGTGTCTTGATATGAAAGACGGGCGGGTCGTCAAGGGCGTTCACTTTGTAAACCTCAGGGATGCGGGCGATCCCGTGGAAAACGCCCGGTTCTACCAGAAAGAAGGGGCGGACGAGCTTGCCATGCTGGACATCGCGGCGACTTTGGAGAACAGAAAAACCCGGCTGGAATGGGTGCGGCAGGTCTCCTCCGTCATCGATATCCCTCTGACCGTGGGGGGAGGGATCGGGACACTGGAGGACATTGAGATGGTTGTGAAGGCCGGTGCACATAAAGTGTCCATGAACAGTGCAGCCGTAAGAGATCCCGATATGTTGAGGAAGGCGGTGAAGGAATTCGGGTCCGGAACGATCACCGTGGCCATTGATGCCCGGAGAAACAGGGAAATGCCCTCCGGTTTTGAACTGGTCGTTTCAGGGGGAACTACCCCGGTGGGAAAGGACGCCATCGCCTGGGCAAGACAGTGCCAGGAGCTGGGGGCGGGGGTGATCCTGCCGACGAGTATGGATGGAGACGGAACCTTAGCCGGTTATGACTTGGAATTCACTAAAGCTGTTTCCGACGTTGTAAACGTACCGGTGGTGGCTTCCGGGGGTGCAGGAACACTGGAACATTTTTACGAGGGTGTTGTGAAAGGGGGGGCTGCGATTTTACTCGCCGCGTCGGTGTTTCATTTTCGTATGTTTACCATCAGACAGGTAAAGGAATATCTGCGGGAGAGAGGTCTATCCGTCAAGCTTTAAGTGTACACATGGTACAATTGGAATCAATCAAGAGAGCCGCTGAGGTGTTGGAAGGTGTGGCGATTAAAACGCCGCTGGTATACTCCACGTACTTCAGCGAAGAGAGTGGCGCGCCCGTCTACCTGAAGTTGGAAAATCTGCAGAAGACGGGTTCATTCAAGTTCCGCGGTGCATACTACAAGCTGTCTCACATCCGAGATCGCATCGGCGGCGGGGGTGTTGTCGCCGCCTCGGCGGGAAATCACGCCCAGGGGGTGGCCCATGCAGCCCACCTCATGGGGATTCCGGCCACGGTTGTCATGCCGGAATGGGCCTCCATCGGCAAGCAAGTGGCTGCCCGATCCTATGGCGCACAGGTGGTGTTACACGGCAAGAGCCTGACGGAGAGCCTCTCTCACGCCCGCAGGCTTGAGGGGGAGGGCCGCATCTTCATACATCCCTTTGATGACGATGATGTCATTGCCGGTCAGGGGACGATTGGTCTTGAGATTGTTTCGGAATTGCCCGGGGTCGATACCGTCCTTGTTCCCATTGGCGGCGGCGGGCTCGTCGCCGGGATTGCCACGGCGGTTAAATCACTTCGGGAAAAAGCGAAAATCGTCGGCGTGCAGGCGGCTGCGTGCGCCTCGGCCGTATCGGCACGCCGCTTGGGAAAACCTGTGAGCGTTTCCGCCGGGAAATCTCTGGCGGACGGGATAAGTGTCAGACAGGTGGGGAAGCTGACATTCCCCGTGATAGAACGTCTGGTAGATGACATTGTGACCGCGGAGGAAGAACAGATTGCCGCGGCGATGTTGAAACTGCTGGAGCGGAAGAAAGTGCTGGCGGAAGGGGCCGGTGCGGTGCCTCTGGCAGCTCTGATGGGTAATCAGTTCCACTGCCGGCCGGGGCAGCCGGTGGTGTTAGTCGTTAGCGGCGGCAATGTGGACAGCCACCTGCTGGGAAAAATTCTGCACCAAGGATTATTCCGGACGGGGCGTATCCTGCGGTTTTCCGTAGAGCTGGAGGATGTGCCGGGTGCTCTTGCCGAACTTTTGCGACTGGTAGCCGGCCACCAGGGAAACATTCTTCATATCCATCATGATCGTATGGGGCGACATCTGCCTGTGGGCTTAAGCAGGGTGGAGTTGGAAGTGGAAACCCGCGACTACCCGCATATAGAACAACTGCTCAATATGCTCGCTTCCGGCGGTTACGACGTGGAGGTGCGCTGACCCCGCACTTACATCATTTCTTTTTCACTCATTTCGACGGCGTGGTCGATCTCGGCTTTAAGCTGGGCCGGCAGACCGGGAATGTCGACGCTGAGGAATCCCCGCACAATGGTTGCTGTCGCTTCCTGTTCGGAGAGTCCCCGGGACATCAGATAGAGGATTTCTTCCTGGGCGATCTTTCCCACCGCCGCCTCATGGGACATCTCCACTCCATCAACCAGGCCCCGTAACTCCGGAATGGCATGGATGAGGCCGCCTTTCAGGAGAAGACCCCGGCATTCCAGGTGGGCCTTCACCCCCGGCACTTCGCCGATCAGGTCTCCCCGGGAGATAATCCTTCCCCCGTTACTTATGGCACGGGCAGTGATTTCCGCCCGTGCATCTTCTGACTTCAGGAATATCCGTCCGCCCACGTCGAGTTCAGAACCGGGGCTTCCCACCAGGAGGCTGTAAAACCTGGAGACCGCTCCCTTCCCTACAAGGTGGGTCGTTGGATACATCTGGAGGGACTTGACCGGCTTCATACAGATGTAGTTATTGAGGAAGAGACCTCCTTCTTCCACCATCCCGACGGAACGGGGTCGTACCATCATTTCTTCCGCCCAGTTATGGATCATGGTGAAACTGAGCTTGGCATTTTTCTTGACGAAGAATTCCGATATCCCGACGTGGAGTCCCTTTTTAAGGTTGGGGGACGTGGCACACCCTGTAATGACGTGAAGTTCCGAATCTTCTTCAGCAATGATCAGGTTGTGGACATACTGGCTCAGGTTCTCTTTGTCAATGTAGAGGCAGGCCTGGACGGGATAGATAATCTTGCTTCCGGGAAGGGCCCGGATGACGTAACCGTCGTGTAGATTGAGCTCGGCTCGAGCCGTATATTTATCTGCATCTACGGATACCAGCTTCCAGTAATAGTCTTTTGTCCAGTCACATTCTTTGAGAGCCTGTTTAATAGGCAGTACCTCAAGTCCTTTCTGGTGCGAGTCAGCGTGGACTATCGCCGTGTCTTTCTGAAAATAGGTTCCCGAACGTCCCTCCTCGCTGGCGTCCACTCCGGATTGGAGAATTCTTTTACGGTCTTTCTCCGGGAGTTTCGTGAGATCTTCCACATACGAATGGGCCACTGGATCGGCGGTAAAGGCATCCAGGTCTATATCCGGGCCAAGGACTGCTTTCTTGTCTTTCGCCTGTGTGGCCTTTTCATTCAGATCGCGCATTTCACACACTCCTCGTACCCGGATTCTTTTATGCACCGGAATATTTCCTGGGGGTTGCTCCTGCAACTTAACACTCCTTCATAGAGTACCTGCCCCTTGTCTGCTGTCACGTAATCCAGGATGAATCCCGTGTGGGTGATGATGAGACCCATCCTGGTTCGTTCGGCGCGCTGCTGTTTATGCGTCTTGTCAGGAGCTGCCTTGTAGTCACGCTGAAGAAGGGAACTGATTGAATGACCTATGAGGGAAATGTTTTCCAGATCCACACCCGATTCCGGCTCATCAAAGAGGAGAAGATCCGCATCCTGGGCCATGAGCTGTAGAAGTTCCGAGCGCTTGATTTCCCCGCCGGAAAAACCTGCATTGATGTCGCGCTCAAGAAAATCGGAGAAATTCACCATCGCGGCGAGTTTTTCGACGTCGATCTCCTTTCGCGCACATATGTGGACCATCTGTCTCGTCTTAAGACCGTGAATGGTAGGCGGCCTCTGGTAGGACATGCCGATACCGAGCTTTGCCCTTTCAGGTACGGGCATGTGGGTAATGTCTTCTCCCTTGAAGAAGATATTACCCGCTGTGATGGTATACTGGGGGTAACCCATGATGGTCATCAGCAATGATGTTTTACCCGAACCGTTCGGGCCGAAGAGAATGTGTGTTTCCCCCGGATTGATTTCCAGATCGATGTGTTTCAGGACTTCCTTGTCACCGATTTTTACCTGCAGGTCTTCTATTTTTAACATGGTATTCTATTTTCCTTCAGTCCTTCAGTTTTTCCACGTTGTCGCCGAACGGTTTCGAAGCCAGTTCGTTCTTGTCGGAAAGAATCAGATCGGCGGCGATTCCTGCCGCGTCTGTAATGATTTCACGGCAGTAGAGGGCGTGGTCGCGGCAGAGCCACGCGTCGTGCCACTGGGAAGTGAGTTCTCTACAGAGAGTCTTTCCGTATTTCTCTTTGAGTCGGTTGGGTACCTGGTTAAACAGGCGATACAGGCCGGGCCTGCCATACAACTGTTCCTTTCCTTTAAGCATCGCCTCTTTCCCCTCACCCTCAGGCAGCTTGCTTCTGCCATGGACGGCACTCACGGCCATGACGGCACCCACCAGGGCTCCGCAGGTATCTCCGTAAAGCCCGATGCCCCCGCCGAATCCCGTCGCCATTTTTTTTGCCTCCTCGGGCAATCCCGTGTCCACAAGGCTAAACACTGCTTCGGTGACACATTCGCAACAGTTGTACCCAAGAGAAAAGTTTTTCCGTGCCCGCTGCCTGATCGCTTCGATTTTTTCTTCCTTGGTCATTGTCTCCTCCTTGAGAGTTCTTTCCTGTGAGCTGTCGTGGGTTACAGGGGAATCAAACGGGCCTGCACAGGACTCCTATATCAGATCAAGAGCTTCCTTTCCCCTCATCCCGATCTTTACACCCCGTTCGACTGCCGCCTTGTTCGCGTCTTTTACCACGCCTGAAAGGAGATCCTCGATTGTTGCAATGGCACTCCCCGTGGCAGACTTCACCCTGGCCGCCGGATAGCTGAAGTTGTCCAATGCCGCTACATCGAATGCCCCGCAGCCGACCATACCGGTTTCGGTGATCACCGCAACCAGATTCAGTACCCCTAATGGAATGATGTACCCATCAGCCTTTTTGTGCGTAAGCTGGACTTTTTCATGGACCATATTTACATCACTCTTTGTTGGTATCAGGACTGGCTTCTTGCCAGTCTCATACTCTTTATCTGCCGGATTTGGTAATGTTGGCTCATATCAGACATCAAGGCAAAAAGCAAGGGATGCCCCCTGGTTGCTAATGAAGGTAGGTTTTAGCCTCCGGTTCTTTCAGATCCACCTTTAGCAGTTTTTTTACGCTGTTCCAGTCGGGATAACTGATCCGGTCTTTCGTGAGATGCACCAGGCCGATTATCTGACAATGGCCGTATCTGCTCCTGGCATAGATTTTTCTGCCGCCGACACCTATCTTCACTTCCGGATTATCGCACCCCATCAGTATGGAGTTTATAAGGATATCGAAGACTTTCAGACCTTCCGTCACAATGTGCCGCGGCTTGAGGGTGTTGATGATATCATGTACCTTGCGAAAACAAAATAATTCAAGTTCAATCCGGATGTCCCTTTCCAGGGCTTCCCATTGAGCTTCGTTTTCGCTTCCGAAGAAGATCAGATTCAATTTTACACTTTTTTCCAACCAATCATCTTTTTCAATGCTTTCAAAGAGGTATTTCATCTTTCTTGCAATCCGTGAATCGTGGTGGAAGTATTCATGCACTTCGGGGATCTGAATGTCTTCTTCCCTGCAAAAGAGTTTATCATCAGCGTTGGGGTTGTGCCCGATTATCATCAATTCAGGACTGAAGTGAACGGGGGAGTAGAAAACCCGAAATCCGCGTTCACTGAAATCATATTTATGCCCGGTGGATTCCCATTTCCTGTACACTTCGTTCACCAGTTCTTCCGCCCAGTCCTGTATATCCATCACCACGCCTCTTTTTTATAGCGAACGTTAAACGAGTTAGAAGGGCATGTCAAGGGGGTTGGTCCTCATTCGTATTCTCCTTTACAACTCAGACAAATATTGCTAATGGAAAAATTACAAAGACCTCCTGTGGAAGGAACAGCCTTCTCAGGAGGATACCCATTTTTAGCCATATGTTTCAGAGAAATTCCGTGGATAATGAGAACGTTCAGCGTCTGACACTTGACGGGAGAGAAATTATCCTCATCGGCACCGCCCACGTTTCCCGGGAGAGTGCCGATCTGGTAATAAAGGTTATCTCGGAAGAAAGACCGGACGTGGTATGCGTGGAACTCTGCAAAGCACGCCTTGATGCCATCAGGCAGAGGGATAAATGGCATGAGACAGACATCGTCAAGGTAATTCGTGAGAAACGGGCTTCCCTCCTGCTCTCCCAGTTGCTCATGGTATCGTTCCAGAAAAAAATCGCGCAGAAATTCAATATCAAACCCGGGGAGGAGATGATTCGGGCGGTCGGGAAGGCGGAAGAGATCGGTGCGGAAGTTGTCCTAGCTGATCGGGAGGTGCGGATAACCCTTCTCCGGGCCTGGCGGATGATGAGCTTCTGGAGCAAGATGAAGGTTGTTCCGGAGTTGATTCTTTCGTTGTTTATTCCGGAGGAAATCACCGAGGAGGATATAGAAAAACTCAAGAGACACGACATGCTGGAAGTGGCGTTGCGGACTGTCGGCGAAAAGCTGCCGGACCTGAAAACCACACTGATCGATGAGAGAGATCAGTATCTTGCTCACACCATAGGCCATGCCCCGGGGCGTAAGATTGTCGTGGTGGTCGGGGCAGGGCACGTCCCCGGCATCGTGAAAAACCTTGGCGTTGACATCGACATTGAGAAAATCAATCAGATCCCCCCGCCGAGCCTCTGGTCGAAGCTCGCGGGCTGGGTATTCTCCGGGGCCATTATCGGACTTTTTGTCGCGGGCTTTTTTTACTCGGGTTCTCAGGCAAGCATGAGCATGATCAAATGGTGGGTTGTTATCACGGCGACATGTTCGGGGCTCGGGGCACTGCTCCTTCTTGCACATCCTCTCACCATAGCGGCCTCAGCCATTGCCGCTCCCATTACCACACTTCACCCCCTTATCGCTGCCGGGTGGGTTGCGGGGCTCACGGAAGCGACCGTGCGGAAACCCCAGGTAAGGGATTTCCTGGACCTTTCGGATGATATTACGAGCATCAGGGGATTCTTCCGCAATAAAATCACACGGATTCTGCTCCTGGTTGCCTTCGTGAATGTCACCACCTCCATCGGCACCTTTATCGCAATTCCGGTAATGATGAGATTTTTTTAGGCTTTCCAATGTCAGAGAGAGAAAAAAACTCCATGCTCTGTCCAAACTGCCGAAGGCTCATCAGTATTGACGAGCCTGCCTGCCCGTATTGTGGTTTAGCGAAACCAGGATCGCGGCTCAAGATGCGGTTTTTTACCTTTTTCTCTGCAGGTGCAATAGATGTCGTAAAGGCGATAATCGTCATCAATGCGTTTTTTTACATCTTCTCGATTCTCCTGAGTCCGACGGCCATGAGTTTATCTCCGAACCCTCTGACGTTTTTATCCCCTTCGGACAGAAGTCTGTTTCTTTTAGGCGCGACGGGAACAATCCCGATTGCCTACGGGCGCTGGTGGACACTGCTGTCCGCGTCTTTTCTCCATGGGGGCATCCTCCATATTTTCTTTAACATGGCGGCGCTGAGTCAGTTGGGCCCTTTCGTCCTCAGGGAGTTTGGATTCAGCCGCTTTGTGATCATTTACCTCTGTACCGGTGTAGCAGGATTTTTTCTGTCATATTTAGCCGGTATTCCCTTTACCATCGGTGCATCAGCAAGCATCTGTGGACTCATCGGCGCCATCCTTTACTACGGCAAAAGCAGGGGGGGCTTTTACGGTGAGGTCATTTACCGGCAGGCCATGGGATGGGTGGTCGGTCTCGTGCTCTTTGGCGTGCTGGTGCCGGGAATCAACAACTGGGCACACGGCGGGGGCATCATTTCGGGTATACTCCTGGCATTCCTGATGGGATATCAGGAAAAGAAAAGTGAAAACCAGCTGCATCGGGTTCTCGCCGCCGGTTGCATCGTGGTGACACTGTTCTTTCTCCTGTGGGTGAGCCTACAGGCGATGTACTACTTTTTTAGTGCCGTGGCCTCTTAAAGTATGCCCAAAGGGCAATCCCATACACAGTGTACTGCATGATTTTCTTTGACAAGTGAAACCCTTTCTACTAATCATATAATTCCACACACCCTAATTAATGCAGGACGCGTAGTGATGCGCGGCTGTTTTCTCAGGAGGTAAAACGGCAGATGGGAACGAAAATAATCGCTGTGTCAGCGCGAGTTCACCTGACGGGGGTACTTCTTTTATGTGCTTTCCTGATATCTGGTTGTGATACCGCGTTGACGGTGGGAGGGAGAACCATCGGTGTGAAATCCGGACATTTCCTCTTTACGGATGGGTATCTCGCAACGAATTACAACTACTCCCTCAAAGAGGTCTGGAAAGCCTGTGAGCAGGTAATGACCGAGATGAAGGCGACCGGGATAGAGAAGAATCTCAAAATCGCCAAAGGAACGATAAATGCCTTAGCTCATGATGAGAAGATCCAGATTCTGGTTGAATATGTGTCAAAAGAGCAGACGTCTGTTTCCATTCGCGTCGGTTTGTCGGGAAACAACATGGCTTCCCAGCTCATTCATGAGAAAATTGCCAATAAGCTCATCCAGTCTGAGGGAAGGGCGACACAGTAGAATAAGAAATAGCGCGTGAACATTCCCGGCCGGGACGGATGGGCGCATTTCAGGTGGCCGCTGCACCCGAAATGCTGTCCGCTTCTTTCCTTTCGATGATAAAATCGCAATGACTCCTGCCACAGGCGATCGTATTTTCCCAGGAATCTCCTCGGCTGAATCTCAGGGAAGGAAAAGCGCGCAGATAAAATTCCCGATCAACTTCGCAGAATATCCGCGTCAGTTCCGGAGTGCCGGCTTCGTTAAAAAAGTCATAAAAGACGCATCGTGTGATGATGAAATGGCATGTGTGATTGTCATGTGAAATGTATGTTCGGTGACAGAATTTACCCGCCCCCTCGTTCTCAAATGCCTGTCTGAACGCGGTAAGGTGTTTCATTCCATCTGTTTCGGGTAGAGACAATTTGTGCAAAAAATTCAATAATTCTTTCAATGCCGCAGGGATGGATATTCTTTCGGTGAGTGTGTAAGCAGGTTCTTTCCCGAATTTATTCTGGAGTTTTAAGTACACAGCGCAGACGAATGCGAGGCGCCTGACAAATTCCGATTCCTCGCCGGGAGAAATCGCCCAGTGCGTGTTGCGAAATATTTTCCTTTTTATGATGAGACATTCCGCGAGAAACCAGGGCCAGGTTCGTCCCAATTCCTTGCCTAATACTGATTGAATTAATTTGATTTGTTCGGCGTTCATATGTCGTATCGTAAATTGATATAGTCGTAAATATCTACTTACATTGTAAGGTAATAATATTCAAGTGTCTCTGAACCTGTCCCGGAAAGAAATGATGGCTTACCGGTTGACACAAAGGAGCAATCCCTTGAGGTACCGTCCCTCCGGGTGGGCTAAGTTTGTGGGATGATCCGGACCGGGACCAAGGGTCTGAAGGAGCTGAGCCGTCTTCCCTGCATCGCGGACGGCACTTAAGACGATTTTTTGAAAGAGATCGGTATCGATGTAATTGGAGCAGGAAAAGGTAACCAATATCCCCCCGTCTTTTAGATGATTCACGGCATGCAGGTTGATATCTTTATATCCCCGGGACGATTTCGCCACGTCTTTCTTCGCTTTGGCAAAGGCAGGCGGATCGAGAATAATCATATCGAATGTCTCCCGTGTTTCCCGGAGGAAGGTAAAGGCGTCAGATCGGATAATCGGGTGATCTTCCGGGGAATAACCGTTTCTCTGGAGATTCTGCCGGGCCATCTCGCCGGCCGCTGCGGATATTTCTACGGAGATTACGCGTCTGGCCCCTCCCCGGATACTGTATGCAGAGAAGGCGCCGGTGTAGGCGAAACAGTTCAGCACCGTCGCGTGGCTGCTGAGCCTCTCAATCAGTTCCCTGTTGTGCCGCTGATCCAGGAAAAAGCCGGTTTTCTGGCCGGTGGCAATGTCGATTGTAAAAAGGAGATGGTTTTCCGTGATCTCGACCGTATCGGGAGGGGCGTTGCCGCGGGCAGGACCGATTCTGTCAACGAGACCTTCGCTCTGCCGTGCTCTGCCTTCGCTCCGCTCATAGATACCTGAAGGTCGTATCTCTTCCTGGAGAATCCGGAGAATTGACTGGCGTTCCCTTTCCATGCCGGCGGTGGCAATGGCAAACACCAGATATTCATTATACCTGTCGACAACCAGCCCTGGCATCCCGTCACCTTCCGCATTGATGAGGCGGCAGGCGGTGGTGCCCTCCGGCACAATCTTTTTTCGTAGAGAGAGCGATGATCGGATTCGCTGTTGCCAGAACTGTTGGTCTATGGATGCTGTGGCATCAGTGGTAAGTAATCGAAAGATAATATCCGAGCGGGGATTGTAGAAACCCAGTCCCAGAGGATCTCCCCCGTGTGTTGATACGGCGGCGATGTCGCCGGGTTCCGGGGATCCCTCAACGGAAGCCACGGCTCCGGAGAAGATCCATGGGTGCCCCCGGAGGAGAGAGGCTTCGCGATCCGGTTTAAGGATTATCCTGGGATATCTGCTTCTTACGGTTGCGGGTGACATAGTGTTTTGGCATCATATTTTCTGGCAATGTAACGGCTACTCCTTTAAAATGCAAGCTCAGCTTTGAAGGGAGCGAGAAGGATCGTCTAAGTGCAGATTTGCGTTGATAATCAATAAGTGTTTTGGTACGTTACCCGGCAACCTCATGAGTGAAAGGAGAAAATGAATCGTTAAATGTACGCCGTGATAATGGCCGGTGGCAGGGGAACCCGCTTCTGGCCTGAAAGCAGGGAAAGGATGCCGAAACACCTGCTGGATATTGCAGGTGAAAGGACTCTCATCCAGGAAACCGTGGGGAGGATAGAGACTCTCGTTCCCGCGGAAAATATCCTGATTGTGACGGGTCTCAGTCATGCGGAGGAATTGATTAGGCAGTTGCCCCAGATCCCTCCGGCCAACGTTCTTATAGAACCGGTGGGGAGAAACACCGCTCCCTGTGTCGGCCTGGCGGCACTCCATATTAAAAGGAAACATCCTGAAGAGGTCATGGCAGTCCTCCCCGCAGACCATGTCATTACCGATGCGAAGGAGTTTTGCGAGGTGCTTCCCATCGCCGCAGAGATGGCCAGGCAGGGAAATTACCTCGTTACCATCGGTATCCCCCCGACAAGGCCGGAGGTGGGATACGGTTATATTGAACGGGGAGCCCTGAGAATCTCGGTTAGAGGGAGAGATATCTATGAGGTAGCGTCCATACGGGAGAAACCTCCCCTCGAGACGGCAGAGATGTTTCTGGAACGGGGCGGATTTTACTGGAACAGCGGGATGTTTGTCTGGAGGGTTGATACAGTATTGAAGGCAATAGAAACATTCCTACCTGACCTTCATGTCAGTTTGATCAGGATGGAGAAAGCGATAGGCAGTGACCGGGAGAAGGAGGTCATTGACCGGGAATACACTCATATACAACCGATGTCCATCGATTATGGGGTTATGGAAAAGGCGGAAAATGTGCTCCTCATCAGGGGTGATTTCGGGTGGTCTGATGTCGGGAGCTGGGACGCCCTGTGGGAAATATCAGGGAGGGATGAAGATGGCAATGTGGCGAGTACATGCGGTCATTTTGTGGGTGTCGATGCGAAAAATTCTTTGGTGCACAGTACCGGAAAGATGGTAGCCCTCATCGGAGTGAAAGACCTCATCGTGGTCGAAACGGAAGATTCCCTTTTGATTTGCAAGAGGGGCCGTTCTCAGGATGTGAAGAAGGTAGTGGATATCCTTGAGAAAAAAAATATGAAGGAATTTCTGTAACGGCCGACCCCACTGCAAGGACTTACATGTCAGGTATCATTACCTCTGAAAGATTCATCCTGGCCTCTGCGTCGCCCCGTCGCGTTGAACTTCTCACGCTTCTGGGGCTGCCCTTTGAGATCGTGCCCAGCGATGTTGAGGAAGCCTTTCTTCCGGGAGAGACTCCGAGAAAACATGTCCTGAGACTTTCAGAGGAAAAAGCGAGAAGAATTTCCGAACGTTACCCGGAAGCGTGGGTGATGGGGGCGGATACCATCGTAATCATTAACGGTGAAGTATTAGGTAAACCGAGGACATCTGCTGAAGCGAAAGACATGCTGGCGAAACTGAGCGGTCAGGTTCACCGCGTGTTTACCGGTTTTGCTGTGATGCGGATGAGGGGGGATTTCATCGTCAGCGACGCCGTTGAGTCTTCTGTCCTGTTCAGGGAAATTCCGGAGGATGAAATGGTATGGTATATCCGTTCCGAGGAACCTTACGATAAAGCGGGGGCATACGCGGTACAGGGTATGGGGGCATTTTTTATCAAGGAGATCCGGGGATCGTATACAAACGTCATGGGTCTTCCCCTCTGCGAGGTTGTGGACGTATTAAAGCGCATCGGGGCAATCCGTTTTTCCGGAGGAGACAATGGAATCAACGGTAAGCGCTAATATTGCCAGGGTAAGGGATACCATTGCCGAGGCTGCATTGCGATCCGGTCGCAAGGTTTCCGATGTCAGGCTGATGGCGGTGACCAAGACAGTGGATGATGAACGGATCATGGAAGCCATTGAGGCGGGAGTGGACATCATCGGCGAGAGCTATGTCCAGGAAGCGAAAAGGAAGATTGAGAAGATGGGAAAGAGTGTGGAATGGCACATGATCGGTTATCTTCAGAGCAATAAGGCAAAATACGCGGTGAGGCTTTTTGACATGATCCACTCCGTCGACAGGTTTGATCTGGCCGTGGAGATTGACAGAAGGGCGAGGGCTGCGGGAATGGTTACCAGTATCCTCATTGAGGTGAATATCAGCGGCGAGAAGACAAAAAGCGGCATACCCTATTCTGAGGCCATGCCACTGATCAGGGCTGTTGCACCTCTCGAACATCTTTCGATCCGGGGTCTGATGACTATGCCCCCCTGGTTTGATGATCCCGAGGAGGCGAGACCATACTTCGTGAAACTTCGGGCACTGAGGGACTGGGTTTTGGAGGAACGAATAGATCATGTGGAAATGAGGGAATTATCCATGGGTATGTCCGGTGATTATCAGGTTGCCGTGGAGGAAGGGGCAACCATTGTGAGGGTGGGAAGGCATATTTTCGGGGAGAGGCCTCTAAGAGGCGTTCGGTAATGTCAGTGTCCGGAGAAAATATTTACTGTAATGGATGATACGCAGGACTGGTGTCTTGCCTGTCCGAGAGGAAAGATATGAAAAAACATAAATGGCAGATTCTGCTGGGAGTAATACTGGTTTTTCTTTCTGCAGTTTTCTACTTAGTTCACTATTTCATTTTCAGGGATGCCCACCACATTTTCATTTATCTCATCGGTGATATTGCCTTCGTATTTATCGAGGTCCTGTTGGTTACCATGATCATTCATGAGATTCTGGTCCTCAGGGAGAAAAAGGCGTTGATGGAGAAACTCAACATGGTCATCGGGTCGTTTTTCGGTGAGGTGGGTAAAGACCTTCTTAAGATCCTGTCCGATCTTGATCCCGATGTGGGGCGGATCAGGAACGACCTTATCGTGACGGATCGGTGGACCTTACGGGAATTTACAGATATGGCAGCGCGCTTGAAGACGTATACCTATGAAGTAGATCTCCGGAGGGGAGACCTGACATCTCTTAAACAGATGCTCATCAAAAAGCGGGAGTTTCTCCTCCGGCTTCTGGAGAATCAGAATCTGCTGGAGCACGATACGTTTACGGGACTCCTCATAGCGGTGTTTCATCTGACAGAGGAGCTTGCATCCCGCACCGATGTGAAAAACCTGTCACCGCCGGACATGAAACACATCACCAATGACATCAAGAGGGTTTACGGTTTGCTCATTTCAGAATGGCTTCACTACATGATTTATCTGAGGGAAAACTATCCGTACCTTTTTTCTTTTGCCATGAGGACAAATCCGTTTGATCTGGAGGCTACGCCGGAGATAAAATAGTAGTAGTATGGGACAATTTGTATGAAAATGGCAAAGGCAACATAAAGAATGTAAATATATCGGTAGAAAAGACGTCTCGCCTGTTCTATTGGAATGGAAGACGTGGGGGCAGAGCCAATTCACAATACTAAATGTTTGCATAATTACTCTTTGGTCATCGCGAGGAGTGTAACAACGTGGCGATCTCATTAAATATCAACGAGTTGTGAGATTGCTTCGCGCTCGCAATGACAATAGGCGTTATGCAAAGCTCTCAAATGCTTAGGAGATGTGGAAATGGATAAAGCAGCGTTCTACAGATTGAGCTATGGCCTGTATGTCGTGACTTCAAGGAAGGATGATCAAATCAACGGACAGATCGCAAATACCGCGTCTCAGGTAACGTCGGAACCGCCGACCGTTGCCGTGAGCATCAATAAACAAAATCTTACACACGAATACATCGAGGCAAGCAGGAAATTTACCGTTTCCATCATCGGGAAATCGACACCCATGCAGTTTATCGGTCATTTCGGGTTTAAATGTGGCAGGGATATAGACAAGTTTGCCAATATACGGTTCAAACTTGGAGAAACAGGAGTTCCCATCGTTCTGGATCACACCATCGCCTATATAGAAGCGGAGGTCGTGAATCAGCTCGATTGTGGGACTCACACGATCTTTGTCGGTCGGGTCAGGGATTGCGGAGTATTGGATAGTTCTGATGAACCCATGACGTATGCCTACTACCAGGAAGTGAAGCGCGGGAAGGCTCCCAAAACGGCACCCACCTATCAGGAAGCGCCGAAAAAAGCGGAGAAAGTGGACAAGTATACATGCTCCGTGTGCGGGTATATCTATGACCCGGAAAAGGGAGACCCCGATTCAGGTATCAGGTCCGGAACAAAATTTGAAGATCTTCCCGCGGACTGGACATGTCCCGTCTGCGGTGCCGATAAGTCCAAGTTTGAAAAGGAAGGTTAGACTCTCCACGCCCTTCTGAGGCGCAGGGAGTTGCTGACTGACTTACAGTTGCCCCTTTTCAAGAAAGCTATAATAGTCCTTCTGATTAAAAATGATGTGATCGAGTAGTTTAATTCCTAATGTCTCACCGGCAGTTTGTAACTGCTTTGTGACCTCAATGTCTTCTTTACTTGGTTTCACTTCACCCGAGGGATGATTGTGAGCAGCGATAATGGCTGAAGCTCGGTCAGTGATAGGATCGGCGAAAACCTCCCGCGGGTGAACCTGTGTTTTATTCACGAGGCCGACGGAAACGACACGATGCGCTATGACTTCATTCGCGCCGTTCAAGGAAATACAGATGAAGTGTTCCTGCTTGCGGTCAGCATAGTGTTGAATCAGCGGCAGGACATCGGGAGGAAAGGAAATCTTAAATCCTTCAGGTCGTATGCGGCGGCGAGAGAATTCCAGAGCCGCTGCAATCAGTGTTGCCTTTGCCAGACCGACACCTTCAATCTTCTGGAGTTCTTCTAATTTCAGATTTCCGTGAGATGAGTCCAGGGATTTCAGTATGCGTTCCGCCACAGACATGACATCACGCCCCTTTGTGCCTTTGCCGACCAATACGGCGATCAACTCCAGATCGGATAAAGATTGTGCACCTTTCTCCTGCAACTTCTCACGGGGGCGGTCACGCTTGGGAATGTCAGATATTTTCTTCATGTTTTGATTACCGGATTGGAGGGAAGAATTCTTTCCGACAGGCTATAAGTATGGACAGCTCACGGTAATTTCTTGTCCCGCACCTTATGCGGCCTCATAATAAATAATTGATACTTCGGAATGCAGCTCCTCGATGCGGTCAAGAAGCGTTTCAACCTTGCCGGTAACATGACTTTTCATATACGCCTCACCGCAATCGGAACAGATTTCGGCAGGCACATTTTTGATAATGGCAACTTTTTCTCCCATTAAAAATGACAGGGTTGTAATGCCATCATTCATTTCCCCACCGCACAAGGGACATTTTTTGAATTTATTTTTTTCTCTTTTTCCAGCCATCTTCCCACCTCTCAGCGGACGGTTTATATACAGTGACAATTAATATTCGGTCAAAATCCTCGTCCAGTACTGTGACCACATGAACAGGTTCATCGTTTATAAATCCAAGAACTAGGCAGTCAGGCAATGGTCGTCCTACCACGTTATAATCTTCAACGAGTACGCAATCTTTGAGGGCATACTCTATTTCAGATTTTCTCAGTTCCTCAGTCCTCAGTTTTTTACAGCGTGAGATGACCACAATATCTTTTCATTGATAGCCTCAATATGTTCACTGGCTTTCTGGTGAATAAACAATATCTTTTTTAATTTATTCATTTGATCATCTCAAGTGCAAGCTATGATCTCAAGGGACTATGTGAGGCAAACTATAGCACATTAAATGAACTTTGATGAAAAAGTTTTTTCTGCTTACTTTATCCCGACCACTTATGGATTTGTCCCTCTTCCTCACCCTGAAATGGTCTGCATAAGTACACTCTAAGTGCCATAGTTCACGTGTGGTGCGAACTATGGCACATTTAGTGTACTTTTTGTAAATAATTTATGTTCTCACATTACCCCAAGAATCCAACCCTCGATGTTTGCAACTTCCCGCTCGCCTGGTGAGAGTGGTGGATCAAAAAACCGGGGGAGATAATCGTTAAGATCCATCTCTTGAAGCCAGCGACTGGTGGCGTAGGCATCCTGCTGATCTCTGGTTTTGCCGTCATCAGGGTACCGGTTTCGCCAGAGCGAGGGATAGACCTCTGCCACGACATGGCGACCGTTTTTAGGTGTCCAGCCGTCGAAAGGCCAGAAATGAACGGATTGCCCCAGTGATCTTCTTAGGTAGCGAAGCCAGGGAATTCCCGCGTGGGTTGACTTGGCTACCGAACCTTGCACGACGAAATGAAATACCGACCGGGCGCGCGGGGTACGCTTTTCCGTGATGCGGCGCCATCTTCGATCACCTATCCGTTCAGCAGCCTTCCCGCGTATTCCATCACGAATGAAGTCCACATACGTGTGCGGAGAATCAGTCGGCCAGTGCGCACAGAAATCGTCGAGGAAAATATCCCAGTTCTGCAGGATTCCGTACCTCTCAAAGTAGGGCAGTGGGAATGAAAAGCCGTGATCGATGCCGACGATGGATCGTGGAGTTTCTTGAAGGATTGTCGTCAGCCACTCGGCCAGTCCGCGGCGCGTCCAGTATTTACGGGGGCTTGGCGGCGGGTTGACCTCATACGGTGCATTGCTTCCATCAGCAACAAGAATGCGGAGCCCCTTAAGACTTGATTCGGGTGTTTGGGCACCCGAATAGTCTATGCCGATATAGCGGTGAAAGATGCTCATGGAAATACGGAGAGATGAATAGGGCTGTTATATGATGCAAAGAATAAGCAGCACTGTCAATCTGTTTGTGCTATTTTTAATTTGTCTTGAATGTACTTCCGAATATCTTTCGCAACCTCATCGTATTCAGTCCGGTGTATTCGCTTGGATTCAAAGTCTATCTTCACGTCTTGAAGAAATTTTTCAAAGTCTGAGTTCTGCTCACAAAGCTTGTTGATTATCGTCCAGTTCCTTCACGAATTGCCGTTTTCGCCATGGAAGCCAATCCGTCGACGTTTCGACTTTGGTGGTTCCATCAATTGTCGGATGGCATCAAACACGACTTTGAATTGGGCATCGTATTTCTTTTCAAGCGCATTGAGCCTCCTGGCAAGGTCTTTATGAGCAGTGATCATCTCACGCAGCTTTACGAAGGCTCTCGTTATCGCGATGTTCACCTGTATGGCGCGCTCACTATGCAGTACGCTGGAAAGCATGGCAACATCCTGTTCGGTAAATGCGTAGGGCATTGCTCGGCGGAGCCCGCCCCAACTTGAAGTCACAAATTGTGATTTCAAGTTTGCAAACTCTTGATTTGTCAGTTGAAACATAAAATCATGAGGGAACCGTTCAATATTTCTTTTTACGGCTTGGATCAGCACCCTTGGCTCTACACCATACAATTCTGCCAAATCTATGCTTAAAATGACCTTTTGATTCCGAATCAGGAAGATCCGATTTTCAATCCGCTCCATGGGAACAAAAGGCTTTTTATCATTATATATTCCAATTCCTTCGTGCCTCTTATTTGAGGGGTTGAAGAGATATTACCTCAATATCCATTTGAAATTTAAGCGAAAGTATACCTGAATAGAGAATCAGTCAAGTAAAAATTAAGGATTTTTCATTCACTTCGTTCCTTCGAAATGATAGTTGGGGTTTGAGACTACGCTTTCCATGATCTTCTGAGGCGCAGGGAATTGCTGACGACCGAGACGGAACTCAGGGCCATGGCGGCCGCTGCAAATTCAGGGTTAAGCAATATACCGAAAAAGGGATAGAGGACACCGGCGGCGATGGGGATGCCGATCACGTTGTAGATAAAGGCCCAGAAGAGGTTCTGTCTGATCACCTTCATGGTTTCCAGTGAAAGCCTGATTGCCATGGGCACGGATTTCAGATCATTTCTCACCAGGGTAATGTCACTCGCTTCCATCGCCACATCCGTACCGGTCCCGATGGCGATCCCGATGTCCGCTGCGGAAAGTGCGGGGGCATCATTGATGCCGTCTCCCACCATGGCGACCACATGACCCTCTCCCCGCAGGCGGGCAATTTCGGTCGCCTTGTCTTCCGGGAGCACCTCGGCCATGATGTGCGCGATACCCAGGGCGGATCCAACCGCCTTCGCGGTATGCGGATTGTCGCCTGTGATCATGACCACCTCAAGTCCCATGTTCCGCAGCATGGCGACGGTCTCTTTCGCAGTTTCCCTCGGTACATCCGCCACGCCTATCAGGCCGACGAGCCGGGAGCCTTCGGCGATGAAGACGCATGTCTTCCCGTCATTAGCAAGGCGGTTTGCGTCATCCGCGAGACTTTCTGTCTCTATGCCCTCTCTTTCCACGAATCGCCGGTTGCCCAGAGAGAATTGCCCGCCATTCAGGAGAGCCCTTGCTCCCGAACCTGAGACGGCCTCGAATTGATCAACCCGCTGCGGTATCAACTCTTCCTTGCGACCTCTTGCGACGATAGCTGCCGCAATGGGGTGTTCAGAGACGGCCTCCAGGGACATGGCGATCTGCAAGACCCTGCGGTGTGTTTCTCCCGGTACGGCAAGTACGTCGGTAACTTCCGGCTCCCCTCTTGTTAATGTCCCCGTCTTGTCGAACACAACCGTGGTGAGCTTGTATGCCTTTTCCAGGCTCTCACCCCCCTTGATCAGGATGCCCTTCTCGGCACCGATGCCGGTTCCTACCATGACGGCGGTTGGTGTTGCGAGCCCCAGGGCGCAGGGGCAGGCGATAACCAGCACAGAGACAAAATTCAGGAGCGCCCGGCTGAATACAGGATCGGGTACGAAAAAAAACCAGATGACAAAAGTCAGTGCTCCTATGGCGAATACAACGGGGACAAAGATGGAGGCGACTTTATCCGCCAGTCTCTGGATCGGGGCCTTGGAACCCTGGGCTTCCTCGACAAGGCGGATAATCCGGGCAAGCGCCGTTTCCGAGCCTACCCTGGTTGCCCTGAATACGAAACTCCCGCTTTTATTTATCGTCGCGGCGAACACCTGTTGGCCTGCTTCTTTGAGAACGGGCATACTCTCACCGGTGAGCATGGATTCATCGACCGTGGAGGTTCCCGAAACAACGGTGCCGTCTGTGGGAATTTTTTCTCCCGGCCGCACGACAATGAGGTCGCCTTTCCTGACCTCTTCGATGGGGATATCCACCTCACTCTCATCACGGATGATCCGTGCGGTTTTGGGTTTGAGGCCCATCAGCCGTTTGATGGCTGACGACGTTTTCCCCTTCGCTTTTGCCTCTAACAGTCGTCCCAGGAGAATCAGCGTGATGATGATGGCGGCACCGTCGTAATAGACGTGGGGCGCCATAGAAGCGCTTGTAAATATCCTGGGAGTGAAAGTTGCCAGCAAGGAATAGAGGTATGCGGCGAGTGCCCCCACCGCGACGAGGGTATTCATATCCGTGGCTCTCTGGCGCGCGGCCTTCCAGGCGCCGGTGAAGAATCTGTTCCCGACCCAGAATACGACGGGAGTCGTCATGATAAAGAGGAAAATGAGCATGATCTCTCTTGGAATTGCTCTGAGGAAGGGAAACCAGTGCTGCATGGAGCCCATGAAGATGAGGATACTGAGCACAGCGCCGACAGCAAATTTGGTTCTGAGTTCTTTGATCTCCTTTTCCCGGGCTTGAGTTATCGGATCTTCGCGATCCTCGATGATCAATCCCAGGAATTCATAGCCCTGGTCGGAGACCGTTTTTTCCAGTGCCGCGACGCCACCCCAGAATTCCGAGTGGGTGATTGTTGCCCTTCCCGTGGCTAAATTCACCGCCACATCGGTTACCCCGTTGATTGCTCTGAGCGCCGTCTCCACCCGCTTCACGCAGGCGGCGCACGTCATTCCCCCGACAGAGATCGTTGTTTTCAAAGGTGGTGCTTCAGGCAACTTCATATCCTGCCTTCTCGATATGTTTCCTGATGAGTGTCATATTCACAGGCTTTTCTTCGTCAAATGTCGCCTCATTGTTTTTCAGGTCGACCTTGACGTTGCTGATACCCTCGATCTCACTCAGGGCCCTGGTCACAGCCATGACACAGTGATTGCACGACATCCCCCTGATTTTAATGGTTCTCATGATTATCCTCCGTTCCTTTCAATGGTGCGGATATGTCTGTGCTCATTACTCTTTTGTGTTCTATACCACACTTGGATTTCTATTCGTGAAATTTTTCCCGGTGTGATGTGTATAGAGATAATAATCTGTTGACGAATCTTCATTATTTACGTATATATGAGCTGCGCGATCAATAGAAATTGTCGCACGATAGAAGAACTGAAGGGGAAAATCACATATGATCGTCAGATGCTGGGGCGCAAGGGGTTCGATTCCCGTGTCAGGTCGAGAGTACATAAGGTATGGAGGTGATACTACCTGTCTTGAGATCCGGACAAAGAATGACGAGGTCATCATTATTGATGCAGGCTCGGGTATCAGGGCTCTTGGCAATAAACTCATTGCCGAGAAACGGCTCAGGTATACAATGATCTTTACCCATGCCCACTGGGATCACATTATGGGGTTTCCCTTTTTCAAGCCGATTTACTTCAAGCGGGCGGTCATTAAGATGTTCGGCTGTCCCTTTGCCCAGACCTCGGTAAGAAACATGATATCAAAAATCATGGAACCGCCCAATTTCCCTGTGAATTTTGAGAATATCAGGGCCGAAATCGATTACCATGAGTCGTGTGAAAATCAATTTTCCATAGATTCCCTGACGGTGATCCCCATTCCCTTGAGTCACCCCAACCAGGGCGTGGGGTATAAATTTATTGAAGGCGACAAGAGATTCGTGTTTCTGACGGATAATGAATTGAGGTATACCCATCCCGGGGGAGTCCATTACGAACAGTACCGAGATTTTTCCGCCGGGGCCGACCTGCTTGTTCACGATGCGGAGTATACGGAGGAAGAGTACAAGAAGACGAAAACCTGGGGTCATTCTGTATACAAGGATTCACTTGGGCTGGCCCTTGATGCCGGGGTGAAAAAACTCGGGTTGTTTCATCACAATCAGGAGAGATCGGATGATGCGGTTGATCTGATCGTCGAAGATTGCCGGCGTATCGTCAAGAATAACCATACAAATCTGGAATGTTTTGCCCTCTCTCAGGGCATGGAAGTTAAATTGTAACATATCGGATGAATCTTTTCTGTCTTTTTTCGCTAATCCCTTGTATTCTGCTGCTGCATGCTCTCTGCCTGGAAGTTGATGCCGTGGAATCAAGAGATGTTTTGGTCACTTAAAAACCCGTGTGCGATCATTATGTAAAACACTATATTTCAAGGAGGAAGACGATGAGAACTCAAACAGGAAAATTGATTGGCGAACGTAAGATCCCCCGGAGTCTTATCGCGGTTGTCTGTGCCTTTTTAATGTCGTGTATGCTCTGTTCAATCCCGGCCATCGCCCACCCGCCGGCGGAAGTTGTTCTCTCCTACGATGCTGAATCTCAGACATTGACCGTATCGGTAACACACACGTCGAAGTCACCGGGTGAGCACTATGTGAAGAAAGTCGAGATAAAAAAGAACGGGAAATCGGCAGGTGTGTATGAGTATAATAACCAGCCCGACGCATCCACGTTTGTCTATACGTACAAGATATCCGCACAGAGAGGAGATGTTCTCGAGGCGGTTGTGTCATGTAACAAATACGGTTCCAAGACCGGAAAATTGACTGTGGGTAAAGAACTTACCTAAAATAGGTGGAATTGGCTGAATCATTGCTGTTTCTCCATGCCGGTTTTGTGTGTGCGGGATTTTTTTCCATGATATCCGGTGTTTCGGCGGCCATGTATATAAGGCGCAAGAGATGGTGGCTTGCATTTCATAGAACCGCGGGCCTTCTGGGCTCCGGGGCAATCCTTTTCGGTGCCGGTGCCGCTGTTTCGATGGTGGCGCTTTCCTTGGGAGAACATTTCAGAATTGGGCATACCTATCTGGGTGCCGCCACCGCTGTTTGTGCGATTGCGGTACCGGTATTGGGTTTTTTCCAGTTTAAAGCAGGGGTTCGCTCGGGTATGATAAGAGCCATGCATCGATGGTCCGGGCGCTTCACGCTTTTGATCGCATTTGTTACCATCCTGACCGGGTTGTGGTTGATAGGTATCTTTTAGGTACATGCTGCCCGGTTTTTTCTTTTTTTACTTTCAGATTGATGAAATAACACAGTCGCGGCACACATAACATCGCGGTATGCATTCGGAGCGGATATGCTTGGGGCAATAGCAGGCGATATTATCGGTTCCGTATACGAAGCCCATCCTGTAAAATCCGCAGAATTCCCCCTTTTCAGCAGGTATTCTACGTTCACAGACGACACTGTTCTGACGGTGGCTGTAGCATACGCGATTCTCGAGCGGGCTGAATATGCGGAAACTTTGAAGAGTTTCGGTCGGAGATACCCGGATGCGGGCTACGGCATGTCGTTCTATCACTGGATGTTCTCTCCATCCGCTGCCCCATACAACAGCTGGGGGAATGGTTCCGCCATGAGGGTAAGTCCTGTCGGTTTTGCGTGTGATTCCGTCGAAGACGTGTTGCATGAAGCTGAGAGGAGTGCCGCGGTGACACATAATCATCCCGAGGGAATAAAAGGGGCTCAGGCGACGGCACTGGCCATCTTCTTTGCACGGAGGAGGGAATCCAAGGAAACCATCAAAAGGGAGATACAAGAACGCTTTGATTATAATCTCGAACGTACTCTGGATGATATACGGCCGTGGTATTCCTTTGATGTATCCTGTCAGGGATCCGTTCCGGAGTCCATCATTGCCTTCCTGGAAGCGGAGAGCTTTGAAGATGCGATAAGAAAGGCAGTATCTTTAGGCGGCGACAGTGATACCATGGCCTGTATCGCCGGAGGAATTGCGCACGCATTCTATGGAGAGGTGCCGGAGAACATTGCAGCATCCGTGAGAGTGAGATTGCCGGAGGAATTCCTGCTGATCATAGACAGGTTCAATGCTGCGTATGGCTTGTGATGACACATCCTTCCGTGAAGGAGTGTCAGTGATTTTCAGAAGGAGATCAGGAGGCAGGTGACACCATGCCGGTTCAGGTGAGGATAGTGATAGATAACGTTATGTTGCACGCGGAGTTTTTCGACACGGCCTGTGCGAAGGCGATAGTTGCACAGCTTCCCCTTGAGGGGGTACCGGAAAAATGGGGCGATGAGTTTTATTTTGAGGTTCCGGTGAGGGAATTCCTTGACGAGACGGCGACAGCGAAGGTGAAAATCGGGGACATCGGATACTGGCCTACGGGAAGAGCAATTGCCATATTTTTCGGTCCGACACCGATGAGTACCGGGGCCGATCCCGTTCCCGCGAGTGCGGTAAACCTGGTGGGGAAGGTCATTGATGATGCAACGCTGTTGAGGAAGCTGAAATCCGCATCTGCTGTCAGGATTGAGAGAACAGAGGTATAGCCACTGTCACATAACGTTGACTCTCCCGTTTCTCTTGGTCCGTTGAGAGGAAAAAGAGAAAGGGAAATTCTTTCGTGAAGAAATGAGAGTAAGAGGCGTTCCCTGTGCACGGGATCATCCAGGTAGCAGGTATCGTTGATCAGAAGGAAGCGGATATGCTCATTGCCGAAGGTGTGCATCGCTTGGGATTCCCTTGCGGACTCACAGTGCATCGGGAGGATCTGGGCGAGGAAGAAGCGGCTCTCATTGTCCGTACGTTGAAACCTCCCCGGAAGGCGGTGTTGATAACATACGAGAGCGAAGCGGAAAGAATCGTCGGGCGCTGTCGGCGGATCGGCGTTGAGATGGTGCAGTTACAAGGCGAGGTATCGATCCGGCAACTTGTCAGGTTAAGAGAACTCGCTCCCCATTTTGTCGTCGTAAAGAGTCTTATCGTTAGAGATCATAATCTGGCGGAACTGGAATCATCTCTGAATATGTGTGTTCCCTATGTGGATGGTTTTATCACCGATACGTATGATCCTGTGAGTGGAGCCTCCGGTGCTACCGGTAAGGCCCATGACTGGGATGTGAGCCGCTGGCTTGTGACTGTTTCTCCGAAACCGATCATGCTCGCAGGCGGTCTCACTGTGGAAAATGTCAGGAGCGCCATTATTCATGTCCGGCCCGCAGGAGTGGATGTCCATACGGGTGTTGAAGGATCAGATGGAAGAAAGGATCGTCTTCTGGTACGCGCATTTGTCAGGGAGGCGATGGCTGCGTTCGCTCGTGTTCAATAAAGAAATTGCATTTACTCATCCTTAAAAGAAAAGGCTGGGGTTTTGAAAGGGAAGTGAAATCATGAAACAGTTTACCGTTCGAACCGGCGCCAGGACAGAGATGATCGATATTACTCACCACGTCAGGTCGCTCCTGAGGGAGAGCGGGATCAGGAAAGGTGTCTGCTATGTGTTTGTTCCTCACACCACGGCAGCAGTTACCATCAACGAAAACGCCGATCCGGCGGTGCCGCAGGACATATTGATGGAACTGGGGAAAATTGTTCCCCTCACTGATCGTTACCGTCATACGGAGGGAAATTCTGATGCGCATATAAAGGCGTCTTTACTGGGGGCTTCGGAGGTGGTGTGTGTGGAAGATGGTGAACTGGTCCTGGGAACCTGGCAGTCAGTTTTCTTCTGTGAATTTGACGGCCCGAGGACGCGAAAGGTGATGGTAAAGTTTATCCAGGGGTGATCGGAGAAACAGCAAATCAAAGGTGCATATGGAGATAAAAGTGATCATTTTAGGATCGGGCACGTGCGTTCCCTCGTTGAAGAGAAGTTCCTCGTCCGTGCTTCTTCAGGTAGGAGATAAAATACTCCTGTTCGATCTCGGCGTCGGTACCATCAGGAGGTTGCTGGAAGCAGGATTTTCCATCCCGCAGGTCTCCCATCTCTTTTTTACCCATCTTCACCCGGATCATACGGGGGAGTTTGTAACCTTTATTTTTGCCACCAAGTATCCCCAGACGTACCGTCGCCGTACCCCCTTTCAGGTGCTGGGGGCCCGTGGTCTTCAGCGTTTCTATGATGGGCTTCGCCGGGTGTACGGGGAGTGGATTGAGCTGGAGCCCGGTCTTATGACTCTCATCGAACTCGATAACTGTGAACAGGATCAGTTCACGGACGATACGTTCACGGTGGATACTCTGCCCATGTTTCACATCGAAAGCAGTATCGGCTTCCGCATCACAGCGCCTGATGGCACTTCTGTGGCTTTCACGGGAGACACGGATTTTTGCGATAATGCAATTGCCATTGCCAAAGATGTGGATATCCTCATCTGTGAGTCTGCACTGCCCGACGCCATGAAGGTTGAGGGGCACCTCACGCCGTCACTGGCCGGGAGAATTGCCACCGACGCAGGGGCAAAGCGGTTAATTCTGACCCACTTTTATCCTGAATGCGACGGTGTCGATATCGAAGCAGAATGCCGGAAGACCTATCAGGGGCCGCTCCTCCTCGCCCGTGACCTCATGGTGGTTGATGTTGAGTTGTCCTGAAGAAGGTGTAACCTGAAAGACGGTGCGAGACCCCTGGCCTGCAGGTGGGTTTGGGGGATATCCTTCCCGCTTTTCTCATCAGAAGCCGGTATCAGGCATCTCCGGGGGTGGTGATGCCTGTGATATTTCCTTCGTCGTCGATGTCGATGTGGTAGGCAGCCGGTGCTTGCGACAGGCCCGGCATGCGCAGGATTTCACCCGTAATGGGAATGAGGAAGCCCGCCCCGGATGCGATCTTGATCTCCCGCACGGTGACGATAAAGTCTCTGGGCAGTCCCAGGAGAGCCGGGTTGTCCGAAAGGGACTGCTGGGTTTTGGCGATACATATCGGGAGTTTGTCAAAGCCGAATTTCTTGATGAGGTCGAGATTCCGCTTTGCCAGGGGCTGGTAATCGATGGAAACAGCACCGTATATCTTGCTGGCAACGGTGAATATCTTGTCCTCCACAGGCTGATCCCAGTGGTAGAGCGTCCGGTATGTTCCGGTTGCCTTCGCGATGAGATGCATCATCTTTTCCGCAAGAGACAGGCCTCCCTCGCCGCCGAGGTGGAAAATGTCGGCAGGTGCAATATTCATCCCTTCATATTCTGACGCTTTGATGACAGCCGCTATCTCTTCATCCGTATCGGAAGCGAAACGATTCAGTGCGATGATGCAGGGGACGTTGAACTTGTCAATGTTCTCATAATGCTTCCTCAGATTGGCCATGCCGAGGACAGCCAGACGGGGATTGGGGTCGTTGAGAGCCTCCCTGGACACGCCGGCATGGTATTTCAGAGCTCGTACCGTTGCCACCAGGACGACGATGCGGGGATTTAAATCTCCGTACGGCGCCACAATGTCAAAATACTTTTCCGCACCGAGCTCAAAGCCAAAACCCGCCTCAGTCACCACGTAATCGGCCAGGCGAAGTGCGAGATCGGTGCCTATGACACTGTTTGTTCCCTGGGCGATGTTGGCGAAGGGCCCGCCGTGGATGATGGCCGGCACACCCTCTGTGGTCTGGACCAGATTGGGAAGGAGGGCGTGTTTCAGAAGGGCAGTGACGGCACCCTCTATCTTCAGATCTCCGGTAATGACAGGCTTGTCGTCATAGGTAAAGCCTACGAGGGTTTTCCGTATCTTGTCCTTCAATTCCGCGTATGACCGGGAGAGGCAAAGAATCGCCATAATTTCGCTTGAGGGCACGATGTCGAAACCTGTCTCGCGGGGTACGCCGTTTGTGGAGCCACCGAGGCCGATGACGATATCCCGGAGGGAACGATCATTTATGTCCATCACGCGGCGCCAGGTGATCTTGCGTGGATCGATATTCAGAGGGTTGCCGTGAAATATGCTGTTGTCAACAAGGGCGGAGAGGAGATTGTGGGCGCTCTCCACCGCCGGAAAGTCATTCGTAAAGTGAAGATTGATGTCGTCCATGGGGAGTACGCAGGAAAGCCCGCCGCCGGTAGCGCCGCCTTTGATGCCGAAGACAGGTCCCAGGGATGGCTCGCGAAGAGTAACAATTGTTGACTTGCCCAGCCTGGCAAGGGACTGCGCAAGCCCGATGGCTACAGTGGTTTTCCCCTCACCAGCGGGGGTGGGGGTCATTGAAGAGACGAGGATCAGGGAGGCGTTTGCCCTGCGTTCAAAACGCTTGATCGCGTCGATCCTGACCTTGGCTTTGTAACGGCCGTAACATTCCAGGTCATCCTCCATAAGGCCGATGGAGGCGGCGATTTCAGTGATTGGTCTCGGTCCGCTGACGGTACGTTGTTCTTTTACTTTCCCCATGGCTACTTGCTGATCACCGCGTCGAACCGGATATCGATATTGTATTCGTCACTGATACGGGTGATGGCGTTCTTGAGGTCGATAATTTTAACGGCCGGGGGCAGGGAAAAATAGCAGACCATTTGAAAGACATTGGCGCCGGTCGTGGGATCGTGGTCAACATTGGTCAATATATCTTCGATATTGATCATTCGATCGTGAAGGACCTTACAGATTTGATGGATGATTCCAGGCCGGTCAATGGATATGGCGATGAGTTTGTAGGGAATAGACGGCAGTACCTCCCTGTGGGTGGGCGCCTTTGTCTTCCGGACGTAGATATCAAGACCGGTTTTTTTTCGGAGAATGTCCAGGTCGTTGATCAACCCTTCGATGTTCTCGTTGTCCCCCGATGTCAGAATAACCATGCCGAATTCATTTCCCAGCACGCAGCCCCGGGATCGTTCTATGTTGATGCCACGGGCTGAAAAAAATTCTGCAATTTCCCTCACCAGACCGGGACGGTCCGGCCCCATGGATGAAAAAACGACGTATGATCTCATATGTCAACTCCGAAGTTTTGTTCGTTTAAAAAAACAGGCTGCCTTACACCCACCAGCATAGTACCTCCGGTTGAGGATACTCGGGCGGCAAAGGTACTACACGACGCACGCATGAAAACACCCTGTTGCACCTACGCTACGGCGGATATCCCCGGTAAAATGGAGATGACTTGGATCATCACATAACTGTATTTCGATGAAGTGTCAAGAAAAAGAGGTTGGTACACTTACGAAATGAGAAAAGATGTTATCGGGAATATCAGTGCAGTACCTTGTGCAGGAACTGGCCGGTGAAAGAGTGTTCCGTTCGAGCGACCTCTTCCGGTGTTCCCGATGCGATTATATAACCTCCCCCCGGGCCTCCCTCAGGGCCGAGGTCGATGATGTGGTCGGCGCACTTGATGACGTCCAGGTTGTGTTCTATGACCACGACCGTATTGCCCATATCGACCAGCCTCATGAGGACATCCAAAAGTTTCTGAATATCTGCGGTGTGGAGACCGATGGTGGGTTCGTCCAGGATATAGAGGGTATTCCTGTTCGTTCTTTTCCCCAGCTCTCGCGACAGTTTGATCCTCTGGGCCTCTCCGCCGGACAGAGTCGTTGCCGGCTGGCCGAGTCTGATGTATCCCAGGCCGACATCATAGAGGAGCTGGAGCTTCGACCGTATCGCCGGTATGTGCTCGAAGAACGACAGCGCCTGGTTTACAGTCATGTCCAGGACATCGGCAATGTTCCTGTCTTTGTATTTTATCTCTAAGGTGTCCCGATTGAATCGTTTTCCGTGACACACATCGCACGTCACGTACACATCGGGGAGAAAATGCATCTCTATCTTGATGAGACCGTTCCCCTCGCATGATTCGCATCGACCGCCCTTTACGTTGAAGCTGAATCTGCCCGGTTTATACCCTCTGATCCTGGATTCCGAAAGACCTGTGAAGAGATCCCTTATGTGGGAAAACACCCCCGTGTATGTCACCGGGTTCGAACGGGGCGTTCGTCCTATGGGCTGCTGGTTCATCATGGTAACCCTCTCGATTTCTCCCATGTCGAGGAGACGCTTTATCTTCCCCATCCCGCCCCTGTACTGATTGAGTCGCCGGGCAAGGGCCTTATAGAGAGTTTCAATGACCATGGTGCTTTTGCCGGAACCGGAGACACCCGTTACTGCGGTAAAGAGACCCACGGGAATTTTAATGTCAATATTTTTTAAATTGTGTTCGCATGCCCCCTCGAGGAACACAAATCTGTCGGCAGGGCTTCTCCTCTTTTGGGGAGTGGGGATTGAGAGTTGCCCCGAAAGGTACAATCCCGTCAGTGACCCGGTGCTTCTGCAGATTTCCTCGGGCGTTCCCTGGAAGACGATTTTGCCGCCGTCCATTCCCGCACCCGGTCCCATATCAATGATGCAGTCTGAAGCCATCATCATTGCCGGATCATGTTCGACGACCAGGACGGTATTCCCCATATCTCTGAGCCGTTTGAGAGTAGAGATGAGCCTCACGTTATCCCGCTGGTGCAGACCCACTGTGGGCTCGTCCAGGACGTACAGAACCCCTACAAGGCCCGAACCGATCTGTGTGGCCAGCCTGATGCGCTGTCCCTCGCCTCCGGAGAGACTTCCCGACGAACGGTCAAGGCTCAGGTAGTCCATACCGACGTCCATAAGGAATCTCAGTCTCTCGATAATTTCTTTAAGGATTCTCTCGGAGACCAGCCTCTGCTGGCGTGACAGCGGTATGGATTCAAAGAAACGCAGGCACTCCCTCACGGACAACCGGCACACATCGTAGATGTTCTTTCCCGCTATGGTGACTGCCATACTTTCCTTCTTCAATCGTGAGCCCATGCATGTGGGACAGTCCTTCAGATTGATATATCGTGCCAGATCCATCCTCACGGCATAAGAGTTGGTTTCCCTGTACCGCCTGTCCAACTGGGGAAGCACTCCTTCAAACGGCCTGCTGTAGAAAAATCTTCTCCCCCCTCTGTCAGCGTAAAACCTAATCGTTTCTTTTCCCGATCCACGAAGGAGCACGGACTGGATATCCTTCGGCAGTTGATTGAAGGGGCAGTTGATATCAAATTGGTAATGCTGGGATAATGCATCAAGCATCTGGTAATAATACAGGGAGCTGCGACCGGCCCAGGGAGCGATGGCGCCCTGCCGGATGGAGAGTTCCTGATCGGGGACCACCAGATTCTCATCGAAATACATTCTGGATCCAAGCCCGCCACATTCGGGACAGGCTCCGTAAGGGCTGTTAAAGGAAAAATTCCGGGGAGCGATATCAGGCACGCTGATATTACATTCCGTGCAGGCGTATCTCTCACTGAAGAGGAATTCTTCCCCGGTGGCGAGGGTAATACGGACGAGCCCGTCCGAGAGACCTGTTGCGATTTCAAGGGAGTCTCTGAGGCGTTTCCGGATTTCCTCCCTGACAATGAGGCGGTCAACAACGACATCGATGTCATGGCGTTTATTCTTGTCGAGAATGATTTCATCACCGAGATCATGAAGCTCCCCGTCAATCCGGACCCTGACAAATCCATCCCTCTGAAGCTTCTTCAGCTCTTTTTGAAATTCTCCCTTTTTTCCCCGTGCGATGGGTGCCAGGAGATTGATTCTGGACTTGTCAGGGAGTGCGAGAATGTGTTCCACCATCATGTCTATGGTCTGAGATCGTATCTCCCGTCCGCATTGATAACAGTGGGGAATGCCGATTCTCGCGAAGAGGAGTCGGAGATAATCATAGATTTCGGTGACAGTACCGACGGTCGAACGGGGATTCTGACTGGCCGTCCTCTGTTCGATGGCAATGGCGGGGGAAAGTCCCTCGATGGATTCCACGTCGGGCTTGTCCATCTGACCGATGAATTGCCTGGCATAGGCGGAAAGCGATTCGACGTATCGTCTCTGCCCCTCGGCATAGATTGTATCGAACGCGAGGGAGGACTTCCCGGAACCGCTGACTCCGGTTATCACAACCAACTTGTCACGGGGGATATCGACGCTGATATGTTTGAGGTTGTGTTGAGATGCTCCCTTTACTCTGATGAAGTGCATTCTTGTCAACTACAGTTTTATTTCAATGTGGGATTTATTTCGCAGTTCTTTGATCCATTCTTCGTACTTCTTGTCCATCTTCTGTTCCTCAATCTTATGGATGATTTCATCGCGGACGGTTGCGATGGGCTTGAGTCCGGCCCCTCTCTTATCAATGACCCTGATGATATGAAACCCGACGGGAGATTCGATGACGTCGCTGATTTCGTCTTTGGACAGACCAAAGGCCGCCTTTTCCACTTCAGGAAGCATCAGTCCTATTTCCACAAAACCGATGTCACCCCCCATGTGCGCAGCTGGTCCCTGGGAATAGCGGGCGGCAAGGAGATCAAATGATTCGCCTTTTCTCAGCTGCCTGTGGATGTTGTCTATCTTTTCTCTGAGCGCTTTTTTCGTGCTTTCGTCATGATCTTTCGGGAGGAGGATGATGATTTGCTTGATCCTTACCGCTTCCTTCCCTTCGTAGTCCTGCCGGTGCTTATTGTAGTAATTCCCTATTTCCTCTTCACTCACGGTGATCCTGGACTTTATCTCACGTCTGAGGAGCCTCATTTTCAGGAGATGTTCTTTCACGTCCTTTTTGTATGTATCAAAAGAAGCTCCTTCTCGTGCCAGCCCTCTCAAGAGATCATCCATGGACATATTTCTCCGGGAAAGTATATCCTTAATGGTCTCCATAACCTCTTCGTCTTTTATTACGATCCCGGATTTTTTTGATTCTTGATCGATTAGCAGATTGTCGATCATTCTGTCGAGTACCATCCTCCTGGATTCTGCGAGGATTTTTTCCTTGTCGGCTTCTCTGGATGATGCCTCGATTCTTTTTTGCAATGTTCCGAAAGCCGCGTTCAATTCAGACAGGATTATGACATCGCCGTTTACAATTGCGACGATTCTGTCAACGACTTCCGCATGCACTGACGTGGAGAGAAGCACCGCTCCCGCGGTGAGATATAGCAAGGTTTTGATTATTTTCACTGTGAGTCCTCAATAATGGTTGTTGTCGTTATTCTGCCTGTTGTCCGGGGGGGGGCATTGCATTGAGAAGTTTCCTGTCGGTGCGCACGGTAACCTTCAATCTCAGGTCTTCCAGCCATTTGCTGTATGCCATTTCTTCTTTCTGCTTTTTCAATTCCGCCATCACCAGATCCTTTATTTCCGGCCAGTTTTTTTTGCTGCTCGTTTCTTTTTCGATGATCTTGAAAATATGGTATCCGTAAGGGCTCTTGATGACCTCACTGATTGATCCGGGAGCATGAGAAAAAAGAACTCTGTCGATTTCTTCCGGCATGACTCCCGGGATGACAAATCCGAGGTCACCACCACTTACCGCTTCGGGTCCTATCGATTCTTCCCGGGCAACCTTAGCAAAATCTTCGCCTCTCTTCAATCTATTCAGGAGTACTTTTGCTTTTCTTTCCTCACGGACAATGATCTGGGCAACACGGACCCTTTTCCCCGTTTCAAATCTTTTTCTGCTGGTTTTATAGTATGCTCTCGCCTCATCCTCCGTAACCGTGATTTTGGCATTTACATCCGTGACAATCAGCTTTTCCATGAGCATGCGGGTTCTCAATTCTTCCTTCCATACGCCGAAATCGACATTCTGTGCGGAGAGGGTTCTGGTAAAGCCGTCATCTGTATAATATGCTCTGATTTCTTCAATCTTCTTTGAGAGTTCTTCGTCACTGACAGAAAGGGAGAGTGTCCGCGCCCGCAGAAGCATCACCTTCTCGTCAATCATCGTGCTCAGGATTTCTTCCTTTAGGAGATCATAATGTGTTCTGTCAATGGAAGCGCTGTCTGCGGATAAGTTCATTTCCTTTTTGATTCGGTCACTGAGTTCGCTGAGGAAGATATTCTGGCCATCCACAATTGCCACCTTTTTTGCGGTATCACCCTTTTGACAGGTGCAGGTGATGAAAACGATAAACACGCATATGAATCCCGAAAGGGCCGTTTGGCATCTCTTCATATATCGCTCACTTCATCAGGGTGTCTCGTTCTTCCCGGAGCGGTAGCGCGGCACAGTGGTGATTCATTGGCATAATAAAAATCGTTTCAATTGACCAGGTGCTCCAGGAATTCCCTGGCCTGACCGGTAATCTCAGCCGCATGCAGATACGGAACGGGTATAGTCAACCTGAAATCAGGTGTGAACCGCACTCCTTTTCCCTTCTGCCGGGTTATCTCAATAATTTTTGACGGATCTATGGGACTGCGCCTGTCTAGATGAATACTCATGGTTTCTCCGTCATATCCTATCTTTTTCCCCCGTATGGTCTTCATCAGGTTTCTGATCCTGATCAGTTCAAAGAGATTTTCCACTTCTTCCGGCACGAATCCGTAACAGTCGGTCAGTTCCTCTCTGATTTCGGACAGATCCTGGTCTGTAGATGCCGTCGACAAACGCTTATAGGTAATGAGGCGGCTCTGAACATCGGGCATGTAGCCTTCCGGGATGAATGCGGGGACCCCTAAATGAATTTCCGGTTTCACCTCCGCTTCGGGCATCTTCTCTCCCTTGATTTCTCTTACGGTTTTTTCCATCAATTCCGTGTACAGCTCGTATCCTACGGCCGATATATGGCCTGATTGTGATGTCCCCAGAATATTGCCCGCTCCCCTGATATCAAGATCATTTGCGGCGATTTTGAATCCTGATCCCGGTTCCGAAAATTCCGTGATGACCCGGAGCCGCCTTTGAGCATCTCTCGACAACAGCGATCCCTTCGGAATGAAAAGGTAGGCAAAAGAATCTTCCTTTGATCTCCCCACTCTCCCCCTGATCTGATACAAATGAGAAAGTCCGAACCGGTCGGCCCGGTTGATCAGCATCGTGTTTGCCGTCGGTATGTCGAGGCCGGATGCGATGATCGATGTGCACACCAGAACGTTGTACTCGTTTCTGATGAACTTTGTCATGGTATCCTCGATATCTTTGCCTTTCATGCGGCCGTGAACGACTCCGATCCTGGCTTCGGGAACGAGCCGTTCCACCAGCCGTGCTATGGTGTGGATGGATCTCACCCTGTCGTGGAGGAAAAAGACCTGGCCGTTTCTGTTGAGTTCCTGCCGGATTGCATCCTGTATTACCTCTTCGTTGAATTCAACGACATAGGTTTTGACTGGGAGCCGGTCTTCCGGGGGGGTATTGATGACCGAGAGATCGCGGATACCGATGAGTGACAGGTGCAGTGTTCTCGGTATGGGAGTCGCCGTGAGGGTGAGCACGTCAACGAGTGTCCTGAGCTTTTTCAGTTTTTCCTTGTGGGCGACTCCAAAACGCTGTTCTTCATCAATAATCGCCAGCCCGAGGTCTTTGAACTTGATATCGCTTTGCAGTATCCTGTGGGTTCCGATAATGATATCCACAGTGCCTTTGAGAATTCCTTCCACAATTTTTTGCTGCTCGGCCTTTGTCTTCAGACGGTTCAGGACTTCAACACGAAGGGGATATTCTCGCAAACGCCTGGAAAATGTCTGAAAATGCTGTTCCGCCAGAATCGTTGTCGGAACGAGAATCGCCACCTGTTTTCCCTCCATGGCCGCTCTGAAAGACGCCCTCAGAGCAACTTCCGTCTTACCGAATCCTGCATCCCCGCAGACCAGTCTGTCCATAGGCTTGGCAGTGCTCATGTCTGCCAGAACGTCTTCAATGGATCCGGACTGGTCTGGTGTTTCTTCAAATTCGAAAGTGGAGCAGAATTCATCGTACGTCGTGTCCGGAGCCGAGTACGCGTATCCCTCCATCACCTCTCTGGCGGCGTAAATGGAAATCAGCTCCTCGGCAACTTCCATGATTGATTTTTTGACCTTTTCCTTGGTCGCTTCCCAGGAGGAGCCTCCCAGCTTGTCAACTCTCGGGACGAATCCCTCCGGGCCGATGTATTTCTGAATCTGGTCGATTCTGTCCACCGGTATATACAGCTTATCACCATCCATGTATTCCAGGAGGAGGAAATCATTTTCGATCTCACCGACAGAGAGTTTTTGCAGCCCCCGGTATATTCCGATGCCGTGATCGGTATGGACTGCATAATCCCCCTCCTTCAATTCTCCGAATGATCTCAGGAAGTATCTTTCCCTTGCCGGCCTCAATCGCCTTTTGGGTACTTTCCTGCCGAATATCTCCTCGTCAGTGATCACGACGAGCTTCCGGTCAGGCATATGGAAACTGGTGGTTATTTTCCCCTCTCTGACAACAAGTCTCCCTTGCCCCTCATGCCGATCCACATCCTCGGCGAAGGAGGATTCGGGCCGGTGAATGGACAGGGTATAGTGCTCCAGGAGATGCCGAATGCGCTGTACCTCTTCCTGTCCGCTCCCGAAAAGGGTGACCAGATTTCCCTCGCGGAGCCGTTGTCTGATTTTTTCCACCAGGGGTTTCAACAATCCCTCTCCCGCCCCGGAGTCCCTGATTTGCCCGCCCGGCTTTACCTCCGTTTCCACGAGAAATTTCACGAGTGCGCTGTCAGTGGTATTGCTCCCTTCCGCGATCGGAAGATTCTCAATGAATACCGTCTGGAAGCGTTCACACTTCCGGAGGAGAATATCCCTGGATATGGTGGAGTAGTCCTTTTCCAGGTAAAATTTTTCCTCGTTGCGGGCCTTCAGTAAAAGACGATCTATTCCGTTCTCAATCGTTTCCGCTGTTTTTTCTATGGTCGGCAAATCGTCCCATACGAGGACACTGTTCTCGGGGAGGTAGTCGAGAAATGTGCCCAGAGAGTCGGGGGAATTCTCTCTTTCTCCAGAAATGGAATTGCCGGTACGTTCATGGTCTTCTCCATCAGGAGAGATGTAAAAGAGAGGCAGGAACAGGGGGTTTATCGTGGTGAGGAGTCCGTTTAAAATCATCTCGATGAGACGCGTCCTGGTTCCCCTGGAAAGTCCCAGTTCATTTGCCCTCTGTTTGATGTTTCTCACCGCCCGTCGTTTCCGTTCCTCAGAGAAGATTATCTCTCTTACCGGAGTGAGGATAAAATCGATCAGCTCTTCCGCAGAACGCTGTGATGCCGGATTAAATTTCCTCAGAGATTCCACTTCATCCCCTAAGAATTCCATCCTGACCGGTTGGGACATTGTAGGCGGGTGGATGTCAATTACGTGCCCCCTCACGCTGAATTGTCCCTTATCTTCCACTAACGCCGTTCTGCTGTAGCCGCCTTCAATTAACTTTGTGATGAGGAGGTCTCTGTCAACGGTATCCCCTATGGAGATCTGTTGTGTGTAGTCTTCTAACGCGCTCTTTGGGATTACTCTCTGCATCAATGCCTTGAGAGGGGTCACTATTATGGAGGGAGTGTTGTACCGTAGCAGGCAGAGGACCTCTATGCGTGACATTTCCACTTCGCGCTGAAATGCGAACATATCCACTGAAAAAGCATCCCGGGGAGAAAACAGGGCAATCCTGTCATGTTCCTCGGTAAAACAGGTGATATCCTGATAGATGTCTTTGGCCTCTTTCTCCGTCGGTGTGATTACGATCAGCGTTTTCTGTATGTGTCTGTATATCAATGACACAAGGAAAGATATTGCTGAGCCCTGGAGACCGGCAACCCTCGATACGTGCTCTTTTCGGTTGAGCCTGTCATACAGGATATTGAATGAGGGATCTGAAAATGTTTTTTTTCTTTCTACTATCTTTTTCACTCTTTCTGTCTTCAAGAAATCGCGAGCATCCTGTCTAATGCCCTTTTTGCGGGAATCCTTATTTCGTCCGGAACCTTTATTATGTATTTCATTTCCCTCAGTGCGGTGAGGATGTCCTCCAGGGTGATACATTTCATCGTCCTGCAGACCATGTCGGGGGATGCGGGAATGAATGACTTCCCCGGATTCTGTTTCTGCAGTTGATACAGGATGCCCTGTTCCGTGCCCACAATGAGCTCACCCGCATCGCATTCTCTCGCGTAATTGAGGATTTTTCCCGTGCTGCCTACAAAATTGGCCATTGCCAACACCTCGGCTCTGCATTCGGGATGTGCCGCAAAGAGTGCTCTGGGGTGCATTGCCTTCACCGTTATGACATCTTCACCGCTCAGACATTGATGAACCGGACAGTGCCCGTTCCAGGGCATAATTTTCTTACCGGTGATTCGGGATGTGTAGCGGGCGAGGTTTCCGTCCGGAACCATAATGATTTTCTTATCGCCGTTTAAAGAGTTTACCACGTTCACCGCGTTTGAAGATGTGCAGCAGATGTCGCTGAGCGCCTTGGTTTCCGCGGATGAATTGATGTAGGTGACTACCATTGCCCCGGGATTGTCCCTTTTTGCGGCCGTAAGTTGCTCAGCATTCGCCATATCTGCCAGGGGGCAACCTGCCTCAAGGCGGGGAAGAAGGACTGTCTTGTCAGGACATAAGATGGAGGCACTTTCGGCCATGAAATGGACGCCCGCAAATACAATGATATCGGCGCCTGTTTTTGCCGCACCAAGGCTCAGTGCAAGGGAATCACCTAAGATGTCAGCAATGTCCTGAATCTCCCTTCTTTGATAATAGTGTGCCAGGAGCACTGCGTTTTTTTCTGAAAGAAGTTTTCTGATTTTTTTCTGCAGCGATAAGGTATTCATTACATTTGTTTTTCTATGAATCTATCAATGCTTAAAAAAGGACTTCTATATGATAAATATTTTTTATTCAAGCGCAAAAAATCCATGCCGTGCTTATCTATTGACAAGGGGGAGTGTTTGAGATAGCTATCCATAAAAATGTTAAGCGGCATCGGGAGATGATCAGCGTCGAGGAAGCGTTAGACCGGATTCTTGGCTCCATCGAGCCACTTGGTATCGAGAAGGTGAATATTCTCGATTCGTTAGGGAGGGTAATCGGTGAGGATGTGTGTGCGAGCCGCAACATTCCGCCGAGAAACAATTCTGCAATGGATGGGTATGCGGTCCGCTGGGAAGATACCCGAAACGCGTCCAGAGAGAGGCCCGTCGTCCTTGATGTGGTGGAAGATATTCCGGCGGGGGCGATTCCCGGGAAGCGGATCGGGACCGGCAAGGCGGCGCGAATCATGACGGGAGCACCTGTCCCGGAAGGTGGTACCGCGGTGGTGCGGGTTGAGGATACGAAAAAGGACGGACGGAAGGTCAAAATATTTGTGGAGGCGGAAGAAGGACAGGACATAAGGTGGGCGGGGGAAGATGTCCGCGAAGGGGAACAGGTCATTTCCCGGGGTGATGTCATCAGGCCGGCAGAAGTCGGCATGCTCGCCGCTCTCGGGAGGTCTTATATATATGTATATCAGAGGCCTATGATCGCTGTGATTGCGACGGGGGATGAGCTCGTTGATATTGACGACACACCGTCCCAGTGGCAGATTGTGAGCAGCAACAGTTATTCCATTACGGCACAGATCATTGAATGTGGCGGGATTCCACTGCAGTTGGGTATCGCAAAAGACACAAGGGATGAGCTCATCGCAAAATTCAACGCTGCGCTACGGGCGAATATCATTATCTCTTCCGGAGGGGTTTCGGTGGGAGATTACGATCTTGTCAAGGATATCATGCAGGAAGTGGGGAACCAAATGCAGTTCTGGCAGGTTGCCATGAGACCGGGGAAGCCACTCGCTTTCGGATCCATGAGGGGAATTCCCGTGTTCGGCCTCCCCGGGAACCCAGTATCCTCAATGGTATCCTTTGAACAATTCGTGAGACCCTCCATATTGAAGATGATGGGGTGCAGGCGGCTCTTCCGGAGGACGGTAACGGCAACATCCATGGAGAATATCACCAAAAAGAAAGGGACAACGCATTTCATCCGGGCCAGAGTTGAATATGAGAACGGGGAATTTCTGGTTACCACGACGGGCGAACAGGGTTCCGGCATACTGAAGTCAATGGTCAGGGCTAATGGCCTGATTGTCCTCCCGGAAAAGACAGGGCATGTGGCCAAAGGTGAGGAGGTGACGGTTCAGCTCCTTGATCAATCTTTTGAATTTACATCGAGGCCGGAATACCTTATAAATACATAGGATTTGTTGTATCTCTTCCGAGCTTATTTGCGAAGCGGTAACAATAGTGCCGGGAAGAGGATAAAATCAGCGGAAGTGCCAAGGTCACTGGTGGGCCTCCTGGACTTCAAATCCAGTGCGGGGCGCTAAAACCGTCTCGGGTGGGTTCGATTCCCATGCACTTCCGCCATAAATATCTGAGTACTATTGTACATATCTCTGTTCATAACAATTTTTTTGTTGAGTACTTTTCTATAATCTTTTCATCAACAATAATATTACATAAAATTAGAGAGTTATAAGCTGGAGTTAAATAATTTCGACTATAATAGAAACTATTTGACAAATCTTTCTATTTAAGGTTAAATCCCACCCATGGAATCAATCTATTATGCTTTAAGTCCCTGGTGGGAAAAGAAACCCTTTGATACAGGAATACAGCGGGATGCCTATCTTCATAAGTTTTCTGCCCAGTTGGAACGCCGGCAGGTTGAGATTCTCATAGGTAGCAGGCGCAGTGGCAAAACAACGATTTTGAAGCAGTTCATCAATACGCTTCTCGATAACGGCATCTCTGAAAAGGATATACTCTACTTACCCCTCGATCATCCGAATCTCTCCGCCATCCGCATTTCAGAACATTTGAAGAACTTTCGAAAAATCTTCGGACATGGGCGAGATCGCAAACTCTATCTCTTTCTTGATGAAATCCAGGACAATCCCGATTGGGAGACGGAGATAAAATCTCTTTACGACAGTGAGTCGTTGAAAATCTTCTGTTCGGGTTCCTCATCATCCCTGATTGCCCGACAAGGCGGCAAACTCACGGGAAGACAGATCATCAGCACAGTTTATCCCTTGAGCTTCAGCGAATTCTTGATGTTCCGTGGTGGTCGACCAAATTTATCCGAAGACTATAAATACGAAACACTCGTAGCCGAGTACCTCGACGTTGGAGGTTATCCTGAACATGTTCTCCATCCTTCACAGCAATACATGACAAACCTCCTGGATGATATCCTCGCCCGTGATCTTATCCGTAATTATCCGATCAAGAAGCCTTATGCGCTCCGCGATTTGATCCGCCTGATTGCCGCTTCAACGGGATCACGGATCAGCTTTAATAAACTCTCAAAGATTTTAGGACTCTCACTGGATACAGTTAAGGATTACGTGAGCTATCTTGAGGAGGCGTTTCTTCTCCAATCTGTTGAGAAATGGTCAGCTTCCCATTCCGAGCGGATCTATGCTCAGAAGAAGATTTATTTGTGTGATAATGGAATACGGACGCTCCTCATCGGCCCGGGAGATGACGGAAGCAAAGCGGAAACCGCGGTCTTTATGGAACTTAAAAGGAATAGCATCTCCTGCGGTTATTATGCTGAAAGCGAGCGCGAAGTAGATTTTATAACGGGAAGCTACAAAGCCCCACTACCAGTTGAGGCAAAGTACGTAGTAAATCTTGACTGGAAGGACAAACGTCTCACCGGGCTCAGGCTTTTCCTCCGGCGTTTCCCAAAGACAAAGAAAATCTTTCTGGTAACTATGAGTTTTGAAGGGGAAAGCACCTTGGACAACGCGAAGATTATGGCCGTTCCCCTCTGGAAATTCCTTCTTCGAATTTATGATTATCTTCCAGCAGGGGAATGACACATAGACCTGTAAAGTCTGTCAGTATATAGCTCAGTGGTTGTTAAGCATAAATAAGTGATAATATTTAGCCATGAAAAAGCGAACTAATGAAAAATCGAAGGGGATAGTTTCCTGGCCAACAACGAAGCGACCTCGTGAGAGCTGCTGGTATTATTTTTCCCGTCATCATAAATTATTTACACATGAAATAGGTAATCATTAAATTAATGCCCATGAGTGGCTCCGATCGGGGTTGTGTAATTATAACTTCCTGAGTAGTATGAGGTTATTTCTGGTATTTGGCTATTAATAAATCAGGATTGACAATTTGCCATTCAGGATTACGACAGTAAAGAGATCAATCAGCTTGACTATGCTATTTCCGATGCCAGGAGATTGAGGGATATTCTCGTGTCAAATTATACATTTGAAAAGGAAAACATAATCATTCTCGAAAATCCCGACAGAAAGCCGATCTATAAGGCATTACAGTCTCTGAGGTACAAGTTGACCGAACATGACAATCTGTTGATTTTCTATGCGGGGCACGGAACCTGGATGGAAGATATGAAGCAGGGGTTCTGGCTTCCCAGAGGCGCCTCTGGAATCAATGATCCTTCCGATTGGATACCGAACAGCGTTATTCGGGATTATTTGAAGGCCATTAGGGCAAAGCATATTCTCATTGTCGCTGACGCCTGTTTCAGTGGGGGGCTCTTCAAGGTGCGGAGTGTTTCTGATAGACCACAAGTCGCTATGGAAAAGATTTACGAGCTTCCCAGCAGAAAGGCTATCACCAGCGGTTCTCTGAAAACCGTTCCTGACCGCAGTGTTTTTCTGGAGTATCTTGTGAAACGGCTCAGGGAAAATAAAGATGGGTTCATAGATGCTCAAAAACTTTTTGTGAGTCTTAGAGAAGCTGTCGTTAACAATAGCCCCACAAATCAGACGCCTCTTTATGGTGCGATCAGTGAAACGGGAGATGAGGGTGGGGATTTCGTCTTTGTAAAAAGACCGTGACGGCAGAGTCCTGACGCAAATTATCAACCCTTTATATTAGAGCTATCTCCACTTTTAGGATGTGGAGCATGCAATTTTAGATTGCTATTTTTCAAAAAATAAAGGGGATAACAGTCCTGAAGATGTTATCCCTTTTTTGTGCCTAAAATTGTACCCACAACATTAAAAACATCTGCCAACTTGCCCCAACTGTATCCGACATTGTTTTTTTCGTAAACACTTGACGTCTCGAAAAAGTGAAGATATATCGGGACTCAAGGGGGACGTATATTTCGGTGGTTGTGCCCTTCAAATCCAGTGCGGGGCGCTAAAACCGTCTCGGGTGGGTTCGATTCCCATGCACTTCCGCCAATTTATGAGCGCAATTCGCTGTTTTGAGATAAAAAATACTTTCACGGGACTTTCCCTTTCTTCAACACCGGAATTGCTCTTTTACGTTATCACAAAGACCCAATACTTTTCTTGTCGAGATTTTTCTTCCTTCCTGGTTTCCATGACATAATCAGCATGATCTACAGTTGGTGGTGGTATGTTTGAAACCCATTGCAAATTGACAGACAAGATCGCTTCGCCTATACTTCGCCCATCAAAAAAGGAATTCAAATACATTTCGGGGGAGCCTATCATGAAAAAGATCATCATTATGGCGGTATCTGTGTTCTGTTTTTCAGCAACAGTTCAGGCGGGATGGCTTGACAAAGTCAAAGATGCTGTGCCTGATTCGATCAAGCAAAAGGTACAAGAGCAAACGGAAGGAACAGTCAAGCAGGCGGAGCCGTCCGGTACCAGTCCGATATCAGGCGTGTCGCCTGATCAGAAGGATGCCAATGAATGCTCGGCATATGTTCATGAGGATTACAAAAAGGTGCAAAAAGCTCTCAAGACATCCAATCTCACCAGAGGCAGTGCTCGCTACCTGCCGAAGAAGGAATGGGTTGACTATTTGGAGAGCAGGTATCCGAATATGAAGAGAGAAAAGAATGACTTTTACATTCATTTTGGAAAATGGTTCGGAAAAAGCTGTGCCTATTGTACCTTGAAGTGTGTACCCGGGGAACCGGGCTGTGATGCGGACATGAGGTGCCTGGACTTTTACACAAGGAAGGGCGGTCGGACCTGTCCTCCGAATATATGTGATGCCAAGGACTCAAAGTGCATTGAGTCCTATAAACCTGTGGAAAAATAACAGAGATGCATCAGCCGCAAAGTCGTTATTATCAATCTCATCGTCTTGGTGGCATTTTTCAACGTGTCTCACTGAACCAGAGGAGGGGCGGACACGGCCAGAATCCTGGGAAGACTTACATCGTCCCCTGGTGAAACCGGGGATGCCGTGGTCTCATCAAGAGAAGAGAGAGATGTCGATGCCGTATAATAATTTCCATAAAATTCTTGACAGCCAAGTTTAACCTCGTTATAAAATATATTATACGAAGTAACCGAGGTCGTTGGAAGAAGGAAGACAAACCCGAAACAACTTAGGAGGTGAGAACAATGACAGTTAAAATTCTGATCAAAAGAAAGGTAACCGCGGATAAGTCATCGAAATTACAAGATCTCATCATGCAGCTCAGATCACTCGTTGTGAAGCAGCCCGGTTATGTGTCAGGGGAGTCTTTAAAGAATATTGATAAGCCGGATGAGTATCTGGTGATCAGCACGTGGAACGCACTTGACGCGTGGAAGAAATGGCTGGCCAGTAAAGAGAGAGCCGATATTCAGGAAAAAATCGATGCATTACTGGGTCAGAAAACGGAATACGAAGTATACGAATATAGACCATAATGAATATTGATTAGGGAAAGATACATTCTCGCTCGTTATATCCGAGACCTTTGTGGCAATGTAAGTTGATTCATTGTGCGAAGGTCTCTTTTGTATGTGGTACATTCTGTGTTGCCTCTCCGATCAGGGTTAATTGTCTTATCAATGTGAGACTGCCCGGTACATATCCTCTGTGCGTGTATCGTTAAGCTAAGCGCCGATTCCTCTAAAAAATTTCCTGTTACCGGTCATTTCGGGAAAGTTCCAGAAAATGTGCAATAAATGGTTGACAAAAATACCAAAGGGTGCTAACCGTTCCCACACTCAAAATTAAGGAGGTGTAGTATGGCCGAAGAGAAGGGTGCGAAGTGGACGACTACTGAAGAGTGGGCTCAGGAAAAAGAAAAGAAATATAAAGAATTTATAGAAAAATACAAAGATAAGAAATGGGCCGATCTGACTACGGATGAGAAGTGCGAGATTGTCCTGGCAAAGAAGTCTCTTCTGGAGCGCATGGGTGGCGCCAAGACGATAAAGCGTCAGCATGAGAGGAATAAATACACGTCAAGGGAGAGAATTGAAAGGTTGTTCGATCCGGGAACGTTTGTCGAGGTGGGGAGGCATGCCAGATCCCGAGGCCTGCATTATGGTTTGCACGACGTTCCGGGGGAGGAATTGGCAGCTGATGGTATCGTCGCGGGGTATGGTCTTGTGAATGGAAGACCACTGTACTTTTTCTGTCAGGATTTCACGGTATGGGGAGGGACACTCGGAAGAATTCACGCAGATAAAATCATGAGGGTGGCCGGTGAAGCGGTACAGAACAACTGCCCCATTCTCTACATTGCTGACTCAGGAGGGGCGAGAATCCAGGAGGGGACCGATTCGCTCGCAGGCTATGGAGATCTCTTTTACTGTAACAGCATCTATTCCGGCTCTGTTCCCCAGCTTTGCGCCATTATAGGACCCTGCGCGGGAGGCGCTGTCTATTCCCCTGCATTGATGGATTGCATCTTTATGGTAGAAGGATTGACGGAGGCTTTCATTACCGGGCCAATAGTAATCAAGGCCGTTTTGGGTGAAGATGTATCCAAGGAAACCCTTGGTGGTGCGAGAGTGAATTGTGAGAGGAGCGGGAACGGAACATTCTATGCTCTGGATGAGGATGAGTGCTTAGCCCAGATAAAGAAACTGCTCAGCCTGATACCTGGGAGTGCGAGGGAAAAACCTCCCCGTGTGGATATGGGTGATCCTGCAAACAGATTGATTCCCGAACTATGCGGAATACTGCCCAGCGATCCTGAGGCAACGTATGATGTGAAAGAGATTTTGAGAAAGGTTGTGGATAAAGGCGATATTTTCGAATGGATGGAATTATTCGGACCCAGCATTACCTGCGCATTTGCAAGGATGGACGGATATTCCGTTGGCATTATTGCTCATAATCCGGCAAACCTCGGTGGGGCCGTTACAAGAGACGCCAGTGACAAGACGGCGCGATTCATTCGCTTCTGTGACGCCTATAATATCCCCATTATCACCTTTGTTGATACACCGGGATTCATCGCGAGCAAGGCTGAGGAACTGGGAGGACTCATCAGGCATAATGCGAAAATCATACACGCCTATTCCGAAGCTACCGTTCCCAAGATAAGCGTCATTACCAGAAAGGCCTATGGTGGACCCGGTCTCCTAGGCTCCAAGATGTTGGGTGCCGATCTTGTTCTCACCTGGCCTACTAGTGAAATGTCGCCTGCAAGTCCAGATGTTGCAGTGAAGGCCATTGAGAAGGATGCATTAGCAGCCGCTCCGGGAAAACTGGAGGAATTAATTAAGGATTATAGGTCACGCATCCTCAATCCGGAAGTACCGGCGGGAGATTTTTACATCGACGAGATCATTGATCCCGCTGAGACGAGGAAGGTCATATGCCTGGCGCTGAAGATGTTCGAGAAGAAAATAGTTGATACGCTGTTTAAGAAGCATAACATAAAGCCTCATTAACGAATGAAAGAATATAGCAAAGGAGGTTTCTAATGGCTGAGAAACTTTATGACGATATGACAGTGTTGGAGAAGCTGGGATATATCCTGGACGAAGAGGCGAAGATTTTCGAAATGGGCGGGCCGGAAGCGGTACAGCGCCAGCATGATCTGGGAAAGTACACAGCAAGAGAGAGGATAGAAAGGTTCTTTGATCCGGGCACCTTTGTTGAAATCGGTACATTCTGCAGGTCTGTGAGTGTACATTATAATATGTTCGAGGAGGAGACGCCGGCAGATGGCGTCATTTCAGGGTATGGACTCGTGTATGGAAGACCTGTCTATGGCATATTCCAGGATGCCACGGTCATGGGGGGAACGATTGGAAAGGTCCATGCGAGGAAGATAGTCAATGTGATAAAAGAAGCTGCCAATAATAGTGCCCCCATGGTGTACTTCGTTGACTCGGAAGGTCTGCGGTTTAAAGAGGGACCCGATTCCATGTATGGCCTCGGCACCGTGGCGTATCATATGAGCCTGTACTCCGGCCGCATGCCTCAGATCTGCGTCATTGCCGGTCCATGCACGGGGGCAGCGACCATAATCCCGGGCCTGGCGGACTGGACATTCGGTATTGATAAGATCACGAAACTCTATGCAAGTGATCCGGAAATCATAAAAGCGGCGACGGGTGAAGACGTAAAGGAGGCTGAGATTGCCGCACCGAGGGTTCACGCAACGACGACTGCTAATATTACCACCATTGTGAAAAACGAGGATGACTGTATATTTGAAGTACAGAGACTTCTTGGTTTCCTGCCGGGGGGATGCAAGGATAAACCTCCAAGGTATGAATGCGACGACCCGATAGATAGATATGAGGAGGAACTACGTACCATCGTTCCTGATAATCCCAATCAGCCGTACGATATGAAGAAGGTAATAAAATTGGTCGTAGATAATGGAGACTTTATGGAATGGCATGAACAGTGGGCGAGAAACATCGTCTGCTGTCTGGCCCGTTTTGAGGGAGGAACGGTAGGCATACTGGCGCAGAACACCATGTTTATGGCAGGATGTCTTGACGTGCAGTCCTCTGATAAAGGTTCCCGGTTCATCCGTTTTTGTGATGCGTATAATGTCCCCATTTTGAACTTAGTTGATGTTCCCGGATACCTGCCGGGGACTGATCAGGAGTGGGGTGGCATCATCAGACACGGGGCAAAAATGCTCTATGCCTATTCTGAGGCGACGGTGCCCAAGGTAACCGTGGTCACCAGAAAGTCATACGGTGGTTCGTATCTGGGCATGTGCTCCAAAGATCTGGGTGCGGATATCGTTGTGGTGTGGCCCCCCTGTGAAATGGCAGTTATGGGTCCCGAGGGTGCAGTGGATGTTTTGGAGCGGGATGCCATAAAGAAGGCGGAAAATCCCAAGGCGAAGCGAAATGAACTGTTGAAAGCATACAGGAACCGGTTTTTGAATCCCATCGCTCCTGCAGCCAAGCTCAACCTTGACAAAATCATCGATCCCGCTACTACAAGATCTCTTGTGTGCCAGATGTTCAGGTTATTCGAAAATAAGGATGTCAAACTGCCTTACAAGAGAATGGATATCATGCCGGAGTAACGGAAGTATCGTACACATTCTACGGGCCTCAGGTCATTATCTGAGGCCTTTTTTTTGATACGGTGACGTGTAGGTTGGTCCACGGATATAGCCAGGGGACATGAGAACCGAAACGCAACTTTTTCCCCGGTGAACCACAGGTCGTTCTGCCTCCGTCTGATTCATGCGTTTTTGCCATAATATGTTTTCTCGTTGAACCGTGAGAAGCACCTGTTCGTCGATGAATATCTATCGCTTTTTCCAGCTGTTAACATTTCGGCTGAGGTCATGTTCCATGCGGAATATCGTCATTGTGATCGGTTTGGAAAAATTTGCCGGAATATATATAAAAAACGGTTGACAGAAGTATTTTGGGGTGATATGAAGCGCCACTGATCATAGTAGTCCTCAATGGCTTTCTCAGAGGCTTTCACAGAAGTCTTCATAATTTAAAGAAAGGCAGAATTGGTGCTCGCAGTGGCCGGAAATCTCCCCCAAGAAATTGATTCATCTTTCTTATCATAGTTTTATATCTCGGGGTTTGTCTTCAAGGGAGTCTGGACACATTTCGAATATTTTTTGAAATTTCAGGAAATTAAAAAATATCATAAATCAAAAGGATTGGAGGTTCATAAATGAAGATTCACGAGTATCAGGCTAAAAATCTCTTGCGGGCATACAATGTTCCGGTACCCAAAGGTGATGTCGCGGACACCCCTGAGAAGGCTCGCGAAATCGCCGCTTCCCTGGGCAAAACGTGTATTGTGAAGGCTCAGATACATGCCGGCGGGAGAGGAAAAGGCGGTGGAGTTAAGGTTGCGAAAACACCGGATGAGGCCTACAATGCGGCGAAGGCAATCTTGGGTATGCAACTGGTCACCCACCAGACCGGACCGGAAGGGAAGAAAGTTCTTAAGGTTCTGGTGGAGGAAACATCGAATATCAAGAAAGAGCTTTATCTTGGTATGGTGGTGGATCGCGCACGTGATCGTGAATGCGTGGTTTTTATGGCATCGGAAGCTGGAGGAATGGAGATTGAAGAGGTGGCCAAGGCCACTCCGGAAAAAATCATCAAATGTATGGTACCTCCGGTAGTCGGGTTCAGCCCGTTTGAGGGAAGAAAACTCGCTTTTGGATTGGGATTGGGTACGGACAAAGCTCTTAATGCCCAGTTAACAAACATAGCGAAAGGGTTGTATCAGCTCTTTGTTGAAAAGGACGCTTCTCTTGTTGAAATTAATCCCCTTGTACTCACGGCAGAGGGTGATCTTATGGCCGTCGATGCCAAGATAAATTTTGATGACGATGGACTTTTCCGTCATCCGGATATAAAAGATCTGAGGGATGAAAATGAAGAAGAACCCCTGGAAGTATTGGCGAAAAATGCAGGGGTAAATTATATAAAGCTGGATGGGAATATTGCCTGTATGGTGAATGGTGCGGGACTCGCCATGACAACGATGGATCTTATCAAGATGGCGGGGGGTGAACCGGCAAACTTCCTGGATGTTGGCGGTGGCGCGAATCCTGACCAGATCGAAAAAGCATTTCGCATTCTGACTGCGGATCCGAACGTGCAGGGCATTCTGGTAAACATCTTTGGAGGAATTCTGCGGTGTGACCGTGTCGCCAACGGACTGATCCAGGCCGCGAAGAATGTTGATATCAAGGTTCCCATGGTGATAAGGCTCCAGGGAACAAACGTGGAAGAAGGCCGTAGACTGCTCAAAGAATCAGGTTTGAAATTTACCGTGGCTGACGGACTCTATGAAGCGGCTGAAAAGATTGTTTCCTTGATTAAATAACCATGAAATCTAATAAAATATAATTGAAGAAAGGGTGAGTTGAAAATGGCAATACTGTTAGATAAAAACTCGCGTGTGGTAGTTCAGGGCATTACCGGTTCGGAAGGTGCGTTTCACACCCGCGAATCGGTAAAATTCGGTACGAAGGTAGTCGCCGGAGTTACCCCGGGAAAAGGGGGAATGGATGTTGATGGGATTCCTGTGTACAACAGAGTAATTGATGCGGTGGAACAACAGGGAGCAAACGTCTCCGCGTTATACACCCCTGCAGCATTCACTGCAGATGCCATCATTGAGGCCATTGAAGCTGGTATTGGTTTAATCGTGGCCATGACAGAGGGTGTTCCGGTAACGGATATGATCAAAGTAAAACAGGTGTTGAAAACTTCCAAAAGCAGAATGATCGGTTGCAACTGCCCGGGAATTACCACTCCCGGTGTGGGAAAGATAGGATTTATGCCGAGTTTTATCCATAAAGTGGGTAATGTAGGTCTCATCTCACGGAGCGGAACCCTCACCTATGAAGCGATCTGGCAGCTTACCTGTCTGGGGATCGGTCAAACCACATCCATCGGCATCGGGGGTGACCCCCTGCCGGGATCGAATTTTGTTGATTTACTTGAGCTTTATGAGAAAGACCCCGATACAAAAGCACTTGTTCTCATTGGTGAGATCGGTGGTACTGCGGAAGAAGAAGCGGCCGAGTATATCAAATCCAATGTGAGTAAACCGGTTGTATCGTTCATTGCCGGCCGAACCGCACCTCCGGGGAGAAGGATGGGTCATGCCGGAGCGATAATCGCGGGTGGTAAAGGAACGGCAGATGAAAAATTCAAAGCCCTGGAGGCAGCAGGCGTAATTATCGAGAAGAATCCCGCCGAAATAGGCAAAAGGGTTCAGGAAGTGCTCGCCAAGGTTGGCAAGAAAGGCAAGAAAAAGTAGCCTGTAAACCTCCTATCACTCAGCGGATAAGAGTTGCAGAGCATCGGTGTGAAGACCTTCATAATTTTTTAACAAAACGTAAAAATTAGGATATGAGGAGGTCATGATGAAGATAGAGAGAGTGGATCATATAGGCGTTGCCGTGAACAGTATTGATGCGGCCCTCAAGTTTTTCCGGGACACGCTGGGGTTGAAGCTGGAGGGGAGCGAGACGGTTGCGG
>Ga0194112_10000372_pt1 | contig 64888 bp, 32 predicted proteins | sample TA2MahC400mmetaG_FD_146191 | JGI IMG/M metagenome (GOLD analysis project Ga0194112, IMG submission 146191) | Freshwater microbial communities from Lake Tanganyika, Tanzania - TA2015016 Mahale Deep Cast 400m | ecosystem: Environmental > Aquatic > Freshwater > Lake | place: Tanzania: Lake... | reverse complement strand
TGAAGGTCGGCGAGACGATCTTCACGGACCGGCCGTACGCGTTCGAGTCGTATCCCAAGGAGATGGATGGACTGGCCTTCGTGCGCGGCGGCATCGAGTCGACATTCACGGTCGCGGTTGCGCGCGACGGCATCCTGCGGGCGCTGACGGCCGCGCCGGAGACGAAGGCGGCCCACGGGCAGGCGGCGTCGCTGCGGAGGCTGGGCTTCGAGGAGGTCGCCGAGGCCGGCCGGCACCAGTTGTTCGGCGCGTCGCCGGCGGACCGCGTCGCGCTCTTCCGCAAGACGGTGAAGGCCGGCGAGAGCTACACGTTCCATCGCTGGACCGTCGTTGCGGCGGGGCGGATCGAGGAGTCGCCGTTCAAGAAGATGGTGGCGCAGTACGCGCGCGACGAGGCGACCGGCCGGCATGTGCGGGAGAACCTGCTGTTCCTGCAGCCGGACTACGTGGTCTTCGTGCCGAAGCAGAAGCGGGAGATCGTCGGCGACCGCTACAACGATCACTTCCAGGTCTTCGACAAGCCGGACGGCACGCTCTTCGCCGCGTGGACGCAGGCGACGCGGGAGGGGGACGTCGACCAGCACGTCTGCTTCTCGCGCAGCCGGGACAAGGGGCGGACATGGACCGAGCCGGTGATCCTTGCCGGGTCGGCGAGTTACGTGAATCCGCAGCCGATCGCGAGCTGGCAGCAGCCGATGGTGTCGAAGTCCGGCCGCATCTACATGCTCTGGAACCAGCGCGTGTCGAACGACCCGCTTCACCACGGGATCATGATCGGGAAGTACTCGGACGACGACGGCGACACGTGGTCGCAGCCGCGCGTCGTGACGCTGCCGCGCGTGAACCGCGACCCGCCCGGCAAGCCGCCGAGCTGGTGCATCTGGCAGCGGCCGCTGAGGCTGGGGAAGGACGGGAAGTACCTCGTCGGCCTCACGCGCCACGGCGTCGTCACGGGCGAGACCGCGACCGCCGCGGCGGCGGAGTCGGAGAAGGAGAACAAGGACGGCCGGCTGCAGTCCAAGCTCGCCGGCTCGACCGTCGAGTTCATCCAGTACGACAACATCGACGACGACCCGGCGATCGAGGACATCCGCGTCGTGCTGCTCGCCGCCAACGAGAAGGAGATGGCGGTGATCGATCCGAAGTGGGGCCTGTGCTGCCAGGAGGCGGGCATCGTCAACCTGCCCGACGGCCGCCTCTTCGCGCTGATGCGCACCAGCGCCGGCTCGCCCTACTGGAGCCAGAGCCGCGACAAGGGCCTGAACTGGGATCCGCCGAAGGCTCTGAAGGATGCGGACGGAAAGCCGTACCTCCACCCGTGCGCGCCGTGTCCGATCTACGACCGCAAGGGCCCCGAGGCCTGCAGCGGCGAGTACTTCGCCTTCGTGTCGAACGAGGAGCGCAGCGAGAAGAACTCCTACAGCCCGCGCGGACCGCTCTTCCTGATCGCCGGCAGGTTCGACTCGCAGGGCGAGCAACCGATCCGCTTCGCCGCGCCCAAGCCCTACCCGTCGCGCCCCTCGGGCAACGCCTTCTACACGAGCCTCACGGTGGTCGACGGCCTGACCGTCCTCTGGATCCCCGACTGGAAGCACTTCCTGATCGGCAAGATCATCGGCGACGAGTGGTTCGAATAGCCGCCGCCACGGAACGAAGGCGTCGAAGTCGAGGGGCGCCAAACCAGGAGGGAGCAGAAACTCCAGGATCCGCCGCCGGCCAGTCGTCGCCCTTCTCCGCTTCCGCCCCCGGCGCTCGGCGCCGGTGAACCGACCGTTCCGTGCTCGACACCCATGCGGCCCCGAACGACTATGCCGCCGTGAATCAGGACAAGCCCCAACGGACGGCCGCTCGGGCCGCGGCGGAACCTGACCGGCCTCTGCCCGGCTGCGCCGGGACGGCGGCGTGCAGCGTTCTCGTCCGGTTCGCTTTTCTCGCTGCCCTGTGGCTCGCGCCGCTCGCGGCCCCGCCCGCCGAAGGCGCGCCGCGCGACCCGAACATCGTTGTGATCCTTGCCGATGACCTCGGCTACGGCGACGTGGGGTGCTACAACGACCGGGCCCGGGTCCCCACGCCCAACCTCGATCGCCTGGCGCGCGAGGGAATGCGGTTCACCGATGCCCACAGTCCGGCGACCGTGTGCACGCCCTCGCGCTACAGCCTGCTGACCGGGCAGATGGCGTTCCGCGTTCCGCGCGGCGGCACGGTCTTCGAGGCCGTCGGCGGGCCGTCGCTGATCGCGCCCGGGCGGCTCACGCTGCCGGGCATGCTCCGGGCGCGCGGCTATGCCACGGCGTGCGTCGGCAAGTGGCACGTCGGTCTGACGTTCTTCGACAAGGAGGGCCGGCCGGTCCGCGGCGGCGGCGTGGAGGCGGTCCGGCGCGTGGACTTCTCGCGCCGCATCGAAGGCGGACCGGTGGACCACGGATTCGACACGTTCTTCGGCACGGCGTGCTGCCCCACGACGGACTGGCTCTACGCGCTCATCGAGGGCGACCGTGTGCCCGTGCCGCCCGCGGGCCCGCTCGACAGGACCCGGTTGCCCCGGCATCCCTACGCCGACGACTGCCGGGCCGGCCTGATCGCCACGAATTTCCCGATGGAGGAGATCGACCTTCTCTTCCTCGCGAAGAGCCGCGAGTTCATCGAGTCGCACGTCCGCCGCGCGCCGGACAAGCCGTTCTTCCTCTACCACGCCGCGCAGGCGGTGCACTTGCCGTCGTTCCCGGCGGAACCGTTCAAGGGCAAGACCACGGCCGGTCCGCACGGGGATTTCATCTTCGAACTCGACCACGTCGTGGGGGAACTGCTGGCCACGCTCGATCGAGCGGGGGTGGCCGGCAACACGCTGGTCCTCTTCTCCAGCGACAACGGGCCCGAGACCGCCGCGGTGGTCCACATGCGCGCCGACCACGGCCACGACGGCGCTCGGCCCTGGCGCGGCATGAAGCGCGACAACTGGGAGGGCGGCCATCGCGTCCCGTTCCTCGTCCGCTGGCCCGGCCGGGTGAAGGCCGGCGCGACCAGCGCGCAGCTCGCCAGCCTGACCGACGTGATGGCGACCGTCGCCGCGATCATCGGGGCCGACCTGCCGCGGGATGCGGGCGAGGACAGTTTCAACCTGCTGCCCGCACTGCTCGGCACGGACCGCGGCCCCATCCGTCCCTACCTGCTCCAGCAGGCCTTCGGCGGGGCGCAAACGCTCTCCATCCGCCGGGGAAACTGGAAGTACCTCGACCACGCCGGCTCCGGCGGCAACCGCTACGAAACCCATCCCGGACTCAAGAAGTTCATACTCCCCGACACCGCGCCCGGCGCGCCCGGCCAGCTCTACGATCTCGACGCCGACCCCGGCGAAACGAAGAACCTCTTCTTCGAGCAACCGCAGATCGCGAAGGAACTGAAGGCGCTGCTCGAGCAATCCAAGGCGTCCGGCCGCAGCCGCGAGGACCGGGCCAACCGCCAACCCTGATCCGGGAGCCGAATGATCCAACCCGCCGTTCATCCGCCTCCCAGGTCCACGGCCACGGTCTCCCGCCGGCACGTCCTTCTCGCCGCCGGAATCGCGGCCTTGGCCGTCCGCCCCGGGCCGGTTCGCGCCGCCGCGCCGGGACGGTTCTTCTCCGTCGGCCGGAAGAACGGCCGCTGGTGGTTCGTCACGCCGGAGGGCAAGCCGTTCTTCTCGATCGCGCTGAACCATATCGATCCCGCGCCGCTGCGCACGACGGCGAACGGGGACCTGTGGGAGCGCAAGTACGGCAACTCGATGGAGCGCTGGCTCAGGGAGGCCGTGGCGCCCGACCTGCTCGCGTGGGGCTTCAACAGCGTCGGCTGGACGCAGGAGGTCGTCACGCGCGGCCTGACGAACCACCGTCACTCGCGCGCCTTCACCTTCGAGGAATACCAGTGGCTCGGGCTGCCGTACTGCCATCAGCTTCCGTTCGCCGACTTCCATCAGTGGGAGGTGGAGACGCGCCACCCCGATTTCGGCAGCGCCGAGTTCGCCGACTGGTGCGACTACGTCGCGCGCGAGCACTGCGCGCGGATGGCGGGCGATCCGAAGCTCATCGGCTACTTCTACATCGATTGCCCGACGTGGATTCACACGCGGCCCCACAACGAGTGGAAGGGGCCGCTCTTCGATCCCGGGAAGCTGAAGACCGACGCGGGCCGCCGGGAACTCACCGCGCTCGCGACGCAATGGTACCGGGTCACGCACGACGCCATCCGCCGCTACGACAAGCACCACCTCATTCTCGGCGACCGCTACGAGGCCGGCCAGCCGATGGCCGAGGAGGTCGTGCGCGCCGCGCTGCCGTACGTCGACGTGCTGAGCTTCCAGCATTTCAAGCAGCCCGACGAGGTCGCCGCGAATCTCCGCCAATGGCACGACCTCACCGGCAAGCCCGTGCTGCTGGCCGATCAGTGCGTGTCCATCCGCGGGCCCGACGGCGTGCAGCGTCACGATGGCGCGGGCTACGCCGCCACCCTGGCCGCGCTGCGCGGTCTGCCCGGCTGCGTCGGCTACCACCTCTGCGGCGCGTATCTCCGCAACACCGCCCGCAACCGCGCCCTGCGCGCCGCCGACGAGACGCCCGACACCGCGGCGATCGACGCCATCACCGCCGCCAACCGCGACGCGGCGGCGTGGATGAAGACGCAGGAATAGGCCGTGACGTCCGCCTCTCATGGCCTCAGGGTGAATCGAATGAAATCCTTCCCTTGCGCCTGCCTGCTGCTCCTGTTCTGCGCCGCTTCCGCGCCCGGTGCGCCCCGGCCGAACATCATTCTCATCCTCGCGGACGACATGGGTTGGCGTGATCCGGCCTGTTTCGGCGGCACGGCGGTGCCCACGCCGCACATGGACGCGTTGGCGGCGTCGGGATTGAAGATGACGCGCTTTTACTCCTCGAGCGCCGTATGCTCGCCCACCCGGGCGGCGATTCTCACCGGGCGCTATCCACTGCGTTTCGACATCCGCAAACACCTGACGGACGACGAGACGCACTTGCCGCGCTGCGTGACCACGCTCCCCGGTCTTCTGAAGCAGAAGGGGTATCAGACCGCCCATGTCGGCAAGTGGCACCTCGGCGGCCTGCACCTCGCCCATGCCAGGAATCGCAACGCCAGCATTCCCGGGCCGCGTGAGCACGGTTTCGATCATTACCTCTGCCAGAACGAGGAGCCGCCCCTGCGTCCCCGTCTCGGCAGGGAACGCCGTCTCTACGCCGATGGCGGCACCTGCCTCCTGCGGGACGACGTGCCGGTGCCGGAGAGCGATCCCTACTTCAAGATGCACCTCACCGACATCATCGGCGCCGAGAGCGTACGGTTCGTCGAGAAGTCCCATGCGGACGGGAAGCCCTTCTTCCTCAATATCTGGCATCTCGTGCCGCACCTCCCGTACGAGCCCGGTAGCGAGCCGCATTGGAGCAACACCGCCGCGCCCGGCATCAGCGATGACCAGCACCGTTTCCGCTCCATGATGGCCCACATGGATGCGACCATCGGCGATCTCGTGAAGAAGCTCGACGAACTCGGCATCCGCCGCCAGACGCTCATCGTCCTCGCCAGCGACAACGGCGGCGTCTATGAGGGCGACATCGGTCCGCTCAAGGGCGGCAAGACCGATCTGCATGAGGGCGGCATCCGGGTCTCCGCCATCGCGTCATGGCCCGGCCGGATTCCCGCAGGCGGCACCAGCACCCGGGCCGGCACCACCGCCGACCTTCTGCCGACTCTGTGTGCTGCCGCCGGAGCCGCCGTCCCGGCCGAGGCCAAGGTCGACGGCGTGAATCTGCTGGCGCACTGGCAAACCGGCACCGACATCGCCCGCCCAGACCCCTTGCTCTGGCAGATGGATCTCTACCCGAATCTCCAGCGCCACTACCCGAAGCCCGAGCCTTACGCCACCGAGGCGGTCATGGATGGCAGGTGGAAGCTCCTCAGCCGCGATGCGGAGCCGCTGGAGCTTTTCGACTTGGACAACGATCTCGCCGAGCAGACCAATCTGCTCGGCCAGCATCCCGACATCGCCAGCCGCCTCGCGAAGGCCGTCCGCGCCTTCCTCGACGAGCCGAGAGATCGCAGCGGACACGTGGCGAAGTGAACACCCCGACCGCTTCCTGGTGAACATCACGTTCACCCTGGTCCTTAACCCCCTCGGTGCAGGGCTTCATGATGCGATGTCGAGAACCGGCAACGCCATGGGCTCGGGTGCATGAAACCGGTTGCGGTTGCGTTGCCCCGCGGCGATAACATCCCGGCATGAGAACGATCCTGACGCTCCTGGCATCCCTCGCGGCCATGTCCCTGTGCGCGGCGGGGGACGCGGTTCGAATCGACCCCGGGGCGCCGTGGGTTCTCGTCAATCCGGGCGCGGGATTCCAGGACGGCGAGCGGCCGGGGGCGATGATCATCGGCATGGACCGCACGACGAAGGGGCGGATCTGGGGCTGCTGGACGGGCACGGGGGACAAGAAGGACGGCTACTTCCTCCTCGCCACCAGCGACGACGGTGGTGAGTCCTGGTCGAAGCCGCGGCTTGCCGTCGGCGCGCGCGCGAATGCCGCCCACCGGATGTACGGGGCGCTGGTAGGGAACCTCTGGACCGATCCGCTCGGCCGGCTCTGGCTGTTCTTCGACCAGCAGATCGGCGACCCACAGGGCCGCATCACGAACTGGAGGATGCGCTGCGACGACCCCGACGCCGCCGAGCCGGCCTGGTCGGAGCCGGTGCAGTTCGCGGAGGGCTGCACGCTCTGCAAGCCGACGGTGCTCTCGAACGGCTACTGGCTGCTGCCGGTGTCCGACTGGCACAAGAAGACCGCCCGCGTGTTCGCGTCCACCGACCAGGGCCGCACCTGGGGCGAGCGCGGCCACGTGATGTTCCCAGGCTGGGAGTTCGACGAGCACATGATGGTGGAGCTGCACGACGGCCGCCTGTGGATGCTCGCGCGCACCACGACCCAGCCGTTCGAGTGCTTCTCCTCCGACCGCGGCGCCACGTGGAGCGAGCCGCGCCAGGCCGCCACGGTGCAGAACGTGAACGCCCGCTTCTTCCTCCGCCGGCTCGCGTCGGGCCGGATCCTGCTCGTGAAGAACGGTCCGCCGACCGAGCGCCTGCAGCGCCGCTCGCACATGTCCGCGTGGCTCTCCGAGGACGAGGGGCGGACGTGGAAGGGCGGGCTGCTGCTCGACGAGCGCGCGTCGGTGTCATACCCCGACGGCTTCGAGGCTCCCGGCGGACTGATCCACATCCTCTACGACTGGAACCGGCACACCGACGCCGAGATCCTGATGGCGAAGTTCCGCGAGGAGGACGTGCTCGCCGGCAAGATCGTGTCGAAGGACGCGAAGCTGCTCATGCCCGTGAACAAGGCGACCGGCCCGAAGCCCGAGAAGCTCTACAACGGCATCGAGATGCCGCTGCCCTGGCCGCCGCCGTTCCGCGATCCGAAGTCCACCGAGCCGATGCCGGTGCCCTACCTCGAGCGGCCGCCGAAGACCATCCCGATCGACGTCGGCCGGCAGCTTTTCGTCGACGACTTCCTCGTCGAGCGCACGACGCTCCGGCGCACCTATCACCAGGCCGTGACGTTCGCGGGCAACCCGGTGCTCCGCGCGGAGACGGAGCGTGAACTCGGCGCCTCGACGCAGGGCGAGGCCGGCGAGAGGGCGACGCTGTTCACCGGCCAGGGCGGCATCTTCTGGGATCCTGCGGCGCGGCACTTCAAGCTCTACCACGTGGCCGGCTGGCGCGGGCCGCTGTCGCTGGCGACGAGCACCGACATGGTGCACTGGGTCCGGCAGGGGCCGCTGCTGCCCGAGGGCCTGCGATGGACCGGCCCGAAGCTGGCCTCCGGCGGCTCCGACAACTGCGTCTGGCTCGACCTGAACGCCACGAATCCCGCCGAGCGCGTCAAGTTCCTGACCTGCTGGATGCACGTGCCCCAGGAGCAGCGTCCGCCGGGCTTCAACCACTCGCTGCAGATGTCCGACGGTGCCGCGTGGTCCGACGCCGTGCCGACGACCATTGCGGCGGACGACTACTGCTCGTTCTTCTTCAATCCGTTCCGGGACAAGTGGTGTTTCAGCATCAAGAAGGGCACCTCGCGCGGGCGCAGCCGCTACTACGCCGAGAGCGACGGATTCCTCCAGGGCGCAGACTGGTCGAAGGCCGTCTACTGGACGAACGCCGACCGGCTCGACGCGCCCGAGCCGGCGGGCCGCTATCCCGGCGCCGGCGACGCGCCCCAGCTCTACAGCCTGAATGCCGTCGCCTACGAGAGCCTGATGGTCGGGATGCACTACATCCACCGCGGCCCGGACAACCGCGTGTGCGCCGCGGGGAAGTTCCCCAAGCTGATCGATCTCGAGCTGGGCTTCAGCCGCGACGGCTTCCACTGGCATCGGCCGGACCGCCGCGGGTTCATCGCGGGCGCCCGGACCGAGGGGGCGTGGGACCGCGCCTACCTGCACGGCGCGGCGGGAATGTTCGTCGTGCTCGACGACACGCTCGTGTTCCCCTACACGGCGACCTCCGGCCGGTCGCCCGACGGTCACCGCGGCATGTATACCGGCGGCAGCATCGGCCTCGCGACGCTGCGGCGCGACGGCTTCGCCTCGATGGATGCCGGCGAGCGGGAGGGCGCGCTCACGACGCGGCCGCTCACGTTCAAGGGCAAGCATCTCTACGTCAATCTCGACGCTCCGGAGGGCGAACTACGCGCCGAGGTGCTCGACGACAACAACCAGGTTGTCGCGCCCTTCACGGCCGCCAACTGCGCGCCGCTGCGCGGCAACACGACGCGCCGGCGCGTGACGTGGCAGGGCGCCGACAGCCTCGCCGCGGTGCGCGGGAAGCCGGTGAAGTTCCGGTTCCTGCTGCGCGGCGGCTCCCTCTACTCGTTCTGGGTCACGCCCGACGCGAACGGCGCGAGCCACGGCTACGTCGGCGCCGGCGGCCCGGCCTTCGACAGCGTGCGCGATCTGCCCCGGTGACGCGCGGAGAAGAGGCGACGCGGGGGGCGCGGTGGGGTAGGATCGGCGTGTCCGGCTGACTCCCTGGAGGACCGCCATGATCGCACGTTGGATAGCCGCCGTCTCGATGGTGTTCGCGTTGGCCGCCCCCGCCGCGGAGCGTCCGCCGAACGTCCTGTTCATCATGGCCGACGACTTCGGCTGGCGCGATCCGGGCTGCTTCGGCAGCACGTTCCACCGAACGCCGAACCTCGACAAGCTCGCGGCGCGCGGCGTGAAGTTCACGCAGGCCTACGCGGCCAATCCGCTCTGCTCGCCGACGCGCTCGAGCATCATGACCGGGCTCTGGCCGGCGCGCACGGGCATCACCGCGCCCGCCTGTCACGTGCCGCAGGTTGTGATGGAGAAGAAGCTCTCGCCGGGCAGTCCGAACGTCCGCGTGCTCGTCGCCAACAGCGTCACGCGGCTGTCGACGGACTACGTCACGCTGCCGGAGATCCTGAAGTCCGCCGGCTACCGCACCGGCCACTTCGGCAAGTGGCACCTGGGACCCGAGCCGTACTCGCCGCTGCAGCACGGCTTCGACGTCGACTTCCCGCACTCGCCGGGCCCGGGACCGGCGGGCAGCTACGTCGCGCCGTGGAGGTTTCCGCCCGCCCTGGGGATCGATTCGAAGGAGGGCGAGCACATCGAGGACCGGGTTTCCTCGGAGGTCGTGAAGTTCATCCGCGAGAACAAGGACCGCCCGTTCTACGCCAACTACTGGCAGTTCAGCGTCCATGCGCCGTACGACGCGAAGGATGAACTGGTCGCGAAATACCGGAAGCTGGCCGATCCGAACAACCCGCAGCGCAACCCCGTCTACGCGGCGATGGTCGAGAGCCTCGACGACGGGGTGGGGCGGGTGCTCGCCGCGCTGGACGAGTGCGGCATCGCCGACCGCACGATCGTCGTCTACTTCTCCGACAACGGCGGCGTGAGCTGGCCCGGCAAGGACGCCGAGAACGGGATGCACAAGAGCGAGCGGTTCCAGGCGGACATGAAGTCGCCTCCGACCAGCAACCTGCCCCTGCGCAACGGCAAGGCCAGCCTCTACGAGGGCGGCGTCCGCGAGCCCTGCATCGTCGTGTGGCCCGGCGTGACGAAGCCCGGGACGGTCAACGAAACGGTGATCCAGAGCATCGACTGGATGCCGACGCTGCTCGAGATGGCCGGCGTGCCGCTTCCCGCCGCCGTGAAGCCCGACGGCCTCAGCATCGTGCCGGCGATCAAGGGCGGGACCCTCGCGCGCGAGGCGGTCTTCACGCATTTCCCGCACGACACCCCGGCCAGCGGTCAGCATCCGGGGACGAGCGTGCGGCGCGGCGACTGGAAGTTGATCCGCCTCTTCGCCGGCAACGAGGACGGCAGCGACCTGCTGGAGCTCTACAACCTCAAGGACGACCTCGGCGAGACGCGGAACCTCGCGGCGGAGAAGCCCGACCTGGCGCGCGAGCTCAACGCGCTCATCGACGGCTTCCTGAAGGAGACCGGGGCGGTGATTCCGAAGCTGAATCCGGCGTACAAGGCCGGCGGGGCGGCGGCGTCGGCCGCGAAGGCCGACGATCCGCTGCGCGGCTGGACCGCGCGAGGCTGCGAGGGCGCGACGAAGGGCGATGCGCTGGCCGTCACGGGGAAGGGGCCGGCACCGTTCCTCGGGTTTGCGGCTGGGACGAAGGGTCCGGGCAGCATCCGGCTGCGCGCCCGCTCGACCAGGGGTGGCGCGGGCAAGGTCGAGTGGATCCCGTCCGGCGCGAAGCAGACGGACGCGCGGTCCGTTCCGTTCACGCTGCCGCCCGGCGGCTGGCACGACGTCGCCGTCGACCTGCCCGCGGACGCGGCGATCGGGATCCTGCGCGTCTACCTGCCGGCGCAGGAGCAGGTGGTCGAGGTCGACCGGATCGAACTCAAGGCCGGCAAGGCGCGGAGTTGGGATTTCTGAGATCGGGGTCGCAATCGCGAGGAGTCGTATGAGAACTGCAGCTGCGTGGGCAGCTCTTCTGCCGGCATTCGTCGCCGCGGTGTCCGCGACGGAGCCCTCCCCGCTGGCCTCTGCGGCGGGCCGGTGGGACATGGCGGCGACGGGGCCGGGGCTCGCGATGGTCGGCGGAACGGTGGAACTCGGCGTCGCGCTGGAAGGCGCGGAGCGGGAGGCGTCGCTCGCACGGGGAGGGGACGGCCGCGTGGCGCGGTTCGCCGGCGGACGGCTGGAGCTTCCGCCGGGCGCGCTGACGGCGCTGGATGCGTCGCAGTGGACCGTCGCGGTGCGCCTGCGCGATCCGTCCGGCGCGTGGACCGGCACCATTTTCGGCGACCGCGGCGACGACCGGCAGGTGAGCGTCGCCTTGCGCGCCGTGGATGGGCTCGACCTGCCGATGCGCGACCGCAACTACGTCGGCCACGAGGGGCCGACCGTCGCCGCCTGGCTGTTCAACCCGGGCGGCCCGAGGTCCGTGTCCGGCTCGACCGCGATGATCGAGGCGGTCTGGGGCGCCCGCGAGCCCAACACGCCCCGGGTCCGGCGCATCCGCGACCTGCAACCGAAGGACTCGAAGCCGAATGCGCTCGAACGGGACGTCGAGAACGGCGTGCTGCGGGTCGGCTTCCCGGTTGCGCTGCTCGGCCCGGCCGCATGGCACGATGTCGTGCTCGCGCGCACCCGCGCGAAGCTCGAGTTGTGGGTCGACGGCGTGCTGGTCGATGAGGAGTACCCGATCGGCGCGACGCGCACGCGATCGCAGCCGATGGTCATCGGCGACGGCTTCCGCGGCTGGGTCGACCATGTCGCGGTGTGGAACCGCGCGCTGGCGCCGGGCGAGATCGCCGCGCTCGCCGGCGGCCGCGAGGAGGTGCGCAGGCGCGAACGGGCCATCCTCGGCGACGAGAGCCCGTCGATGCAGTACTTCCGCGCCCGAGGCATCAACCGGAAGGCCGGCGATCTGATCCCGTACTGGGACGCGCAGTCCGGCACGTTCCGTCTCTTCTACCTGATCCTCCGCCGCAACATGCACAGCAAGTGGGACGGCGGACACGGCGGGCTGGAGATCTGGCAGGCCTCGACGAAGGACCTCAAGACGTGGACCCACCCTCCGTGCACGATCCCCATCACCGAGGAGTGGGAGGCATGGAACGGGACCGGCGCGGTCGCGTTTCACGACGGCCGGTACAACTGGTTCTACCCGACGCCCGACTACGACGGGAAGCGCGGCGGCATCCAGCGGGCCGTCAGCGCCGACGGCGTGGTGTTCGCGAAGACGGAGCCGCACCCGTTCCTCGAGGGCGGCGACTGCGAGGTGTTCGAGGAGGGCGGCCTGTTCCACATGGTCAAGGGCGGCCCGACGCGACAGGCGAAGACGCCGCCGGTCGCCGCCAGGACGCTGGTCGCCTGGGTGAGGCTCGCCGACCTCGACCAGCGCGGCGGCAGCGCGCTGACCATCGAGCATCCCGACCAGGACCAGTTCGACGGGCTGGTCTTCGGCGAGCGCAGCGCGCGGCGATGGATGCCCGGCAGCGACCGTTACCAGCGGACGCCCGCGGCGCAGGAGGCGTGGCCCGCGGAGACCGCCGGGCCGGACACCGTGGTGCAGGTCGCCATGGTCTGCGACGGCGGGAAGGGCCGGCTGATCCGCGACGGCCGCGTGTACGCGCAGTACGATGTGGCCTGGCCGGTCGTCTTCCCGGCCGGGTCCTCGATCCTCATGGGCCTGCGGCACTCGCACGCGACGCGTTCCGGCTCGTACTTCCGCGGCCGCATCCTCGATGCGCGGCTGTACGGCTCCGCGCTGCCGGTGGAACAGATCGCGGCGCTCACGCCCGACGCCGCGGGCGGCCCCGAGCCTCTCGCGTGGTTCGACTTCGAGGACGGAACCGCCCGCGACCGTTCCGGGCACTACCCGCCCGGACTTCTGCACGGCGACGCCCGCATCGAGGGCGGAGCGCTGATCCTCGGCGACGGCGGCTACCTCAAGACGCCGGGCACCCTGTTCAGCCAGGTGAGGCTGACGTCGAAGGACCTCGAATCGTGGAGTCCGGTCGAGGGAGCCTTCATCGAGTCCGACAAGCCTCTGGGGATCTGTCCCAACGTCTTCCGCATGGGCGACTGGCGCTACTACCTCTGCGGATCCGGCCTCTGGCGGTCGCGCGGTGCGTCCGGTCCGTGGACGGAACATGCGCCGCTTCGCCTCGACAACCTCGCCGTGCCCAAGACCGCCGCGTTCGGGAAGGACCGGCGCATCTATGCCGGATTCCTCCCCGACGGCGGCTGGGGCGGAAACTCGGTGCTGCGCGAGGTCGTGCAGGACGCGGAGGGCCGGCTCGGCACGCGCTTCGTGCCGGAGTTGATCCCCGCCTGTGGCGAGCCGCTGAAGCTGCCCGCGGAGCTGCGGGTCGAGGCGTCCGGCGCACGGGCGGACCGCGAACTGGGCGGCATGCCTGAGGATTACCGGTTGGAGGCCGAGGTGGTGCCCGGGCCGGGAGCGACCGCGTGCGGGCTGACCGTTCGCGCGGGCGGGGGTGGGGGCGACGGGTGCGACCTCGTCGTGGAACGCGCGACCGGCCGCGTCCGTTTCTCCGTCATGACCGACAGCGCGGGCGGGTCGTCGTCTGGCCCGGCGATCGAGGCGGTCGATGGGCTCGACAAGGCCTTCCGGATCGACGTGGTGGTCCGGCACGACATCGTCGACGCCGAGATCGGCGGCTTCCGGTCGCTCGTCACGCGCTACTGGAACCCCGGCGGCGATCGCCTGCGCCTGTTCGCCGAGGGCGGCCCCGTGACATTCCGGAACGTGCGCGTGCGGCCCCTGGAAGACCGCTATGAGCCGTATCCGGGCTGGCGCGCGGCGCAGGCCGACGACGATCCGTCCGCGCTGGGCTTCCACCTGATGCACCCGGGCGGCGACAGCGCGCCGGGCGACCCGAATGCCGCGTTCTTCCTCGACGGGACCTGCCACCTGCACTACATCCTTCAGCACCCGTGGCAGGGCAAGCGCTCGTTCTCGTTCGTCCACGTCACCAGCCCCGACCTGCTTCACTGGACTTGGCAGCCGACGAAGCTCCAACCGTCGTTCACGGGCCACGGCATGTTCAGCGGCACCGGCTTCCTGACGAGGGAGGGCCGGCCGGCCGCGATCTACCACGGGCAGGGCTCCGGGCGGAATCAGATCGCGATCGCGAAGGACCGCCAGCTCTCCGCATGGGAGAAACCCTATCCGGTGGAGGTGCGCACCGCCGACGGCAAGGAGGCGGCCATGCGCCACTGGGATCCGGACTGCTTCCTCGTCGGCGACACCTACTACGCGATTTCCGGCGGCCAGAATCCTCCGGTGTTCAAATCGAAGGACCTGAAGCAGTGGACCTTCGTCGGGCCGTTCCTGCAGCGGGAGATGCCCGACGTGCGGTTCGGCGAGGACGTTTCCTGCGCGAACTTCTTCCCGATCGGGAAGGGCTGGATGCTGCTCTGCATCAGCCATCCGCTAGGCTGCCGGTACTACCTCGGCGATTGGGACGCCAAGTCGGAGCAGTTCGTCCCGCGGTCTCACGGGCGCATGAACTGGCGGCGCGAGGACCAGTCCTTCGAGGAGCCCTGGCGCGACTTCTTCGCGCCCGAGAGCGTCCTCACGCCCGACGGCAGGCGCGTGATGTGGGCGTGGCTGGCGACGCTGCCCCAACTCGGGCAGAAGACGCTGCAGTCGCTGCCGCGCGAGCTCAACGTGCCGGACGACGGCATCCTGCGCATCCGGCCGCTGCGCGAACTGGAATCGTTGCGCGCCGCGCCGCGCGTTCTGACGAACGTCGTTGTGGCGCTGACGCCGCGGCACAACGGAGGCACCGCGCGGCAGCGGATCGCCGAATTGCCCGGCGATGTGTGCGAGGTGCGGATCACGGTCGCGCGCGCGGAGGCGGAGCACAAGCAGCTCGGGTTCACGCTCTTCTCGGACGGGAAGGGCGGGGGCCTGCCGATCCTCCTCCGCCCGGAGACCCGCACACTGCGCGTCGGCGCGACCGAGGCGCCGTTCGCCGTCGCCGACCTGCCCGCGGGCGAGGACGTTGTCCTGCGCATCTTCGTCGACAAGTACCTCGTCGAGGTCTTCGCCAACGACCGGCAGGCCATGGTCGCGGCGTTCGCGGACTACCGTGGCCGGCCGGGCGTGGACGCGTACACCTTCGGCGCGCCGACGGCGATCCGGACCGTCGAGACTTGGCGCATGAAGGCCGCCAACCAGGGATACCTGGAGGCGAGACGGAACCGCGCGTGGGAGCCCGCGACGAAATGACGAAGTCCGCCTCGCGCGACGATCACGGGACGTCGCGGCCGGCACGCATTCAGGCGCACGCGGCCGCGGTCCGCGGTCGCGGCGACTACAGCTCGCGGGGCATGCAGAGGCTGTCGGATCGCTTCGCGGTGCGCCCGCAGCCCTGGCAGATGAACTGCGCGTCCTGGACCAACGCCTTGTACTCGGCCCGGTGCGCGTAGTGGAACCCCTCGTACTGGAGGTAGCAGAGGTGTTCGGTGTGGGTGCCGCACGTGCAATCCCGGTTGTGGTCCTTCTTGGTCTCGCCTTGCATCCCGCGCCTCCCGCCCGACGGTTGGTCTCGAACGTCGGGACTGCGACCAGTGTACGTTGCGCCGCGAGCCGCCGCAACGCGCGGGGTTCGACCGCGGCGGGACGCCGCACCGGGCGGAGTCACTCCCGCACCGACCGCCGCCCGGTGTCCCCGCGCACCGCGCTCCGATAACGGCGGCGATGGAGCCGTGACGGGAGGTCGAGGCAGGGCCTGAGCATGGACCGCATTGCCGCGACCATCGGTCGCGGCTACAGTCGCCCGCGAAGAGGGGGTGCCCGGCCCTCTGAAGGTCCGCGGGGGAGGATCCCGGATGGAACCGCCTCGCGCCTGTCGGGTCAGCCACGGGCGGTGTCGAGGCTCCCATGAGACGCATGAGCGTGATGCTGGCGGTTCTCGGGTCGGTGGTGACAGGGGTGGCGTTGGCGGCACCGAAGCCGAACGTTCTGCTGATCTACACCGACGACCACGGGTGGGCGGACCTGGGGGCGCAGGGGGTCAACGGGGAGATCCGGACACCGAACCTCGACCGGCTCGCGGCGGACGGGGTGCGCTTCACGCGCGGCTACGTCACGGCCCCGCAGTGCACGCCGTCGCGCGCCGGCGTCATCACGGGCATGTACCAGAACCGCTTCGGCGTCGAGCACAACGGCATCGCCATGCAGCGGGAGGTCGTGACGCTGCCCGAGCGGCTCCGGGACGCGGGCTACGTCACGGGGATCAGCGGCAAGTGGCACCTCGACGTGGAGAGCATCCCCGGCGGCGGCAGGCGGCACGCGGCGAGGCCGGACCTCGCCCCGATGCACCAGGGGTTCGACGAGTACTTCACGGGCACGATGCGGGACTACGAGGCCTCGCACGCGCTGGACGGAACGTCGTTTCCCGACGCGCCGAGGAAGGTGACGGAGAAGGGCTGCCGCGTCGTGATCCAGACCGAGGCGGCGCTCTCGTTCCTCAATCGACGAGCGGCGAAACCCACCCAGCCGTGGTTCCTGTACCTGGGCTACTTCGCGCCGCACGTGCCGATGGAGTCGGCCGAGCCGTGGTTCTCGCAGACGCCGACGAACCTCCCGATGCTGCGGCGGCAGGCGCTGTCGCTGATCGGTGCGATCGACGACGGCGTCGGCCGCATCCGCGCGCAACTCGGGGCGATGGGGCAGACGACCAACACGCTGATCTTCCTCATCGGCGACAACGGCGCGCCGCTCGGGAGCGCGTGGGACGGCTCGCTCAACCTGCCGCTCAAGGGCCAGAAGGGCATGCTCGCCGAGGGCGGCATCCGCACGCCCTTCGTCGCCGCGTGGCCCGGACGGATTCCCGCGGGGTCGGTCTACAACCATCCTGTCATCAGCCTGGACGTGGCCGCCACCGCGCTGGCGCAAAGTGGTCATCACGCTCCGCGCGATGACTCGCTGGATGGTGTGGATCTTCTGCCGTTCCTGACGGGCGCGAAGGACGGCGCGCCGCATGAGACGCTCTACTGGCGCTGGATGACGCAGGCGGCGATCCAGGAGTACCCGCACAAGCTGATCATCCTCGGCGACCGCGAGCGGCTGCTCTTCGACATCACCACCCCCGAGGGCGAGAACGTGGAGCGCAACCTGCTCGCAAAGGAGCCGGAGATCGCGGCGCGGCTGGAGAAGAAGCTGCTGGCGTGGACCGCCGGCCTGAAGCCGCCGGGACTGTCGACGAACTTCGACTCGCACCACGAGGGGCTCTTCGCCGAGCACGAGATCCTCAAGGCCGGGGCGCCGCCGGAGGGCGCGCGGCGCGGCGCCGCGGCGGAGCCGGGGACCGTCCGGGGCTGGCTGGCGCGCTCGGGGACGCTCGCGGTGAAGGACGGCGCCCTCGTTCTCGTGCCGGACGCCTCGGGCGGCCGCCCGTTCCTCACGAACGGCGGTCTCGACCTTCCGGGCCCGGCCTCGATCACGATGCAGATCCGCGCCGCGGCGGGCGGGAAGAGCGCCGTCACGTGGCGCACGAAACAGCAGCCGGACTTCGTGCCGGCCAACAGCGCCGCCTTCGACTGGCCCGCCGGTCCCGAGTGGCGGGAGGTGAAGGTGGAGCTGCCCGTCACGGGCCGGCTGATCCACGTGCGGATCACGCCCGCGAAGGAGGCCCGCGGGATCGAGATCCGGTCGATCGTCATCCACGGCGCGCAAGGGACGCCGCAGGTGTGGAACTTCGAAGAGAGCGGCACGTGATGAGCGGCGGGGAGGGTCGCGCCCCGCGCGACCGCTCGATCGATGAGAGGAATCGACCAATGAGGGCGGACAGGCTTGCGAGGTCCGTCGCCGCGGCGCTGGGGCTCGCGGCGGCTGCCGCCGGGGCGGAGACGCAGTACATCCTCTTCTGCCGCGCGCCGGGGCAGGGGATGAACCAGGCCCGGCCGGAGACGCTCGGCCGGGCGCAGTTCGAGGAGGTCCTTGCGCGCTTTCCGAACCGGCCGTCGGCGCCGGTGCAGACCGGGATCAGCTTCGTCTTCTCGCCCCTGCGCACGGCGCCGGAGACCACGGCGCGGGCGTTGGAGACGTTCCTCGCGGCCGCGGAGTCGACCGAGACCCCGGTGGTCGTACAGATCGACCTCGAGCACTGGTGGGAGGCGCGGCCGGACCTCTGGAACTGGTGGGATCCGGCGAAGCCCGGCTACGATCCCGCCAACCGCGCGAACGTCGAATGGACCGGCGGGTCGCCGGAGGACGCGGTGAAGATCGCGTGGCGAAACTGGGGCCGGGAGATCCGCATCCTTCCGCCGCCGAACCTCGCGAGCCCGCGCTACCTCGCCGCCTGCCGCGACGAGATCCGCCGCCTCGTGCCCGTCGTGATGGCGTGGCATGCGCGGCTTCCGGAGGGGCGAAAGCACCTGCTGATCGGGATCAAGCTCGGCCACGAGACCTCGATCGGCGTCAACGCCTACCACCATCCGGGCGGCAACGCGCGGCTCGACCGTCCGGCGGCGGAGGATCCCGTGCGGCCGCTGGACCCCGATGACGTGACGGCGCGCGGCATGGCGCCGCTCGGTTACGCGGCGCTCGCGACGCTCGGCGTCCGGACGAACGGCGCGCCGACCGAGGCGGACCTGCGCGACGTCGCCCGCGGTTACCTGGCGGGTCTCTGCGCCGAGGCGGCGAAGGCGGGCGTTCCGCGCCGGCTCCTGTTCGCGCACGGCGCCGGGTGGAAGGACGGCGAGCTCATCTACGACGTGCCCGTCAATCCGCACGCCTGCCCGGGCTGGAGCTTCTACAAGCACGCGGCCGATCCGCGGCGGGATGCCGGCGTGCAGCGGAACGTGGCGGCCTCCGACGCGCCGTTCTGGGCGGCCTGCGAATGGCTCTTCCAGGGGCCCCGCACCGAGGCGGCCTGGAGCGGCGCGCTCGCCGCGACGCTGGCCGACCGGCGCTGCCGCTACCTGTGCGTCTTCAACTGGGAGGGCATCCGCGCCCACGAGCCCGTGATGCGGGCGATCGACGCATGCCTCCGCGAGCAAGCCGCGGACCTGCGTTCGAATTCTCCCACGGGTGGATCGTGAACGACGCCCGCGCCACGCCCGCGGCAGAATGGGGGAATCGGAAACAGCCTGTTCGTGTGACCCGGATGGAGCCGCGACCATGAAAACGCCGATCCTGTTCGCCGCCCTCCTGGCCGGGGCCTGCGCGGCTGCCGCGCCCCGGCCGCCGAACGTCGTGATCTTCCTCGTCGACGACCTCGGCTACGGCGACCTCGCGTGCCACGGCAACCCGCACGTGAAGGCGCCGAACATCGACGCGTTCGCGAAGGAGGCGGTCGAGTTCGCGAGCTTCCACGTCAGCCCCGTCTGCGCGCCGACGCGCGCCTCGCTGATGACCGGGCGCTGGAACTTCCGCACGGGCGTCGCCGACGTGTTCGGCCCGGCCGCGGTCATGGACGCATCCGAGGTCACGCTGGCCGAGCGGCTGAAGGCCGCGGGCTACGCGACCGGCATCTTCGGAAAGTGGCATCTCGGCGACGCCGGCGGGCATGCGCCCAACGCGCAGGGGTTCGACGAGGCGCTCGTCCACCGCGGCGCCGCGATGCGGCGGTACTTCGACCCGGTGCTGCTCCACAACGGTCGCGAGGAGCCGCGCACCGGCTACTGCATGGACATCTTCACCGAAGCGGCGATCGGCTTCATCCGCGCGAATCGCGAGCGGCCGTTCCTGGTCTATCTTCCGGCGAACCTGATCCACACGCCGCTGCAGGTCGCCCCGGAACTGGCCGCGGAGTTCGACGCGCTCGGAGTTGGCGACAGCACGAAGCGGATCTACGGGATGATCCGCAGCGTCGATGCCAACTTCGGGCGCGTGCGGCGCGTTCTGCGCGAACTGGACCTGGAGGAGAACACGCTGCAGATCCTCTTCGCCGACAACGGGCCGTGCTCCGGCTCCAACCCGGTCGACCGCCACGCGGCCGGGTTGCACGGGTTGAAGGGCACGGTCTACGAGAACGGCATCCGAGTGCCCTGCTTCATGCGCTGGCCGGCAGGCTTCCCCGCCCCGGCGACCGTGACGCGGCTGGCGGCGCACGTCGACATCCTGCCGACGGTGCTCGAGGCCTGCGGCGTCGCGGCGGCCGGCGGCCCGCCGGTCGACGGTCGCAGCCTGCTGCCGCTCCTGCGCGACCCGGCCGCCGCGTGGTCCGACCGCCTTCTGTTCCTCCAGTGGGACAGTGGTCAGGCGCCGCGCCGGGGCCACGCGTACACGGTGCTGACGGACCGGTGGAAGCTGGTCCAGCCGTGCGGCATGGACGCGCCGAACCAGAAGCACATCCGCGACCGCTACGCCGAGATGTGCCGGCTGCAGGGCCGCGGCGAGCGCAGCATCGAAGGGCCGCCGCGATTCGAACTCTATGACCTTGCCGCCGATCCGGGCGAGACGAACGACCTTGCCGCCGCGCACGCGGACGTCGTCGACGCGATGAGAGCCCAGTACGACGCATGGTTCTCGGACGTGGCGGCGCGGTGGGCGCAAGCGCCGCCGGTCGCGGCGGCCGGCGCAACGGCGCCGCGGCCGAACATCGTGCTGATCCTCGCCGACGACCTCGGCTACGGAGACCCGGGCTGCTACAACCCGAAATCGAAGATCCCGACGCCGAATCTCGACCGGCTGGCGCGCGAGGGCATCCGCCTGACCGACGCGCACGCGCCTGCGTCCGTATGTTCGCCCACGCGCTACGGGCTGCTCACCGGCCGGTACCCGTGGCGCGACCGGCCGCAGGGCGGGGCGCTGGGTCCCTGGGCGGCTCCCATCATCGCGCAGGACCGCCTGACGCTGCCGGCGATGCTGAAGCGGCAGGGCTACGCGACCGCATGCATCGGCAAATGGCACCTCGGCTGGGTGTGGCCGACGAAGGACGGGAAGCCGCCGACCGTCAAGCCGGATAACCTCGGGAACGTCGACTTCACGCGGCCGATTGCGCAGGGGCCGACCGCGCGCGGCTTCGACAGCTACTTCGGCACCTGCGTGCCGAACTATCCGCCGTACTGCTTCATCGAGAACGACCGCACCGTCGGTCTGCCCGGCGAGCCGAGCGACGAGTTCGAGTTCCCCGGGCCGAAGCTCCCGGGATGGCGGCAGGTCGACATCCTTCCCGAACTGACCCGGCGGGCCGTCGCGACGATCGGGCAGGCGGCGAAGACCAACGTCCCGTTCTTCCTCTACTTCGCGCTGACATCGCCGCATCACCCGCTCGTGCCGGCGTCCGAGTTCCAGGGCGGGAGCGGGGCCGGCGTCTATGGCGATTTCGTCGTGCAGACCGATTGGACCGTCGGACAGGTGATCGATGCGATCGACCGCGCGGGCATCGCGGGCAACACGCTGCTGATCGTCACCAGCGACAACGGTCCCGAAATCACGCGGACGAACGCGTTGCGCACCCGGAACGTCATGCCCATCGGCGCCTACGACCGCATCCGCGAGTACGGCCACGCGAGCATGGGCGACCTGCGCGGCGTGAAGAGCGAGGCGTGGGAGGGCGGCCACCGGGTGCCGTTCGTCGCCCGCTGGCCCGGGCGCATCCCGGCCGGGACGACCCGCGGCGATCTGCTGTGCCTGACGGACTTGATGGCGACGTTCGCCGCCGCTGCCGGTGCCACGGTGCCCGCGGGGGCGGGGGAGGACAGCTTCGATGCGCTGCCGCTGTTGGTCGGCGGCAAGGGCACGCGCGACAGCGCCATCCTGCAGAGCGCGCGCACGGCTCTGGCCGTGCGAAGCGGCGACTGGGTCTACATCAATGCCGCAGCCGGCGTGAACCCGGAGCCCGACGAGATCATGCAGGCGCGCGGCTACACGACCAACGCGATGCCGGACCAGCTGTACCGACTGTCGGACGACCTGTCGCAGACGCGAAACCTCGTCGCCGAACACCCCGGGAAGGCCGCCGAGCTGAAGGCGCTTCTCGGGACGATCCGTGCCCGTGGCCGCCACGCGCCGTGAGGCCGGGCGCGCGACCGGATCGTGCGCAACACCCGGGAGGGTCGCGCTCCGCGCGACCGGGGTGGCGCGGGGGCAGCGCGGCGGCCGCACCACGCGCCGCTGCGCGTCGAGTGGCAGGCGGAGTGCGGCTCTCCAAAAAGCGTTGGGAGGGTCGCGCTCCGCGCGACCGGTGGTTGGATCAGGTGCGGCTTACGTCAGGGCCCGCCGGCCGTCGTCCCCGCCTCGACCATGACCGTCCGCAAGAGGCCGCCGTCGGTGCGGAAGGTGACGGCGCCACGGTAGCGGGGGCGGTCGCGGCCGTCGTCGGCGATCGACACGCGCACGGTCGCAGGCTTCCCGTCCGCCGCGCCACGGTCCGGAGTGCACGTCAGCCACGGGCTGTTGGGATGGGCGCTCCACGAGGCGCCGGCCGCCGCCGGGAGCACGACGCGCAACTCGCCTTCAACGCGTCCGCCCTTCGCCGGGGGCGCCAGCACGGTGCGCAGCGGCTGCACGCTGAGGCCATGGGGACGTGGCGGGAAGTCGGGTCCGTCGAGGCCGCTCTCGAGCGCGCCCATGTCCGGGGCCGCGCCGGCGAAGGCGTCGTTGAGGCCCGGCAGGCGGACGCCCGCGTCGAGGCCCGGCGATCCCGGGGCCAGCCGGAGATCCCCCTGCGCGGCCGCGACGAAGACCGGGGCGGACGTCACGGCATGCCGCTCGCCGCCGCCGGCCAGCTTCACGCCGCCGCGCGCGGTGAGGTCGTGGTCGAAGTCGTTGCGCGGGTCGGTGGACACGTTGGTCACGTCGCCCCCTCCGTCGCCGGCGAAGACGTTGTTGCGCGAGCGGGCGACGTAGGCGCCCCGGTTGCGGTCGTTGCCGAAGCCGACGCTGCGCAGGCCGCCGCCGGGGCCGTGGATCGTGTTGTGGACGATCACGTTCATCCCGGGCGACTGTGAGGCTCCGCCCATCTTGAACGCGGAGCCCGTCTTGCCGCGCTCCTCGCCCAGGCCGGCGATGAGGTTGCGGAAGACGTACGAGGGGCCGGCGCGGTTCGGCGCACAGCTCACGCCGCAGAGGGCGCGGTCGATCCAGTTGTGCCAGTAGCGGACGTTGATCTGCCCGCCGTCGAGCTCGGTGCCGTCGTCGTTGCTGAAGGCCAGCACGTTGCCGTGGATGTCCGTGTCGCGGTAGGGACCGCCGCTGACCTCGCCGTTGGCGATGCTCTCGATCGCATCGTTCCACCAGCGCGCCTCGCAGCCGACGATGTCGTTCCGGCGGAGCACGTGGTTGCCGCCGGTGCGGTCGAGGATGATGCCCTGCGGCCCGGCCGGATGTCCGAACTCCCACGAGTTCGCGGTGCCTCGCGGGGCGTGGAGGAAGCAGTCCTCGACCACGATGCGGGTGCTGCCGTCGCAGACGCGGATGCCCGCCTGGAAGTTGATCACGCGCCCGCGTGCGTCGACGTACAGTCCGTCGGAAAGCCCGGCCTTCCGCGTGCCGGGATCGCCCCAGCCGGCGACGTCGCAGCGGCGCACGCGAATCGAATCGGACTTCGCGATGCGGACCGCGTCGCGCCGGCCGCCGCGGATCGTGAAGCCCTCGACCACGACGTACGCGGCGCCCTCGATCCGCACCGCGTGGTCGGTGTTCGTGCCCGCGTCGACCGGTGCGGCGCCGGGCGCGGGGCGGTAGGCGATCCATCCATCGGGCCGTCCCTTCGCGTCGATCAGGATCCCGCCGTCGGGCCCGGGCGAGGGCAGGGGGCGGATCTCGGCGACGGGGACGTCCTCCCGCCAGGTCCGGGTCTCGAGTCGCAGGACGGACGAAGCCGGCTTCGCAGCGGCCGATGTGTCGATGAGGCGGCATTCGATCTGGTAGGCGGTGTCGGGGCGCAGGCCGAAGATGGAGCCGCGGAACTGTCGGTCGGCCGCGCAGGGTTCGAGGTTCATGCCTTCGATCCATTCCTGTGCGCCCGTGGCGCGGTGGCGAACGGCGCAGGCGGCGGTCCCGGAGACCCCGCCGCGGACGTCGACGCACAGTCCCGCGCATTCGAAGGTGGGGACGGCCTGGCCGCCGGCGATGGACGGCGGTCCCGCCTCCGCCAGTTGCACGTCGCGGAACCAAACGGTCTGGCCGAGCGTGTCCGCGCGCTGCCGGAAGCGGCAGAGGATCTCGATCTCGTCCGCATCGTCGCCGGAGAAGGCGGCCTCGACGACGGTCCAGTCGGGGCCGCATCGTGGCTCCGCGGTGACGCGGCGTTGCTCGCGTCCGCCGCGGTGGAGCTTCACCTGGAGATGGGCGATTCCGGACTTGGTGCCGCGAATCTGTCCCGCAAGCACGTAGGCGCGGCCGGGCTGGAGGACCTTCACGCGCTGGACGATCTGTCCGTCGTTCTCCGCCGCGCGGCCGATGTCGACCCGCAGCGCCCCCTCCGCGGCATCCCCCGAGACCTTGTGTCCCGTGTCCACGATGCGCCACCCCGCGGGTGCGGCGGCCGGGGTGTCCCATGTCCGGAACGAGCCGTTGCGGACGAGGTTGGTTTCGCCGGCCGCCGTTCCGGCGGCCGCGACCAGCAGCAGGGGGATCAGTGCACGGCGGGTGAACGTCTGTCTCATGTCGCCCAAAATGGAGGGAATGATCTGGAAATGCAAGGGCCGGTCCGGACCGCAGATCATCGGCCCCGCATCGGAGATCAAGGACGGGGGCGCTCCGAGGGCCGGCTGCGCGGCGCCGACGGAGCGGCGCCCTCCAGGGGCATCTGCCGCGCGTCGATGGTTCGTCCTGATTGCTTCACGCGGGCCGCGCCCGCGGGCGCGGTGACCGCCGGGAACCGGGGCGGGGGGCCCCTTGCCGACTCATAGGCTTTGACGGATGGCGCGGTGCGGGTGCAGAGTGAGCCGATGAAAGCATGGGTACTGTGCCTCTTCCTCGCGGTCGCCGTCTCCGCCGCCGCCGCGCCGCGTCCGAACATCCTGTGGTTCGTCGTCGACGACATGTCGGCCGACTTCGGGTGTTACGGGCAGACGCTGATCCGGACGCCGCACGTCGACCGCCTGGCGCGCGAGGGGGTGCGCTTCACGCGCGCCTACATCACGGCGCCGGTCTGTTCGCCGTCCCGCTCCGCGATGATCACGGGCATGTACCAGACGACGATCGGGGCTCACCACCACCGCAGCGGGCGGGGTCAGCTCAAAATCCACCTGCCCGACGGCATCGAGCCCGTGCCCGCGCTGTTCCGGAAGGCCGGGTACTGGACCTGCATCGGCAGCGGCCTGCCGGGGTTCGACCACCGTGGCGTCGCCGTGCCGGCGCCGAAGGGGAAGGCGGCGGCGGCGGATCCGAAGGGGCGTCTCGGCAAGACCGACTACAACTTCGAGTGGGATGCCTCGATCTACGACGGGGCGGACTGGGCGGGCCGCGGGAAGGACCAGCCGTTCTTCATGCAGGTGCAGCTCCACGGCGGGAAGCTGCGGGCCGACAGCCTCGAGGGCAACCGGGCGCTCGCGCAGCGAGCGCGGGAGGAACTCGGGTCGGCGGTCGATCCGACGGCCGTCGCGCTGCCCCCGTACTACCCGCGCGACCCGGTGCTGCTGGAGGACTGGGCGGCCTACCTCGACAGCGTGCGGCTGACCGACGCGCACGTCGGGCGCGTGCTGGAGCGGCTGGAGAAGGAAGGGATGCTGGAGTCGACGCTCGTCCTGTTCATGACCGACCACGGCATCAGCCACGCGCGCGGGAAGCAGTTCCTCTACGACGAGGGCGCGCACATCCCGTTCGTCGTGCGCGGTCCCGGGCTGCCGCGCGGCGCGGTCCGCGAGGATCTCGTCGAGCACCTCGACATGGCGGCGCTCTCGCTCGCCGCCGCCGGGATCCCGATCCCCGCCGGCATGCAGGCCCGCGATGTGTTCGCGAAGGACTACCGTCCGCGCGAGGCGGTCTTCGCGGCGCGCGACCGGTGCGACGAGACCGTCGAGCGCATCCGCAGCGTCCGCACCGACCGCTACCTCTACATCCGCAATTTCCTCCCGAAGCGCCCGCACCTGCAGCCGAACGCGTACAAGGACAAGAAGGCGATCGTCGTCGCCCTGCGCGCCGCGCACGCCGCCGGGACGCTGCCGGAGGTCTCCGAGCGGCTGCTGTTCGCGCCCGAGCGCCCCGCGGAGGAACTCTACGAGTACGGGAAAGACCGCTGGCAGGTGACCAATCTCGCCGCGGATCCGGCCCACCGCGCGGCGCTGGAGGATCACCGCGCGAGGCTCGACCGCTGGATCGCGGAGTCGCGCGACCGCGGCCCCGAGTCGGAGGCGATGTACGACAGCGACATGGCCGAGTACCTGAAGCGGCCCAACCCGGACGTCGAGCGGAACATCGCGCTCATGAAGCGGTGGGCGGCGGAGGGGAAGTAGGACCCGCTGCGGCGGCGCGCGGGCGGGGCGGTCACGCTTCGCCGCGGAGTTCGCACAGCGAGGCGTCGATCTTCCCGAGGACCACGCGTCGGACCACGAAGAGATCCTCGGCCATCGCGAGCGACCCCAGGTACCGGCGCAGGCGGCTGGGATTCCGGCGGCGGATGCCCGCGAGCTGCGCCCAGTAGCGCCACCGGCAGGGGGCGATCACGCCCAGCTGCCAGGACAGGCGCGCGAAGAGCTCGACGTCGCGCCAGCGGATTCGGGCCTGCGGACGGCGCGGGTCGGCGTCCTTGACGCCCGCGGCGGCGCGCAGCGCGGCGCGGGTCGGCCGCATCCGCAGGTGGTACCGGTAGGCCCGCGCCAGGAGATCGGAGGGTTCCATCAGCCGCGTCCAGAGGCCGCGGTAGCCGGCCAGGACGTCGGCCGCCGGCCGCGAGGGGCGGTAGGCGAGGCGGCCGATCGTCGTGTTGCCCTGATCCGTGCCTCCGGTCTCCAGAAGGCGGCCCTCCCGCGCGAGCCGTTGCCACAGGCGCGTGTTGGGCAGCGGGACGAGCAGGTTGAGCACGATCTGCGGAAGGTCGGTGGCCGCGACGAATTCCTCGATCCGCCGCTCGGCGTCCGGCGATTCGCCATCCAGCCCGAGCACGAAGCTGCCCACCACGTTGAGCCCGTTGGCCCCCATGGCGTTGACGGACTCCTCCATCGATCCGCGGACGTTCTGGTGCTTCCCGGCCTGCTGGAGGGCGTTGTCGTCCAGGGTTTCGATGCCGACGAAGACGGTGGAGAAGTTCGCCTCGGTCATGCGGTCGATGAGGTCCCGGTCGCGGCCCAGCCGGATCGACGCCTGCGTCCAGAACACGAACGGTTCGCCGTGCGCCTTCATCCACGGGATGAGCCGGTCGAGGAGGGCGCGCGCGCGCGGCGGGCTGCCGATGAAGTTGTCGTCGCTGATGAAGACCTCGTGCCGCCACCCGAGCCGGTACAGCTGCTCCAGCTCGGCGATGACCTGGTCGGGCGTCTTGTGCCGCGGCCTGCGGCCCAGGAGAGCCACCACGTCGCAGAACTCGCAGTCGTGGGGGCACCCGCGGGAGGTCTGGACGGCCATCGCGCCGTAGTCCTCCATCCGGACGAGATCGAAGCGCGGCACCGGCGAGTCGGCCAGGTCGGGCCGCTCGGCCGCCTCGAGGACGATCCCGGAACGCCCCGATGCGAGGGCCTCCAGGAGCGCCGGGACCAGCGCCTCGGCCTCGCCGCGGAGGACGATGTCGCTTCCGGCCGCAAGCATCGCGTCGGTCAGCGAACTCGTCGCGGGGCCGCCGGCGACGACCCTCTTCCCGCGCGCGCGGGCCCCGCGGATGAGCGCGAGCAGGCCCTCCTTCTGGACGAGCATGCCCGAGACCATCACCACGTCCGCCCAAGTCCAGTCCGCCTCCGGAGTGGGCCGGGCGTTCTCGTCCGCGAGCCGGATCTGCCAGTCGCGCGGCAGCAGCGCGGCGACGGTGAGCAGGCCGAGCGGGGGGATGAGCGTCTTCCACCCGCTTTGCCGGCACAGCCGGTCGAGGCTCCAGTAGGAGTACGGGAACCCCGGATGGACCATCAGGACCTTCACGCGTCGTTCATCCTTCCGCCATCGGCATGCGCGCATGGTAGGCTTCTGACGCTCCGCACTCAAACCCCCTTTTGGCGCCCGGGGTCCCCCGGGGCGCCGACAATAAAGCCCGCACCGGGCCGTTTGCTCCTATGGCCTCGGCGCCGGCCGGTCCGGGCCGCCGGAACCACGGGAGATCGAACAGCATGAGACGTCACGGTTGGTTGGGTCTCGCGTGCGCGGGGCTGGCCGCGCTGGGTGCGGCGGCGGATGCGGCGGAACGGAGGCCGAACGTCGTCCTCTTCCTCGTCGACGACATGGGCTGGATGGACAGCGGCGCGTACGGCTCCAAGTACTACGAAACGCCCGCCATGGACCGGTTCGCGACGCAGGCGATGCGCTTCACGCGGGCCTACTCGCAGCCGCTCTGCTCGCCGACGCGCGCCTCGATCCTCAGCGGCCAGTACTCGTCGCGCCACGGCGTCACCAGCGCCACCGGCCACCAGCCGCCCCAGCCGCCCGGCCACTCGTTCCTTCCCGCGAAGGCCCCGGCCAACCAGCCGCTGCTGATGCCGGAGAGCAAGAACTACCTCGACCCGTCGGTCGTCACGCTGGCCGAGGCGCTGCGCGAGTCCGGCTACCGCACCGCCCACATCGGCAAGTGGCACCTCGGCACGACCGGGCCGCACTGGCCCGAGGCGCAGGGGTTCGATGTCGCCTTCCACTGCCACCCCGATCCGGGCCCGCCGGGCGAGTACTTCTCCCCGTACGGCGTCGTGCCGCCGGGCAGCCCGCCGCCGGCGGACCGCCGCCAGAAGCATGTCGTCGGCACGATCACCGACGGTCCCGCGGGCGAGTACATCGTCGACCGCCTCGCGGACGAGGCGATCCGCTTCATCGAGTCGTCGAAGGACCGCCCGTTCTTCCTGAACCTCTGGAACTACGGCGTCCACGGGCCGTGGGGCCACAAGGAGGAGACCACGAGGGAATTCGCGAAGAAGACCGATCCGCGCGGCGTCCAGGGCAATCCGATCATGGGCTCGATGCTCCGCAGCGTCGACGAGTGTTTCGGGCGCATCCTCGCGAAGCTCGATGAACTCAAGCTTGCGGACGACACGGTCGTCATCTTCTACTCCGACAACGGCGGGAACATCCACAGCAACACGCCGGACGACGGCAAGCAGGCGAACATCAAGCCGGGCCACCCGAAGTACGCCTTCCTCGAAGGCTGGCGGAAGTGGGCCGGCGACCGGCCGCCGACCTGCAACGCGCCGCTGCGCGACGGCAAGGGCCGGATGTACGAGGGCGGCGTGCGCGTGCCGCTGATGGTGCGGTGGCCCGGGAAGATCGCGGGCGGCGGCACCAGCGACGCGATCGTCGGGTGCATCGACATGTACCCGACGATCCTCGACCTCCTCGGCGTGCGGACGCCGGCGCAGCACACGGTGGACGGCGTCTCCTTCGCGCCCGTGCTGAAGGGGACCGGCGGCCTCGCGCGCGACGCCTACTTCATCTGGTTCCCGCACCTCGTCCCCGGCGTGAGCGTGCACCAGGGCGACTGGAAGCTGATCCGCAGGTTCCAGGAGCGGCCCGGCGACTACGAGGGCACGCGCGAGCTGTTCAACCTCAAGGACGACCCCGGGGAGACCACCAACCTCGCGGCAAAGATGCCGGAGAAGGTGAAGGAGCTCGACGCGCGGATCGACCGGTTCGCCGCGGAGACGGGCGCGCTGCTGCCGCAGCCGAACCCGGACTACAAGCCGCGTCCGGCCGCCGCCGTCGGCGCCACGAAGGCCCCGGCATCCGCCGACCCCGCCGCCGGGCTCGTGCCGAAGTCCTGCAGGATCACGGTCGTCGCCGGCGCGCTGCGCGTCGAGGCCGAAGGCAAGGCGCCGTTCCTCGGCACCGCGCAGGTGAAGTCCTCCGGGCCGCTCACGCTCGCGCTTCGCGCCCGCAGCGCCGCCGGCGGGGCGGGGAAGGTGCAGTGGGTGACGAAGGACCAGGAGGACTTCCCGAAAGAGGGGCAGGTCGTCCCGTTCACGCTGCCCGCCGGCGCGGACTGGCAGGACGTGACCGTCGAGGTCCCGATGAAGGGCGAGACCCGCATCCTCCGGCTCTACCTGCCGGCGGACAAGGGCCCGGTCGAGGTCGAGTCGATCCGCTGGACCCCCGCCAAGGCCGCCAAGCCCGCCCGGGCCTGGCAGTTCGGCGCCGCCCGCCCCTAGCGGGCGCCGCATGCCCGCGTGGGACCCGCTTGGACGCCCGCCGCGACCGTGTATGACCCAGGACGCGCCGCTCATCGGTCCCGGCCCGGATCACGGAGCTTGCAGATCGCATCCGAGTTCAGTCCCTTGCCGGAACGGCGACGTGCCGGTTCCGTCGGAAGACCCGGACGACACATCCTTCCTCGACCTGCCGCAGCAACTCGCTGAACCTCGTCTGGCCTCGAATGCACCAATCTCCAGGGTCTTCATGCCGTCATCATCCGACGAACCAACCAGCTTCACAACCAGTTGTTTCGAACCGGCCGGTGCGGGGGTCGCGGGGGCGGTGTCCGGGCATTGACCTTGCGTTGGCCTTGTGTTTGACTGATCGCATGAGCGTTGACCTGTCAAATGACCGGCGGAGGCGGGCATGACGCGGGCCGTGCTTCTCTTCCTGCTGTCGGCGGTCGCGGCGCGGGCCGGGGAGCCGTACCGTCCGCTGGCCTGGCGCGGGGATGCCGAGTGGTACGGGTCGGCGTTCTGGACGGGGCCGGACTGGACGCGGGTCGGGAAGGACTGGCACCACCCGGGGAACGACACGCCGAGCGTCCGCAGGTTCGAATGCCCGCGCGACGGGCGCGTGGCCGTCACCGGTCGCGTGGCGAAGCTCCATCTCAGCGGCGACGGCATCCGCGCGACGATCCGGCACAACGGGCGCGATGCGTGGACCGCGGAGATCGGCGGGACCGACGGCACGGGCGTCGTCCACCGCGTCGAGTTCGACGTGAAGGCCGGCGACGCGATCCGTTTCGTCGTCCACAAACGCGGCCACATCGGCTGCGATACGACCGGTTGGGATCCTGTGGTTGTGTATGCGGACGGCGCGGCGTTCCGCGCGTCGGAGGCGTTTGCGGCCGCGAAGCAGGGCGGGGGAGGGTGGTCCTACGAGCAGGAGGGCGAGGGGACCGCGCCGCCCGCGGTGCCGGCTGCGGCCGCTCCGGAGCGTCCGTCCGCGCCGCCGTCCCCGGCGCTGTCCGCCCTCCTGGCCGCGCGGGCCGGCGAACTCGCGCCGGAGACCGATTCCGCGCTGCTCGCCATGGCGATGGAGGAATGGTGGCGGGAGGACGGGCTCGACGACACGCCCGCGACGTACCGGGCCGCGGCAAGCAACCACCTGGAGCGGGTGCGCGCGCTCGCCTCGTGCGCCGGCGCGCCGCCGGCGGACGCGGACCGCCTTGTCGGAGCCGGGCCGCAGTCGCTCGACGACTGGCGTCTCCACTACCTCCGCGTCCGCGCCCTGAAGCGCTCGCTGATGATGGGCCGTCCCGAGATGCGGTTCGGCGAACTACTCGTGTGCAAGCGCCGCATGCCGTCCTACGCACACCTCGTCGCCCAGTACTACGGCTGGCGGCAGCGGGCGGGCGGGGGCCTCTACGCCGTGGCGCGGCCGGGACAGTCACTCGCGCTGCGCGACCTCACGGGCGGGCGCCTGCCGCCGGGCAGCTGCCTCGAGCCGCGCGTGCATCCGGACGGACGCCGCGTCCTGTTCGCCTTCGTCGCGTGCGACCTGACCACGCCCGAGCCGACCTCGCTGCCGGTGAACGAGGCCGGGCCGGATGAGCGCTACTTCCACCTGTACGAGATCGCCGCGGACGGCACGGGCCTGCGCCAGCTCACGCGCGGGCCCTACGACGACATGATGGCCGACTACCTGCCCGACGGCGGCCTCGTCTTCTGTTCGACGCGCCGGAAGGGCTACTCGCGCTGCTTCGGGCCGCAGTACAGTCCGCGGTGGGACACCTACACGCTGCACCGCGCCGACGGCGACGGCGGCGGCATCCGCACGCTTTCATGGAACGACGTCAGCGAGTGGTTCCCCGCGGTGGGGCACGGCGGCGAGATCCTCTTCGCGCGGTGGGACTACATCGACCGCGACGCGGTGACGCACCAGAACCTGTGGTCGTGCCGGCCCGACGGCACCAACCCGATGGCGGTCTGGGGCAACGGCCTTCCGAAGCCGCACTGCACGTTCCAGGCGCGTCCGGTGCCCGGCTCGCACAGGCTCGTCTTCACCGCGTCGGCGCACCACTCGATCACGGCGGGGCCCGTGTGCCTGCTCGACCCGACGGTCGGCCTCAACGCGCCCGAGGCGGTCGAGCGCGTGACGCCGCTGCCGTATCCGGAGGCCGAGGGCTGGGCGCTGCCCGAGTGGTACGAGTCGCCGTGGCCGCTCTCGGAGGACTGGTTCCTCGCCGCCTACAGCCCGAAGCGGCTGCGGTCCGAGGGGCAGCACAAGAGCGACCCGAACCCGGATGACGCGCTGCGGATCGTCCTGCTCGACCGCCGCGGCAACCGCGAACTCGTGTACCGCGACCGCGGGATCGGGACCACGACGCCGGTTCCGCTCGCCCCTCGTCGCCCGCCCCCCGTGGTCGCCAGCGTCCTGCCTGCCGATCCGCCGCCGCACGGCGAGCTGACGATCTACGACGTCTACCGCGGCCTCGACGGCGTGCCGCGCGGGTCGATCGCGGAGATCCGGATCGTGCAGCTCTTCCCCAAGACCACGCCGGTCGCCAACGTGCCGCGCATGGGCCTGGCGGGCGAGGAGAACGGCCGCGCGATCCTCGGCACCGTGCCGGTCGAGGCGGACGGCTCCGCGCGGTTCCTGCTGCCCGCGCGCACGAAGGTGCTGTTCCAGGCGGTCGACCGCGACGGCTTCGTGCGGCGCACGATGCGCTCGTCGACCTACGTCCAGCCCGGCGAGGTCACCTCGTGCGTCGGCTGCCACGAGTACGGGACCACGCTGCCCTCGGCCGCCGGCGGCGCGCCCATGGCGATGCGCCGCGCGCCCTCGACGATCGAGCCCGGACTGCTGGGCGGGCGTCCGTTCGGCTTCGTCGAGGTCGTGCAGCCCGTCCTCGACCGCCATTGCATCCGCTGCCACGCCGGGGAGAAGCCGAAGGGCGGGATCGATCTCACGCGGGCGCCGGACCGCGGGTTCACGCGGTCCTACTGGGCGTTGTGCGGCGACGCGGCGGGGCGTCCGACGCGCCCCGAGGCCGACGCGGGCGACCTCGTGCCGCGCTACCGGCAGCGCAACCAGATCCAGATCACGCCGCCGGACGACCTGCGCGCCGCGCGGCAGAGCCGGCTGATCCGCATGCTGGCGGCCGCGTCCGGCCACCAGGGGGTGAAGGTGCCGCCGGACGACCTCCGCCGCCTCGCCGCCTGGATCGACCTCAACGCGATCTTCTACGGCGTCTACGACGCGCCCTCGCAGGCCCGCCAGGTCGCCGGCGACCCCGTCCCGATGCCGGACATCCGCTGACCTTCCAACCCTTGGACGCCGCGGCCTGCCGACGGTCCAAGGGTTGGAACCCCGCGCGGTCCGGGCTTGCGCCGGCCGGCCATCCTGGGCCACGCTGCCGTTGTCGAGCGTGGAGGACCGGACATGAGCCGAGGAATGCGGCGTCGGGATTTCGTGGGGTTGTGCGGTGCGGCGGCGGCGGTCCCGTGGGCCGGGCGCGGGGCGGGGGCGGACCGTCCCAACATCCTGTTCGTCTTCGCGGACCAGCTTCGCTCGATGGATCTGGGCTGCTACGGGAGCCGGCAGGTCCGGACGCCGCACATCGACCGGTTGGCGCGCGAGGGCATGCTCTTCACGAACGCGATCAGCACGGCGCCGGTCTGCTCGCCGTTCCGCGCGATGCTTCTGACCGGAAACCACCCGATGAAGAACGGCATGGTCTACAACGACCACTTCCTCCGCAACCCGACCCCCTGCTTCGCGGAGGCCTGCAAGGCCGTCGGCTACCGCACCGGCTACATCGGCAAATGGCACGTCGACGGCGCGGGCCGCTCGGCGCGCATCCCGCCGGAGCGACGGCTCGGCTTCGATTTCTGGCGCACGCTGGAATGCACGCATGCCTACTTCAAGTCGCCGTACTACCACCAGGACGAGGCGACGCCGCGCACGTGGGAGGGCTACGACGCCGCCGCGCAGACCGGCGCGGCGTGCGGCTTCATCCGGGACCGTCAGGCGGGCCGCCCGTTCTGCCTGTTCCTGTCGTGGGGCCCGCCGCACGATCCCTACGTCGCGCCGCCGGAGTACATGAGGCGGTTCGATCCGGCGGGGATCGAGATGCGGCCGAACGTCGACGACTTCGCCGCGGCGGAGCGGATGCGAGCCGAGTGCGACACGGAGCTTCCGGCCGGCTTCGCCGTCAACCGGCGGCGGCTCGTCGCCTCGCTGAGCGACCGCTCGAACGCCGCCGTCCGCGAGTGGTACCGCGGCTACTTCGCCGCGATCGAGGCGCTCGACGACTGCATGGGCCGGCTGCTCGCGGCACTGAAGGAGGCCGGCGAACTGGACCGCACGGTGGTGGTGTTCACATCGGACCACGGCGACAGCCTCGGGTCGCACCGGCAGTACGGGAAACAGATGCCCTACGAGGAATCGATCTCCGTCCCGTTCCTTGTCCGCCATCCGCCGGCGGTTCCCGCCGGCGCGAGGACCGACGCGCTGCTCGCCCCGCTCGACATGATGCCGACCGTGCTCGGCCTCGCCGGCGTGCCGTGCCCGGCGGTCGACGGCCGCAGCCTCGCCGACGTCGTGCGCGGGCGCCGCGCGGACGACCGCGATGCGGTGCTGATCCAGAACACGACCTGGATCGGCACGAACTGGATCGCGAACGGCGCCGGCCCGTGGCGCGGCGTGCGGACGAAGACGCACACCTACGCGCGCCGGTCGGACACCCGGAAGCCGTGGATGCTGTTCGACAACCGGGCCGACCCGTACCAGATGACCAATCTCGTCGACCGCCCCGGGCACGCCGCGCAGGTCGCAGCGCTCGATGCGCGGACGACCGAGCTGTGCGCCGAGGCCGGGGATCCCGAAGATCCGGTCCGCATCGCGAAGCTGATCCAGGACGAGCGCCGCTCCCGCGGACTCGACGAGCGGGCCGCGGACCTTCTGCCGGCCCGCGTCGAGCCGGGGAGCGGGTTTCGGGATCTGTGAGGGGCGGGCAGGAGGGCCCGCGCCACGGCGACCGGGAGCCGCGCAGGGCAGACGCATCTTGTTCCTGTCGAAACCGGGCCGTGTGCGCGGGATCCTCAGGATCCCCCTTCCAGCGCCGGGAAAGGGAGATCTGAGCCGAACAATCCTTGAATCAAGGCGAAGGCGATGCCGCGGCGCGCACCAGGTGGCCCCGAGCCCGCGAGGGGCCCGGCCGGGAACGCGGCAGACCGCCCCGGATGCAAGACGACGAAGGGGGCGCTGGACTCGTGTCCGCGCCCCCTTCGGCAACGCCGCAGGCGGGGCGGGATCCCGCGCGATCCGGCCGGCCTGGTGCGCGTCGCACCCCCGCAACCGCGAGGGCTCCAGCGTCCACCAGCCACTCCGCGCCCCGCCGACCGAAAGGTGCCACGACCTCGAGGAAAATGCGTCTGCCCTGATACCGCAACCCCCGCCGGTTGACGCGGGGGCCGCGATCCCCCATGGTGGCCGGATGCCGGAGACGGTCCAGCTCTTCGTGACGTGCCTCGTCGACACGTTCTTCCCCGGGATCGGGGAGGCGGTGGTCCGCGTGCTGCGCCGCGCCGGCGCGCGCGTCGAGTTCCCCGCCGGCCAGACCTGCTGCGGCCAGCCCGCCTTCAACGCGGGCCTCCGGTCCGAGGCCCGTCCGATCGCGGAGCACACGATCCGCGTCTTCGAGGCGGCGCCCGGCCCCGTGGTCATCCCGTCCGGCTCCTGCGCGGCGATGGTGCGCCACGGCTACCTCGAGCTCTTCCGCGACGACCCCGGGTGGCTCGCGCGGGCCGAGGGGCTGGCGAGGCGCACGTACGAACTGACCGAGTACCTCGTCGACGTCCGCGGCATCGCGGCCGGGCCGGGCGCGCCCACGCTGGGGGCCCGCTGGCCCGGCAAGCTCGCGTACCACGCCTCCTGCCACCTGCTGCGCGGCCTCGGCGTCGACCGCCAGCCGCGCGCCCTGCTCGCGTCGGTCGAGGGGGCGGAACTCGTCGACCTCCCCGGCCACGACGAGTGCTGCGGCTTCGGCGGCGTGTTCTCCGTCGAGCACCCCGAGCTCTCCGCCGAGTTCCTCAACCGCAAGATCGCCAACCTCGAATCGACCGGCGCCCCCACGCTCGTCGTCGCCGACACCGGCTGCCTCATGCACATCCAGGGCGGCCTCCGCCGCCAGGACCGGTCGCCCCGCGTCGTCCACATCGCCGAGGTGCTGGCCTCCGTATGAACGGACTCCGGCAGCGCATCCGCGCCTCGCTCGGCGACGCCAACCTGCAGGCGGCGCTGGACAACAACGCGACGCGCCGCAAGGCCGGCCGTCTCGCGGCCTTCGCCCAGGTGCCCGACCACGCCGCGCGGCGCGCGCGGGCGCACGCGGTGAAGGCCGATGTCATCGCGCGGCTCGACGAGCACCTCGCCCGGTTCACCGACCGCGTGACGGCCAACGGGATCATGGTCCACCACGCCCGGGACGGCGCCGCGGCCGTGAACCTCGTGCTCGCCATCGTCGGCGACGCCGTCCGCGCCCGCCCGCCCGCCGACGGCGCCGCGCCGCTGGTCGCGAAGGCGAAGTCGATGGTCTCCGAGGAGATCGCCCTCAACCACGCCCTCGCGGACCACGGCATCCGCGCCGTCGAGACCGACCTCGGCGAGTACATCGTCCAGCTCCGCGGCGAACGCCCCAGCCACATCATCACGCCGGCCGTCCACCTGCGCCGGCAGGACGTCGGCCGCCTCTTCGCCGACCGGCTCGGCATCCCGTACACCGAGGACATCCCGACGCTGACCGCCACCGCCCGGCGCGTGCTGCGCGAGGTCTTCCTCACCGCCGACGTCGGCGTCTCCGGCGTCAACTTCGGCGTCGTCGAAACCGGCACGCTCGCCCTCGTCACGAACGAGGGCAACGGACGGATGTGCACGACCGTCCCGCCGGTCCACGTCGCGCTGATGGGCGTCGAGCGCCTCGTGCCGACGCTCGACGACCTCGCCCTCTTCCTTTCCCTGCTGCCGCGCTCGGCGACCGGCCAGAAGCTGAGCGTCTACACGAGCCTCCTCCACGGCCCCCGGCGCGCCGACGACGCCGACGGCCCGCGCGAGCGGCACCTGATCCTCGTCGACAACGGCCGCCGCGCCCTTCGCGACTCGCCGCTCGCGGAGGCCCTCGCGTGCATCCGGTGCGGCGCGTGCCTCAACATCTGCCCGGTGTTCCGCGAGACCGGCGGCCACGCCTACCTCGGCCGCGACGGCTCGATCGCACCCTACCCCGGCCCGATCGGCTCGGTCGTCTCTGCCGGTCTCTTCGGCTGCCGGACCTACGGTCCCCTCGCGCAGGCCTCGTCGCTCTGCGGCGCCTGCCGCGAGGCGTGCCCGGTGGACATCGACCTGCCCGGCCTGCTGCTGCGCGTCCGCGCCGGCGAGACGCCGCGCCCGCCGGGAACGCGGCGGGCCGAGGGCGTCGGCCTGCCCTCCGCCGTTCGCGCGGGACTCCGCGCCTTCCGCGTCGCCGCGCGCCACCCGCGCCTGTTCGCCGCCGGTCAGCGTCTCGCCGCGCTCGCGTCCCGGCTCGTCCCGCACCGCGACGGCTGGATGCGCCTGCCCGCCGCCACCGGCTGGGGACTCAGCAAGGACTTTCCCCGGCCCGCTGCGAAGGCCTTCCGGGCGCGATGGGGGGAGGAGGCGGAAGAGGAAAGCCGCGAGGCGGGAGTCGGGGAGCGGCGGGCGGGGACCGGGGATGGACAGCCGGCACCGGCGGACGACGATGTCGCGGGCGCGGAGGCGGGGGATCTCATCGGACGGTTCGAGAGCGAGCTGGCGGCCCTGGGCGGGATCGTGCATATCGTTCCGCCCGGCGGGGTGCACGCGACGGTCGACGCCCTTCTCGCGGAACGGGGCATCACGCACATCCAGATGGGCGGCGATGTGCCCCACGTCGACGTCGCGGCGCTCGGGGCCGCGGGCATCGAGGCGCAGCGCGGGCCGGTCGAGACGATCCGCGCCGGACTCACGGGTGCGATCGCGGGCATCGCCGAGACCGGCTCGATCGTCCTCGCCGGAGGGTACGGCCGGCCCCTGACCGCCTCGCTGGTCCCCCCGATGCACATCGCCGTCCTCGACGCCTCGCAACTCGTCGCGACCGTCGCCGAGGCGCTCGCGCTGCCGGCGGTCCGCGCATGCGCCGCGGGCGCGATCGTCACCGGCCCCTCCCGCACCGCCGACATCGAGATGACCCTGACCATCGGCGTCCACGGCCCCGGCGAGATCCACGTGATCCTCGCTGCCGACCGCCCGGACCGGCCGGACCGCGGATGACGCGGGGACGGCCGTTCGCCCATCCGTGAACTCCGTGCCATCCGGGGCGTCCTCCGGCGGGCTTGGCGCGGGCGGGTCGGCGGGTGCAAGATGCGCCCGGGGTTCCAACCCTTGGAAGGCGGTGCGACGTGGCGTCCAATCCTTGGAAGATCGGAGCCGTGCTTGCCCTCGCCGCGGCGGCCCACGCGGGGCCGGGCATCCTGCCCGAGGGCTCCGCGCCGCCGCCCGTGCCCTGCCCGCACTTCCCGGACCGCCTCCACGCCGTCGTCTGGCGCAACTGGCCGGTGGTGCCCGCGCGGACGCTCGCCGCGACGCTCGGCGCGACGGAGGCGCAGGTCGCGGGCCTCGCCGCCTCGATGGGCCTCCCGCCGCAGGGCGACATCGCGCCCGAATGGCGCACGCGGGGCTATATCACGATCCTCCGCCGCAACTGGCACCTGCTGCCCTACGAGCAGATCCTGCCGCTGGTCGACATGACGCCCGAACGTCTCGCCGACTCGCTGCGCGAGGACGACTTCCTCTTCCACAAGTTCGGCAACCTGAAGCCGAAGTGCGAGCCGCTGGCATGGGCACCGCCGAACGAGGGCGCCCGCGCCCGCGCCGCGGAGATCGCCGCCTTTGTCCGCGCGAACCTCGCGGATGCCCTGCGCGTTCCCGAGGAGCCGCGCTTCCGCTTCGTCGCCGACCTGTCCGCGGCCGCCCCCGCGGCCCGGACGGAGACGGGCCGGGCATCGGGACGGCTGCGCTACATCTACTCGTACTTCGCGCCCTACGGCGACCCGCTCATGCGTCCGGACCTCGACCCGTATCCGGACGGCCTCCTCGCCCGCCTCGCCGAGGCCGGCGTCAGCGGCGTGTGGCTGCACACCGTCCTGCGCACGCTCGCGCCGAGCCCGCTCTTCCCGGAGTTCGGCGAGGGCCACGGGACGCGGCTGGCCGGCCTGCGCGCCCTGGTGGAGCGGGCGCAACGGCACGGGATCCGCGTCTACCTCTACATGAACGAGCCGCGCGGCATGCCGGCGGCGTTCTTCGAGGCGCCGGGCCGCGCGGACCTCGCCGGCGTGCGCGAGGGCGACACGGTTGCCTTCTGCACCTCGCGCCCCGAGGTGCGCCGGTGGATGGAGGATTCGCTCGCGACCGTGTTCGAGCGCGTGCCCGGCCTCGGCGGCGTCTTCTCGATCACGGCGTCGGAGAACCTGACGAGCTGCGCCTCGCATCACAAGCACGCCCAGTGCCTGCGCTGCAAGGACCGTCCGGCGGCGGAGATCATCGCGGAGGTCAACGCGACGATCGAGGCGGGGGTGCACCGGGCGGCGCCGGGGGCGGATGTGATCGCTTGGGACTGGGGCTGGAAGGACGACTGGAGCGCCGACGCGATCGCGCGCCTGCCGAAGTCCGTGATGCTGCAGTCCGTCAGCGAGTGGTCGCTCCCGATCGTCCGCGGCGGCGTGACCTCCGCGGTCGGCGAGTACTCGATCTCGTCCGTCGGCCCCGGCCCGCGCGCGACACGCCACTGGGTGCTCGCCCGCGAAGCCGGCCTGCGCACGGTCGCCAAGGTCCAGCTCAACAACACGTGGGAGATCTCGACGGTGCCCTACCTCCCGGTGATGGACCTCGTCGCGGAGCACGGCGCGAACCTCGCGCGAAGCGGCGTCGACGGCCTCATGCTGAGCTGGAGCCTCGGCGGATACCCGTCGCCCAACCTGGACATCGCGCGCCGCTTCGAGGCGCGCCCGCCGCCGGAGCCCGCGGCCGTGCTCGACGCCGTCGCCCGCGAGCGCTTCGGCGAGGCCGGCGCCGCGCGCGCCCGCCGCGCGTGGAGCGCGTTCTCCGCCGCCTTCCGCGAGTACCCGTTCAACACCAGCGTCATCTACCGCTGCCCGGTGCAGATCGGTCCCGCCAACCTGTTGTACGCCGAGCCGACCGGCTACAAGTCGACCATGACCGGGATCCCCTACGACGACCTTGCCGGCTGGCGCGGCCCCTACCCGGCCGACGTCTTCGCCACGCAGTTCGCGACGATGGCGCAGGGCTGGGCGGCGGGGCTCCCGGATCTCGAGGCCGCCGCCGCGGCGGCCCCGGCGGACCGGCGCGCCGACGCGCTCGCGGAGGTCCGGTTCGCGCGAGCCGCCGGGGTCCATTTCGCGAGCGTCGCGAACCAGGCCCGGTTCACCGCGCTGCGCGACCGCATCCTGGACGTCCGGAAGCCGCCCGCGCCGGAGGAACGCACGGCGATGGCCGGGGAGGCGAAGCGGATCGCGGCGGACGAACTGCGGCTGGCCGTCGAACTGCTGGCCATCGCCCGCGCCGACTCGCGCATTGGTTTCGAGGCCGCCAATCACTACTTCTACCTGCCCGTCGACCTCATGGAGAAGGCCGTCGCCTGCGATTTCCTCCTCCGCCGCGCGTGGTAGACCCGCGCCTCCCCCGCCCCGGCGGCTTCTGCTATCGTCCCCTGACAACGGCGCGCGGCGCCGGCGGGAGATGCGGCGATGACGGCACGATGGGCGGTGTGGACGGGCGGGTGGGCGGCGGCATGGGTGGTGGCGGCGGGCTGCGGCGCGCCCGCGCCGCAGGCGACGCGGGTCCCGGCGGCGGATCTCTACGTCGCCCCCAACGGCAGCGATGCGTGGAGCGGCCGCCTTGCCGCACCCGACGCCGCCGGGGCCGACGGCCCGCTCGCGACGCTGGAGGCCGCGCGCGACCGCGTCCGCAGCCTCCGCGCCGGCGGCGCGGCCCCCGCGCTGACCGTGTTGCTCCGCGGCGGCACGTATGTGCTCGATCGCGCGGTCGAATTCGGCGCGCGGGATTCCGGCACCGCCGCCGCGCCCGTGACGTACCTCGCCGAGCCCGGCGCGACGGTCCGCCTCACCGGCGGGCGCGAGGTCTCCGGCTGGCGGCCGGCGGACGATCCCGCCGTCCTTGCGAAGCTGCCCGAGGAATGGCGCGGCCGCGTGATGGCCGCCGACCTGCGCGCGCAGGGCCTCACGAACTGGGGCCGGCTCGGCGTGCGCGGCTTCGGCATCGGCAGCCCGGCGGCGGAGGCGGAGCTGTTCCACGACGACAAGCCGATGACGCTCGCCCGCTGGCCGAACGAGGGGTTCCGCGGCGTGACGGACGCGAAGGATCCGCTCGCGGTCGTCGTCGACGACGCCTCGCGCCTCGCGAGCTGGGCCGGGGAGACCGATCCGTGGGTCTTCGCCTACTGGCACCACGACTGGGCCGAGCTCTACGAGCCCCTCGCGGGCGTCGACCCCGCGCGCAAGGCGCTGCTGCGGACGCCGGGCATCAAGCCGGTCTACGGCATCACGGCGAAGCGCGCCCGCTGGGTCGCCTTCAACCTGCTCTCCGAGATCGACCGCCCCGGCGAGTACCACCTCGACCGGCGGACCGGCGTGCTGTACTTCCTGCCGCCTCACCCGGACGGGCGGGCCGTGCTGTCGGTCGCCGAGACGATCCTCCGGGCGGAGGACCTCTCGCACGTCACGTTCCACGGCTTCACGATCGAGGCGTGCCGCGGCACGGCGGTGTCGATCAAGGGCGGCACGAACTGCACGGTCTCCGGCTGCACGATCCGCAACACCGGCGGGCGCGGCGTCCATGTCGCCGGCGGCGCGCGACACACCGTCTACGGCTGCGACATCGTCCACACCGGCGAGGGCGGCATCGGCATGAGCGGGGGAGACCGGAAGACGCTGACGCCCGCGGGCCACGTCGCGGAGAACAACCACGTCCATCACTTCGGCCGGCGCGCCCGCACCTACCGCCCGGGGATCGCGGTGGACGGCGTCGGCAACCGGATCGCGCACAACCTCGTCCACGACGGCCCGCACATGGCGCTCTCCGCCGGCGGCAACGACCACGTCGTCGAGTACAACGAGATCCACAACGTCGTCGAGGAAAGCGGCGACGCGGGCGCCTACTACGTCGGCCGCGACTGGACCGCCCGCGGAAACGTGCTGCGCTTCAACTACTGGCACCAGATCGTCGGCGCGACGGGCCACGGCGGCATGACGATCTACCTCGACGACCAGCACTGCGGCCACACGATCCACGGCAATCTCTTCGAGCGCTGCATGCAGTCGCTCTTCATCGGCGGCGGCGACGACAACGTGGTGACGAACAACGTGTTCCTCGACTGCTGGAGGTCCGCCCACCTCGACAACCGCGGCATGGGCTGGCAGAAGGCCGCGACCGACGACCCCAAGGGCGAGCTGCGCACGCGCTTCGCCGCGATGCCCGTCGCCTCCGGCCTGTGGCGCGCGCGGTACCCGACGCTGGCCGGCACGCTGGAGGACGAGCCGAACGTCCCGAAGCGGAACGTGTTCGCGCGGAACGTCAGCGCCGGCGGCCTGTGGGACGACATCACGAAGTCCATCCGGGCCCACCAGACCGTGACGAACAACCTCGTGTTCGACGACGACAAGGACTGGGCGCGGCTCGTGCGCGACGCCGACGGCCGCCCCGCGCGGATCGAGTTCAGGGACCCCGCCGCCGTCGCGGCCATCGGCTTCGCGGAGATCCCGGTCTCGAAGATCGGGCTCTACGCCGACCCGCGGCGCGCGAGCTGGCCCGTGCGCCACGAGGTGCGGCCCGTCCGGCTTCCGGAGAAGAAGTCGTAGCGGGCGCCGACCGGCTCAGACGGTTTCCGGAAGCTCATACGGCTTGCGGCGCGCGCGGTCGAGGAACGCGTTCGCCCCCGCATCGTCGAACCGCTCCTTGACCGGATCCCACGCGAGGCGCTTGCCGGTCCAGCGCGCGATGTTGCCGAGGTGGCAGACGGTGGCCGAACGGTGGCCGATCTCGACGTCGGCGATCGGCCGCGCGCGGGAGCGGATGCAGTCGAACCAGTTCTGCATGTGTCCGCCGCCGACCGCCGGCGAGGGCTCCTTCGGCGCGTCCTGGCCCGGCACGGGCGACGGCGGGGGCGTGGGATCCGCCACGCCGGACTCCCGCGCGCGGGCCAGGGCCCGCAGTTCGTCGATCCCCTTCTTCAGCGGACCGGCGACGAGGTCCGCCGGCTCGGAACTGCAGCGGCCGCGGTCGATGCGGACCGTCCCCTTTTCGCCGATGAATACGCCGCCGCCGCGCGGGCCGTCGCCGAGTTCGACCACCGTTCCGCCCGCATAGCGGAACGACACGACCGGCGCGCTGCAGAGCTTGTTGCCGCGGTTGGCGGACTCGGGCTTGTCGTAGGCCGGCGGCTCGAACTTCCCGTCGCCCACCCACACCTCGACCGGCCCGCTCTCGTCCATGCCGAGCGCGCACTGGATCTGGTCGAACCCGTGCGCGCCCCAGCCCGTCATCTCGCCGCCGGAGTACGGGCGGAACGACAGCCACCCGGGATACGCGCGCGGTGCGTAGAGGTCGGCGTGGTACGCGACGGGCTCGGTCGGTCCGCACCAGAGGTCCCAGTCGAGTTCGTCCGGCACCGGCTGCGCCGGCAGCGCGCAATGCCACGGGCTGGGATAGTTGAACGCGATGACCTTCTGCACGCGGCCGACGATGCCCTCGCGGACGAGGCGGCAGCCGATGAAGTTCTCCGCCTGCGACCGCTGCTGGCTGCCGCACTGGAAGACGCGGTTGTACTTCCGCACCGCCTCGACCATGCGCCGGCCCTCGAGGATCGTCAGCGTCATCGGCTTCTCGGCGTAGACGTCCTTGCCCGCCTGGCAGGCGTGGATGCAGGTCAGAGCCCGCCAGTGCTCCGGCGTCGCCGTGATGACGGCGTCGACGTCCTTTCGCTCGAGGAGCTTCCGGTAGTCCTTGTAGACCTCCGCCTTGTACTTCTCCGCCGCCTTGCGGGCGCGGGGAAGGTTGACGTCCGCCAGCGCCACGATGCGCGCCTCGGGCGACCGGCCGGCCGACCCCAGCAGCCCGCCGCCCTGCCGGCCCGGGCCGATGACCGCGATGCCGATCTTGTCGTTCGCGCCGAATGCGGCGGCGGGAATGAACACCGGCGCGGCCGCGATCACCGCCCCCGTTGCGACTCCGCGCCGGACAAACTCCCTGCGGGTGACCTTGTGCGTCTTCATCTTCGCCTCCCCTTCTCGTTCCGGCAAGCCTACCCGCCGCCCGCGCGATCATCAATGGCCGGATCCTCCGCAAACGGGCGCATCTCCGTTGCATCGAGGACAACGATGCTCGCGAGGGCTCCCCGTTCGGCCGGGCCGGCGGCCCGGCCCTACCACGGGCTCCATGGGTGCGAAAGGTGGGGCCGGGCCGCTGGCCCGGCCGGACGATGGACTCCGGTACCCATGCAGACTGCGCGATGCGCCCGCAGGATCAGGTCAACGAATCGCAGATGCGCCCCCCGCAAACTCGCCGCGCCCCTTCCAGACTTCGATGTTCGATGTCGGGTGTTCGGCGTTCGCTGTTCGATACTCGCTGGTCTCCACAGAGGCGGCGCCCGCCGCTTCAGGGGCCGGCCAACTCCAGCCGCACCGGGCCGAGGAGGCCGGACTCGGTCGAGCCGCGGTAGTGGGTCGGGATCGTGACGTAGTGGTTCGCCAGCGTGTTGTACACGAGGATCTCGATGCGGTTCGCACCCGGCCTGAGAACGCCCGCCAGGTCCAGGCGCCACGGCGGGGACACGCGGACTCCCACCGGCTTGCCGTTGACGATCACCCCGGCGGACGCCGCGACGCGGCCGAGGTCGAGCGCAACAGCGTGCGCCGCCTGCTCCGCCGTCAGCGTCACAGTCCGCCGGTACCACGCGCCGCCCGAGTAGGTCTCGAGCACCCCGCACTTCGACCAGTCGCCCGCCTCGATCCCGCCGGGACCGCAATCGAGCCGCAGGTAGCCGTCGAACGCCGCGCCCCCGTAGGCGCCGCGCTCCTGGGCGACGCGGATCGCCACGACCGCGGATCGCGCCGGCGGCGCCGCGACACGGACTCGTGCAAGGCCGGAGGCGGCCTCCACCGCCTGCTCGCGCCCGTCGACCCAGACCCGCAACGCACACCGCGTCGGCACCTCCATCGCCCGCAGCCCCGGCGGCGCGAGGAAGCGGTACCAGCCCGCCGGCGCGGCGGCCTGCGGCCGCGTGTCGAACGGCAGGATCCTGGCGTCGCCGTGCCAGCGCGACGCGAGAGCGACGTTCCACGGCACGGCCCCGTCCGGCGCCGCGGCGGCAGCGGGGGCCTCGAGCCGGGGCGGCCCCTGCGGATGCGTTGCCCAGAGGCTGCCCGCGAACGGACCGATCACGCGCGCGGGCGTCCATGCCGCATCGTCGAACCCCGAGGCGGGCCAGCCGGCCGGGGCCTTCGGCGCGGACATCCACGACGCATCGGTGCCGAGGCGCGTCCCATCGTCGCCCGTCCCGGGCGACAGTTCCGCAATCAGCGCGCCATTGCCGCCTTCGTTGCGCGCCTCGATCGCGATCGCGTTGTCGCCGGTCCGCAAGAGCTTTGCGAGATCGTGTTCCTGCACCCGCGACCATGACGTTCCGCGCCCGGCCTCGCGCCCGTTGACGAAGAGCGTGTAGCCGTTGTCGCACGTGACGCGGAGCCGGGCGGACTTCGGCGCCGCGTCGAGCCGGACCACGCGGTGGAAGTACCGGCGCGCCACGCCCTCGCGGTCGCCGGGCCACCAGATCCAGTTCGCCGCCGTGGTGAACGGCGCGGCATCGATGGATTCCGGGGTGCCGGACGACGGGATGCCGAAGACCACGTGCCCGCGGCCGGGCTTGTCGTAGCGCAGCAGCAGCGCGTTCGCGCCGGCCCTCAGGCGCGCCGTGCCGGCTGTCGCATCGAGCGGCGCGCCGTTGAGCCACGCGGCCGCGGGCGGCAGGCCGCCGCGACAGACCGGCACCTCGCCCGCCGCCGGCGCATGGACCGACGTCCAGAGATACGTGCGCGTCCCGACCTTCCCGGCGACGCGCTTGCAGGCGGGATGACCGTGCGTCACATCGCCGATGCCGATGAAGTCGTCGCCGACCTGCTCCTTGAGGCCGTGATAGCCCTGGTGGCCGCAGTCATCCTCGATCCCCAGCCGCCACGAGAACTCGTACGGGCGCCAGCGGTGCGCCGTGCCGCCGATCGTCACCGGCGCCGTGGGATCGACGTCGCGCAGCGCGGCGAGGGCGGCGTCCGCCTCCGTTCCGTCGGGCATCGGGCCGAGGATCCAGAATCGCGGGCCGAACCCGCAGGTCACCGTGCGCCACGCGGAATCGTCGAGGGTGGGCTTCTCCCAGCCAGGGTTGGGCGCGGTCTCGTCGGCGTACTTCATCCGCCGCGCCTCGGCGCCGACCGTCGCGGCCGTCGGCGGCCAGTGGAAGTCGCCGAACCGGTTGTCGAGCGCCGGATGCAGCTCGAACTCCCACGGGCCGTCGAGCGCGATGGTTTCGACCGCAGGCGCCGCGCACGCCGGGGCGGATTCCGGCGCGCCGGGCGCGAACACGATCAGCTGCATCTCGGTCTCCGTCAGCGGCAGGTCGAGCCGCGTGTGAGTGGCGTTCTGCTCCGTCACGGGCAGCGGACGCACCCCGCCGGTCCAGGGATCCCACAGCTCGACGCGGCCGGTCGCGCGGAACCGGCACGACGTGCCGCGCGGGGCGCCGTGGACGGCGTAGACGTCGCGCGGGCCGATCCGCCGGTGCAGCGCGACGCCGGGGCCCTCGTAGTCGCGGAACGGGATCGCGGCGGCCGCGTCCGCCGTCGCGCCGCCCGGGAACAGCTCCTTCACGAGCGCCGCGACCTCGGGGTCGTCGCGCCCGAGGCGATCGCTCGCCTCGGGCAGTGCGCCGACCGCCAGCACGACGCCCCCGGCGTGCCGGAACGCGGCGGCCTTGGCCAGGGTCGGGTGCCGGATCGCGCGCATGCCGGGCAGGATGAGCACGCGGTAGATCTCGCCGGAGACGTGCAGTTCGGGGCCGGCGATCGCGGCGCGGTCGAGGGACTCGAAATCCATGAAGTCGAAATCGATCCCCTTCGCGTGGATCGCGCGCGCGGTGTCGAAGGCCGCCGCGACGGCCTCCCTGCCGCCGAGGTCCGCCTCCACCGGCGCGACCGGGTACAGGATCGCGACGTCGCATCGGTGGTGGCCCTGGCTGAGCAGGTAGGCGAGCCGCTGCTGGCAGTCCATGAACCCGCGCAGATGCGGCCAGTAGGGCATGCGGAAGGTGTTGTCCGGCGGCGCCCACTCCCACCTGCCGCCGTGGGTCGAGTAGTACATGCCGTGCAGGCCGAGCAGGTTGAAGCCCATCGCGTAGTTCGCGAACGTGGCGTCGACGAGCCCCGCGGAGGTCGTGCCCCACCCGCTGCCGTAGAAGCCTTCGAGCCACACGCGCGGCCTCCCGTAGAGATGCGCGATGGAGGCGGCGACCTTGGCCTTGATGAGGTCCTTCCCGAGGTGCGGCTGGTCCGCCCCGGGGCCCTGGTTCCATCGCTGCGTGCGGAAGTAGTCGCCGAACTCGCCGACATTCCGGCCGCGCCCGCCGTGGTCACAGCCCATGATCATGCCGCGGCGCTGGTGCCAGTCGAAGACCGGCTTGAAGAAGCCCTCCTCGCTCAGCGCGACGAGCACGTCGTTGTAGTCGAGCCGCACCTTGGGCGTGCGCGGCCCGGTGTCCTGGAAGAGCGCGGGCAGTTCGGGTGTGAGGTCGTAGCCCTTGCGCTTCCGGAACTCCGCGGCGAAGTCCTGCGACCAGAGCCGGCCGGCGACGCCGAAGCCGAGTTCGTCGGAGAAGAAGAAGTTGAGCCCCTTCCCGCCCTCGCCCGGAAAGCGCTTCTCAAACTGCCCGAAGAAGCGCTCGGCGTACCACGTGCCGGACATGGGGTGCATCGGGTTGAGCGACCACTCGACCGTCTCCGGCGCCACGCGGCCGTCGCGGTCCATCCGCAGCACCTGGCCGCGCACCTCGGGATGGTCCCGCAGCAGTTCGTCGACGATGTAGCCCTGCCCGAAGCCGAGCGTGTAGTCGCTGAGGCTGATGCCCGCGCCCTGCTTCTTCGCCTCGCCCATGAACCAGCCGGCCAGATCCCACCACGCCGCGGAGAAGAGCGCAGGCTCGCTCGGATAGGTCAGCCCGTACGACCGCCCGCCGCGGTCGGAGTGCGCGTAGTTGATCTGGTAGCCGGACACCCCCATCCCCGCCATCCGGTCGAGCTGCCACGCGAGGCGCTCCTTTGTCAGCGGATCGCCGAGCCACCAGTAGAACGGCACGATGCCGTAGCCCGGCGGCGGCGCGCGGAAGCCCGGCAATGCGTCGAGGCCGGGTGACCGGTCCGGGAAGCCGGCCGAGCCTGCGGGCGGCGGCGGCACCGACGTCGGATCGCCGAAGCTCAGGTCGGCGGCGGGCGCCGCGCACGCGAGGGCGGCCAGAAGGAACGGGACGGGGTGACGAATCATGACCGCATCTCCAGGTGTCCACCGTGACGCCGACCGGCCGATGATTCATCAGTAGCCCGGTCCTCCGCAAGCCCGACGAATGCGGCGGAACGCCGTCGTGGAAGCGGCCCGCCGCCGCCTCCGGGAAGGTCACCCCCACGCGGCCGGACGCCGCGTCTACGGCCGTCCCTCCGGGGAACCTGCCCCGCGGCGGGCCTCGTCGAGGAAGGCCAGGATGTTCGCGAGGGGCACGTCGCCCTCGACCGCGTGGGAGGGTGCGAAGATGTAGCCTCCGGCCGCGCCGAGGTCGAGGAGGCGGCGGCTCTCGGCGCGCACCTCCGCCTCGGTGCCGTAGGGCAGGATGCGCTGCGTGGAGAGGCCGCCGTGGAACGCGAGGCGGCCGCGGTACCGCGCGAGCAGCGCGGCGGTGTCCATGACTTCCGGCTGGAACGGGTTGAAACAGTTGAGGCCGAGGCCGACGAGGTCGTCGAAGAGTTCGTCGACGTCGCCGCAGGAGTGGATCATCTGGAACTTCCCGGCGTCGCGCACGAAGCCGTACATCCGGCGCAGGTGCGGCCGGATGAACTCATCCCACCAGGGCTTGCCCATGATCAGCCCGTGCTGCTGGCCCCAGTCGTCGCCGAAGTAGACGGCGTCGATGTCGTACCGCAGCGCCTCCCGGACCTGCGCGAGGTTGTAGTCGGCGATGGCGCCGAGCAGCTCGTGGACGAACGCGGGGTGGTCGACGAAGTCCAGCAGCAGGTTCTCCATGCCGCGCAACGTCCATGCGCGCTCGAAGAGCGAGAACCCGATGTAGAAGACGCGGAAGCGGTCGGGGTGCCGCCCGATCGCGGCCGGGATGTCGCGGAAGAAGCGCGGATCGAGCGGGTCGGGGAAGCGGAAGCCCGCGAGCGTCGGCTCCGGCAGCACGCAGCCCTCGACGATGCCGATGTCGCGGTCGACACTGCGGTCCCAGGCTACGCCGAAGACGTCGCGGACGCGGCCCCCGCCCATGTCTTCGAAGAAGCCGATCGCCGAGCCGAGCTCGAGGATGTGGTTGCCGACCGCCGCCTCCGCCGCGTCCTCGCCGCCGAAGTGACGGACCAGCGCCTCCCACGGCTCCCGCGTGAACTGGACATGCCAGGGGACGTAGGGCGGCCGCCGCCCCGCGAGCACCTCGCGCACGATCTCGCGCCGGGTCATGGCCCGACCGCGGCGGGGCGCGCCGCCGCCCGTTCGCCGGAACCCTGCGCATTGACGACCGTGAAGTCCACGACTGCCGCCCTCCTCGCACGCCCGGTCCGCACGCGCCTCCGGGCCCGGTCACGTCTCGCCGCGGAACCGTTCCATCAAGACGAGCATTTCGTTGCGGATCGTGAAGAGCTCGCCGCGGAATCCGTCCAGAAGCTCCACCGGCAGACGGGCCGCCGCCCGCACCTTCTCCTCCGCGGCCAGCGCGTCGTTGAGAAAGCGCATCGCGCGCTTGAGATAGGCCACGACGAAGCCGCCGCCCGGGCTGAGTCCGTCGGCCAGCGAACAGAGCGCACCGGCAAGCTTCGCGCCGAGCGCCTGGGCGTTGAAGACGAAGCCCTCCACGTCCTCGTACCGCGGCCGGTTGGGATCCGGCTCCAGGCCGCCCTCGACCAGGCCGTGGGCCTCGCAGGTGTGCCAGAGCCGCATCGCCAGTTTCCGGGCGCGGAGGGACAGCGGGTGCGTGATGTCGCCGTCCTCGTCCCGCACCCAGTCGATGCCCTCCCGGGCGGGGTCGGGCTCCGGCCCGTTGAGGTCCGCATCGTCGTCCATCTCCTCGGGGGACGGGATCAGGCCGCGCTGGTCCGCGTCGAGCAGGTCCTCGATGTGCTCCCACCCCATCTCGCGGGCGACGAGCCGCTCGCGGTCGGGATGGTCCCTGTACTTCTCGATCAGCTCGCCGTACTTCTCGCCCCGGCGGTCCGACTCCTTGAGGAACTTCTCCCAGGCGAACTCGTCCATCGGCGGCTCGTCCGGGGCCTCCCCTTCCTCCTCGTCGCCGCCGTCGTCGCCGTCGTCGCCGTCGACCGCCCCCTGCAGGCGGTCCATCCAGCCGAGCATCGCCTCCTGCACGGCCTCCGCATGGCGGAGCGCCTCCTCCTCCGTCATGGTCCAGGCGTGCTCGGAGATGGTGACGGTGAAGTCGGCCGTCTCGATCACGACGCGCCCGTTGCGTTCGCTGAACCACTCGACGTAGAGCGTGTTCGCCCAGTGCGTGGGGAGCGGGTCGCCGCGGTGCCGGACGAACTCCTCGATCGGCACATCCGGCACCCGGCATTTCCGCGAGCAGGTGATGTCGCCCGGCACCCCATCCTGCTTCGGGAAGAGGTCCGTCGGATCCCCCTCCACCGGCTTCGGGTTCATGAACTCGATCCGGCAGCCGGCGACGTCGGGATTCGCATCGCCCTCGAGGTCGAGCCGGACGGCATCGTCGCGCCCGAGCAGCACGATCTCGCCCGTGACGCGTCCCCGGGCGCGGTTGTCGATCCACCCGCGCACGACACTCTGTGCCATCCGCCATGCCATGGTCGGATTCTGGCACAAGCGCGCGGCCCCGCCAACCCGCGCAAGTCCCGCCATGGCCGGGCTCGCATGGCGGAATGGGTTCGGCCGCACGTGCGGTCCCACCGGGCATGCACCGGGAGCCGGGGTTCGGTCGCGGGCCCGCCCCACCGGGATTGCACGCTCCCGTCCGCAAAGCTTGGCGGTCCCACCGGGCTTGCATCGTGAAGAGGAACCCGGTTGCGGTCCTGGTCCCACCGGGCTTGCCCCCTCGCGCCCGCACGGCTTGGCGGTCCCACCGGGCTTGCATCGTGAAGAGGAACCCGGTTGCGGTCCCGGTCCCACCAGGCTTGTCTCCTCTCGCCCGCACGGTTTGCAGTCCCACCGGGCTTGCATCGTGAAGAGGAACCCGGTTGCGGTCCCGGTCCCACCGGGCTTGTCTCCTCTCGCCCGCACGGTTTGCAGTCCCACCGGGCCTGCATCGTGAAGAGGAACCCGGTTGCGGTCCCGGTCCCACCGGGCTTGTCTCCTCTCGCCCGCACGGTTTGCAGTCCCACCGGGCTTGCGTCGTGAAGAGGAACCCCGTTGCGGTTCCGGTCCCACCGGGCTTGTCCCGGTGGGGAGGCAAAACCAGCCTGCAGGCCCGCCTTGTCTCCCATGCCCGCCTCGCGGCATGATGCCGGCATGAGCCGCACAACCTCCGTCCTCCGGATCCTCCCCCTTCTCGCCGCCGCCAGCATGGGGGCCGCCCTTCCAACCTCCGCTGCACCCTCCCTCGCCGACGCCTTCCGCGCGCCACCGGATGCGGCCCGGCCGTGGGTCTACTGGTACTTCATGGACGGCAACCTCACGCGCGAGGGGATGACGGCCGACCTCGAGGCGATGAAGCGCGCCGGTATCGGCGGCGCGCTGTTCCTCGAGGTCAACGTCGGGGTCCCGCGCGGACCGGTCGAGTTCATGAGCCCGGAGTGGCGCGAGCTGTTCCGGCACGCCGCGAAGGAGACCGAGCGCCTCGGCCTCGAGTTCGCCGTCGGCACGGGCCCCGGCTGGTGCGGCAGCGGCGGGCCGTGGGTGAAGCCGGAGCAGTCCATGCAGCACCTCGTCGCCGCCGCGACGAATGTCGCCGGACCCGCGACGCTCGACGCCCTGCTCCCCCGCCCCGCCCCGCGCACCCCCTTCTTCGGCGAGCGGACGCTCACGCCGGACCTGAAGCGGCTCTGGCAGGACTTCTACCGCGATGTCGCCGTGCTGGCCTTCCCCGCGCCCGGGGGCGATGCGCGGGTCTCCGACGCGGACGAGAAGGCCCTCTACCACCGGGCGCCGTTCTCCTCCCAGCCGGGCGTGAAGGCCTATCTCCCCGATCCCGCCGCCGCGCCGGATGTCCCCGCGGCGCAGTGCATCGCCCGAAACGGCATCGTCGACCTCACCGGCCGCCTCCGTTCCGACGGACGCCTCGCGTGGGACGTACCGCCCGGATCGTGGACGATCCTCCGCTTCGGCCGCACCATCACCGGCCAGACCACGCGCCCTGCACCGCAGCCGGGCCTCGGGCTGGAGACCGACAAGTTCAACCGCGACGCCGTCGTGGCCCACTTCAGGACCTTCACCGCGACGCTGCTCGACGCGATCGGCCCGAGGCTCACGCCCGGCGCGGGCCTCACCACGCTGCACTTCGACAGCTGGGAGATGAGTTCGCAGAACTGGTCGGAGTCCTTCCGGTCGGACTTCCGCCGGCTCCGCGGCTACGATCCCCTCCCCTTCCTCCCGGCCTTCGACGGCCGCGTGGTCGACAGCCCTTCGGTGACGGAACGGTTCCTGTGGGATCTGCGCCAGACGGCGCAGCAGATGGTCGTGGAGAACCACACCAGCGTTCTGCAATCCCTCGCCCGGCGGCACGGACTGAAATTCTCCATCGAGCCGTACGACATGAATCCCTGCGCGGATCTCTTCCTCGGCGCCGCCGCGGACATCCCTCAGTGCGAGTTCTGGTCGCGCGACCACGGCTTCAAGACCGCCTACAGCTGCATCGAAGCGGCCTCGATCGCCCACACGATGGGCCGGCCGGTCGTCGCCGCCGAGGCCTTCACCGCCACGTCGGGCGAGGACTGGCGCCTGCACCCCGGCGCTCTCAAGGCGCAGACCGACTGGGCCTTCTGCATCGGGATCAACCGGATCATCTTCCACACCTTCCAGCACCAGCCGTGGCTCGACCGCTGGCCCGGGATGGCGATGGGCCCCTACGGCGTCCACTGGCAGCGCACGCAACCCTGGTGGGACATGTCCCTCGCCTACCACCGCTACATCGCCCGCTGCCAGCACATGCTCAGCCGCGGCACGCCGGTCGCCGACATCCTCTACCTGGTCCCCGAGGGCGCGCCGCATGTCTTCCGTCCGCCCGCCGACGCCCTGGCCGGCGACGACTGGATGCCGGACCGGCGCGGCCATGCGTTCGACGGCTGCGACCCCGCGGCGCTGGCCGTCCGCGCCAAGGTCCGGGACGGACGGATCGCCTTCTCCGGCGGCGCGGCGTACTCGATCCTCGTCCTCCCGGAGACGGAATCGATGACGCCCGCCCTGCTCGCAAAGGTGAAATCGCTCCTCGAGGACGGCGCCACCGTCATGGGGCCGCGTCCCCTCGCGTCGCCAAGCCTGTCCGGCTACCCGGCCTGCGACGACAGGGTACGGAAGCTGGCGGACGAGCTCTGGGGCACTGCGGAGATCACCGCGCCGACGAAGCGGGGCATCGGCCGCGGACTGCTCGTCGCGATGCCGCGCACCCTCCCCACGCCGCCGGCCGCGCCAGTGGTGAAGCGGTTGCCGGGCGCGGAGGCGCGGTGGATCTGGTCCGCCGGCGGCGACGCCATGACCGCGCCCCCGTGTACGCGCCGGTTCCGCCGCACATTCGTCGTCGCGGCGGGCGAATCCGTCACGGCGGCCTGGCTGACGATGTCCGCCGACAACTCCTTCACCGCCTTCGTCAATGGCCGGAAGACCGGCGAGGGCGCGAACTTCCACCATGCCGTGGCGATGGATGTGACCGCCCGCGTGCGGCCCGGCACGAACACGATCGAGGTCGCCGTCGTCAACGGCGGCGACGCCGCGAACCCGGCCGGCCTGATCGGCACGCTCGATCTCGAGTTCTCCGGCGGCGCACGGCGCGCGATCTCGACCGACGCCTCGTGGGAGGCGGCGGAGAAGCCCGCGGGACCCTGGGCGGCCGCGCGCGCGCTCGGGGCCGCCGGCATGGCCCCGTGGGGCGAGCTGCAGCCGGCCGTCTCCACGGCGACCCCTCCGCCGCCCTATGTGGACTACGAGACCACGGTCCGCGTGCTGGCCGCGCGCGGCGTGCCGCCGGATTTCGAGTCCGACGTGCCCCTCCGCTACATCCACCGTCGCGTCGACGGGTCGGATCTCTACTTCGTGGCCAACCCCGCGCCCGAGCGGATCGAAGCGACGTGCCTCTTCCGCGCCGACACCCCGCACGCGGCGCTCTGGGATGCCGCCGCGGGCCGCATCGCCGCCACCGACCGTGCGGCCGGGCCGGACGGACGCTCGCGCGTCACGCTGGCTCTCGAACCGCATGCCTCCGTCTTCGTCGTCTTCACGCAGAAGCCGGAACCGGCCGCCGCGGCGGTCGGGACACTGCACCCGCAGCTGAAGCCGGTCACGACACTGTCCGGTCCGTGGGAGATCTCGTTCCAGCCCGGCCGCGGCGCGCCGGAGCGCGCGACGCTTCCATCGTTGTCCCCGTTGAACGAGCACGCCGACGAGGGCATCCGGCACTTCTCGGGCATCGCGGCGTACCGGAAGACGTTCAAAGTGTCAGGTGTCGAGTGTCGAGTGCCGGTGGCCCCGCCGGCCGCAGCACCGACTCCCGGCGCATCAGCCCCACCTCGTCCCTCGCCCCCCGCCCCTCGTCTCTTCCTCGACCTCGGCCGCGTCGAGGTGATGGCGCGCGTGCGGCTGAACGGGACGGACCTCGGCGTCGTCTGGACGACGCCCATGCAGGTGGATGCGACGGACGCGCTGCGCGAGGGGGAGAACGAACTCGAGATCGAGGTTGCGAACCTGTGGCCCAACCGCCTCATCGGCGACCAGGCGCTGCCGGAGGAGAAGCGGATCTCGTGGACAACCTGGAATCCGTACAAGAAAGACTCTCCGCTGCTCCCGTCCGGCCTCCTCGGCCCGGTCAGGATCCTGCAGTCGGCCCCCTGACATGGCGCCGTGACGCGCCGCGCGGCTACCGGACCGACTTCGTTCCCACGGCCGCCGCGATGGCGGCATCGATGACGGCTTGCGAGCGCATGGCCGGATAGAGCGTCAGCGGATCCGGGAGAATCGCCTCGCGCGCATGGCGCTTTGCCTCCTCGATCCTTGCGGCGCTGATGGAGGGCGCTGCGGCGAACTCGAACAGGTACTCGCTCATCCGAAACGTCTTCGAGAACAGCTCGACCCGTTTCTTCTCGTTGCCGGCCCGTGCAAGGGCCGCCGCCTCGTCCAGGAGTTCCCTGCAGCGGCGGAGGGTCGCCCGGTCCTTCTCCGATGTCACGAACTGGGTGCTCCACCGGCTCAGCTTCCGTTCCGGGCCTTCGACATTGTCAAGCGAGGTCCAGAGCGCCTCCAGCATCGCGAAGTAGTCGAACATCGGCGATGCGGCCGGCCCGAACATGTCGGCGCAGAACTGCCGCCAGACCGCGGCCGGGTCGACGTCCGGATTCCACCACATCTGGGCGAGCACGTAGGCCTTGGCCCCGTCGAGGCCGAAGTTCGGGTAGGTCTCGGCGTGCTGGTAGGTGAACGCCACCCTGCCCTTGAGATGTCGCAGGAACCGCGACCAGTACCCGCTGTAGATCCGCGGGATCAGGTAGCCGTTGCCCTGATGCCAGTCGTGGTTCCCGAATTCGGCGGCAACGTCGAGCCAGCGGTCGAGCCGTGACACCCCGTCGTCCCCCGCCGTGAGGATGCCATCCGCGTCGAGCTCCGCGATGTGGAGATTGGCGAAGACGACGATGTTCCTGTGGAGCTTGAAGGGCGGAGGCACGCGGGTCATCGCGTAGGCCAGTCCCTCGATGCGCCGGCCGGGCAGGTTCGTCTCCAGCCGCGCGGCCAGCGTGTTCATGAAGCGCCAGTACATCTCGGAGTAGCCCGCGACCCGACCGAGTACCGCGTCGCGCCGCACGTGGGGCGCGATGAAGGCGAGGCAGCGCGGGCATTCGCACATCACGGAGCTGTCCTGGATGGCGAGGGAGCACCAGAGGTGGTCCGGGTGGGCACGGTAGTATTCGACGGCATATTCCTCGGCCGCGTCGAGCAGCTTCGGTTCGCTGAAGCACGGATTCCATTTCTGGTCGGCCGCATCGCTCGGGATGTACCGCGCGTCCTTGACGAGAGGGTAGATCTCCGGCCGGACGGACGCGTGCCGGGCCGGCGGGAAGGCCTGCCCCATGTTGTGCTGGTGCGTGCCCGCAAGTCCCGTGCGCGTGTCCCCCGCGATCGGCACCAGCCAGCGATCGCTATAGCCCGGGACAGGCAGCGACCCGCTCATGCTCGTGGCGCGGACGAACGGCTCCTCGACAACATCGATGACCGTCGGCAGACCGTGGGGCGACTCCGGGCAACTCGTGAAGAGCGGATCGGGCAGGTAGAACCGCACGCCGCAGTAGCGATCGAGGAACCGCACCGCCCCGAACAGGGTGCCGCGCGGCTTGCCGCCGGCGATGATGAGGGTGTCGTTCGTCCGGCGGATGATGAACCCGTCCTGCCAGAGCGTTTCCAGTCTCTTTGCATCCCCCCAGCGCGTGCGGCCGATCGCGAGGACGAATCCCCCGGCGGCTTCGTCGGCGTCCTTTTCGGCCACGATGGCGAATCCGTCGGTGACGCCTGTCGCGCGGCGCAGTTCGCGTTGCAGGAGGGCTGCCGCCTGCTGTTCGAAGCGGTCCGCGACCGCGGGGGTCACCAGGACCGTGCGCGCGGCCGACAAGGCCAGGCCCGGGGCCGGACGGGGGGCGCCTCCCGCGCCTTCACGGCAGGGGGACGCAGCATCGGCCGATGGGTTCGCTCCCCCGTACGCACAGGCCGAGAGAAGAGCGGCCGTCACCACGCCCCCAATCCGCTGCGGCTTCATGGCCCCGCATCATAGCTTCCTCCACGTCCCGATCACAGGGCCATCGCCGCGCGGTCGCATCTCCGATTCACTGACCCGATCATGCGGGCGCCTTCGTCCTCGCTGCACAGGACCGGAGATGCGCCCCTCCGGCCATCCCCCCGCGCACGATCGGCGGTGGCCCCGCAGGGTAGTCCTCACGCTCCGCGTGATGACACCAGATTGCGGAGATGTCCTCACGCGGAGCGTGAGGACTACGTTGGCGGCCGCCCCCGACCGTCACCCTGCGCAGTACCGGAGGTGCGCCCTCGCCGCGCGGTCGACGCCCCCGCGGCACCGGCCGCTTGCCTTGCCCTCCCCGATCTGGCAGCGTGCGGGCGGTGAGCGACGCGCCCGATCCATCCGAAGCCCGCGCCCCGCGTTGGCCCTCGCTGACGGGATCCGCCGCAACCGTCCTCGCGGCCCTCCTCTACGTTCTGCTGGCCGTCGCCTTCACGTGGCCGATGGCACTCCACCTCGCCAGCCGCATCCCGGACGGCATCGACAGCCCCGGCCTCCTGTGGTTCCCCTGGTGGGGCCGGGTGGCCTTCGCCCAACCGGGGCTCGACCTCCTGCACTCCCCCGTCCTCGGCCATCCCCTGGGCGTCAGCCTGGTTTCCAGCGATGCCCTGTTGTACCGCATCGTCGCGCCGGTTCTCTGCGGCCTGTGGGGACCGATGGCCGGGAACAACCTCTTCACCCTTGCATCGCTCGCCTGGGCGGCGTTCGCGATGCACCTGCTCGCGCTCGACCTCGTGCGCGTGCGATGGATCGCCTTCACCGCCGGCGCGACCTATGCATTCAACTGCCACTCGGTCAACGCCCTCCTGGAAGGCGCCTGCCATCACACCGCGACCGGCTGGCTCCCGCTCTTCCTTCTGTTTCTCCTCCGCACGGCCGACCGCCCGGGGTGGCGGAACGTCCTCGGCGCCGCGCTCTGCCTTGGCCTGACCGTGCTCTCGGGCTGGTACCTCGCGCTGACGGCCGCGGTTTTCGCCGGCCTCTTCGCGATCCATGCGCTGACGGCGGGCCGGGGAGCCGCCCCCGACCGGCCGGCGTTTCTGCGCCTCGCGGCCATCGCCCCCGTTGCGATCCTGCTTCTCGCGCCGGTCTTCGCGGCCCTCGGCGGCTGGCAAGGACTTGGCGAGGCGCGGGCCTTCGTCGCCGAAAGCCACGGCGGCGATCCGGCGGTCCTGGCGGAGCGGCTGCGGGCGATCGCCACGCTGGATTCGCCGTCCCTGCGCGACGTCCTGCTGCCGGCCGGCGACGCGGGAGGACCCCCGCGCTCCGCCTACGTCGGCTGGCTGCTCGCCGCGGTCGGCCTCGTCGGCCTCGCCGCGTCCGGCCGGCGGCGCGCCGTGTGGATCGCGTTCCTCGGCGTGTTCGCCGTCCTCATGCTCGGCCCGACGCTGAAGCTCGCCGGCAACGGCGATGTCCCCGGATCGCTGCGGATGACGACGCTCACCCTGCCCTACGGCTGGCTCGCCCGCGCGCTGCCCTTCCTCGCGAACTTCCAGTTCCCGGGTCGCTTCGTGCTCGCGGCTATCCTCGCGCTGGCCGCCGGCGCGGCGTGGGGGCTCGACCGGATCCGCAGCGGCCGGCGCGGCCGCTGGCTGGCCCCGCTGCTGGCGGCGGGCCTGCTGGCGGAGGCGCTCGTGCTCGGATCCCGCCCGTGGTTCCGGCCGATGGCCCCCTTCGATCCGCCCGCCCACGGCCTCGCGATCGCAGCCGAGGAGGGCGACTTCGCCGTGCTCGATGTCGTCGGCGCCGACGACCCGTCGGTGGCGGAGCAGGCGAAGTCCTGCCAGACGGTCCACGGGAAGCGCATCCTCCACGCGGGGCACGTGCGGGGCAGCGTCGACATGCAGATGCTGGTCACCGACCACCTCCGGCACGAGATCGGCCGGCAGGACGCATCACCCGCGGGCAGGTTCCGCGACATGCTGGACCGGATGAACGTGCGTTTCCTCGTCCTGCACCCCTGGTCGTTCCCGTCGCCGGACGAAGCCGCGCGATGGGCCGGATGGCTGGACCGGGAGTTCGGCCTGCCCGCGGTGCATCCCTACCGCCCGAACGTCGACCGGCAGACGCTCGATGCGGGGGTGCGGGTGTATCGAATCACGACGGCCCCGCCGCATCCCGTACGCCTCCGCAATCCGGCCGCCGTGGCCGCCGACGTGCGCCGCGGCATGGCCGCCGGCGAGCCTGCGGAGGCGGTCCTTCAGCGGGTGCTCGACGCGCTGGAGCCCGACGACCGGCCGTCCAGCGTCCTGCGCGGCCCTCCGTCCCGCGTGTCCTTGTAGCCCGGGTCGATCGCCTCCCGGCCGCCCATGCCGCGGGCGCCGCCCTCGACGGCGACCCGGTCGCTTGCGTTGCCCGCCGCCTTCATCCTTCATCCAGCGGGACGGTCGCGGCCGCCGCGAACCACGGAAGCAAGGACAGGGCCCCGAAAGCAACGTGGCGCAGACAGGAGTGCCTGCGCCACGCCGCCTCCCTCGTCACGATCGCGGGGAGGTCCGTCCGGGTCTCAGTCGGCTGCCGGGGCGGCCGCGGCCGCGCCCTGGTTGAAGGACTGCAGCGCGAGGTAGTTCGGCCCGAACCGCTTGATGTTGTCGAGTTGCTTGTCGAACTCGTCGAAATGCATCTCCTCGTCATTGACCAGCGCCTCGAAGAGCTGCTTCGACGCCGAGTCCGCGTTCTGGCCGCACAGCAGCGCGGCCTTGTTGTAGGACGACACGCCGGCCTGCTCCATCTCGGCGGCCTTCTCGAGGATCCTCTGGGCTTCCGTGATCGGCGTCACCGGGGCGGCGACCTCCATCGTCACATCGCCCTTCAGGAACAGGATGCGGTCGGCCAGCCGCTCGACGTGACCCATCTCCATGATCGCGATCCGCTTGAACATGGCGGACAGCGGGGCGAAGCCCTGGTCGTCGAGATGGAAGTGCCAGTACATGTACTGGTGGACGGCCTGCAGTTCGTCGGCCACGGCCTCGTTCAACAGATCGATGCTCTTCCGTGCGTTCATCGCCGGTCTCCTTTGGGTACGATGGATGCTACACCGGCCCCCGAAGGCGGATCAAGTTCGCGCCCGCGCACCCCTCTCACGGGGGCGCCTCTTCGGTCCGGTGCAGGGGAGACGAAGACGCCCGAACGGGCCTTCCGTTCGGCCGGGCCAGCGGCCCGGCCCTACCCATCGCTCCCGAGGAATCCATGGCAGGGCCGGGCCGCTGGCCCGGCCGTTCGAGCGATACCCGGCCGCCGTGTCACGGGGGCGGCTGCTCCGGGGATCCCGTCAACGGCCCGCGAGGCCCCGGGCCCTCCCGGGCGTCCGCGGCGGGCAGGAAGGCCCGCGCGAAGGCCGCGATCGCCGTGGCGAAGTCCCCGGCGGTCCGGTCCAGGACGCGCGTCGCGCGGAACGTGCGCCCGAACTCCACCATGATCGCGTCGAGCCCGTGCGGCGCGGCGGCGCCGTGCGCCCGGATGACCTCGCCTCCGGTGTAGTGGACCTCCCGGCCGCGCGAGGCGCCGGCGGGCGGCGAGACCGTGTAGCCAAGCGCCGCCAGCCGGCCGTGGAGACTGTCGGGGCCGGAGAGAGCCCGGTCGCCGAAGCGCTCCAGCAGGGGGCCGACGGTGCGGCCGTTCATCGTGCCGCGGAAGATCGTGTTCGTCTCCTTCGACTGCCCGTGGACGTCGATCAGGAGCCCGCGGCCCCATCGCGCGCGGACGGCGCGGCACGCGTTGCTCAGCGCGCCATGGTAGGCGTCGTACACCGGTTGCGCGGCGGGGGATTCGTAGGCGTCGGCCGGCGCGCGGTTCGCGTCGATGTACTTGCGGTCGAACCGGGCGATCACGAGATACGGGCGGCCGCCGAGCGCCTTCTCCAGCGCGGCGGCGGTCTTCTCGGTCAGCACGTCCGTGGCGGTGTCCCGATCGGTGACGAAGTTCCGCGCCCCCGTTCCGGTCCGGACCGGCACCCCGGGAATCGCGGCCCGGCCGCCGTGCGGGGCCGAGAGCACGATGGGGAGGGTGCCCTCGACGACGGTAACGAGCGGCGCGGCATCGGCCGCGGACGCCGAGGCGAGGCCCGCCGTGACAACCGCGAGCGCCGCCAGGATCGCGCGCATCGCCGGGGTCACTGCCGCCGCCCTCCGCGGGCCTTCGGTTCGCGGGGCGCGGAACCGCCCTGCGGGTCCAGCAGGAACTGCGGAATGCGGTTGCCGGGTTCGCCGGCGGGGAGACCGCGCACCGCCTCCTGCGCCGCCGCGAGCGTCACGTGGCCGGCGCGCCACAGGGCTTCGAGCGCGTTCTGTGCGGCGAGGGCCTCGTACGTCCCCGTGCCCCGGAGCGCCGCGGTCACGACCTTCGCCGCGGCGGGCGCACCGCCGAGATACCCGAGGGCCTCGGCGGCGACGATGCGCACGTCGGCCCATTCGTCGGCCAGGCGGGCCTCCAGGCCCGCCTTCGCCGGCGCGGCGCGGTCGCCGAGAATGAGGCATCCGGTCGCGGCCCAGTAGCGGATCACCGGGTGCGGGTCGCCCAGCGCGGCGGTCAGCGCCGGCAGATGCGCGGGGTTGCGGTCGGAGGCCCGGTCCGCCACATCGAGAATCCGCTCCAGCGGATAGGCGGCGCTGTGCGCGTAGGCATGGAGGGTCCCCTCCCCGGCGAGCTTCGCGGCCATGCCCTCGGGGATGAAACCGGTGTCGCGCGTCGCGAGGATGTTCGCCCGGAGCGCGGCGCGCAGCACTGCGAGACGCTCCGCGTGCGCCGGATCGCCGGCGAGGTTGCGGATCTCGAACGGATCGCCGGCGATGCGGTAGAGCTCCTCGCCCGGCTTCGGACGCCAGTAGGCGGCCTGCGCCTCGTTGCAGCGGCCGGCTTCGTACTCCGCGAACCACGACCGCATGCTCGGCTGGACCTCGAACGGGTAGGTGTAGTGCTGTCCCCACGGGCGGTGCGGCGAGTAGTTCCGCACGTAACGGTATTCGCGGTCCCGCACGGCGCGCGCGGTATCGTAGCGCTCGTCCATGCGGCCGCGGAACAGGAACACGTGGTCGCGCGGCGCGGCCTTCGCGGCGCCGAGGAAGGGACGCCCCTCGTAGTTCGCGGGAACCGGGACGCCGCAGAGGCTGAGGACCGTCGCGGGGAAGTCGACGAAGGCGACGAGGTCGTCGACCCACGCGCCCGGGTTCGCGGGCGCGACATGCGCCCACTTCGGCGGGATGCGCACGATCAGCGGCACGCGCGTGCCGGAGTCGTGGAGGTTGCGCTTGCCGCGCGGCAGCGCGCCGCCGTGGTCGCTGTAGTAGAAGACGATCGTGTCGCCGGCGAGTCCCTCCCGGGAGAGTTCGTCGAGGATGGCGCCGGCCTGCGCGTCCATGACCGTCATCTGGTCGTAGTAGTTGGCCCAGTCGCGCCGGATCTCCGGCGTGTCCGGGTGGTACGGCGGCAGCGGGATCGTCTCCGGCGGCACGCGGAACGAGGTCTTGTCCCGCTTCGGCGCGACCTGGCTCTCGTGGCTGGACGTGAAGTTGAACACCGCGAAGAACGGCTGCCCGGGCGCGCGGTTGCGGTAGTGCGCCTTCGGGCTGCTCTCGTCCCACACCCTGCCGCGGCCGGCGACGTTGTAGTCGGTCTTCGAGTTGTTCGAGCAGTAGTAGCCCGCCGCGCGCAGCGGCTCGGGGTAGAGCGGGAAGGCCGCCGGGATGGCGACGCTGCTGCGGTGGTTGTGCGCGCCGAGCGAGCAGGCGTACATGCCGGTGATGAGCGTCGTGCGCGCGCTGGAGCAGACGGGCGCGTTGGCGAAGGCGTGGCGGTAGCGCAGCCCCTCGGCGGCGAGCCGGTCGAGGTTCGGCGTCTGCGCGAGCGGATCCCCGTAGCACCCGAGGTACGGGCTGTTGTCCTCGCTCGTGATCCACAGGATGTTCGGCCGCGGCGGGGCCGCATCCGGCGCCGCCGCGCCGGAGCACCGGATCGCGGGCAGGAGGACCGCGAGAAGGAGCGGGGCCGTTCGGCCGAAGTGTCGGACGACCGACGGAGATCGCGCGCGGGTGTTCATCGTGGTGAAGAGTGCCCTCCCCGGCCGGGATTAGCGAGCCCCCCGGCGAGCCTGGGAGCGCGTCGCCGACGCCCCGCCCGCCGCGCGATCGGGGCTTCGGGTTGACATCGCCCGCCCGCGGACTACTGTCGCGGCATCCAACGGGAGAACCGTCCTCATGAACCATTCCATGGCCGACATCGCCCGCGTGGTGGAGGGAACCGTCGAGGGCGACCCCGCGCTTGCGGTCTCCGGCGTCGAGCAGATCGAATGTGCGGCGCCCGGCCAGATGACGTTCATCGGGGGCCCGGCCTACGTTTCCCTCTGGAGCACCTCGAAGGCCTCCGCGGCGCTGGTGAGCCGGGACTTGGCCGTCGAACCCGGACCCGGACGCGCGCTCGTGCGGGTGAAGGACGCGGATCTGGCCATGGCCCGGGTGCTGGAACTCTTCGAGCCGCCGGCGCCGTTCCAGGCCGCCGGCGTGCATCCCCACGCGACCGTGGACGCCACGGCCGAGATCGGCGAGGGCGCCACGATCGGCCCGGGATGCTACGTCGGGGCCGGCGCGCGCATCGGGGCGGGATCCCGTCTCCATGCGAACGTGACCGTGCTCGACGAAACCCGGATCGGGACCCGGTGCATTCTCTGGCCGGGGGTGGTCGTGCGCGAGCGATGCACGATCGGCAACGGCGTGATCCTCCATCCGCAGGTGTCGATCGGCGCGGACGGCTTCGGCTATCGCCCGTCCGCCGACGGCCGCGGCCTCGTCAAGATCCCCCACATCGGAACCGTGGTGCTGGGCGACGGCGTGGAGATCGGCGCGAACAGCTGCGTGGACCGGGGCAAGTTCAGCGCCACCTCCATCGGCGCCGGAACCAAGATCGACAATCTCGTGCAGATCGGACACAACTGCCGCATCGGCCGCTGCTGCGTCATCGCGGCCTGCACGGGCGTGGCCGGATCGGTCACGATGGGCGACGGCGTGATGGTCGGCGGTTGCGTGGCCATCCGGGATCACCTCACGATCGGCAGCGGCGCGCGCATCGGCGGGGGGTCCGGCTTGATGGCCGACGTCGCCCCCGGGCAGACGGTCGCGGGAGCCCCCGCCACGGAGAGCCGGCAGGCCCTTCGCCAGTGGGCCGCCCTGCGGAAGCTCCCCGATGTCCTCCGGGACCTGAAACGCTGATCCCACGGCGACGACGGGCGCCCGCCTGCGCTCACACCCCTCCAGGTGTCGGCCGGGTCTTCGGATACCGCCCCCCCCCTCACGGGCGAGTCGGGATCCGTGGCCCGGAGGCTCCCGCGCGATGC
>Ga0194112_10000370_pt1 | contig 65107 bp, 55 predicted proteins | sample TA2MahC400mmetaG_FD_146191 | JGI IMG/M metagenome (GOLD analysis project Ga0194112, IMG submission 146191) | Freshwater microbial communities from Lake Tanganyika, Tanzania - TA2015016 Mahale Deep Cast 400m | ecosystem: Environmental > Aquatic > Freshwater > Lake | place: Tanzania: Lake... | reverse complement strand
TCGACACCACCGACCCGTGCATCAGCTCCTGCCCGCTCCAGTGCGCGCGCCACAGCCAGTAGAGGTTCGCCTCGCCGCCCAGCGCGATGGGCATCCAGGAGTTCACCCTGTTGAAACCCGGCTCGCGATAGCCGTTGGCGGCCACGCCGCCGTTCCAGCAGGTTGCCGTCTCGGTGTTCCAGAAGGGCCGGCTCTTGAGCGACCGCAGGTAGTCGAACCACAGCGCGGATTCCCACAGGTTCTCCATGCCGTGGTAGTGGTTGAACTGCGCCACGTCCAGGCCGCGGTTCATATCGCGATGGTCCAGTTGGGTGAGCGGCATCATGTCGGTGCCGATCGCCTGGTTGCGCGTGAGTTTCTTGAGGATGTTGGCCTGCGCCATGACGTAGTCCACGAAGGCGTCGGACTGAAAGGCCGCCCAGGCGCCCTTGTGGGAGGGATGATGCCAGGTGTCCTGGCGCGGGTAACGGATCTGCTCGAACGACTGGTAGGCGAGGCTCCAGACGCCCATGCCCCAGGCGCTGTTCAGGTTGTCGATGGCGCCGTACTTCGCCCGCAGCCATTCCCGGAACTTCCGCTCGCAAACCGGACAGCGGCATCCGCGGCCCCAGTACGGATAAACCTCGTTGTCGATCTGCCACCCGATCACGTTCCGGTCGCGGCCGAACTCCTCGCCCATGCGCGTGACGATGCGGGCGCACAGGTCGCGGTAGACAACGTTATTGGGGCAGAAGTGAACGCGGCCCCCGTGCTGGGTACGGACGCCGTCGGCGGCATCCGTGACGACGAGCACCTCCGGATATCGTTCGGTCAGCCATGCGGGCGGCGTGGGGGTGGGCGTGCCCATGATTGTCCCTATGCCGGCCTTACCGAGCTTGTCCACGACGAGGTGCAGCCAGGCGAAGTCGAACCGCCCCTCCCGCGGCTCCATGCGCTGCCAGGCGAACTCGCCGACGCGCATGACGTTCATGCCGGCCTTGAGCATGAGCCTGATGTCGTCGTCAACCTGTTCCAGCGGCCAGGCTTCCGGGTAGTAGGCGGCGCCGAGATAGGGCGGGTGGGGCTTCTGTTTCGTCGTCACGTTCTCTCTCCTCCTTTTTCGCCGGGGCGAACGATGCGCTTGCACCACCTTGTCGCGCAGTGTACAAAGAAAGGTCTGTCTTTTTCAATGACATCGTGATCCGTCGAAAGGGAGGCTAATGAAAGATCCGACGAGCGCCGGCCGCCTGCGGAGGTTTATCCGGAAGGCCCGATGCTACGCCGGCCTGCCGCGTCACGCCCACACGCCCGCCTTTCATCTTGCGGCGGTGGAGGATCCCAAGTACCGCGAGAAGTACTCGTGGATCATGGATGGCGCGCAGAAGATCGGCATCCTGAACCTGGACTTCGGCGAGATCGAGCTGTTGCGGTTCTTTCCGCCGGCCGGCGGGGCGCCGGTCGAGTACAGGATGCCGGCGATCTACGACTGGCGCAAGCTCTCCGGCGTGCGCATCACCATCGTGCCGCAGTCCACGTGGACGGGCCGCGGCAAGCTGACCCGCCCGCGGGGCCGCGGCGCGACGCTGCGCCTGGACTACCGGGAGACGTTGGAGGATGGCGCGCGGATGACCCACGGCTTCAGGCTCCGGTTCGATCCGGCGCTGGGCTACGTGCTGGACGGCGCGTTCGACCTGCGGATGAAGAAGCCGCGCGAGTTCGAGTATGCCAACATCCTGGCCGCCGGGCTGATGGAGTCGCGGGAAGAACGCAAGCGCTACCAGAAATGCATCTGGACCCGGCGCGACGGCACGTTCTGCTACCAGTACCAGAATCCTCTGTCGCGGATGGAGCTGGCCGGCCCCAAGTGGTCCCATATGTCGAAGGGCGGATTTGTCGGCTGGGTGGCGGAACGCGACATGAATCCGTTCCTGGAGATTGTCAGGTCAACACCCACGCGGTTTGTGACCTGCAGCCAGTGGTACGACCAGCACGTTATCGGCATGGCGCCGCGGCGCAGGAGCAGGGACGGGCTGTATCACATCGAGGCGGTCTACCGGCTGGTGAGCCTGCCGCTGTCCGTGGCCAAGGAGCTGGAAGACGCGGCGCGCGCCATGTTGCCGGTGGATCGCGGGATGGTGAAAGCCGGTTTCCGGTACGGCGTCGTGAACGATTTCGAGACGCCTATTCCCGGCGGCACGCCGTACAACGGCTGCGCGTGGACCCGCGAGGCGAGACCGGATTCCCGGGTCGCCCATTCCGGCAGGCGCTCCCTGCGCCTGCGGGGCGGGCAGGAGGCGTTTGCCAACGACTGCGGGACAGCCATCTTCCTGGAATCCGCCAAGCGGTACCGGCTGAGCGCCTGGGTGCGGACCCGCGGCGTGACGGGTCGGGGCGCGTTCCTGCGCCTGAGCGAGGTCTTCTGGAATTGGGGCGACGTGCGCGCGTCGCACGAAACAAAACGGCTGACGGGCGACACCGACTGGACGCTGCTGGAATGCGAGTTCCGGCCGGTACCCGATGACCCGCTGGCTTTGCTCAGTCTGGTTGTGGAAGGCGGCGGCACGGCCTGGTTCGACGATGTGGCGCTCGTCGAGGCGGCGCCGGGGAAAGCCGCACGGCGCTCCGCCGGTTGACGGCCGGAATCCGGCGTGACGCAACCGGCCGGCCGCCCGTCGCTTTAGCGTGGACTCCCCTCCGCGCGGCGGCTAATTTCCTCCGCATGCGGGTGTGCGTCGACATTCAGTCCGTGCTGGCCCAGCGCGCGGGCGTGGGCCGCTACACGCGGTCGCTGGTGCAGCACCTGGCCGCGGAACCGGCGATCGCGGAGCTGGCGCTGTTCTATTTCGACTTCCGTCGCCGCGGTCTGCCGTTCGATCCGGCCGGGGCGCGGCCCCGCGCCGTGCGCTGGCTGCCCGGCCGCGCCGCTTCGTTTCTCTGGAAGACCGTCAACTGGCCGCCCTTTCAGTGGCTCGCGGGAGAGGCCGACGTCTACCACTTCCCCAACTTCGTCCTGCCGCCGCTGCGCGGCGGCAAGGCCGTGGTCACGATCCACGACATGAGCTTCTTGCGCTACCCCGCGTTCGCCGAAGCCCGCAACCGCCGCTATCTGACGGCGCGCATCGCCGATACCGCCCGGCGCGCCGACGCGATCATAACCGATTCGCGCTTCAGCGCCGGAGAAATCACGGCCCTGTTGAAGGCGGACCCCGCCCGCGTCCACCCCATTCACCTGGGCATCGCGGACAGCTTCCGTCCGCCCGACGCGGCCGCGGCCGCGGCGGCGCGGCGCCGTCTGGGCATCGCGCGGCCCTACCTCCTCACCGTCGGCACGGTCGAGCCGCGCAAGAACCTGCCGTTCCTGGCGGATGTGTTCGAGCGGCTGGAAGGCGTGTACCGCGGCGCGCTGGTGGTGGCCGGCACGGCGGGCTGGCACGTGGAACCCATCCTGAGGCGCATGCGCGAGTCCCCGCGCGCCGCGGATATCCGGTACATCTCCTACGTCGCGGACGCCGACCTGCCGTCCCTGTACGCCGGGGCGGACCTGTTCCTGTGCGCCTCCTTCTACGAGGGATTCGGATTCCCGCCGCTGGAAGCCATGGCCTGCGGCGCGCCGGTGGTGTCGTCGTGCGGCGGCGCGCTGCGCGAAGTGCTGGGCGACGGCGCGCGGCTGATTGAGGGCTTTGACGCGGACGGGTGGGCCGGCACCGTGGCCCGCCTGCTGGCCGACGAACCCGGCAGGCGGGCGCTGGCGGCGGCCGGCCGGCGCCGGGCGGCGCGCTATTCCTGGGCCGAGACCGCGCGGCGCACGGCGGACGTCTACAGACAGGTGACGGCGTGATAATTGCCATCGACGCGCGCTGGATCTTCCCCGAGATCTCCGGCATCGGCGCCTACACGCGCGAGCTGATCCGCGCCCTGGCGCGGGTCGACCGCGAGAACGAGTACCTGCTGCTTTTCGCCGACGACGCGCTCCGCGACGCGGCGATGCGCCGCGCGGAGGCCGGCGACCGGTTCCGTCCGCTGCGGTTCCCGCACGGGGTTTTCGCCGCGCGCAGCCAGATCGCCCTGCCGCGCCTGCTCGCGCGTCACGGGGTCGAGGTCTACCACGCGCCCAACTACATGATCCCGTACCTGGCCTTCCCGCGGCGCAGGCGCGGACGGACCGCCTGCGTGGTCACCATCCACGACGTAATCCCGATGCTCTTTCCGGAACACGCGCCCCGGGCCCGCAAGGCCAGGCTTTACCCGCTCTACCGGCGTCTCATGCTGGAGACCGGCGCGCGCGCGGACGCGATCATAACCGTCAGCGAGCGGTCGCGCGCGGACGTCATCCGCGCGCTGCGCATTCCGGAGTCCTCGGCCTCGAAGGTGGTCAAGGTGTTCAACGGCGTCTCCGAGACGTTCCGTCCCCCGCCCGGGCGCGGCGGCGGCGCGGCGGCCTTCGGCCCCGGTCGGCCCGCGCGCCTGCTGTACGTGGGCCGCGCGGACCCCTACAAGAACCTGACCGGCCTGTTGCGCGCCGTGGCCCGCGCCCGGGGGCTGTGCCCGTTCCCGCTGGAGCTGCGCATCGTGGGGCCGCGCGATCCGCGCTACCCGGAGGCGCCGCGCCTGGCCGCGGAGCTGGGCCTGGAGGCGATCGCGCGCTGGACGGGCTTCCTGGACGACGGGCGGCTCCTGGCGGAGTATCAGCGCGCCGACCTCCTGATGCAGCCCTCGAAATACGAGGGTTTCGGCCTGCCCGTGGTGGAGGCCATGGCCTGCGGCGTGCCCGTCATCTGCGGCAACGCCGGCTCGCTGCCCGAGATTGCCGGCGGCGCGGCGGTGCTGGTCGACCCGGACGACGTCGAGGGCATCGCCGCCGCGATCGGGCGCGTGCTCGGCGATCCCGCGCTGGCGGCGGACCTGGCCGCGCGCGGCATGCGCCGCGCCGCCCTGTTCACGTGGGAGCGCGCGGCGGCGGAAACCCTGGAGGTTTACCGCGGGGCCGCCTCATGAAGCCATGAACAGCGAACCGGATTTTCCCGCCTCCTGGCGCGCGCTCGACGTGGCGTTGTGCCACGACTGGCTGACGGGCATGCGCGGCGGCGAGCGCGTGCTCGAGATACTGTGCCGCGCCTTCCCGGACGCGGCCGTGCACACCCTGATCCATGACGCGGCAGCGGTCAGCGCGGCGATCAACGCGCATCCCGTTCGCGCCTCCTGGCTGCAGCGCCTGCCGGGCGTCACGCGGCATTACCGCGCCCTGCTCCCGCTCTTTCCGGCCGCCGTCAGAAGCCTGCGCGTCGGCCGCCCGGACCTGCTGATCAGCACCAGTCACTGCGTGGCCAAGAGCGTTCGCGTCCCGGCGGGCACGCCGCACCTGTGCTACTGCTTCACGCCCATGCGCTACGCCTGGACGTTCTTTCGCGAATATTTCGGATCGAATCCGGTCAAGGCGCTGCTGGCCAGGCCCCTGCTGGCGGCCCTGCGGCGCTGGGACCGCGCCACCGCCGCGGGCGTCACCCGCTTCGTGGCCATCAGCCGCCACGTGCGCAAGCGCATCGCCGATTTCTACGGCCGCGAGGCGGACGTGGTTTACCCGCCCGTGGACACGGCGCGATTCACTCCCGGCGGCGCGGGGCCGGAATCCTACGACCTTGTCGTGTCGGCGCTGGTGCCTTACAAGCGCGTCGACCTTGCCGTGCGGGCCTACAGCGCTTCCGGCCGCCCGCTGAGGATCGCCGGCGCGGGCGGCGAAGCCGCGCGGCTGCGGGCGGCGGCCGGGCCGAACGTGACGTTCCTGGGCCGGCGTTCCGACGCGGAACTCCTCGATGCCTACCGCGGCTGCCGGTTGCTGGTCTTCCCCGGCGAGGAGGATTTCGGCATCGTGCCGCTGGAGGCGCAGGCCTGCGGCAAGCCCGTGGTGGCTTACGGCGTCGGCGGCGCGCTGGAAACGGTCCGGGACGGCGTCAGCGGCGTCTTCTTTCACGCGCAGACCGAGGAAGCGCTGCGCGAAGCCGTGGACCGGGCCGCCGGGACGCGCTGGGATCCGGACGCCATCCGCCGCAACGCGGAGCGCTTCGATACGCGGCATTTCATCGCCGGCCTGGCCGCCAGCATCGAGCGCTGCCTGGGGCGGGCGCCGTCGCGCTGACGGCGCATTTCCCGCCCCGGAAAGGGCGGTCGCCCTCCGCGGGGTCAGCGGTGAATGGCGCCAAGATAAGCCTCTTCACCCTCTTTGTCGCGAGCTTTGTCGCGAGCTTCGTCGGAGTCGCCAGGGGTTCGCGCATAGCGGGTTCGACAAAGCTCGCGACAAAGCTCGCGACAAAGGACGTCATGCGGAGCTGTCTTATCTTGGCGCCATTCGGGTCAGCGGTCCGGGTCTTCCATGATATAGACGCAGTTGTTCTCCGACACCTCAACCGCGCCGCCGAAGGACTTGAGCAGGCGGAGCGGTTTCCCGCCCGGCGCGCGAAGCGGCCCGTCGCTGATGATCACCGCCTTTTTTCCCGTCTGCTCCATGACGCGCGGGATTTCCCTGGCCAGGCTGTCGGATATGTTCCTGCCGCGGTTTCCGTCCCAGATGATGTAGGATCCGAACTCGCCGCGCTCGAGGTAGTACATCCGGTCAAGCCGCAGGTAGGCGGCCACGGCGCTTGACGACGGGCCGTACTTCCCGGCGAAGAAGACCGTGCTCCTGTCCGGAAACTCCGCGTCCAGCCACTGCGCCGTGTCCCTGGCCGTTGAAAAAGTCTCTTTCCAGTCCCGGCCGATCGCCGTGCCGGCGCCCCACGCCTGGACGGCGAAGAGGGGCACGAACAGCCAGACGCGGCGCCGGTCGACGAAAGCGAGAACCGCCTCCAGCGGCGGCCAGGGAAAGCGCCAGGGCGTGCAGTGATGCGACATCCACAGCGCCGCGAAGAAGGCGAGATACAGGAAGCCGTGGTGCCGGGGCCCCCCGGGGTACTTGATGTAGAAGAAGGCCAGCAACGCGAAGGACGCGCACAGGTAGAACAGCCCCTGCCAGGGGCGCTTGAAGAACGGCACGGCCAGGCCGAACAGGATCAGCATGCCGTACCGCATCCTCTTGTCGCCGGCAATCGGCGCCGGCTTGGGGCCCTTCTCCCCGGCGGATTGCTCCAGGAACCTGTTTCTGTTCCAGAAGCGCGCGTCGTTCACGGGCACCGCAAGGAAAGCGCTGACGATCTTCTCCGCCGCGCTGTTTCGCCGATCCCCGGTCCACCCGTAGTCCCATCGCGTGGCGAATCCGGAATCCGGCGGGGGAGCGGTCTGCGCGATCCCCGTATAGAGCCCCAGGAGGATGATGAACAAACCCGCGGCAACCCGTCCCAGGCAGAGCTCCGCCTTGCGGGCCTTCGCCGCGTAGGCCACGGCGAACTCGACGAGGAGGAAGAAGGTCAGGACGCCCGCGAGGATTATGCTGTGAACGTTGGTGTGGCACAGCAGGAAGAGCAGCGACGCGATATAGACGAAGTTCCGCCACCGGTCTTTGAAGAGGGCGCAGACGGAAAAGAGCAGCGGCACGCTGACGGCGTAGTTCCTGGCGATGACGGCCCATTCGTACGCGAAGAAATACCCGCACGCGGCCAGAAGCCTGATGAGAACCGGAAAAGGCGCGAAGCGGAAGAGGAGAAACGCCGAGCAGCCGGCGATCAGCACGTGAACCGCCTGCATGCCCGCCGGGTTCCAGGTGAAGCGGGCAACCGGCCAGAGCATCAGGTGCCAGAGACCGGGGTGTCCCTCGTAACGCATGTTGTAAAGCAGGGCCGCGGGCGACGACGAGTCGCGCGCCAGGAGCCAGGCCTGCAGCTCATCCCGCCACATCTCGTGCCGGGATGCAAGGATGCCGACCAGGCCGGTGAAAACGAGCGCGGCGGCGACCGAGAAGACGAGCGCGGCATTGCCGCGGAGTGCGACCGGGACAAAAACTCTCCGCGCGCCTGATCGTACGGCGGCTGCGTCTGCCATGCCTACTTGATAGCGGTATGCCGCCGCCGTGAAAAGGGCGGATTTATTGTTCTCCGGCCCTTGACATGCGCGCCGCAATCCCCTATTGTTCCGCGGTTTCGGCCAGTCCCAGGGACTGAAACAGGAGTCTTTCCTGATGGAACCATACGCCGTAGTCGAGACCGGTGGCAAGCAGTACCGGGTTGAGAAGGACGCCGTCCTGGTCGTCGAGCTGCTCGACGCCGAGGTCGGCAACAAAGTTGAGCTGGCGCCGGTGCTGGCCTGTTCGGACGGCAAAGAGCTGCGCGTAGGCGCGCCGGACGTGCCGAAGGCCAAGGTCGTCGCCACGGTTCTGGAGCACAAGCGTGGCGAGAAGGTGTTCGCCTTCCGCAAACGCCGCCGCAAGGGATTCAGGCGGAAGGTGGGCCACCGCCAGGAGCAGACCGTCCTGAAGGTTGAAGAGATCGCGGGCTGAGGAGCAAACCATGGCACACAAGAAGAGCGGCGGCTCCGCCAAGAACGGTCGCGACAGCGGTTCGAAGCGCCTGGGCGTCAAGCGTTTCGGCGGCCAGACCGTGTCGGCCGGATCCATCCTGGTCCGGCAGCGCGGCACCAGGGTGCATCCGGGCAGGAACGTCGGGCGCGGCAAAGACCATACGCTCTTTGCGCTGCGGACCGGCGTGGTCAAGTTCGAAGGGTCCGGACGGCGCGTGAGCGTCCTCGTTCCGGCCGCGGTCTGAGCGTTCCGCCTCCAGCGTGAAATCCCGCAAGTTCGTTGACAGCGTGGTCCTGCGCGTCCGCGGCGGGCGCGGCGGACAGGGCTGCGTGAGTTTCCGGCGCGAGAAGTTCGTTCCCCGCGGCGGCCCCGACGGCGGAGACGGCGGGCGCGGCGGCCACGTGATCCTGCGCGGCGACCGCGACGAAGACACCCTGGCGTCGATCGCCCTGCGTCCCGACCGCCGCGCGCCCGACGGCGGGCACGGCAGCGGCAAGCGGCAGCACGGCCGGAACGGCCGCGACCTTTCCATTGCGGTTCCCTGCGGCACCGAAGTGCGCGACGCCGAGACCGGCGAGATGCTGGGCGACGTCGTGGCCCACGGCCAGGAGCTGACCGCGGCGCGGGGCGGCGCGGGCGGTCTTGGAAACGCGCACTGCAAGGGAGGCGGCGCGCGGATTTACCAGGTCTACAGCGAAGCCGAGGCCGGCCGGGAAGCCACGCTGCGCCTCGAGCTGCGGCTGATGGCCGACGTGGGGCTGGTCGGTTTTCCCAACGCGGGCAAGTCATCGCTGCTGCGGTCGATCACGCACGCGCACCCCAAAGTCGCGGCTTACCCGTTTACCACCCTGAATCCCGTCCTGGGCACGCTCGTGTTCGAGGACCTGTCCCGCATCCGCGTCGCGGACGTGCCGGGCCTGGTCAACGGCGCGCACCGCGGGGTGGGCCTCGGGCACGCCTTTCTGCGCCACGTGGAGCGGGCGCGCTGCCTGGCCTGCGTCATCGACATGGCCGGCGCGGACGGGCGCGAGCCCTGGGAAGACTACCGGATCCTGTGCGCGGAGCTGGCGCTGCACCGCGCGGACCTCGCGGAGCGCCCCCGCGTGATCGTGGCCAACAAGATGGATCTGCCCGCGGCCGGGGAGCATCTCTCCCGTTTCATCCGGGAAACCGGAACCGACCCCGTTCCCGTCTCCGCGCTTGCCCGCACCGGCCTCGAACGCCTCAAGGCCGCGCTGCGGTCCCTGGCCCTTGAACAGCCCGGGGACGCGGCGGGTCATTCCTCCGGGAAGGGAACGACCGAGTCGATGTGCGCCGCGCCGGCGAGCAGCATGTGCAGGCGGTCGATGCCCAGCGCCACGCCGCCGCAGGGGGGCAGCCCTTCCCGGAGCGCGTCCAGAAAGGCCTCGTCCTTCGGATAGACGGGGCGTCCCGCGGCTTCCCGCGCCGCCGCGCAGGCCGCGAAGCGCCGGCGCTGTTCTTCCGGATCGGTCAGTTCGCTGAAGGCGTTGGCCAGCTCCAGCCCGCCCGCGTAGAGCTCCCAGCGTTCGGCGACGGGAGGGTCGCCCGCGCGGCAGCGGGCCAGGGCCGCGGCTTCGGCGGGATAGTCCTTGAGCACAACCGGGCGGTCGCGCGGCAGGGCCGGCTGCACCTTTTCCACGAGATCAAGGTCGAAGCGGTCGGGATCGTAGGCCGCGACGGGATCCCATCCGGCCCATTGCCGGAAGGCTTCGGAAACCGTCAGGCATTCCCAGACCGGCATCATTTCGATGCGCCGGCCGGCGTGGCGCAGCGACGTGGTCCCGGCCACCTCCCGGCACACCGCGTCCAGCAGGGCCTTGGCGTCGACGAGCATGTCCATGTAGTCGGCGTCGCGCCGGTACCATTCCAGCATGGTGTATTCCGGGCGATGGAAGGGACCCCTCTCGCCCCGGCGGAAGCAGGGCCCGATCTGGTAGATGCGCTCCGCGCCGTCCGCCAGCAGGCGTTTCATGTGCAGCTCGGGCGAGGTCCGCAGGTACAGCGCGCCCGAGGGCTCGGCGTCAATGTGCGTTTCCAGGGCCGGCGCGCGGACGCGAACGGGCGTCTCGACTTCCAGAAAACCCCGCTCGTCCAGGAAGCCCCGCGCGGCCTTGAGCAGCCGGCCGCGGACCTGCAGCGCCGACGGGGCAGCGTCCACTCAGGTCTTCCTTTGAACGTAGGCGCCGGTGCGCGTGTCGATCACGGCGACGTCGCCCGTGTTGATGAACAGCGGAACCTGGATCTCGTATCCGCCTTCGATCTTCGCGGGCTTCAGCACGTTGGTGGCGGTATTGCCGCGCGCGCCCGGCTCGGTCTCGACAATCGTCTTTTCGACGAAAGTCGGCAGGGTGATGTCGATCGGTTCGCCGTTGAAGTAGAGCACCTCGACTTCGGCGTCTTCGGTCAGGAAGAAACGCTGGTCGCCGAGCGCCTCCGCGCTCATGGTGGCGTGCTCGTAGTTCGCGTCCAGGAAGACGTAGCCCGTGGCGTCCTGGTAGGAATAGCGCAGCTTCTTCGTTTCCAGGCGTGGCTCGCCGATCTTGTCCACGGCGCGAAAGGTGCGCGCGTGGGTCCCCCCCGTGAGCAGGTTCTTCAGCCGGCAGACGTAAAGCGCCTGTCCCTTTCCCGGCTTGTTGAACTGAAACTCCGTGATCAGGTAGGGCACGCCCTCCAGTTCGATGCGGAGCCCTTTGCGCAAGTCCGAAGCACTGTACATTATCACCTCGCAACTGAAAGACCGCTCAAGCTAGCGGCCCGCCCCGCCGTTGTCAACGCCGCAGATTCTTGCAGCGGAGGCTTGCTTTTCGGGCCGGAAACACGTAATAAAGGGGGGATTAAGGAGGGAGGCTCCCCGCCGTGTCCGCGAAGCAAAAAGGCCCGAAATACGACGCCACCAAGATCACGGTTCTGGAGGGCATCGAGGCGGTTCGCCTGCGCCCCGCGATGTACATCGGCGACACTTCGGCGCGCGGTCTGCACCACTGCGTGTACGAGGTCGTCGACAACAGCATCGACGAGGCCATGGCGGGCTATTGCGATCACATCCAGGTCAAGCTCAACGCGGACGGATCGGTGACCGTGCGCGACAACGGCCGGGGCATTCCCGTGGACATGCACGCCACGGAAAAGAAACCCGCGGTGGAAGTCGTGCTCACCACGCTGCACGCCGGCGGCAAGTTCGACAACGAGAGCTACAAGGTCGCGGGCGGGCTCCACGGGGTGGGCGTTTCCTGCGTGAACGCGCTGAGCGAATGGCTGGAGGTCGAGGTGGGCCGTGACGGCAAGGTCTACCACCAGCGCTACGAAAAGGGCAAGACGGCTTCGAAGCTGACCACGATCGGCAAGACCCGGCACACCGGCACCCAGGTGTCGTTCCTGCCCGACGCCACGATTTTTTCCACGATGCAGTTCGAGTGGGAGATCCTGGCCAACCGGCTGCGCGAGCTGGCGTTTCTGAACCAGGGCGTCCAGATCGACCTTTCCCAGGAGGATCCCGAGCGGCAGGAGACCTTCCGCTACAAGGGCGGGCTGGAGGAATTCGTCAAGCACCTCAACCGCAGCCGGAACGCCCTGCATCCCAAGGTCATCGTCTTTTGCAAGGAGCGCGACGGCATCGCGGCCGAGATCGCGATGCAGTACACCGACGCCTACAACGAGAACGTCTGCACTTTCGCCAACAACATCAACACCATCGAGGGCGGCACGCACCTGAGCGGGTTCCGCTCGGCGCTGACGCGGGCGGTGAACAACTACGCGCGCCAGAACAATCTCCTCAAGTCGGACAAGGAAGCCATGTCGGGCGAGGACATCCGCGAGGGTCTCACGGCGATCGTCAGCGTCAAAGTGCCCAAACCGCAGTTCGAGGGGCAGACCAAGACCAAGCTGGGCAACAGCGAGGTGCAGGGCATCGTCGAGTCGATCGTCAACGACGAGCTGGGCACGTTCCTGGAGGAGCATCCTTCGGTGGCGCGCCGCATCGTGGACAAGGCCCTGCTCTCGGCGCGCGCGCGCGAGGCCGCGCGCAAGGCGCGGGACCTGACGCGGCGGAAGGGCGCGCTGGAAAGCGGCTCCCTGCCCGGCAAGCTCGCCGACTGCACGGAGCGCGACCCGGCGAAGTGCGAGCTGTACATCGTCGAGGGCGACAGCGCCGGCGGCTCGGCCAAGCAGGGGCGCAGCCGGGAGTTCCAGGCCATTTTGCCCCTGCGCGGCAAGGTTCTCAACGTGGAGAAATCACGCCTGGACAAGATCCTGAACAACAAGGAGATCCAGACGCTGGTGACGGCCATCGGGGCCGGGATCGGCGAAGACGAGTTCGACATCAGCAAGGTGCGCTACCACCACATCATCATCATGACCGACGCCGACGTGGACGGCGCGCACATCCGGACGCTGCTGCTGACCTTCTTCTACCGCCAGATGCCGCAGCTTATCGAGCGCGGCTACGTCTACCTGGCCCAGCCGCCGCTCTACAAGATCACGCGCAAGAAGCACGAGGAGTACATCGACTCCGAGGAAGCCCTCACCCGCAAGCTGCTGGAGCTGGGCACGGGCGACGTGACGCTGCGGTGGGGCAAGGGCAAGACCTTCAAGGGACGCGAGCTGTCCGCGATTCTGGATGCCCTGACCAGGATCGAGCAGGTCGCGCACAGCCTCGGCCGCAAGGGCATCCGCCTGGCCGAGTTCCTCAAGCTGCGCCACAAGACGACCGGGCTCTTCCCGAAGTACCTGGTCAACGTCGCGGGCGAAGACGCGCGCGAGTACTTCGCCTACACCGACGAGGAGCTGACCAAGCTGCGCGAGAAGGTCGAAAAGCGCGTCGGCAAGCAGCTGGACATTTTCAACGGCGCCGGCGAGGAATCCGGGGCGGTTTTCCGGCACACCGAGATCTTCGCCGCCTCCTCGCTGGCCCGCCTGGCGGCGCAAATCGAAAAAAAGGGCTTCGCGCTCGAGGAATACGAGGCCGCCGACGAGCCGCGCGGCGCCCTGACCGACGGCGGCGGCGAGCCCGCGGCGGTGCATTCCCTGCCCGAGGTGCTCGAGGGCGTCCGCGAACTGGGGCGGCGGGGGCTCACGATCCAGCGCTACAAGGGCCTCGGCGAGATGAACCCCGACCAGCTGTTTGAAACGACGATGAACCCCGCCTCGCGCAAGCTGCTGCGGGTCGTGCTCGACCACCGGGCGACGACCGACCTGCTGTTCGCCACCCTGATGGGCGAAGAGGTGGAGCCGCGCCGGCAGTTCATCGAGGACAACGCCCTCAACGTCAGAAACCTGGACATCTGATCGCGCCATGCCAGAACAAGACGCCGAAAAGCCGGTCATCGCGCCCCAGGACGTCAGCATCGACGACGAGATGCGTTCGTCCTACATCGACTATTCCATGAGCGTCATCGTGGGCCGCGCGCTGCCCGACGTGCGCGACGGCCTCAAGCCCGTGCACCGCCGCGTGCTCTTCGCCATGCGGGAGCTGGGCAACCTGCACAGCCGTCCCTACAAGAAGTCCGCCCGCGTGGTGGGCGACGTCATCGGCAAATACCATCCGCACGGCGACCAGGCCGTGTACGACACGATCGTGCGCATGGCCCAGGACTTCTCGATGCGCTACCTGCTGGTGGACGGCCAGGGCAACTTCGGCTCGATCGACGGCGATCCGCCGGCCGCCATGCGCTACACCGAAGTCCGCATGTTTCCCATGGCGGAGGAGATCCTGGAGGATATCGACAGGGAAACGGTCGACTTCGCCCCCAACTACAACGGGGAATTCGAAGAGCCCGTCGTCCTGCCCTGCAAGGTCCCGAACCTCCTTCTCAACGGCTCCACGGGCATCGCGGTGGGCATGGCCACGAACGTCCCGCCCCACAACCTGTGCGAACTGGTCGACGGCCTGGCCGCGCTGATCGATAATCCCGACCTCACCGTCGAGGAGCTGACGCGGCACATCAAGGGCCCGGACTTCCCGACCGGCGGCCTGATCTGCGGCACGCAGCCCATTCGCGACATGTACGCCACCGGCCGCGGGCAGATCCAGGTGCGCGGCCGCGCCCGCATCGAAGAGTCGCGCCAGGGCCGCGAAACCATCATCATCACCGAGATCCCCTACACGGTCAACAAGACCACCCTGATCGAAAGCATCGCCCGGCTGGCGCACGGCAAGACCATCGAGGGCATCGCCGACATCCGCGACGAGTCCAACAAGGAAGGCATCCGCATCGTGGTGGAGCTGAAGCGCGGCGTCGTGCCGAAGGTGATCCTGAACCACATCTACAAGCACACCCAGCTCCAGACCACGTTCGGCGCGATCCTGCTGGCCATCGACGGCGGCAAGCCGCGCCTGATGAATCTGAAACAGATGCTGCAGGCGTTCGTGGCGCACCGCTTCATCGTGGTCACGCGCCGCGCCGAGTTCGACCTGCGCAAGGCCGAGCAGCGCGCCCACATTCTCGAGGGGCTGAAGATCGCGCTGGACAACCTCGACGCCGTGGTCAAAACCATCCGCGAGTCCAAGAACCGCGACGAGGCGCGGCCGCGCCTCATGCAGCGGTTCAAGCTCTCGGAGATCCAGGCCAACGCCATCCTGGACATGCGGCTCTACCAGCTCACCGGACTCGAACGCCAGAAGATCGAAGACGAGTACCTGGAGCTGATCAAGCTCATCTCCTACCTCAAGGACCTGCTGGCCAACGAGCACAAGATCTACCAGCTCATCAAGACGGAATTGCTCGAGCTCCGCGAGAAGTACGGCGACCGGCGGCGCACCGACATCGCTCCCGGCGAGGAGGAAATCAGCGTCGAGGACCTCGTGGCCGACCGCGGCTGCATCATCACCATCAGCCACACCGGCTACATCAAGCGCGTGCCCATCGACACGTACCGCGCCCAGCGCCGCGGCGGCAAGGGCGTTTCGGGCATGGCCACCAAGGAGGAGGACTACGTCGAACACCTCTTCGTGGCCAATACGCACGACTACATTCTGTTCTTCACCTCGGCGGGACGCATCTTCTGGGAGAAGGTCTACGAGATACCGGAAGCGGGCCGCACCGCGCGCGGCAAGGCCATCGTCAACCTGCTGAACATCACCAGCGAAGAAAAAATCGCCGCCATGATCCGCGTGCGCGAGTTCGCGGAATCGCGACACCTGGTGATGGTCACCGCCAGGGGCGTGGTCAAGAAGACCAACCTCTCGGCCTTCAAGAACGTGCGCCGCGACAGTATCGTCGCCGTCAACATCGACACGGGCGACGAGCTGGTCGAGGTGCGCATGACCTCCGGCGCGGACGACGTGATCCTCTGCACGCAGAAGGGCACCAGCATCCGTTTCAGCGAGAAGCAGTTGCGCGACATGGGGCGCGCCACGCGCGGCGTGCGCGGCATCGCGCTGCGCAAGGGCGACGCCGTCAACGCCATGGAGATCGTGGACAAGTCCGCGACGTTCCTGGTGTGCACCGAGAAGGGCTACGGCAAGCGCACGTCCTTCGACGAGTACCGCGTGCAGAGCCGCGGCGGCAAGGGCATCATCGCCATCCGCACCACCGCGCGCAACGGCGAAGTCGTGGGGGCGCACGCCGTGAAGGACACCGACGCGCTCATGCTGGTCTCGGCCAAGGGCAAGATGATCCGCATGAAGGTCGGCGACGTGCGCGTGACCGGACGGGCGACCCAGGGCGTGCGGCTGATCAACCTGGACAAGGGCGACAAGCTGGTCGCGGCCACGACCGTCGAGCCGGAAGACGAAAGCCTCATCGACGAGACGCCGGAGGCCTGAAGTAGGCCACCGTGGCGCGCAGGCCTTCCGCCAGCGAGACGCGCGGCTCCCAGCCCAGCGCCCGCCCCGCCAGCGCGATGTCCGGCTGGCGCACCTTCGGGTCGTCCGCGGGCAGGGGCCTGCGCACGATTTGCGACGCGCTGCCCGTCAGCTTCAGGATCGCGCGGGCCAGTTCCATGACCGTCATCTCGGCCGGATTTCCCAGGTTGACGGGGCCGGACTCCTTCGACACGGCCAGCGCGTGGATCCCGGCGATGAGGTCCGAGACATAGCAGAAACTGCGCGTCTGCGACCCGTCGCCGAACACGGTCAGCGGCTCGTTGCGCAGGGCCTGGTTGATGAACGCCGGCACGGCCCGGCCGTCGAAGGCCCGCATGCGCGGTCCGTAGGTGTTGAAAATGCGCGCGATCTTCGTGTCCATGCCGTGGGTGCGCCGGTACGCCATGGTGATGGCTTCGCCGAAGCGCTTGGCCTCGTCGTAGACGCCGCGGGGGCCCACGGGGTTGACGTTGCCCCAGTAGTCCTCCGTCTGCGGATGCACCAGCGGGTCGCCGTACACCTCCGAGGTGGAAGCCAGCAGGAACACCGCGCCCTTGGCCCGCGCCAGCCCCAGCGCCTTGTGCGTGCCCAGCGCCCCGACCTTCAGCGTCTGGATCGGCAGCTCCAGGTAATCGATCGGGCTGGCCGGCGACGCGAAATGGAACACGAAATCCACCTCGCCCGCCAGGTAGACGTACTCGGTCACGTCGTGCTTGATGAAGTGGAAGCTCTCATTGCCGGCCAGGTGCTCGATGTTGGCGACGTTGCCGGTGACGAGGTTGTCGATGCAGATCACCCGGTGGCCCTGCGCGAGCAGGAAATCGCACAGGTGCGACCCCAGGAACCCGGCGCCGCCGGTTACGACTGAACAGGGCATTGGGAGAACTCCGTCAGCGCGCGGCGGTAGGATTCCGGCAGGCCGATGTCGAAGCGCGTTCCCTCCACGACGAGGCCCATGCAGCCCATTTCCTGCCGCAGGCGGTCCAGGCACGAGGTGAGCTGGAATTCGCCGCCCTCGCGCACGTTGTGCTCGATGTGCTCCGCCAGGTACGAGAAGATCGCGGGATCGAGCGCGTACAGCCCGAAAACGCTGAGGAATTCGTCGGCATTCATGCCCGCGACCGCGAGGTGGGCGCGCGCGTACTCGGCGTCGGGCTTCTCCCGGAATTCCGTGATCGCCAGCAGCCGTTCCGGCTCGCGCCATTCCCCGCCGACGCATCCGAAGTGGTGCACTTCCCGCGCCCCGGTAACCTTCAGGCCCACGACGCTCTGCCCGGCCCGCGCGTAGGCGTCCAGGATCTGCCGCGCGCAGGATTCGGGGCGGCGCGAAACGTAAAGGTGGTCGCCCAGCATCAGCAGAAACGGCTCGCCGCCCACGAAATCGCGCGCGCAGTAGACCGCGTGCCCGAAGCCCTCCTGCACGTCCTGGCAAACGAAGGTCACGCGGCGCCCGACGTCCATGAGGTAGTCGTTGTACTTGCGGCTTTCCGCCGAAAGCTTGTTGTAGTTCTCGACGGCCGGCGGCGCGCCGAAGAAATCCTCGAACAGCCCGCGGTCGGCGGACTGCACGACGACGCAGACTTCTTCGATCCCGGCGCTGAGCGCCTCTTCGACAATCGCCAGGATCACGGGCTTGATGCGGCCGTCCCGGCCGATCACGGGGAAGAGCTCCTTCTTGATCGCCTTGGTGGCCGGGAAAAGGCGGGTGCCGAACCCGGCGGCGGGAATCACGGCCTTGCGCACGCGCCGGCCCGTGCGCAGCACGAGGCCCAGGCACGACAGGCCGAGGTCGCGCCGGATGATCTCCATGGCGCGCCGTTGGGACTCCTCGTCGCGGGCCACGAACTGCGCCGAGCCGTCGCCCTGCGACCCGACGCCCTTGCCGCCGCAGACGTACGGCTTGAGCGCGGCGTGGTCCAGGACGCGGTGCAGCACGGGCGCCGTGAGCTGGGACGGACAGGCGGGCCGCACGCAGCGGTCGAACTCGCGCTGGGCGCGGGTCATGAGCTCGCCCAGCCGGTCGGCCTGACCCTCGCGCAGCGCGGCGCAGGCTTCGCGCGTGATGCCCGCGCTGATTTCGCCCAGGTACTTCTGCACGTTGCGCTGCACCTCGCCGTCGGCGAAGGGGTAACAGTGATTGAGGCGGTTGAGAATCTCGACGGTATCCTTGCCGGCGCCCAGGTCCACCACGATGAGGTACAGATCCTTCTTGACGCTCAGCTCCTCCACGTCGAGGCAGTCGCCGTCGAAGGTCATCAGCACCGGCCGGTTGCCGTAGGCGCAGCCCTGGTCCATGCGGCCGCAGCGCGAAGGCGTGGTGATCTCGCCGCGATAGGCGAACTCCATTTCGCCGCGCACGGTCATCTTGAGGTCGTAGACGCGGTTGAAGGCCCGCGCGACCAGCACGCAGATCGCCGCGCTCGAGGAGAGGCCCTTCTTGATGGGCAGATCGGTCTTGTAGTTGTCGATCTCCAGGCCGCGCACCCTGTAGTGCGTCATGACCTCGCAGGCCACGCCCGCGGCATAGCTGAAGAAACCGCCTTTCCGGGCCTCGTCCAGCAGGGCCTCGCGGTCCATGGGCAGCTCCAGGCTCTGCCGCGCGCCGTTTTCGCCCGGCGTGGAGTGCATGATCAGGCGCGAGGGATGCGCTTTCACCCGCGCGTAGAGGCCCTGGTTGGTGCCGGCGATCAGCGTGAAGCCCTTGCCGATGGAGGCGTTGATGCGGCGGTAGCTGCCCGCCCAGTCGCTGTGCTCGCCGAAAAGGCAGATGCGCCCGGGAACGAAGATATCCACGTGACTCCTCCCGGCTGGGCTGGCAGCCGCAACGGGACTCTACCACAACTACGGCAGGCCTGCCAACAACGCTCGCAACGCCGCCAGATCGTCCGCCCGGAAGTCGGCCGCGGTGGCAACGCCGGCGGGGGCCACGCGGATCGTGCGGCACCCGGCCCGGCGCCCCGCCTCCACGTCGCGTTCGTCGTCGCCGACCATCCACGACGCTCCCAGGTCGATGCCGTGCCGCGCGGCCGCGGCGGTCAGCATGCCCGGCCGGGGCTTCCGGCAGTCGCACGCCCCTTCCTCGTGCGGGCAGAAGAACACGTCCAGCAGTTCCAGGCCGTGCTCCCGCGCCAGCCGCGCGCGCAGGCGGCGGTGGATGTCGTGCAGGGCCTCCAGGGACACCATGCCGCGCGCCACGCCGCGCTGGTTGGTGGCGATCACCGCGTCGTAGCCGCGCTCCCGCACCACGCGCAACACGTCCACGAACTCCGGCAGCAGTTCGAATTCCGACCAGTCCTTCACGTAGCGATCCGGACCCGGCGAACGATTCACGATGCCGTCCCGGTCGAAAAAAACGCACTTGCGCATGGTTCTCCCTGGCGGCCGCCGCGGGGCGCACGCCTTGATCCCGCTCAGCGGCGCGCCGCCACGCGGAAACTCCTCTCCGTGAACGCCTGGCTCCGCGCCAGGCCGGTGCGATAGGCCACGCAGCGCAACGTATGTTCGCCCCCCGCCAACCCGCCCGTGTCCAGCCGCAGCGTCGGCTCCCGGCCCACGCCGCGCCCGTCCAGCAGGAACAGGAAGCGTCCGAAATGGTCGCCCGGCTCCGCCCGGACCCGCGCGGCGACCGAGAGCACGCCCGATACGTCCCCTTCCGGCAGCCCCTCCAGGACGACTTCCGCCGCGGGGGCCCAGGGCGAAGCCAGCGGGTCGCCGACGAGGTATATCTGCAAGGGGCTGGCGATGGACTGGTACAAGCTTTCGATCAGCGCGCACCCGGCCGCGTAGTGCGCGAAGAAGCGCGCCGCGGGAAACTTGCGCCAGTTGGCAAACGGCTCGGCGACCGCGCCGGCCGAGGCCGTGGCCCCGGCCGCGATCCAGGCCGAGAGCTTGGTCTGGTCGGCGGAATGGAACACCGCCGCCGAGCTGGTGAGGTGCTCCGCCATTGCGCCGGGCCGGAACGCGATTCCGGCGGGGTCCGCCCAGGCGGCCCCCATCATCAGACCGATCGCCTCCGCGCCGCCGCGCGGCATGGCGTTCGTGATGACGGCGTCAACGCCGGCGGCAAGCAGCTCGCGCCGCGCGCCCGCAAACTGCCAGTGGCGGCACGTCGAGCGCACGTCATCGCCGCGCACGAAGTACACGGTTCCCGCCGGCGCCGTGCCGTCGGACCGCGCCCCGCGGACCAGGCAGGCGATCACCTCTTCACGCGAGTTGCCGCGCTCGCCGGTGTATCCCAGGCTCATGCTCGGCAGGGGCATGTCGTCCCCGAGCCATTCGGCGGCGGCGTCGAACGTCTGCGGCACGTGCGCGCCGTCGCCCGGCCCCCGCGGTCCGGCGAAGAGCGGCGAGACGCGCGTCGCCCGGCGCACCTCCGCGGGATCCGGCGCGCGGTTGCGGGCAAAGGTCAGCCCGTGGATGGAGACCGGCGCGGGCGTCCGGACGGAAACCGGAAAGCCGGCCGAATAGACCCAGGCCAGGATGTGGCCGGCCACCCCCCGTTCGCGCGCCGCGCGCCAGGCCGGGATCCAGATCAGGCGCTCGAAATCCTCGGGCGCAATCGATCCGTCGGCCGCCGCGGCCCCGCCGGGCAGCGCCAGCCGGATCACGTTCGGCTCGGGCACGCGGCGCAGCGCGGCGTATTGCGCGGCCACGGCCACGGAATCGTCGGACGCCGTGTTCACCAGCAGCAGGATCTCGTGCGGGCCCAGGGCCGCCGCCGCGCGGGCCAGCAGCGCCACGGCCGGAAGGAGCCATGCGGTGCGTAACATGCGGGAATTCTATAATGACGAAGGACAAAATACCCAAGCACGAATGAAGGAAGGCCAGGGGGGTCAAGCCCGGTCGCCCTCCCGCATGTGCCGCGGCCTCTTCGCTCGCGCCACCACGCCGCCGCAACCCGCGCTTGCTTCCGCGCGCGCGCTGGTTCATGCTGCCCTCCCGATGGACGGCAAGCCGAACATAGTGCTGCTGGGCTTCATGGGCACCGGCAAGACCAGCGTGGGGCGGGCCCTGGCGCAGCGGCTGCGCATGACCTTCGCGGACATGGACGCGCTCATCGAGGAACGCGAGGGCAAGAGCATCAGCCGCATCTTCGCCGAGGACGGCGAACCGCATTTCCGCGCGCTGGAGCGGGCGCTGGTGAGCGAGCTGGCGGCCGGAACGGGCCGGGTGATCGGCGCGGGCGGCGGCGTGGTGCTGAACCCGGACAACGTGCGCGATTTCGAACGCACCGGCCTGGCGGTGTGTCTCTCCGCGACCCCGGAGGAGATCCTGCGCCGCGTGCGTGACGACGCCGCGCGCCCGCTGCTGGCCGGGGGCGACAAGCTGGCCAGCATCGTCCGCATCCTGGAACAGCGCCGGCAGCACTATGCCGCCATCCGCCGGCGCATCGACACCACCGGCCTGACGGTCCCGCAGGTCGTGGAACGGATCCTGGCGATGTACGGCGCCTATCGGGACGCCACCGCGGCGTAGCCCTTCGTCGGGTCCGGCCCCGCGCTTCAAGCGGGCCGCGCGGCCCGTGTTTCCGGCAGCCGGCGACTCCCCCGCGCCGTCCACGGGCTTCGCTTCGTAAGGAAAAGGTTTGGAGGCGCGAACCGGAGTTGAACCGGTGTACGAGGTTTTGCAGACCTCTGCCTAACCGCTCGGCCATCGCGCCCGAGAGGAATCGGTCAGGAACCGGCAGCCTTCTTGAGGCCGTGAGCCTTTTCCTTGAGCCGTTTCTGGCGCCGGAGGCGCCGCTTCCTCTTGATTCGCGGTTTGAGTTGCTGTCCCATAAGCGCTCTACTGTACGTCACGCCGCGCACCACCGTCAACGCAAACCGACACGGGCGTCGTTGCGGCGGTCCAGTGCGGCCCGGTAGGCCGGCAGATCCATGGCGGCCGCCGCTCCGGACGCCGCGGCGGCCGAGGCGACCGCGAACGAGACGTCCACGAAGAGGCGGCGGTCGAAGGGCTTGGGAATGAGATAGGCGTTCCCGAACTCCAGGTTCTCGTCCGGGTACAGGGCGCGGATGTCTTCCGGCACGGGCAGGCGCGCCGTGGCCGCCAGCGCTTCGGCCGCCGCGAGCTTCATCGGCATGTTGATCGTCGACGCCCCCGCGTCCAGCGCGCCGCGGAACAGAAACGGGAAGCCCAGCACGTTGTTGACCTGGTTGGGGAAGTCCGAGCGGCCCGTGGCCATGACGTAGGGCCGGGCGCCCAGGGCGGCGGCCACGGCCTCCGGCCGGATCTCGGGGTCCGGATTGGCCATCGCGAACACGGCCGGATAGTCGGCCATGGCCGCCACCTCCTCCGGGCGCACGCAGTCGGCCACGGAGACGCCGATGAAGACGTGCGCGCCGCGCAGCGCCTCGCCGACCGTCGTGGCGGGGCCGTCGACGGCATGCGCGCGCTTGCGGTCGTGCAGGTCGGATCGCGCCGAGCGCACGACGCCCTTGGAGTCGCAGAGCACGATCCGGCGCGCGCCGGCGCACTTGAGCGTATCGGCGATGCGTATGCCGGCCGCGCCCGCGCCGTTGATCACGATGCGCAGGTCGGCCATGTCGCGCCCGCACAGCCGGCAGTAGTTCAGCATGCCCGCCAGCGTGATCACCGCCGTGCCCCACTGGTCGTCGTGGAACACGGGAATGTCCAGGAGCGCGTCAAGCCGGTCCTCGATCTCGAAACACGCCGGCGCGGCAATGTCTTCCAGGTTGATCCCGCCGTACATGGGCGCCAGCGCGCACACGGCGTCGATGACGCGCCGCGGGTCGGTGGGGCCGGTCGCCGCCCCGTCCCGGCGGCAGCGGTCCAGCGGCGCCGGCCAGGCGTCCACGTCGCCGAACGCCTTGAAGAGCACGGCTTTGCCTTCCATGACGGGGATGCTCGCGAAGGGGCCCAGATCGCCCAGGCCCAGGATGGCCGTGCCGTCCGACACCACCGCCACCAGGTTCGACTTGGCCGTGTAGCGCCGGGCGGCGGCGGGATCGCGGGCGATTTCGCGGACGGGCACGGCCACGCCCGGCGTGTAGGCCGTGCACAGGGCGCGCCGGTCGGCCAGCGGCCTGGTCAGGCGCAGGCCGACCTTGCCGCCCCGATGGTATTCCAGAATTTCCTCGCGACCCGGCGCCGCATTCACGCTTTGTCCCCGTTGAGAAGCGGCGTCGAATATCCGAAAACCGCCCGCGCATGACAACGTAAAAAAACCTGTCCCGTAGTGGGTCGGTTACGCGGTGGAGACACGCCGGCAGGGCGCGGCGTCCCGCCGCGCCTCCCTGCATGACTGACCGGTCGGTTACCCTGTCCCCGCCTTTGCGCTGGATTCAGGGCCCGGACGAAGTTATGCTTCTTGCGGTTCGTCGGCCGCGCGCACGGCGCGGCCCGGGAGACTCGCCATGTGGGACTATACCGCGAAGGTGCTCGACCATTTCCGGAACCCGCGCAACGTGGGGACCATCCGGAAGCCCGACGGCGTGGGAGAAGTCGGTTCGCTGGCCTGCGGCGACGCGCTGAAACTGATGTTCAGGCTGGGACCGGACGGCCGGATCGCCGAGGTCAAGTTCAAGACCTTCGGCTGCGCCAGCGCGATCGCCTCTTCCTCGGCCCTCACGGAGATCATCAAGGGCATGACCCTGGAGGAGGCCGCGCGCGTGACCAACCAGGACATCGCGGCCTACCTGGGCGGCCTGCCCGAGCAGAAGATGCACTGCTCCGTCATGGGGCGCGAAGCCCTGGAGGCGGCCATCGAGAACTACCGCTCGGGAGGCAGGACCAGACACGTGCTGGAAGGCAAGGTGGTCTGCCGCTGCTTCGGCGTGACGGAAGTGGAAATCGAGCGCGTGGTCCGGGAGAACAGCCTCGCCACCGTGGAACAGGTCACGAACTACACCAAAGCCGGCGGAGGGTGCGGAAACTGCCGCCCCGAAATCGAGACGATCATCGCGCGCGTGCAGGAGGAGCTGCGGAAAGCCGGCAAACAGGCGCCCGCGGCGGGACGCATGACGAACCTGCAGAAGATCCGCCTGATCGAGGAGACGATCAACCGCGAGATCCGCCCCATGCTGCAGCGCGACGGCGGAGACCTGGAACTGATTGACGTCGAAGGAAGCCGCGTCGTCATCGCTTTCCGGGGCATGTGCGCCCGATGCAACGTGGCCGAGTTCACGATGAAGGACGTTGTCGAGGCCAGGCTGCGCGAGTTTGTCGCGGAGGACATCGCCGTCGTGGAGGAGAAGCCGTGAGAAACGTCTATTTCGACAACAACGCCACCACGCAGCCGGCGCCCGAAGTCGTGGAAGCCATGCAGCCCTTCTTCGCCGAGCTGTGGGGCAATCCCTCCAGCATGCACCATTTCGGCGGGCAAGTGGCGCCGCACATGGAAGCGGCGCGCGCAAAGGTCGCGGCCCTGCTGCACGCCGAGCCTTCCGAGATCGTCTTCACCGGCTGCGGGACGGAGAGCGACAACATGGCCATCCGCGGCGCGGCGGAGGCGCTGGGGCGCGGCGCGCGCGTGATCACCACGCGCGTCGAACATCCCGCCGTGCTGGGCCCCTGCCGCCGCCTCAGGGAGGAAGGCCATGACGTGGTCGAGCTGGGCGTGGACGCCTCCGGTCAGCTCAACCTGGACGAGCTGCGCGCGGAACTGGCGCGCGGGCCGGCGCTGGTCACGATCATGTGGGCCAACAACGAGACGGGCGTGATTTTCCCCATGGACCGCATCGCGGCCATGACCAGGGAAGCCGGCGCGGTCCTGCACACCGACGCGGTTCAGGCCGCGGGCAAGGTGCCCATCGACGTGCGCGACACGCCCGTGGACATGCTGTCGCTCGCCGGACACAAGCTTCACGCGCCCAAGGGAATCGGCGCCCTGTACGTGCGCAAGGGCACGCGGCTGAACACCTTCATGCTGGGCGGGCACCAGGAACACGGGCGGCGCGGCGGAACGGAAAACGTGCCGTACATCGTCGGCCTGGGCCGGGCCTGCGAGCTGGCCGCGGCCACGCTATCCGAAGAGCGCACCCGCGTGGCGGCGCTGCGCGACAGGCTGGAAAAGGGCCTGCTGGCGAGCTGTCCCGACGCCAGCGTGAACGGCGACCGCGTCAACCGCCTGCCCAATACCACGAACATGAGCTTCCAGTACATCGAGGGCGAATCCATCCTGTATCACCTCAGCGACATCGGCGTGGCCGCGTCGTCCGGCTCGGCCTGCACGTCCGGCTCGCTCGAGCCCAGCCACGTGATCCGCGCCATGGGCGTGCCCTTCACCGCCGCGCACGGGTCGATCCGCTTCAGCCTCAGCCGCTACAATACCGGCGAGGACGTGGACTTCGTCGTCGCGCGCCTGCCGGAGATCGTCCAACGCCTGCGCGCCCTCTCGCCGTTCGTGTGAAAGAGGGTTTCAGGTTTCGCGGGACAACACGTCCGACTCACGGAGGCGATGCCGCGCGGCGTGTCGCCGCCCTCCTCCGCGCGTCCCCAAGGCCTTCTTTTCCGCTTGTACATGAACTTTCGTTCCCGTACAATGGCGGCATGAGAGTAAGGGACGATCCGTTCATGCTGGCGGCGTATCCGCGCGCGATTCTGCACGTGGACGGCGACGCTTTCTTCACCTCCGTGGAGCAGGCCCTGGACCCGGCCCTGCGCGGCAAGCCGCTGGTCACCGGCAAGGAGCGCGGCATCATCGCCTGCGCCAGTTACGAGGCCAAGGCGCTGGGTGTGAAGCGGGGACGGCCCCTCCACGAGGCCCGCAAGCTGTGCCCGGGGCTGATCGTCCTGCCCAGCGACTACGAGACCTACGGCCTGTATTCCCGGCGCATGTTCGACATCATGCGCAAATACACGCCGATCGTGGAGGAATACTCCGTGGACGAGGGCTTTGCCGACATCACCGGCCTGCGCCGGGTGCACCGCGCGTCCTACGAGGATATCGGCCGCCGCCTGCAGGAGGAAATCCAGCGCGAGCTGGGCATCACGGTCTCGGCGGGCCTGAGCCTTTCCAAGACGCTGGCCAAGCTGTGCTCCAAGTTCCGCAAGCCGCGCGGCTTCACCGCGGTGCAGGGCAAGCACATCCACATCCTGCTGCAGCTTACGCCGCTGGAGAAGGTGTGGGGGTTCGGCCCGAATACCGTGAACATGCTGCGGAAGTTCGGGATGCGCACGGCCTACGACTTCGCGCTGCTGCCCGAGGACAGGGCGGCGCGGATGCTCAACAAGCCCGGCCGCGACCTGTGGAACGAACTGCGCGGCAACGCGGCGTGGGAAGTAAGCGCCGGCGGGAAGGCCTCCTATGCCACCATCCTGAAATCCAAGACATTCACGCCCGCCTCGGCGGACAAGGACTTCGTGTACGCCAAGCTGGTGCGCAACGCGGAATCCGCCTTTGCCAAGGCGCGGCGGCACGGGCTCAAGGCCGCGGCGCTGGGCGTGGTCCTGCGGCGCCGGAACTTCGACCACGACGGGCTCGAAGCCCGACTGAACCGCGCAACGTCCGCCTCGGCCGAAGCCCTGCCGCTGATCCGGGCGCTGTTCGAAAAGGTCTTCCGGGAGGGCGCGGAATACCGCGCCACGCTGATCGTGCTGGGCGGACTGCGGAGCGACAACAACGACCAGTTCGACCTGTTCGAAAACCGCCTGAAAATCGAGGACGTGCGGCGCGTCACTTGCGCGGTGGACGACGTCAACCGCCGCTACGGCAAGCATACCGTACGCTCCGGATCCTCGCTGTTCCTCGCGGAAAAGCGCCGCAACGCCAGGGACGACGCGCCCGGCCGGCGCCGCCTCGTCATGCAAGGCGAAACGGAACGCCGGCGCCTCGCCATCCCGCGGATGGGGATAAAGGTTTGAGCCCCGCCGCGAGCGACGCTCCGCGTCCGTTTCCTCTGCGTCCGTTTCCTCTGGCTAAAAGCGCGCGCGCGGCGGAAGATAGGTCCATGCCGCCCACCCCTTCAATGCACTTCGGCATCGCGGGGTGGTCGTATCCCGACTGGGACGGATACGTCTACCCGCCGGGCACCAAAGACAAGCTGGACTACATCGCGCCCTACGTGGACGCCATCGAGATCAACAGCACGTTCTATCGTCCCCCCTCCGCGCGAACGGCGCGGTCATGGGCCGCGCGCACGGCCGGCCTGCCGGACTTTTTCTTCACGGCCAAGCTGCACCAGGACGTGACCCACGGCGGCAGGATCGAGCCGGCCATGGTCAAGGCCTTCCGCGAGGGCCTCGCCCCGCTGCGCGCGGCGGACAAGCTGAAGCATCTGCTGGCGCAGTTCCGCTGGGACTTCGCCGACACGCCGGAAACGCGCGCGCACCTGGCGGCCGTCAGGGACGACTTCGGCGGAATCGCCAACCTGACGCTGGAGCTGCGCCACAACTCGTGGCAGTCCCCCGACGCCCTGGACTTCCTGCGCGGGCTGGACGTGACGGTCGCCAACCTCGACTATCCCATGGCGCGCAATTCGTTCAGCCTGCGCCTGTGCGACGTGGGCGCGCACGCCTACCTGCGGCTGCACGGCCGCAACTACGACGCCTGGTTCGACCGCGCGGCCGGACGGGACGAAACCTACAACTACCTCTACTCCGCCCGGGAACTCGACGAGATCGTGAAACGCGCCGTGGCCCTGGCCGCCAAATCGCAGTCGCTGATCCTGGTGGCCAACAACCACTACCAGGGCAAGGAAGTCGCCAACGCCCTGCAGCTCAAGGCCCTGGCCACGGGCCGCAAGGTCGGCGTTCCGCCGCTGCTGATGGAGAAGTACCCGGCGCTGGAGGCGATAAACGCCGGCTGAGAGCACTGGCGGCCGGCGCTTGGCGGTTGTTGACGGCCGGCAACCGCGCTACCGGACCTTCCCCGCCGCCCGGCGGGCGCGGATGATTTCCTCGGCGATGGCAAAGGGCACGGCTTCGTAGTGCTCGAAGTGCATGCTGAAGCTGCCGCGGCCCTGCGTCAGCGTGCGGATCGTATTGGAGTAGCCGAACATCTCGCTCAGCGGCACCATGCCGCGGATCACCTTCAAGCCGGCCTGCTCGTCCATGGCTTCAATCCGCCCGCGCCGCTGGCAGATCGAGCCCGTGGCGGGCCCCATGTGCTCCTCGGGCACGACCGCTTCGACGGCCATCACCGGCTCCAGCAACTCCGGCGAGGTGCGCATGAACAGGTCGCGGAAGCAGGCCCACGCCGCCTCCTGGAAGGCGAAATCGCTGGAGTCCACCTCGTGGTATGACCCGTCCAGCAGCGTCACGCACATGTCCACCACGGGAAAGCCCCCGCAGGGACCGCGCTGCATGGCCCGGACCACGCCGCGTTCCACCGACGGGATGTACTCGGTGGGTACCCGGCCCCCCTTGACCTCACTCACGAACGAGAAGCCGCGGCCGGGGTCCGTGGGCTCAAGCCGCATGCAAACGTGCGCGTACTGCCCGCGGCCGCCCGTCTGCTTGACGTGCTTGTATTCGCCTTCGACCGCCGCCGTGCCCGTCTCGCGGTACGCCACCTCCGGGCGCCCGATCGTGCCGCGCACGGTGAACTCGCGCCTGAGGCGCTCCACGAGCACCTCCAGATGCAGCTCGCCCATGCCGGACAGAATCGTCTCCGAGGTTTCCTCGTCGAACCCCACCACGAAGGTCGGGTCCTCGTCCGCCAGGTGCCGCAGCGCCTGGCTCATGCGGTCCGCGTCATCGCGGCCCTCCGGCTTTATGCTCACCGATACGACCGGCGCCGGAAACTCGATGGTCTCCAGCACGATGGGGTTCTTGCGGCAGCACAGCGTGTCGCCCGTGCCCGTCTTGGCCAGGCCCACCGCGGCAACAATGTCGCCGCAGCGCGCTTCCTCGATGGTTTCCTGGCGGTTGGCGTGCATGCGGATGATGCGCGCGACGCGCTGCTCGAGGTCGCGCGTGCTGTTGTACACCACCGTTCCGCTCTGAACCGTCCCGGAATAGACGCGCAGATACGTGAGCTTGCCCATGTGCTTGTCGGCCACGACCTTGAACGCCAGGGCCGAGAAGGGCTCGTCGTCCGACGGAATCCGGGCGGCTTCTTCCGCGCCGCCGGCGTGAATGATCGGCGGCAGGTCCTCCGGCGACGGCAGAAAGCGCACGATCCCGTCCAGCAGCCGCTGAATCCCCTTGTTCTTGAAGGCCGACCCGCAATACACCGGCACGACCCGCCGCGCGATCGTGGCCCGGCGGATGACGGCGATCAGTTCGTCCGGCGACAGTTCGCCGCCTTCCAGGAACCTTTCCAGCAGGGCGTCATCCTGCTCGGCGCATCTCTCGACGAGGTTCGCGCGCCACTTCCCGGCTTCGGCGGACATGGCGGAGGGTATGTCTTCCTCGCGGAAGGTCATGCCCGAATCGATTTCGTCATAGTACACGGCGCGCATGGCGATCAGGTCGATAATGCCGCAGAACTTCTCCTCGGACCCGATGGGCACCACCATGGGCACCGCGTTGCCGCCCAGCTCGGACTGGATCTCGGACACGACTCCGGTAAAGTCCGCCCCCGCGCGGTCCATCTTGTTCACGAAGGCGATCTTCGGCACGCTGTACTTCTCGCTCTGCCGCCACACCTTCTCCGACTGAGGCTGGACCCCGCCCACGGCGCAGAAGAGCGCCACGGCGCCGTCCAGGACGCGCAGGCTGCGCTCCACTTCGGCCGTAAAATCGACGTGGCCGGGCGTGTCGATCAGGGTGATGCGATGGCCGCGCCAGGACGTCGTGGTCGCCGCGGACGTAATGGTGATTCCGCGCTCCTGCTCCTGGTCCATCCAGTCCATCACGGCCTGGCCGTCGTGCACCTCGCCGATCTTGTGGATCTTTCCCGAATAGAACAGAACGCGCTCGCTTACGGTCGTCTTGCCCGCGTCGATGTGCGCCATAATGCCCACGTTCCGCACCAGCGAAAGGGGCAATTGTCTTGTCATGGCATGTCTCCCGTGTGTAAAAAGGCCATGAATCATGGACGTGTCCGGAGTCGATTACAAGCGCAAATGAGCCAGACCGACTATTCCATTCGGCCCGCGGGATTCGATGACGCGGAGGCGATTTTCGCCCTCATCAAACAGCACCCGGAGGAGCTGATTCCGCGGCCGATAAGCGAGATCGTCCAGAATATCGACCGCTTCCTCGTATGCGCGGGACCGGAAGGCATCCTGGGCGTCGTGGCCTGGCATATCCTCCCCGAGATCGGCGCCTCCCGGAATCCGACGGTCGAGATCCAGTCGCTGGCCGTCAGGCCCTCTTACCGCGGCAAAGGCATGGGGCGCCGCCTGGCGACCGCCGCCCTCGACCACGTCCGGCTCCTGCATCCCTCGCAGGTCATCGTGCTCACGTTCCATCCCGGCTTCTTCGCCAGGCTCGGGTTCCGGGAAGTGCCCAAGGCCTCCCTGATGCACAAGATCTACATGGGATGCATCAACTGCGCGAAGTACGACTCGCCTTTCACGTGCCCGGAAGTCGCGATGGCGCTCGAAATGGGCGGCGCAACCGCAACGAAGTGATGCCCTGGCGGCCGTGAAGCGGGCCCGGAACGGCGCGGAACCGGCGTTTCCGTGTGGCCCGCGGCCGCGGGTCGCGGGCCGGCCGCCGGCACATGATGCGAACCGAGGAAGCATGAAACATCCTCGCAGGTGGCTCGCGGCCGCGGTCGCGGCGCCGGTGCTGCTCGCGGCCGCGCAGCTTGTCGTGAGCCGCGCGGTCGTCCGCGGGATCCGGCGCGCGATGCCGGCGCTCGGCGAGATGCTGGGCGTGAGGGTCGAAATGGGAGCCGCCCGCTTCGTTCTCTTCCGCCCGGCCCTCAAGGCCGCCGGCTTCACGATCGGCAATCCTCCCGGCTTCAGCGAACCGGCGCTGCTCGAGATCCGGCGCGGGCACCTCGGCGTCAGCCTCGCGCATCTGCCTTTCGGCGTTCTGAGAATCCCCCGCGCGGAGCTGCAGGACGTGGCCCTGCACGTGGTCCGCAACCCCGACGGGGCCGTGAACCTGCTGCGCGTCGCGGAAGCCGCCGACGCATACGACCTCGCGCATCCGGAAGAGGCGGACGAAGCGGAACGCGGCGGCCTGATCCTGCGCAGGGTCCGCGCGGAAGGAGTCGTCAAGTGCGTGGACCGCGCCGTTCCGGACGGCGATCCGTTCGTCCTGGACCTCGCCGTCGCGCTGCGCGCCGCGAACATCTCAACCGTCGCCGGCGGCCGGGCGGAACCCGGCGACTTCCGGCTGCAGGGACACGCCGCCGACGATCCGGACGCCTTCGTTTTCGACTTCCGGGGAACGGCCGCGCCGCTCACGAACACCGCCTGCCCGACGTTCGAGCTGCACGGCACGATCGAGAACATCGACATGCGCCGGCTGGACCGCCTTACCGCGCGCGCCGGCGTGCACGGCGAATCCGCCTCGGTCAGGGCCGATCTGAAATGCGTGGACGGCCGCTTTGACCCCGCCCGGTCCGTGGTGGAGGTAAAGCTGGAGAAGGCGCGTCTTGCCGGACGGCTGGCCGACCGCGCGGGAATGAGCCGTCCCCTTCCGACCTTGACCGTGGCCATGCCCGTCGGCGGCACGATCGAAGATCCGCGCTTCGACTGGATGACGGCCCTCTCCGAAACGCTCGTCAGGGACTTCGGCAGCGGGCTCAACGAGCTGTTCGAAGGCTCCGGCCTGAAGCCGCCCGGACAGGCCGACCGCAGGAGCTTCGACCGCGCGGTCAACGAAGCCCTGCGCGGCATGAGCGGGCTTTTCGCCCCGAGGAAGAAGGAATAGCCGTTCAGATCAGCACGGGCCGGACTTCGCGCAGCAGCTCCGGGGGAATCTCCGTCACGAAGCGCGAGGGCGGGCAGAACACCACGCCGCCGTCGCGCGTGCGCCGCACTTCCGGCACGCACAGGCACAGCTCGTTCTTCGCCCGCGTCACGGCCACGTAGAACAGGCGCCGTTCCTCGGCTTCCGCGTCCGGGGTCTCCTTCAGGGCGCGGGCGGAGGGAAACATGTTGTCGGTGGCCCAGATCACGATGACCGCGGGCCACTCCAGCCCCTTGGCCTGGTGCACGGTGCTGAGGCGCAGGGCGTCGGTTCCGGCGCGCGCGCCGTTCTCGGCCTCGGCGTCCAGGTTGGTCAGCAGGGCCACGTCGCTCAGGAACGCCTCCGCCGTCTCGAAACGGGCCGTGTACAGAATCAGCTCGTGGATGTCTTCCACGCGCCGTTCGTGGTTCTCGAACGTGCGCCGGGCGTAGTCCTCGTAGAACGTCTTCAGGAAGCGATGCATCACTTCGCCTCCGTCTTCGTGCAGCTCCTCCGCCCGGTAGGCCGCGAGAACGGCGTCGACGGCCTTCCACTGTTCCCGCGCCGCGGCGGGAAGCATGGCGCGCAGGCGTTCGCGCTGTTCGCGGTCCGACGCGTCGAACGCGCCTCCCATCTTCTCCCAGGCGCGCTGCGCCGTCCGGTCGCCGACGCCCGGAAACAGCCCCAGCAGACGGGCGAAGGCCAGTTCGTCGCGCGGGCGGGCCAGGATGCGCAGCACGCTGCAGACGTCCTTGACGTGCGCCTGCTCGAAGAACCGCACGCCGGACACGATGACGTGGGGCACGCGGTGGCGCGTCAGCTCCATCTGCAGTTCCATCGAATGGAAGTGCGCGCGGTAGAGAACGGCGATGTCTCCGTAGTGGTAGCCGTCGCGCCGCAGCGTCCGCACGTAGTCCGCCACGAAGCGGGCCTGCTCGCCGCCGTCGCGGATCCTGGCAAGCACCGGCTTGCGGTGCGCGCCGCGGGTGGGGCGCAGGGTCTTGCGGTACTGCCGCGGATTCCCGGCGATGCAGGCGTTGGCCACGCTCAGGATCTCGGGCACGCTGCGGTAGTTGGTCTCCAGCCTGTGGATGGCCGCATCGCGGTAGCGGTCCGGGAACGTCATGATGTTGCGGTAGTCCGCGCCGCGCCAGGAGTAGATGCTCTGGAAGTCGTCGCCCACGACCAGCACGTTGCGGTGGCGCGCGCCGACGCGGTCCACCAGCTCGGCCTGGATCAGGTTCGTGTCCTGGTACTCGTCGACGAGCACGTGCAGGAACTGCTCCTGGTAGCGGGCCAGCACGTCGGGCCGCTCATTGAAGAGGCGCAGGCAGTGCAGCAGCAGATCGTCGAAATCCATCGCGCCGGCTTCCCGCTTGGCCCGCTCGTAGTCGCGGTACACGTCGAGGATCTTGTCCCTCTCCCCGTTCAGGCCGCCGAAACGCCGCTCGATCGCGGCGCTCACCTTCTCCCCGCGGTTGGCGGCCTCGCTGAACAGCGCGATCAGGACTTCCGGCTTCGGGAACTCGCGGCCGGCGAGCTTGCGCTCCGTCAGCGAGCGCTTGACGAGGCTGCCGGCGTCGTCGCGGTCAAGAATCGTGTAGTCCGGACGGAAACCGATCTGCGCCGCGTGACGCCGCAGCATGCGGTTGGCCATGTGATGGAACGTGCCCGCCCACAGCCCGCCCACCGTGGGCCCCACCAGTTCCCGCGCCCGCTCGAGCATTTCGCGCGCCGCGCGGTTGGTGAACGTCAGCAGCAGCAGGCGCTCGGCGTCGATGCCGCGCCGGACGAGAAACGCAACGCGGTAAACCAGCGTGCGGGTCTTGCCGGTTCCCGCGGCGGCCAGCACCAGCAGCGGGCCGTCCGGCGCCGTCGCGGCCGCGTGCTGTTCCGGGTTGAGCGCGTTCTGGAAGTCGATCGCATGCATGGCGACGGCGGAAGGCCGGCGGGGCGCCGGGGATCGGAGCGTGGAGCGCAACCGGCTTCCTCTAGCCCTCCTCCCGCAGCAGTTCCGCGATCGTCACCCGGTCCAGCGACTGTCCGATGCCCTGCTCGGCCTTCTTCAACACGGCTTCGATGCGCGGATCCTCGGAGCGCAATCCGGACACGGCGGGCTCGCGTCCGGTCCCGAGCATGGCGTCGACGACCTCCTTTACGGTCAGGTCCCCCGGCGCGCGCAGAAGCACAAAGCGGCCGCGCGTCCCCGACAGCTCCGCCAGCAGGTTCGATCGCACCAGTTCGTCCAGCACGGCATTGAGCAGACGCACCGGAACACGCTTGCGCGCGGCGAACGAGGAAGCCTCGAATCCCCTGTCTCCTTCCGCCATGGCGCGCGCCGCTTCGGCCATGACCGACAAAGCCAGCATCATGCGCCCGCGCACGCTGGCCTGACGCGCCCCTTCTTCGAGACGGTACGTGGCGCAGTTCTGCACCGCAAAAGCCACTTCGGCGCCGAACAGCACGATCTGCCAGCTGACGTAGACCCACGTGATCAGGATCGGCACCACGGCGAAGCTTCCGTATATCCTGCCCATGCGGGCGACCCCCACCTGCAACGCCGCGCAGGCCGCCAGCCACCCGATGAACAGAAGCGCCGTCAACAAGCCGCCCGTCAATCCCGCCCTGGCTCTGACCTGCGTGTTCGGCATGAACATGATCATGAAGGTGAAGCACAGCGTGGTCATGGCCAGGACCGTAAACTGCTTCAGGGCCCCCGACGCCAGGATGCCGCTCACGCGCATGGCCGCCGGCCCGGAAAGAAAACGGGTCGCGAAGTCGGCCACGGGCATCGATGTCGCCGCCAGGGCCAGAAGCGGCAGTATGAACAGAACGCTGAGGTAGTCGGTGACCTTCCGCAGCACGGGCCGGCCGACCGTCACGCCCCACACGCGGTTGAAGGCGTTCTCCACGCGGCCCAAAACCGAGATCACCATCCAGAGCAGCAGCACCAGGCCCAGCGCGCCCAGGCCGGTGAAGTTGATGTTCTCGACTTTCTCGAAGGCCTGGTCCACGAGATCGTTGATCTGGGCGGCCAGGTGCAGCGCGTCGTCCTCCGCGGCTGGCTCCGCCGGGCCGGCCGCGATCTCCGTCTCCCCCGGGACGCCGCGCGCGTCGGCCGCTCCGGCTTCAAAACGCCGCGTCCAGTCGGCCACCGCCTCGCGAATGCGGGTCTTGGCGGTCTCGGCGCCGCCCAGCCCCCGCGCCACGGCCAGCGAAAAAGCCAGGATCGGCACGACGGCCATCAGCGTCGAGAAGGTGAGCGAAGCCGCATGCAGCGGACACTGATCCTGCCGGAAGCCGCGCAGCACGATCCAGCCAACCCGGATCGTCCGGAACCAGGCCGCGCGCAGGGGAGACAGGACGCTCAGCTCGACGTCCCACACATCCTCGCGCATGAAATGCGAGAACTGTCGCACCGCCTCTTTGACGCCTTTCATGTTCATACCGCCCCCCGCGTCACATAGAGCAGCCATGCCGCAAGCGTCTTGGCATCGCGGATCCGCCCGTCGGCCATCATCGACTGGAGTTCATCTCTGCGCAGCACCACCGGTTCCACGCGCTCGTCATCCTCCTGGCGGGCCGCGCCCCGCGCCCCGCTCGCCACGGCGTGGAACAGGTGGATCCGCTCGGACGAGTAGCCCGGCGCCAGGAACACATCTCCCAGCCGCCGCATATCGGTCACGGCATAGCCGGTCTCCTCACGCACCTCGCGTTCGGCGCACGCCTCCGGGTCCTCGCCGGGCTCCAGCGTGCCGGCCACGATCTCCAGCAGCGCCTCCTCCACGGCCTTGCGGTACTGCCGCACCAGAACGAAGCTCCCGTCGCCCAGTTCCACCAGCGCCGCCGCCGCGCCCGGATGGCGCACGATATCCCTGGTGCCGCGCGCGCCGCCGGAGAGCTCCACGTCAAGAACTTCAACCTTGAGGAGCCGGCCGTCAAACACCCTGCGGGCCGCAAGCGTTTTTTCGTTCATGGCCCCGCCGCCCCCGCCTCGGCCAGGCGGCGGCCGTACAGCCGCTCATAGTAGGCGCGGTACTCGCCGCTGCGCACGCGCCGCCACCACGGCCCGTGATCCAGATACCACCGCACCGTCGCGTCCAGGGCCTCCTCGAACGCGTGGCGCGGCGTCCATCCCAGGTCCTCGCGGATGCGCGTTGAATCCATCGCATAACGCCGGTCATGTCCCGGCCGGTCCGTGACGTGCCGCACGAGCGACTCCGGCTTGCCCAGGATTGCCAGTATCCGCCTGACGACGCTGAGATTCGTGACGTCGTGGTTGCCGCCGATGTTGTAGACGCGTCCCGCCGCGGCGCGGCGCAGCACGGCGTCAATGGCCGCGCAATGGTCGGTCACGTAAATCCAGTCGCGCACCTGCAGCCCGTCGCCGTATACCGGCAGCGGCCTGTCCTCCAGGGCGTTGACGATCATCAGGGGAATGAGCTTCTCGGGAAACTGATAGGGGCCGAAGTTGTTCGAGCAGCGGGTGATCACGGCGTCCAGGCCGTGCGATTTCCAGGCCGCCCGCACCAGGAAATCGGCGCCCGCCTTGGTCGCGGCATAGGGATTGTTCGGCCGGATGGGCGACTCCTCCGTGAAGCGCCCCGCGGCCCCGAGGCTGCCGTAGACCTCGTCGGTGGAGATCTGCAGGAAACGCCGGACGCCGCGCTCCCGGCACGCGTCCAGCAGGACCTGGACCCCGGACACGTTCGTGGCGATGAAAGCCCCGGCGCCGACGTGCAGGCTGCGGTCCACGTGACTTTCGGCCGCGAAGTTGACCACGGCTTCCACGGCATGCGCCTCGAACACCGCGGCCATTTCGGACGCGGAGGCGATGTCGGCCTTGACGAAAGCGTGCCGCGGGTCGGCGGCCAGGTCGGCCAGGCTCTCCATGTTCCCGGCATAGGTGAGCGCGTCCACGTTGACCACTTCCGCGTCCGCGTAAGTGTCCAGCATGTAGCGCACGAAATTGCCGCCGATGAACCCCGCGCCGCCCGTTACCATTATTCTCACTGTGGCCTTCTCCCGCCCTTACCGCGGAGCGTAGACTAGGCCCTGGGCGGGCGCCAGGCAAACGCAAAAAAACGGCCGAACATGCCGGCAGGGAAGCGCGCTTAAAGCATTGACTGCTCCGCGCTCCGGCCTAGGATGCCTCTTTCCTGACGCGAACGCGGCGTCCGCGCGACGCCGCAGGCATGAGCACACGGGAGGGTACGGACATGGCGCTGATCGATTTCGGCGGGGTCAAGGAGCAGGTGGTCACGCGCGGGGAATTCCCCATGGCCAGGGCGCGCAAGGTTCTTGCCGGCGAGACGATCGCCATCATCGGCTACGGCGTGCAGGGTCCGGCCCAGGCCCTGAACCTGAAGGATAACGGTTTCAACGTCATCGTCGGCCAGGCCAGGCGCTTTCACGACGACTGGGACCGCGCCTGCGCCGACGGCTGGAAACCCGGCAAGACGCTTTTCGAGCTGGACGAGGCGGCGCGCCGCGGCACCGTTGTCCAGATGCTCGTTACCGACGCCGCCCAGCGCGCCATATGGCCGCTCATCAGGCAATGCCTCAATCCGGGCGATGCGCTGTATTTCTCGCACGGCTTTTCGATCGTGTACCGGGATCAGACCAGGGTCGTGCCGCCGGACAACGTCGACGTTATCATGGTCGCCCCCAAGGGCTCGGGCACCTCGGTGCGGCGCAATTTTCTTTCCGGGGCCGGCATCAACTCCAGCTACGCCGTCTTCCAGGACGCCACCGGGCGGGCCACGGAACGCTGCCTGGCGCTCGGAATCGGCATCGGCTCGGGATACCTCTTCCCGACCACGTTCGAACACGAAGTGCACAGCGATCTGACGGGCGAGCGCGGCGTGCTCATGGGCGCCCTGGCCGGCGTCATGGAAGCCCAGTACGCGGAGCTGCGCAGGCGCGGGCATTCGCCCAGCGAGAGCTTCAACGAGACCGTGGAGGAGCTCACGCAGAGCCTGATCCGGCTGGTCGACGAGAACGGCATGGACTGGATGTTCTCCAACTGTTCCGCGACCGCCCAGCGCGGCGCGCTGGACTGGAAACCGCGCTTCAGAAAGGCCGTGGCCCCCCTGTTCAGCGAGTTGTACGACAGCGTCAAGTCAGGCAGGGAAACCGCGCGCGTGCTGCGCGTCTGCGGCGCCGACGACTACAAGGAACGCCTCGCGCGCGAGCTGGCCGCAATGCGCGACTCCGAAATGTGGCGCGCGGGCAAGGCCGTGCGCGACCTGCGCCCGCGGGAGAAGGCCAGGGCCGTCACAAGCCGCACAAAGGGCGTGAAAGGCCGGCGGGCCAACTGAGAAGGCGAGAGCCAACGGTCGGAATCGAACCGACGACCTGATCATTACGAATGACCTGCTCTGCCTACTGAGCTACGTTGGCTTTACCGTTTCAGCCTAGGACGGAACGGCGCGACAAGTCAAGCCGACACACGCGCCGCCGGAGCATTCAGCCTGCCGCCCGCGGATCCCGGCCGGCGCTCATCCTCAGCACCAGCACTTCCAGGATGACCGCCGCGGGAACCGCGCTCGACACGAGCTTCTCGTGCGCCGACAAGGCGGCTTCGAAGCACATCGCCAGGTGCGGGCGCGTGAAGCCGGAAGCCTGCCGCGCCAGAATGCCCGTGCGGTACGGATGTGTCTTGCGCGGATCCGCCGCAAGCCGGTCGGCAAAGGCCTGCGCCACTTCATCGGGCAGGTTGCCCCAGTGCCACCGCCGGTCGGCGGCAAAACCTCCGGCCTTCAGCCACCCGTGGTCGATGGCTTCGCGGTAAAGCAGCAGATCGCGCGCGCGGTTCTCAAGCCCGATGACCAGCCCGATGGGATTCCGCCTCTGGAACAGGAGGCGACGCAAAACCTTGATCGCCTTGCCGGCGTCGCCCTCCCCCACCGCGTCCGCCAGATCCCAGGCGGGAATGTCGCGCGACGAACAGGTCAGGGTTTCCACCCGTTCGGCCGTCACACGGCCCCGTCCGCCGACGGCAATGGACAACTTCTCCGTTTCGTTGGCGATCTGGCGCAGATCCGGTCCGACCTTGTCGGCGAAAGCCTCCAGCACTTCATCCTCGGCCTGCAGGCCCGCCGCTCGAAACGCCTGGGCGGCGGCGGCCCGGGCGTACTTGGCGATCTCAAAGTCTTTCTTGGGAAGCGCGAACTCGCGCAGCGTCCCGACCGCCTTGCAGGCCTTGAAGAAGGCGAAGCGCTGGTCCGCGGCAACGGCGGTTATGACAAGCATCTGTTCGGGCGCGAGGCCGCCCTTGAACAGCCCGGCCAGAGCGGCGAGCCGGTCCTTGACCGCGTCAGACTTGCCGACGGCCGTGTCGCTCAGGAAGCTGGCGTCCCGCAGCCAGACCGCCTTGCGTTTGCCCATGAAACCCACGGTGCGCAAGGCTTCAATTGCGCGGTCGACGGCCGTCACGGCGTCCGCCACCGTGTCCACGCGGGCCTCGATCGTCTCCAGCCCGAAAACCTGGTCGGCCTCGGGGACAAAAGCGTCGACATACTCGCGCCCCGCCTTGGCGGCCGCGAAGTCATCGCCGTAGCAGAGGATTACCTGTTTCGCGTCCATGACAACCGCGTCCCGCACCGCGAGACGGCCCGTATCGTGCGCAAGACAGCCGAGCCGGTCAAGGGCCATTCTGGCGCCGGGTTGCGGGACGACGCGCAATCTCTTTTCAAGTGACAAGGCCGGCCGCCGCGCATAGTATGCCCGCAGCAGTTACTCTTTCTTGGCGGGGCCGCCCCAGGCCCCGAATCCGCAATCCGCGTTTGGATAAGGGAGCGAAGCGGAGGCGTCCGGTGGACCGTCCGATTTCCAGGGTCAGAACGCGCAAGACCAGGGCGCGCCAGCAGCAGGCCGACCGGGCCGCCGCCGGCAGCACGTCTTCCCGCGGGGCGTCGGCCGCGGGGGCGGCCATTGCCGGCCTGTTCTGGCTTGTTGTCGTGGTCCTCCTCGGTTGGGAGGCGCTGGCGTCCGGCCGAACCCACCCGTCTGTTGTTCTGAATCTGGCCGGCAACGGGGCTATCCTGCTGGTGAGCCTCTTCGCCACCGGCGTCTTTCTTGAGATCGTCAGGCCGGGTCTGCTCCTCGAAAACCGGCAACTGCTTCTGATGGTCCTGGCGTCGGCCCTCGCGGTGGCGACGGCCAAGGGCATTCTCTACCTGTTCGTCTCCTCCGAGTTGCTGCCGCTGACGACCGCGCAGTTCCTTCTCCCCTTCGCCGTGGCGCCGCTGCTGGCCACAATCCTGGCCGACGCGGCCGTCGGCATCGCCGTAGGCGTGTGGACCTCGCTGGCCCTGGCCTTGCTGGCCGGCGGCGGCCTGCCGGCCTTCATCGCGGGCATGGTGGCCACGGTGGTCACGGCGCGCATGGCCGGCAGCGTGCGCACCCGCTCCAGGGTCATCCGCACCGGCCTCGCCATCGGCCTCTCCGAGACCCTGGCCGTGTTTGCGCTAACCGCGCTTCACTGGCGCGAAGCCGAGACGGCGGTCGTGCTCCAGCAGGCCGGAAGCTGCCTGATAAGCGGTTTCGTCTCGGCGCTTGTCGTGCTCCTGATCCTGCCCGTGTTCGAAGCCGCATTCCATCTCACCTCCGACATCACGCTTCTGGAGCTGTCGGACCTGAGCCATCCGCTTCTCCAGCGCCTCGCGATCGAGGCCCCCGGCACGTACCACCACAGTCTGGTTGTGGCCAACCTGGCGCAGGCGGCGGCCGACGAGATCGGCGCAAACGGGCTGCTGGCCAGGGTCGGCGCCTACTTCCACGACGCGGGCAAACTCACCAAGTCCGAGTTCTTCTCCGAAAACATCGAGTATCGCAGCAACCCCCACGACACCCTTCCGCCCAGCATGAGCACGCTGGTGATCACGTCGCACGTCAAGGAAGGCCTCAGCCTGGCCGTGCTCTACAAGCTGCCCCAGGTGATCCGCCGGGCAATCAGCGAACATCACGGGACCGGCGTTCTGTCGTATTTTCATCACAAGGCGCAGGAACGGTTGCGCGAGGAGCCCGAGACCCAGGTCGCCCCGCCTTCGAACGGAAAGGGCGCGGTGGACGACGCCGCTTTCCGCTATCCCGGCCCGAGGCCCAGCAGCAGGGAGACGGCGATTCTCTGCCTGGCCGACGCCGTGGAGGCGGCCTCGCGGTCCGCGACGAAGACCACGCCGGGCCACCTCAAGGACCTGGTCCAGGACATCGTCAACAGCCGCTTGATCGACGGGCAGCTGGATAACTCCGGCTTGACGCTGAACGAGCTCGACGCCGTCAAACGCTCGTTTGTCTTCACGCTCACGAGCATGCTGCACGGACGCGTGCCCTACCCGAAAAATGAGAGTCGAAGTAAGCAACCGGCAAAGACTCCGCCGTCCGAACGTCTCAGGGCTAAAGAGGCTGGTCCGGCGACTGATGCCCCCGGCGTCTCGTCAGGCAACGTCGCCTGACTGGACAACCGTGTCGCTGGTCCTGACCGACGATGCCGGCATGCGGGACATCAACCGACGGTACCTGGGACGCGACGAGGCGACCGACGTCATCGCCTTTCGCCTGGATCCGATTCCCGGCGAAAAGGACGGTCCGACGGGAGAGGTGATCGTCAACGTGCAACGCGCGCTCGCGGCGGGGCCGCGCTCGCGCGGATGGTCCCCTTCGCGCGAGCTGGCGTTGTACGTGGCCCACGGCTGCAACCACCTGGGCGGCGCCACGGACAAGTCGGCCGCGGCGCGCGCGCGCATGCGCCGGCGCGAGCTGGAATGGCTCCGCCGGGCGCGCCGGGAAGGATGGCTGGAGGAATTGATCGACGAGAAGAGCGCGCGTTGACCCGGCGCACAGCGTATCCGCGCCGCGTCCGCGCGCGTATCCGACGCCGGCGCCGCCTTCGATGCCGCGGAGCTTCGGCGGACAAGTCGGCCGCTCCGGACGGACACGGCCGTGCATGACGACCTGAGAGAACGCAGCGTCGAAGCGGCGGGGTAGAAGGCTGTCAGCATGCCGGAACCCATGGAGAAGACCGAGGCCCTCGTCCTGCGGGTAGCACCCTTTTCCCGCACGTCCCACGTCGTCACCTGGCTCACGCGCGATCACGGCTCGCTTTCGACCGTGATCAAGGGCGCGCAGCGTCCGCGCAGCACGTTCCTGGGGCAATACGACCTCTTCTACACCTGCGAACTCGTGTTCTACACCCGCGAACGGGACGGACTCCACATAGCCCGCGAATGCGCCCCTCTGGACCCGCGCGCGGCGTTGCGACGCGACTGGCGCGCGGCCGCCTGCGCGTCTTATGCGTGCGCCCTCGTGGGCCGCGTCGTGCCGCGGGGCGGCCATATCTCCGGACTGTATTCGCTCCTGAGCTCCGGCCTGGACGCGCTCACTCACGGCCGGCCTCGGCAAGCTTTCATCTTCTGGTTCGAGATCCAGATCCTCAGCCTCCTGGGCGTGGCGCCCAGCCTGACTGTCTGCCCCGGCTGCGGCGCCGGCCTCGCCGGACCGGCGCAGGGAGAAACGGCCTTTTCGTGCGTTCGCGGCGGTCTCCTCTGCCCGTCCTGCGCGGGCCGGCGCCGTTCGGGCCGATCGGGCGCGAACGCGTCAGGCGCCGCGCACGAAGCGCCCCTGTCCCGCGGCGCCCTGACGCTGCTCCGACAGTGGCAGCGCTTCGCCTCGCCGGACGTCGCTTTGCGCAGCCGCTGTTCGAAGCAGCAAATGCTTGAGTTATCCGGCATACTTGGTATGTTTCTCAGTTACCACCTTGATCTCCTGCCGCCCGGACGCCGTATCGCGCTCGAAATGGCTTCCCTGCGGACGGAATAGAGGCGAAAAGCAAGGAGACACGGCATGACGAAACGAACGCGCCACACGCTCAATTGGCTCTGCGCCGCGGCCCTGCTGGGTGCGGGCGGCTGCGCCGGAAAGAAGGAGGAGGCTCCCGCGGCCGTGTCCCCGGCCACGGGCAAGGCGCCCGCGGCCGAGGCCCTTTCGCAAGGCAAGCCTGACGACGTGCTCGTCACCGTGAACGAAGCCAGGCTGACGCGGGCGGAGACGGAGAAGGAAGCCGCCCAGAGGCTCCGCGCCATCCAGGGGCAGATGTCGCCCGATCAGCTTGCCGAGATGCGGCCGCGCATGATGGCCTACGTCGTCGACCAGTTCATCATCCGTTCGCTTCTACTGCAGGAAGCCGACCGCCTGGGACTCGTTGCCGGCAAGGAAGACGTGGACAAGGAGCTGGAGCAGATCGGCAAGCAGCTTCCGCCGGGCGTGACCGTCGAGCAGATCATGAAGGAAAGCTCGATGGGCGAGGAGCAGATGCGGGACGAGATCGTCACCAAGATCAGGGTCGAGAGGCTGCTGGCGGCCCGATCGACCCCTGCGGAAGTGACCGACACGGACGTTGAGGCTTTCTACAAGGAGCACGGCGATCGCCTGATGGTGCCCGAAAACGTCCACGCCCGCCACATCCTGATCGCCGCGGGCGAGGACGACGATGAGGCCGCCCGCGCCGCAAAGAAGGCCAAAGCGGAGGATCTTCGCAAACAACTCTCAGAAGGGGCGGATTTCGCCAAGCTGGCCCTGGAAAACTCGGACTGCCCCAGCAAGAAGACGGGCGGCGACCTGGGCCGGTTCAAGCGCGGCCAAATGGTGCCGGAGTTTGAGGAGGCGGCTTTTGGCGGCAAAGTGGGCGAGATCGGTCCGGTGGTGGAGACCAAGTTCGGCTACCACATCATCGACGTTCTTGAGCACACCGAGAAGACCCGTGTTCCCCGGAAAAACGTGGAGAGCATGATCAGGAACGGCCGTCAGCGCGACGACCTTACCGCCCTGGTTCAGGATCTGAAGGACAAAGCCAAGATCGACTACGCGCCCGACGCGCCCCGGCTGCCGGAGACGCCGCCCATGCCCATGACCGCGCCCGCGCGGGAAACGGAAGAGGCGGCTGAACAGGAACCAGCGGATGTTGAGGGGAAGAGCGGCGAATAGCCCCCTCACCCCGTCCCTCTCCCCATCCAAACTCCCCTCCCTCTCCCCTCGGGGGAGAGGGCCGGGGTGAGGGGGTGGGTGAGGGGTGGCGCCACGGAAGCGCCCGGTCACGAGCACAACAAAAGCAGCGGCCCCGGCGAATGCCGGGGCCGTCACTTTCGTCGCTCTTGAAATCCCTCAGGCTCTGCTGCGCACCCCCGCCCACGCGGCGTTCAGCTTCCTGCGGAACGTCGCGGCCACCGACACCAGCGCGAACCCGATCATGCCATATGTGCCGGGCTCGGGGATCGTCCCGTTGAGTTGGAAGTTGTCCAGACCGTAGATCTGACCGTCCAAGTTGTCCTGGTATGTGAGCAAGATCCCAATCTCGTCCACATCCTCCAACGCCGCTGCGAAGCCCAGCGCAGTGTTGACGCCATAGATCGTGTACCAACTGCCGAAGCCGGCTCCACCGCCCGTCCAGTTCATGGCCACCGACAGGTCGTCGTTCCAGCCGGGATCCAGATCGGCGGGGTTGAAGTTGTAATACCATATTACATCGTTGCCGCCGCCGTCGTTCGACAGGAAGTACAGGCTCAGCGCGGCGGCCCCCGGCCCAACCTGGTCGTTATGGAAATCGAACGAGATGTTGTCGACCCCCCAGCCGCCAAGCGTCTGGAAGTTCACGTTCGGCGCCATGTGCACGGCGCCGCCCGTATCCGTTATGTAGTCCCTTATGACCCCGAACTGGCCATCGGTGTCTGCGTTGATCTGCAGAACCCCCGAATGGGTGCCCAGGGTTGCCGCGTGCGACAGCACGCCATCGTCGCCATCAGCGTCGGAGTTGCCGGCTAGATCCATGTCCCATGCACCGACGTCGCTGCCCCACGTCTCTTCCAGCAGCACTATCGGTGAGGCCTGGACCGACACCAGGCCAACCGCCATCAAGACGGCCGCGGCCAGCAGACTTGTACTTCTCATAGGAAACCCCTCCTTGTCTTTGGTGTTATGTCTGGTCATTCAATAACGACTTTGTAGAAACACGCTTCGCCTTCCTTGGCGGTGACGTCGAGGTACCGCATCTCGTCCCCGACGACCGTGGTCAGCGTATTGGCGGCGTCCACGCGCGCATCCAGGACGCCGAACCCGCCGCCCAGTTTCGCGGCCCGCAGCACGGTGTAGGTGAGATCCGTGGCGTACGGCCATTCCAGCGTGACGATGTCGCCGTTGACTTCCACGATCTTGGCGGCAAACACGGAGTTCTCGCCGTTCATGTCGGTGCCGGCCCAGACCTCCAGGTAGTTCTTCACGCCGTCCTGATCGTTGTCGCCGTCGGCCGCCATCATGGCTTCCGTGATTTCCGAGGCGCTCGACACGCCGAAATAGGCCAGCACGCGCTCGGGCACGAATACCGCGCCGCTCACGTCGTCAAGCATGAAGTCGGAAACGGTGAAGGACTGCGCCCCGGCACTGCTTCCGGCACAGATCCTCAGGCCGATCCTGGCAACCTGGCTAATGCAGTTGTTCCAGTCTTCGGCCGTGCCGCCGCCGATGGAGAGCCTCCATCCGGCATCAAACCGAAGCGGCGCAACGACCTCGTCCTGCCCCGCGGCCGCGCCACTGAGTGAGTACTGCCACTCGGCGCCGCTGCCCGCTACGGACATGAACAGTATAAGCTGGCGTGGTTCGTAGGCGCCCTGCGCCGAAATGCGCACTGACACCTGCGACACGTTGCGGTAGTCGCCGTTGAACACGTTGCCCGGACCTGAAACCACAAGCCCCGCGCCATACGGCCAGATCGCGCCCGGACCCGTGGACTTCATCTTGGCGAAGGTAAGAGTCATGGTTCCGCCGGTTCCTCCGGAGAAGCTCACGCCCACCAGACGGTCCGGGTCATACCTGTCGGCGTTGACGGCTTCCGTCACCGCTCCAACCGGCGCGACCCCGGCCAGGAGCACCGTGCAGACCAGGGCGGCAACCGCCGCCATGGTCTTATTCATTGCAGTGTATCGTATCATGGCAACCGTCCTCCTGCTGTAACGTGCTATCTGATGTTCGGAACCCAATCTTCGGTGCCGTCAGCTCTGCGCCTGAACCACATCATCGCTCCGCCGGGGATGCTGCCCTGGCTGGTGTCCCATCCGGTGCTCAGGTAGACCCAGTGATGGAAACTGTTCCCGTCTCTCCACCAGACTTCATCGCCCAGTACAGCGCCGGGGAACATCTCCTCGGCGTCGGCCGTGAGATGACCGCCTCCTTCCAGCGTGCCATTGGCTTCCGGATTCACCACCTGGTTCCACCCATAGACGCCGCCGTAGTCGGGGCCGCCGACCGTCTGGCTGGCAGGCGGAACCTGCAGCGCGCCATCGTATTCCATGAACGCGAGGGCGTTGTTCCCGGCCCCGCGAACCAGCGTCCCGCCCGTCCCCATGGTCCAGTGCAGATTCTCAGGAAGGGCGCCTTGGATCGTGCCCCATGCCAGCACGCCACCGCCGACATTTTCGACGCGATACAGGCTCGCCCCGTTGGTCCCGATGTTCATAAGCTCGTCATTCAACTGAACGCCGGACAACAGGTTCTTGCCCAGCCTGGCGTACAGCGTGTCCACGTCGTTGGAATGCGTGCCGATGTTGGGAACGAAGTTGGTCGCCACGCCGGCATGGGTGGAGCGTACCATCACGGTGTCCAGTTCCGCCGCGCCGACTTGCGTGTACCCGTACGACCCGCCCACGACATCAAGGGACATCGCGATTTCGGAATCGACGACGACCTCGCTCAGCCGGTTCGAACGGGCAGTCCCCATGTACAACGGGCTTGTGCCAACCCGCGCGAACACGTCGTTCGTACCGGTCGGGTTCTGGCACACGAACAGGTCCCAAATGCCGTCGATGTAGTTCAGATGGACCACGAACCCGAGCCACGTATTGGACGGCACATTGCTCTGCACCGCCGTCCACACGCCGCCCGTGTACGCCATCAGGCTTTTGTCGTTCTTGAGGTAGAACGCCGCGCTTGTGATGCCGGACATTGACGGACTATCGTCGCTCACCGCGGGCTTGGCCATGAGATGGACCCAGACGTTGGTGTCGCCTGAACCGCCTCCCGCGCTGAGCGTCACCACCTTGTTGGATACGGACAGACCGTTGCCGCCCACTTTGGCCGCGGCGGAACTCACGGTCGCCGTACCGTCTCCGGACTGGGTCCAGTTTGCGCCGAGGCCGGTTTCAAACCCGTTCACGAACGGAAGAGTTTCGGCCGCGTAGGCGCCGTAGAGGGCCGCCAATCCCAGCGCAAGCGCCAGCCCTATGCACCTTCTTGTGTAACTCATAACCTCCACTCCGGTTTGTGTTGTTGGTAGTTGCGTAGCAATATCAGAAATAGCGGGACATGCCAAGCCGCAAGACAGTGGCACACAAGACCGTCTCACCCCGCCCCGCTGTTATTCGATCCGGTCGCACACCTCTCACCGGCAATGCGATCTGTAATTGACGAGAATAGTATCCCATCCAAGCCGCCTAAGGTCAACACAAAACTCGGGCTTTTTTTCTGACCGGTCATGCGGTCGATTCGCCGCGCCCCGGCAGGGCTGCCGTCCCGATTCCGAATTCCACGGCGCTCGGACAGGTCACTCGGCCGCGCGTTCGAAGCGGTCGTCAGCCCAGTAGCCCTTGATCAGCTCTCCTCCGGGATAGATGCACTCGGCGTAGCCGTGCTTCCGCCCGTCCTTGAATTCGCCGTCGTAGACGGAGCCGTCGGGATAGACGTAGCGGCCTTTGCCGTCCCGCCGGCCGTTCTTGAATTCGCCCGCATACACGGAGCCGTCCGAGAAAGAGTACGTGCCCCGGCCCTGCCGGACGTCGTCCTGGAATTCCCCCTCGTAGCGGTCGCCGTTGGGAAAAGTGAGCACACCCCGGCCGTGCCGCATGCCGTTGCGGAATTCGCCCACGTACTTGTTGCGGCTGGCGTAGATCATCGTGCCCGCGCCGTTCATCCGGTCGTTGGCGAACTCGCCGTTGTACTGGTCGCCGTTGGCGAACTTCAAGATGCCGCGGCCGTGCTTCATGTCGTCGCGAAACTCGCCGTCGTAGCGGTCGCCGTTGGCGTAGTAGTAGGTCCCCTCGCCGTTGAAAAGACCGTCTTCGAACTCGCCCTCGTAGCGGTCGCCGTTCGGGAACGTCATGACGGCCACTTCCCGGATCTCCTCTTCGCCGGCGTCGGCCGCGGCCGGCTCCGGCGCGTCCTCCGTCACGACCGCTTCTCCCGGCGATCGGCGCGCGGCCGGCGGCTGAGCCGCCGCGGCCGCGTCCGGCCCGGCGGGCGCCCCGGCGGGCGCCGTCTCCGCCCGCGCCAGAAGGGCCGTCGCCAGTCCCTGCACCTCGTCCGCGAGGGCGGCCAGCGCCGCGTCCCGCGCCGCGGCGCCGTCGGCCAGCACCTTGATCCCGGTGGCCATGCCGGCTATCGCGCTGCCCTCGGTTTCGCGCCTGGATTCGAACAGCTCGCGCAATTTCGCGACCTCCATGCGCCACTGTTCGCCTTCGCGCTTCACGTCGCCGCGCGTCTCATCGAGGGCTTCGCGCATGTTGAGCTGGTCCGCCTCCACCTTGTCGGCGCGCGCCTGCGCCCCGATGATGTCCGAGGCAAAGGCGGCCGTCCGGGCGTCGGTTTCATACGCGATCCGGCGCGTTTCCGCCGCGTTGCGCAGCGCGAAGAAGCTGACGGCCATGAAGACGGCCAGCGACAGCAGCAGAACAAGGAAGAAGACGGCGCCCAGCCAGAACAGCGCGCGGCTCGTGCGCCCGCGCTCCGCCGCAAGACGACGCTCCACCGGAGCGTCCATGCCGGAGACTGTCGGATCCGTTGTCGTTCTCACGCGCGTCACGCTCTCTTTGGACCGCTTGAAGCCGGCGCCGCACGCCCGCGCCGACGCGGCGCGGAAGCGCTGCGCCCCGCGTCAGCGCGCGTTCATGGTCCGCGCTCTCCCCTGCGCCCTTCGAGCTCCGGCGAACGCGTCGGCGCGGCCATCTACTTCGTTTCGGTCTTGCGAAAGACCTTGCTGATCAGCAGGCTGCCGCGCATGCGATCCGTGTCCCGGACCGGTCCGACCCGTATCTGCTCGACCCGCATCAGGCCCGGCGCGCTTCTCACATCGTAGAGAAAACGCAGCACGCCGTCCATGCCGCTATCGAACTGCCTGACCACGACAAAATGCTCGTCGTAGGCGCCTCGATTCTCGGGGCGCCGCTCCTCCCATGAATCGAGCCTGACGCCCGCTTCCCGCGCCAGCGCATCGATCTGATCCTTCATGCGGTCAATGCCTTCCGCCTCCGACTGCACGGCTTCCATCGCGGCCAGCAGCCGCCGGTATTCGGTCTCAACCGCCGCCTTGCCCGCCAGCACGCGCAGGTTGTAGGCGACCTCCGCTTCGCTCCGCGCGATCTCGCGACTGAGCTCCCGCGACCTGTTCACCACCGCCTGCACGGCCAGGCGGTCCACGAGCATTCCCAGGATGACCAGCGCGGCGGCCGTCAATCCCAGCCGCTCCCGCGCGTTGAGCCTGGACAGCCAGTCGAGTATCACGGTTCGTTCTCCATCGCGCAGACGATCCGGAACCGGTAGCGCTGCGTCCGGCTGTCGGCGGCGGTGCTGCCGCCTTCGCGGACGTCGCGGAACTCCGCCGCGCTTTCCAGGTTCTTGATCAGCCGGCTGATATCCCGCCTCTGGGCCGCGGTGCCTTCCACGACCGCCGTTCCCGCGGAGTCCGCTTCCGGTCCGCCGCGCTCGAGGCTCACCTGGTCCAGCAGCACGTTCTCCGGCACGCCGGCGTGGATCGCGTTCAGGACGGCCACCGCCGCCAGGCGCTTGTCCTGCCGCTCCCTGATCAGGTCCACCATCTGCCGCATGCTCTCCACCTCGGCCGCGGCCGGCGCGGTGCGCGCGTACTCGCGCCGGATGCCCGCCAGGCGCTCGCGCAGCATGAAAATGCGCACGTTGGCCAGCAGCGACGCCGCCACAAGCGCGCTCATCAGCAGGATGCCCAGCGTCGCCAGGCTGCGCGCTTTCAGCGCCAGTCCCTTGCGCATGCGCACGGAGTCCGGAACCAGGTTGAGCTGCAGCCGGCCCGGGGCCAGCGCCATCCCGATCAGGGCCGTGAGCGAAACGCGCCGGAAATCCCCTTCGCCCAGCGCGGGTTCGGCCGGGCGCCGGGCCGCGACGCGCAGGGAATCCATCGTGCCGACTTCCATGCCCAGGGCTTCGCCGAGCCGCGCCCCAAGACCGTCCACGGCCGCGGCGGCGCCGGTCACGATGAGGCCGGAAAGCGGACTGCCCGGCGCCTCGCCGCGGAAGGCGTCCAGCGAACGCCTGATCTCGTCAACCAGCTTGCCGCTCCAGCGGTCCGCGTCGTCCACCAGCTGGTTCGCGCCCACCAGAATGCCGCGCGTGAAAAGAAGCTGCCCGCCGGACACCACCGACAGGTCCGAGAAGTAGGAGTCCACGTCCAGCACGGCCCGCGTGCCTTCCGCGGGCGCCACGGCGCGCAGCCAGTTCAGAAGGCCCTCCGAGCTCACCGACATCGTATCCACGTCGAGGCCCGCTTCTTCAAGAATGCTGAAGCGCTGGCGCAGCGCGCTGCGCTGCACGATGGCCAGCACGATCCGGCTGTAGCCCTCGCGGCGCGAACCCACGATCCGGTAGTCGGAGACGATTTCGTCGCGGGAGTAAGGCGTCTGTTTGCCGGCCTGCAGCTCGACCATGTCGGCGATCTCGGACGGATCCGTCGAAGGCAGCTCGAGCATGCGCACGTTCACGACCTGCCGCGGCAGACAGGCCACCACGCCGGAGCGCGGGATGCCGAGGCGGTCAAAGGCCGCGGACACGGCGCCGGCCAGGGATCCGTCAAGCGTTTCGAAACGCTGCAGATGCAGCTTGGCGAGGGCCACGCCGCCGCGCTGCGGCACGGCCTGGGCGATCTTGAGCCAGTCGTTGCTTATCTCGACAACGACCACCGAACCGCTGGAACTCCCGCTCATATCGCTACCGCTCGTACCAGTAGAGCAATGCCCTGTCGCGACGGTCAAAGACAAAATCGATCAGCCGCTCGCCGCCCGCCGCCGCGCCGCGGGCCGTGCCGGAAAAACACGTCGCGTCCAGGCCCATGTAGCGCCGCGCCATCCTGGCCAGCAGGTCCGCCTCTTCTCCCGAGAGCGTGCTGAACGCGTTCAGCTGGCCCGCCATCTCCGTGAGCGACGGCACCTGGAACGCGTTCCCGGCCTCGCGGAACCGCACGATCTTGGCGGCCAGCGACGAGGCGACGGGACGCGACCCGCCCTGCGCCGCGGCCAGAACCAGCAGCACCGGCAGCGGCGCGGTGTTGACGTTCACCTTGCCCGTGCCGTGGACCGTCGCCAGACCCCGTATGCCGCGGAAAAGCTCCTCGTCCACGCCCTTCACGAGCCGCACTTCGTGCATGCTTCCGAACGGCCCGTCGTGACAATGGTACGGCGGGCTCAAGCGACGATAGTATTCATCCTCGGCGCCTCCTGTCAACATGCCATCATCCGCATCGCGCCAGTCAATGACGGCCGCGGCCAGATCCTCCGCCCGCGACCGTTCCGCGCCCGCGCCCACCTCGAACAGGGCTGCCAGCAGGCCGGCGTCCGCCGTGTTGATATTGACAAGGCGCTCCTGGTCGAAGAGGCCGTAGTTGGTCGCCGTACCCCCGTCCGGAAGAGGCGACACCGTGAGAACGCTGTACGTCCCGGCGCCCAGGGACACGTCGCGGAACTCCGCCTCGGAATGCCAGGGCTCGCCCGCGGCGTCCCAGGCGTTGGTATCCGCCGCGGCCAGCATGATGCCCTTCTCAATCGCCGCGCGCGCCAGGGCGTAGGCCGCCGTGTCGGCGCTGAAGCGGCGCGCCAGCTCCACGTTGGCGCCCACGTACGCGCCCACCGCCAACGCCAGCGTGGCCAGGAAGAAGAGCGTCCACAGGGCGAGAATGAGCGCGCTGGCGCGCAGGGGAGTTGTGGGAGTGTGTGGGTGTCTGGGTGTGTGAGCGGGTGGTTGGGCAGGGGAAGGGATCCGGGCTCTTCCCCGCGCGTACCCGCACACTCCCGCACTCGCACACTCACAGACCCACGCACCCACAGACTCCCCTCCCTACCCCCCGCCCTGCCCCGGGCGAACAACGGGAATCACGAACGTGCGGCTGAACGTGCGCGTCTCGCCTTCGTCGTCCAGCCCAAGATCAATCCTGACGCGCCGCGGGAGATTCGAAGCGTCCTGCCAGATGTCCTGCCATTGGGCGCCGCCCGACGCCGTCCGGTCCGCGGGATCCGGCGCATACCAGAGCCGCGCGTTGCGCACGCGCCCGGCCACCGTCTCCGCGTTCTGCTCGGGAGGCTCCGGCCGCGGAAACGCCCAGGCCCGCCGGATGAGCCGGCCGCGCCCGTAGTCCAGACGATAGGCCGCGGTCCCGACGGCAACCTCCTCCCCGCCCTCTCCCGACAGGACCGACACGAGGCACGGAAACGCCATTCCGTCCGGGCTTCCGCGAAAAGGCAGGGCATAGAAAGGTATGGCGTTCATCACGTCCTTCTGCACCGCGGCCAGGGCGAACATCGCTTCGGTCTCAACCTTGTCAAAGCGTCGCGCCGATTCCCACACGCGCAGGCCGCCGGCCAGACAGGCCACGATCGCGGCAATGACCACGCCGAGAATCGCGGTGACGATGAGCATTTCGATCAGGGTGAAGGCGGAGGGAGCATGGGCCGGGACGTTCGATCGCCATCGGAAAGATGCCGTCTTCATGCCGTGCGTTCCCGGTCGCCGCGGAGGGCGACCCTCCATCCTCGTCATCCCTGCCTCCTCGCCCAATCACCGTGCTCCGGCGGCGCGAAGGTACGTCGCGGCGGCGTGTTCGTTGTCGGACCCCTCGCGCCGGACGGACACGCGCGCCTCGTAGACCGCTTCCTTCAGCGGCTCGTCGTCCCGCCGGATTTCAGGCAGTTCCTTCAGGAGCGTCAGTTCGGCCTCCCAGCGGTATACGCCCGCCGGCAGGCTGAGCGTGCCGGAAGACCGCCTGCCCAGGGGGTCGCCCGCTTCGAGAGCGGCCTCGCGCAGCGCGTCCATGCGTTCGGTGATCAGGCGATCGGCGGCCAGCGCTTCGCTCGAGGCGCCCAGCGCCGCGACGGCCTGGTTGAAGGCGCTCAACACAGCCACGATGCCCACGGAAAGGATCACGACGGTGACGAGGATTTCAATGAGCGTGAAGGCGGAGGAGGAACGGGGACGGGGATGAGATCCGGTCTTCATTCTCGCTCCTGCCTTGTCCGGGACCGGCTGGAGCCGGCGCTGCATACGCGTCTTCTCCTTCGGGCAATACGCAAGCCGCCGCAGACAACGCGTTTGCGGTCCGCGCTTCCTCCTTCGCCTTTCAGGCTCCGGAGAACACGCCGGCGCGGACTCTCATTCCCCCCAGTTGGTCACATCGTCGCCGGCGTCTTCCTCGCTGGGGCCCAGCGACCAGATGTCGAAACCGTGCGGGTTGTGACTGCCCGGATAGCGGTAGTTGTAGGGGCGTTTCCACGGGTCGCGGGCCTTCTTCTCCAGGTAGGGGCCCTTCCAGTTGCGGGCCGTGGAAGGGGCCGCCATCAGGGCGTCGAGCCCTTCCTCCGTGGAAGGAAAACGGTCGTTGTGCAACCGGTACATCTTCAGGGCCAGCGTGATGCCCGCGATGTCGCCCAGGGCGATGTTGCTCTTGGCCTCATCGGTCGCCGGCAGGACGCGCGGCAGCACCATGCCGGCCAGCGCCGCGATGATGATCACCACGACCATCAGCTCGATCAGCGTGAAACCGGAGGCGGGCGAGGGGTTGGCCGGACAGCCGCCGCCCGCGCGTCCGCCCGCGCCCGGGGGCCGCGGGGCGCCTCGGCTGTTGCGCCGCGACTGACGGTTTCCGATGCGGGTATGGGGCGTTCTCATTGCGATTCCTCCACGTACTTGCGCCACTGCGACTCCAGCGCGGCCATGCTATCAATTCTGTCCCCGTAGGTAAATCGCAAAGCCTGCTCAAATGTCTTGCCCTCGCGCAACTGGCCGCACAGGCGCCGGAATCGTTCGGGGCCGTGTTCTTCGATCAGGTAAGCCACGATGCTGCGGGCCTGGGCGTAGAACGCCTCGGCCTCGCCGCCGCCCGCGCCCTCGCGCACGTCGGCAAGCATGAGCCGTTCCAGCGGCAGCAGGCGGCCCTGCCGGAGCAGGAGCCGCGCGCGGCTCTCCGCCTCCTCCCGGCCGGACCGCTCCTCCCACTGCGCCACGCCTTCGTCCAGCCAGAGGGGAATGTGGCCGCCGGTGCCGACGAAATCGCGGAACACCAGGTGCGCCAGCTCGTGCGGGAGGAGCGTGTCCAGAAACGACGGGCTGTCCTGGAACGTGCGGACCTCGCGCGCGTCATAGTCCGTCTTCGCGCCGGCCCAGGCCGGCGCCGCGGCGGCGGCGACGAATTCCGCGCGCGTGGGATAGATGTAGAGGCGAACGCGGTCGTTCCAGAGCCAGAAATCGGCGCGGCGACTGATGCCCAGGTCGCGCGTGATGGTGTCATAGTACTGCTCGGCGCGGCGGCCCACCTCCCGCGCGAAGCCGTCCGCGCCCGCATAGTGAATAATGAAGTGTTTCTCGCCGTGGACGGACCAGTCTTCGGCCGCGGCAACGCGGGCGAGGAGTGCGGCGAGCAGCGCGAGCCGCGGCCGCAGGCGGGCCGCGGCTCCGCGGCCGACGCTCTTTTTCGCGCGCACCTTCATGTGCATGACCCGTCCGGGCGGGCCCGGCCGGGCTCGCCGGAGCCGCCCGGCGAAGGCGTCGGTCCCCGCCCCGTCCCGCCCGCGCCTCAGAGCAGGCCGCCCAGCTTGAAGATGGGAAGGAGCATGGCGAAGACGATGAACCCGACCAGCGCGCCCACGACCAGGATCAGCGCCGGCTCCACGAGGCTCGCCGCCAGCCGGCTCTTCTGGTCGACCTGCTTCTCGTAGAACGCGGCTACTTCCGACAGGGAATCCTCGAGACGGCCGGACTCCTCGCCCACGCCCACCATGTTGGCCACAAAGAGCGGAAAATCGCGGTGGCGCTGCAATCCGACGGAAAGCGGCACGCCCTGCCTGATCGCGTCGCGCCGGACGTTTTCCACGACCTCCTTGAGCACCGCGTTGCGCACGGTCTCGCCGCTGAGTTCCAGGGCGCGGTCGATGGGCAGACCCGCCTCGATCAGGAGCGACAGGGTGCGCGCGAAACGCGCGATGTCCGCGTCCCGCAGGAACACGCCGATCACGGGCAGGCGGAGCTTCAGCGCGTCCACGAGCGCGCGGCCCTTCTCCATGGCCGCCACGCGCCGGAAGACCGCCGCCGTCAGCCCCGCCGCGAGCAGCAGCCAGTACCAGTGGGCCGAAAAGAAATCGCTCGCGCCGATGAGCACGCGCGTGGGAAGCGGCAGGTCCCTGTAATCGCGGAACAGCGCCGCCACCCTCGGCAGGAAGAACGACAGCAGCACGAAGATCGTGATCGCCCCGACCGCGGCCACCAGCGCGGGATACGCGGCCGCCGCCTGCACGCGGCGCCGCAAGTCCTCCTCCTTCTCGCGCGCGTCGGCAAGGCGGAACAGCACCGTGTCCAGCGCGCCGCCCGACTCCCCGGCGCGCACCATGCTGACGTACAGCCGCGGAAAGAGCCTGGGATGGCGGCCCATGGCGTCGGAAAGCATGCCGCCGTCGCGGATGACCGTTCCCAGGTCCTCGACCACCGCGCGCAGGCGGGGATTCCCGGTCTGCGCGCGAATCGTGTTCAGCGCCCTCAGTATCGGAACGCCGGAACGGATGAGGCTCGCCAGTTGGCGGGTGAAGACGGTGATGCTGCCCGCGGAAATGCGGCGCCAGACCGCGCGCCGGCGCGCGCCGGCGCCTTCTTCGACGGCTTCGCGGACGCTGATGGGGCTGTAGCCCATGGCGTCAACGCGGGCGACGGCCTCCGCCCGCGTCGCGGCCTCGACCGTCCCTTCCATGGTCCGGTCAGGACCGGCCTTGGCCTTGTATAGGTACCTCGGCATGGTCCGGTCACTTTCTCCCGGCGGGTCCGGCTTGCCCTCCGAAGCGCCTCGCGCGAAGGAGGGCGCACGCGCCCCCTCCTCACAGCGTGGTCACGCGCATGACTTCCTCGGCCGTGGTCATGCCCTGCTCGACCTTTTCCCACCCGTCCTGGGCCAACGTGGGCATTCCGAGCGCGTCGGCCTTCTCGCGAACGGTCTTCGCGGACGAGCGCGCCAGGATCAGCGTCTGGATCTCGGGGGTCAGGGGGAGGAATTCGCAGATCGCCACCCGCCCGCGGAACCCGCTGCCGTTGCAGTGCCGGCAGCCCGCGCCGCGGTAGCGGGTGCGTCCGTCCTGCGCGTACTCCTCGCGGCAGCGGCGGCATATGACCCTGACGAGGCGCTGGGCCGTAAAGGCCATCACGGTGGACGTTATCAGGTAGGGCTCGATCCCCATGTCCGTCAGGCGTACGGCCCCGCCGGCGGCGTCGTTGGTGTGCAGCGTCGTGAGCACGAGGTGGCCGGTCATCGCCGTCTGCACGGCGATCTCCGCGGTCTCGGCATCGCGCACCTCGCCCACCATCATGACGTCGGGATCGTGACGCAGCATGCTGCGCAGGGCGCGCGCGAAGGTCAATCCGATGGCGGGGTTCACCTGGGTCTGCGTGATGCCTTCCAGCTCGTACTCCACGGGGTCTTCGATGGTGATGATCTTGCGGTCGCGCGTGTTCAGGCGCGTGAGGCAGGCGTAGAGGGTCGTGCTCTTGCCGCTGCCGGTCGGTCCCGTGACCACGATGATGCCGTGCGGCCGCGCGATGAGCTCTTCCAGCATGCCCAGGTGCCGCGCGTTGAGGCCCAGGTCGCCCAGGTCGAAGAGCATCGCGGCCGGCAGAATGCGCAGCACCACGTCTTCGCCGTGCACCGAGGGCACGATCGACACGCGCAGGTCGTAGTTGGCCCCGCGCATGCTCACGCGCGCGCGGCCGTCCTGCGGCAGGCGCCGCTCCACGATGTCCAGCGAGGACATCATCTTCACGCGCGAGACGATGGCCGGGTACAGGTAGCGGATGTTGCGCGGCACGCTGATGTCGTAGAGCACGCCGTCGATGCGGCGCCTCACCGCCACGCCGCCGCGCGCGACCTCGAAATGGATGTCGGTGGCCCGGTCGCTGATCGCCTGGTGGATGATCTGGTTGACGAGCTTGACCACGGAGGCGTCCTCGGCCATGCGTTCCAGGTCCTGCGTCTCCTCCGGGAGCAGTTCCGTCTGGCGCTCGGGGGTGTCGGCGAGTATGCGTTCCACGGTATCCGCGCCCACCCCGTAGTGCCGGCGCAGGGCTTCGTCGATGTCGGCCCGGCAGGCCAGCACGCGCTCCACGCGGTAGCCGAGGTTGGTCTCGATATCCTCGACCGCGCTTGCGTCCAGGGGATCGGCAAGGGCCACGGTAAGGGTCCCGGCCTCGAGGCGCACGGGCATCACCCGGTAGTGGGAAGCCAGCTTGGCGGGCACGGCCTTGACCGCCCCGTCTTCAACGGCAAGCGAGGCCAGGCGCACGAACTCCAGCCCGTGCAGGCGGGCGACCTCGGGCAGCAGGTCGGCCTCCGCCACGGCTCCCGATTCAACGAGCACGTCGGCCAGGCTGCGGCGCTCCGCGCGCGCCGTCTCCTGCGCCTCGCGCAGGCGCTGTTCGGAAACCAGCCCCGTCTGGATCAGTCGCCTGGCAAGATCTTGCGGCATCTCACACGCTCGCGCCGGAAGGAGACATCGGCTTCCGGAGTCCGGTTTTCGGCGCGCCCCGCCCGGCGTCGCCGGACGCGGGCGTCTCCGCGCCGGCAGCCGGCCTCATGCTATCTTCCCGATCATGTAGAACTCTTCCTCGCCGCGGTCGTCCATGGCGCCGTCGATGATCTTCTCGCACCCGTCCAGCGTCTCGCCGGTGGTGACGAACTCGCCCTTCTTGCCCACGTAGGATTCGGCCACGAACATGGGCTGGGTAAGGAAATTCTGCGCTTTTCTGGCGCGTTCGTAAAGCGTCCGGTCAGCCTTGGAAAGCTCGTCCAGCCCGATCACCGCCACGATGCGGCGCAGCTCGTCGTACTTCGTCAGGATGCGCAGCAGCTCCTGGGCGATATCGAAGTGCCGCTGCCCGACGATGGCGGCGTCCAGGTTGGAGCACGAAGAAGCCAGCGGATCGATCGCCGGGTACAGCCCGAGCTGCGTTCGTTCGCGCGACAGCACCATGACGGCGTCCAGGTAGCTGAAGATCGCCACCACCGCCGGGTCGGTCAGGTCGTCGGCCGGCACATACACGGCCTCGAAGGCCGACACCGAGCCCTTGATGCGCTCGTGGATTTCGCCGACTTCCGAGCTGAGGGTCGGCTGGTAGCCGGTCTCCGAGGGGGTGCGCCCCAGCAGGGTGGAGATCTCCGCGCCCGCCTGCACGAAGCGGTAGACGTTGTCCATGAACAGCAGCACTTCGCGCCCCTTCTGCTGCAGGTATTCCGCCAGCGTGATGCCGGTCTGCACGACGTTGAAACGCGCGCCGGGCGGTTCGTCCATCTGGCCGAACGCCATCATGACCTTGTCCAGAATGCCGACCTGCTCGAACTCGAAATACAGCTCGTTGCCTTCGCGGATGCGCTCGCCGATGCCCGCAAACACGCAGGCGCCCTCATGCTCCTCGACGATATTGTGAATCAGCTCCATGATCAGCACCGTCTTGCCGCAGCCGGCGCCGCCGATCACCCCGGTCTTGCTTCCGCGCACGACCGGGAACAGCAGATCCACGATCTTGATGCCGGTGGCCACGATCTCGGCCTTGCCCCCGGCGAGGCTGTCCACGTCCACGGCGATCTTGCTGATGTCCCTGTGAATGGGCGCGGTTTCGGCCGCCGTGACCGGCCCCTTGCCGTCAATGGGCTGGCCCATGACGTTGATGATGCGGCCGAACAGCTCGTCGCCCACCGGCACGCGCAGCGGGCCGCCCGTGGCGCGCGCCGGCGCGTTGCGCTGCAGGTTCTGCGTCGAGACCAGCGAAACGCAGCGCGCGATGTTGCCTTCCAGGTGTTCGGCCACGAGCATGCTCACTTCGCGCTTGTCGAACGTCTTGGTCACAATCGTCTCGTGCAGATCGGGCATTTCCTCGACGCTGTCGAAGGTCACGTCCACGACGGGTCCCTGCACCGCGGTGACCCGCCCCTTTCCGGTCCTGCCGCCCGTTGCCGCAGCTGCGTCAGCCATTGTGTCTCTCCTCACGCCGCCCGCGCGGTCTTGCGTTCCCGTTTCTTCTTCGTGGCGCCGAAGCTCTCGCGCATGCCCTTGTCGATCAGCTCGTGCGCCGCCTTGGAGGCCAGATGCTTGACCCGCTTGTATTCCTTCTCGACCTTTTGCTGGCTGCCGTCAAGGTGCATGGCGCGGGCCGAGAACTCGGCGAGCTTGCTGTCCTCGAAGACCTCGAAGAGCTTGGAGGTCACCCACACGGCGGACAGGTACTCGAGCATGTCGGCCAGCGACGACTCCACGATGACTTTGCCGGCCTCGGCAATGAACCGCGCCGCGCCGGCGCGGCGCGACACCTCGCTCCTGGCCTGGCGGTCGAACAGCTCGCCGCAGGGCAGCAGGTTGATCGCTTCCACGCGCTGCGAAGTGAAGGAGAGCGGACGCGGATAGGCCAAGATCACCTTGCCCATGCGCCGCTCCAGCACCTCCCGCACCACGTGGTCCCGCACCTCCACCGCCTGTTCGTAGATGCGGTCCTGGGCAATGCCCGGAAAGAACTTGAAGCGGTAGCCCCGGTCGGCGATCGCGGTGGCGCCCTTGTCGCCGATCACCGTCAGGGAAAACCTGTCGGGCGTCAGCCCGCCCACCGCGTGCATCGCCGCGCGGAGCACGCCCTGGTTCAAGCCGCCCATGAACCCGGAGTCCGAGGTGACGATCACCACGCCCAGAACGTCGGACACGACCCTCACCAGCGGGTTGGCCACCTCGACCATGTCCACCACGCGGAAGAAGCCCGAGAACGCGTCCATGAACTGGTCGAAACGCCTTTTTTCCTTTTCCATCACGTGATACTGCGCTCCCGCGATGTTCTTGAGCGTTTCGATCAGGTGCAGCAGCTCCGCGTTGAACCGCAGCTCCTTGCGTATTTCATTCAGATGCATGGTTTCACGGGCGGCGCGAGCGCTCCGTCAATGAACCGCGGAAGCGGGCCGCTTCCCTTCCCGCCGTTTCGCGTCCGGCGCGGCGAAGCAACCCCGTCATACTCTCGCCGTCTTCTTCACCTCCGCCACGGCCTCGCGGCAGCGGTTCAGCAGGCTGCCGTCGATCTCCAGGCTGCCCAGCTTGAACACGAGCCCGGCCAACAGGGCCTCGCGCACGCTCTCCTTGACCTTGATCTGGGCTCCGAACTTGTCGGCCAGCAGTTTCTCCAGACGCTCGCGCTGGTCGGGCGCCAGGGGATGGCTGGAAGCGAACTCGGCATTGGCCGTGTCCACCGTTATGCTTCCGGCGTCCAGTTCGTCCAGCGCGGCCAGCAGCTCGTCCACGAAGTGCCGGTTGAGCTCCGCGTTGATGCGTTCGCTGAAGACCAGCTGGCAGACCTGGCCGGCGTATTCCACGGCCTTCTCCTCCATGTCCTGCGCGATCTGCCTCCGGAACTTGTCCTCGTTGCGCCTGGCCTGTTCGATGATCTTCTCGGCTTCCTTGCGCGCCTCGGCCGTGATCTGGTCCCGCGTGCGCGTCAGCTCCTTCTCCTGCTCCTCGCGGTGCCGCTGGAGCTCCTCCTCGGCCGCCAGCTTCTTCCGGGCGAAATCCTTCTCGTGCTCCTCGATGTCGCGGCGGACGGTCTCCTCCTTGCGCCGCACTTCGGCCTCGACCTGTTTCAGGCGGTTGACGGCGTTGAGGGAGTCGCTGAGCAGAAGCCGCTTGATGACGATAATCGTCGCCACGAGCACGAACACGTGCGCCACGGCGATGGGCACCAGGATGCGGACTGTGTCTTGCATGAGCTCGGTTCCTTTCTCAGTATGGCCGAAACCTTTCGCTTATCCCCTTCCGAACAACTGGAAAAGTATCAACAGCGCGATCACGGCAATGGCCTCGGCGAAAACCAGGGCGATGATCATGGCCTGCAGGATCTTGGGCGCCGCCGAGGGATTGCGGCCCAGCGCCCGGATGCTGGCATGACCGATCGCGCCGATCACGGCCGAGGGGCCGATGATCGTCACGAACATGACAAGGAATATGACAAAGCTGTCCAGACCCCTACTCCTCCACCAGTATCATGCACTCATTGTGATCGAACTTGACCATGCCCCGCTTGATCGGGATCGCCTTGCGCCAGTCGACAATCACCTTGCCGGGCCGCAGCAGGCTCACGATCGGCGCGTGAAAATCGAGCAGCTCGAACTCGGCCTGGTCGCCGGGCAGGAAGACGCTCGCGGCCTCGCCGTCGAACACCACGTGCTTCGGATTCAGAATCGTCACTTTCATTGCCCTGTGCCGCAACCCGCCTTCGCCCGGAGGCTTCGGCGGGCAGGCGCGGCGGCCTCCACTACTGTTTCAGCGAGCTGAAGTAGGCCGCCATCAGCTTGCCGAGCCCGGCCTCGATGTCGGCGGTCATCTCGCCGCCCGCCTCGATGCGCTTGAGCAGGCCGGGATCGGCCTTCTGCGCGAAAGCCGGAATGTCCCGCCGGAAAGCCGCGCGCTCGTCGTCCGCCAGCGACGTGAGCATGTCGCGGCTCAGCGCGAAGAGCAGCAGGACCTCCTCGGCCAGCCCCACCGGCCGGTTCTGCCCCTGCTGGAGGACCGACATGATCGCCTGGCCGCGGTTCAGCACGCGCTCCGCCTCGCCCGACAGTCCCGACTGCAGCTTGCTCAGGCTGGCCACTTCCGTGTACTGGGCGTATTCCGCCCGCAGGCGGCCGCTCAGCTGCTTGAGGATCCGCGGCTGCACGCGTCCGCCGATGATCGAGAGCGAGAGCCCGAAGTCGATTGCCGGCCGGAACCCTTCGGCGAAGATGGCGCTGCTCAGGCAGACCTGCCCGTCGCACATCGACGCCAGGTTGGAGGGAATATACCCCGTGAGGTCGCCCTGCAGCGTTTCGGCAATGCCCAGGAAGGTGATGGAGCCGCCGCCGTGCTCCTCGTTGAAACGTCCGGCGCGCTCCATCAGCTGCGTCTGCACGTAGAAGATGTCGCCGGGATAGGCCTCGCGGCCGGGCGGGCGCTCGAGCAGCAGGGAAAGCTGACGGTAGGCCCAGGCGTGCTTGGTAAGATCGTCCAGGACCGTCAGCACGTCGCGGCCGGAGGCCGCGAAGTACTCCCCCATGGCCGCGGCGGCGTAGGGCACGATGAACTGCTCGCCCACGGGAGCGTTGTCCGTGGCCACCATGACCACGGTGTATTCCAGCGCGCCCCTGTCGTGCAGCGTGGCCATGACCTTTTCCAGGGCCGACACGGACTTGCCTATGCAGCAGTAGATGCAGACCATGTCGCGGCCCTTCTGGTTGATGATCGCGTCCAGGGCGATGACCGTCTTGCCGGTCATGCGGTCGCCGAGGATCAGCTGCCGCTGCCCCTTGGCCAGGGGCACCATCACGTCGATGATCTTCGTGCCCGAGGGAAGGAATTCGTCCACGGGGGCGCGCCAGGTTATGGGCGGCGAATCGCGGAAGACCGGATAGTAGTCGTCCGGCTCCACGTCCTCCCCGCGGTCGCAGCGCGCGCCCAGCGCGGTGATCATGCGCCCCAGGTAGCCGTCCCCCACCGGGATGCGGAACGGCTCGCTGACGCCCGAGACTTCCTTGCCCATGCGAAGCTTGCCGGGGTCGCCCAGCACCAGGGCCAGGACGTCGGACTTGTCGTAGCCCATGATGATGCCCTTGACGTCCGGCCCCATCTCCACGATCTGGCCGTTGAGGCAGGTGGGCAGGCCGTCGATGCGGACGATGATCTCCTTGATGTCTTTGATCCGGCCCTTCTCTTCAACCTTGATCTTGAAGAGCGGAACCGGCGAGCCGGCCAAGCTGCTCATCCAACCCCTCCTTGATCTGCTCCGTCAGGGACTTGTGCGCGTTCAGCGCGGCGATGAGGTCGGGGCGATGCAGGCGCACCTGCCCGACCAGGTCACGCAGGCGCCCCTTCACGTCCGCGGGCTCCACGCCGTCCAGGAAGCCTTTCTGCAGCGCGTAGAGCGTGATTACCTGGTCCTCCATGGGCACCGGCGCGTTGGCCTCCTGCTTGAGCACCTCTTCCAGGACCTTGCCGCGCTTGAGACGCTGCTCGACGTCGGCGGACACGCCCGCCTTGATGCGCGTGAGCTTCTCCAGCTCCTTGTAGCGCACGAACTGCAGCTGCAGCATCGCGGTGAGTTTCTTCATGGCCGGCCACTGCACGCGGTTGCCGATACGCGAGACCGACAGGCCCATGTCGATGGCCGGCTTGAAGCCTTCGCCGAAGAGCGTGGAGTTCATGTAGATCTGGCCGTCGGTCATGGAGATGCTGTTGGACGGAATATAGCCGGCCACGTCGCCCTGCAGCGTCTCCACGATGGGCAGGTGCGTCATGGAGCCTCCGCCCTTGATGTGGTTGAGCTTGCAGGCGCGCTCCACGAGCTGGGAATGGATGTAGAAGATGTCGCCGGGATAGGCGTCCCGTCCGGGCGCGCGCTCCAGCAGCAGCGAGATCTGCCGGTAGGCCCAGGCGTGCTTGGTGAAATCGTCGAAGACCACCAGCACGTCGGCGCCTTTCTCGTTCATGAAGTACTCGCCCAGGCTGGCCGCCACGTAGGGCGCGAGGTACTGCTGGCCCATGGGGTCCGAGGCCGTGGCCGCCACGACGATCCCGTACTCCCACACGCGGCCCGCGTCGAAGGCCTCCAGCACGCGGTTCAGCGCCGCCTCGGCCTTGCCGATGCAGCAGTAGATGCAGATGACGTTCTTGCCGCGCTGGTTGATCATCGCGTCCACGCCCACCGTGGTCTTGCCGGTCATGCGGTCGCCGATGATCAGCATGCGCTGCCCCTTGCCCACGGGCTTCATCATGTCGATGATCTTCGTGCCGGTCTCGAGCACCTCGGTGAGGGGAATGCGCTGCATCACGGAAGGCGCGGTGCCGAAGATGGGCTGGGTGGCGGTCTTGCGGATGGGCGGGCCGCCGTCCGTCGGCTCGGCCAGCGCCGAGACGCGGCGGCCGATGAAAGCCTCGCCCACGGGCACGCGGAATTCATCCATGCTGGAGCGCACGCGGTCGCCCGGCTTGATGGGCCCGGTCTGCTTGACCAGCAGCACCAGCACGTGGTCGGGCACATAACCCACGATCACCCCGCGGCCGGCATTCTCGCCGATCTCCACGAGCTGGCCGTTCATGCAGTTGGTCAGGCCCTGAACGTTGATCACGTCCTGGCGGATCTCGACCACGGCGCCGTGCTCGATCAGCTTCAGCACGTCTATCTTCAGGGCCAGCGCCATGCGCCGCTATTTCTCCTCTTCTGCGCCCTCCATCCGCTCGGCCTTGGTCTTGCCGTACCAGCGGACGAAGAACAGTAGACTTACCAGACCCAGGAAACCAAGCACAACGTAGATGATCATCCACGTCGTCTTCGGGCTGGGCGGTTTGACCTTCCCGATCCCGTAGCGCTGGGAGACGCGCTGCGCGCGCATGGCCGAGCGGATGCGCTCCAGGGTCTGCTGCGTTACGTCCAGGCGCCGCGCCTGGTTGCGGTGGAAAGCCACGTAGGCGCGGTCGAGCTTCTGCGGGCCGGCCGCGGTTTCGATCTCGGACAGGTCGTCCAGAAGGGAGCCGAGCACCTGCTCCACGCTGCCGAACTTGCCTTCCGCCGCGATGGCCTGCCGCAACTCCTCGGCTTCGGCCCGCAGCGCGACGATGCGCGGGCCGTTGACGTTCCACTTGTCCCGTACCTTGACGTTGAACTCGACGGTCTTGCCCGGCGGGATCTCCACGTTCTCCTTGCGCACGTAGGTCGCCCCCGAAGCCGCGTCCGTGCCGACCTCCAAGCCCCCCGCGTCCAGCACGTCGGTCGCCAGTATCTCCGCGGGCAGCTCGCGGTTGACCGTC
>Ga0194112_10000368_pt1 | contig 65259 bp, 57 predicted proteins | sample TA2MahC400mmetaG_FD_146191 | JGI IMG/M metagenome (GOLD analysis project Ga0194112, IMG submission 146191) | Freshwater microbial communities from Lake Tanganyika, Tanzania - TA2015016 Mahale Deep Cast 400m | ecosystem: Environmental > Aquatic > Freshwater > Lake | place: Tanzania: Lake... | reverse complement strand
CGTGGAGCGACGTCGCATGGAAGATGGTGCCGTAGGGAAAGGGGGAAGCAGGTGGGAGATGGTAGATGGTAGATAAGAGATAGGCTTTGGAGAGAAAACAGCCGCCCCGCCGTTGCGGTTCCGACGCACCGGCGGGGCGCAGATTGGCTCTTATGGACACCTACGGTAACTCCGCTGCGACGACAAGCGACCGCGATAGAAAACTGCTTGAACCACCAGGTGTCACCGTATTCATCTGGTTGTCTGAAAGCGCGCGCACTATATTTCGCACACACCGTCCTGACAAGAACAACCTTCCCGTGCCCGTGCACGCGGCTCCCTCTTTCCTTGTCAGGGAACGTCAGGGCCGGCTGATGACGAAGATGGCGAGATCGGCGTGACGATTCGGATCCGACGTGACTTCGATGTCCTTCTCTGTGTTGAGGGCAATTTGCCGGTGGATGCGGATGCTTTTGGCACGGCAAAAGTCCTCGAAGTCGGCAATCGAAAGAAACCGGATGTTGGGCGAGTTGTACCACTCGTGACGCAACAACCCGGCGGCCTTCGGAGCGCGGCCTTCGTCAGCCAGCATTCGACGGAGCGGTTCGTACGCCATGTTGGGGAATGTGACGATGCCTTGTTTGCCGACGCGCAACATTTCGTTCAGGACACCTTCGACGTCGTAAACGGCCTGGAGCGTCTGGGAGAGGAGAACGCAGTCGAATTGTTTGTCGGCGAACGCCTGCAATCCGCGGTTCAAGTCGGCCTGGATCACATCGAGACCGCGCCGCACGGCAGTGACCACGGAGGCTTCATTGAGTTCGACACCGACAACCCGATGCGGAGTCTTGCGCGTCACGCGGGCTAGCAAACCGCCCCGGCCGCAGCCGAGGTCGAGCACGCTGGCGTCGTCGGGAATCAACTCAACAACCCGGTCGTAGTCCACGCGGTGTTTGTGGAAAATGCTGGTCGGCGCATTCCCAAGACCATCGGGCACCGGCTGGATGGCGTCTTCGAGCGGCGCGCCGGTCAGATTCGCGAGGAACGCGCGCATCAGTTCGCCGTACACGGGAAGTTCGTTGGGGAGCAGAAACGCGTCGTGCCCGCAATCGCTTTCGACGTTGCAATAGCTGACGGGAATGTTGTTCGCGACGAGCGCGTCCACGATGTCGCGGCTCTGAAACGGCGGAAAGAGCCAATCGCTCGAATAACTAAGCACCAGCCAGCGGCAATGCGCGCGCGCAAACGTCTTGGCGAGTTCGTGCGGCGTGGTGCCGAGATCAAAAAGGTCCATCGCCATCGTCAACGAGAGATAGCTGTTCGCATCGAACCGCTCGACGAATTTCTGCCCCTGGTAGCCGAGGTAGGCGCCCACGGAGAATTTCTTTTCAAACTCGACCGCCACGTTGCGCGGTTGAAGGCGGTCAGCCTCGAACTTCTGGCTCATGGCCGTGCGCGAGAGATAGGTGATGTGGCCGATCATGCGCGCGATGGCGAGGCCGACTTCCGGCTTGGTCTTGCTGTCGTAATACTGGCCGCCGTGGTAATGCGGGTCGCGCATGATCGCGTTGCGCGCCACGACGTCGAAGGCCAGCGCCTGGCTCGTCAGCCGCGGCGAGGTCGCCAACGCCATGACACCGTCCACTTGCTCCGGAAACCGTGTCGCCCAATTCAATGCAAGGTGCCCGCCCATCGAGCCGCCGGTGACGGCGAGCAGCTTCGTGATGCCGAGATGCGCCACGAGCCGGCGTTGCACTTCTACCATGTCGCGGACCGTCACCGTCGGGAAATCGCGTCCGTACGGTTTGCCGGTTTCGGGGTTGATGCTGCCGGGGCCGGTGGTGCCGCGGCAGCCGCCGAGCAGATTGGGGCAGATGACAAAGTAGCGGTCCGTGTCAATCGGCTTGCCGGGACCGACGACGATGTCCCACCAGCCGGGGTCGTCATCGGGATCGTGCTGCGCGACGTGCGAATCGCCGCTGATGGCGTGGCAGACGAGGACGGCGTTGTTGCGCGCGCTGTTCAGCGTGCCGTAGGTCTCGTAGCAGACGGTCACACCCGGCAACTGCCCGCCGAGTTCAAGTTGGAACGGGCCGTCGCACACAAAACGCTGCGCGTACCGCAACGGTTTTGCGTGACGGACCGTGTCGCTGCTGTCAAATACGTTTTCTGCCATGTCGCCTATCCCACCACAAAAACGCCGCGCGCGCAAGCCTGCCGGAGGCAGACAAGCCCGCCGCTCAAATCACAAAGTCGTCATACTCAGGACGCACAACCTCGCGCGGCGGCAACAACATCCCGGCGCCCACCGTGGCATTCGTGCCCGGTTCGATCAGAATGAAGCCACCGGTCAAACGGTTGGCTGCGTAGCCATCGTACACCACCGGCTTCGAAGTGCGGACTCGGATCGCGCCGACGTCATTCATCGCCAGTTCAGGCGCGGAAACATCGGGTTCAAACGTGGCGATGTCGAGGCGATGCTGGATGTCGGTGATGATGGCATGAACGGTTTGCGTGGTATGCTTGAGAAGATATTTGCGCCCTGGCTGAAGCGGGCGCGGATGCATCCAGCAAAGACGCGCGGCAAGATCCACACCGGCTCCGGGAAGGTTCTCGTAGCCTACGAGCATGTTGCCGCGGCTGATATCGAGATCGTGTTCGAGGACGAGTGTGACTGACTGCGGACAAAATGCTTCCTCGACCAGTCCATCATAAGTCCAAATCTGTTTCACAGCCGTCCCGAAGCCGCCGGGCAACACCATCACCTTCTGGCCAACACGAACGATCCCACCGGCAATCTGGCCGCTGACGCCGCGAAAATCGTGCAGACGCGGGTCGCCGGGATTATGCGGACGGTTGACCCACTGGACGGGGAACCGAAAGCCATCAAGGTTCCAGTCGCTGGCGACATGAACGGTTTCGAGGTGGCCGAGCAACGTCGGCCCGACATACCACGGCGTGTGCGGCGAAGGGGTGACGACGTTGTCGCCGTCCAGCGCGCTGATCGGGACGAACTTCACGTCCTTGATGTCAAGCCGGGGAAGGAACTCCTCAAACTCGTCCCGGATTTCAGTGAACCGTTCTTCACTCCAGCCGACGAGATCCATTTTGTTGACGGCGACCACCAGGTGCGGGATGCGCAGCAACGACGCGAGGCACGTGTGGCGGCGGCTCTGTTCGATGACACCGGCGCGGGCGTCCACGAGAATGACCGAAAGATTGGCAGTCGAGGCGCCGGTGACCATGTTGCGCGTGTACTGCACGTGGCCGGGCGTGTCGGCGATGATGAATTTCCGGCGCGGCGTGGCAAAGTACCGGTAGGCGACATCAATGGTGATCCCCTGCTCCCGCTCGGCGCGCAGACCGTCGGTGAGATTGGCGAGGTTGATCGCGCCGCCGCCGGTGATGTCGGCGCTGCGTTCGAGCGCCTCGATCTGGTCTTCCATCAGCGATTTCGCGTCGTACAACAACCGCCCGATGAGCGTGGACTTGCCGTCGTCAACGCTGCCGCAGGTGTTGAACCGGAGAATGTCAATCGGATGCGTCATGGATCAGAAGTAACCGTCCTTTTTCCGGTCTTCCATTGCCGCTTCGGAGCTTTTGTCGTCGGCGCGCGAGCCGCGTTCGGTGACGCGGGCCGCCGCAATCTCGGCAATGATGTCCTCCACGCTGTCCGCCGGCGACTCGACGCAGCCGGTGCTGATGATGTCGCCGATGGTGCGGACACGGACGACGAGGTCGCGCACTTCCTCGCCGGGCTTGGGCGGCACGAGATCATTGACCGGCAACCACTGGCCGCGCCGGCGAACACATTGTCGCTGATGACTGAAGTAGATCGAGGGGACTTCGAGGTGCTCCTTGCGGATGTATTCCCACACGTCCATCTCGGTCCAGTTGGAAAGCGGAAAGACGCGCATGTTTTCGCCGGGGTTCAGGCGCGTGTTGTAAAGGTTCCAGATTTCCGGCCGCTGGTTCTTCGGGTCCCACTGGCCGAAACCGTCGCGGAAACTGAAGAACCGTTCCTTGGCGCGGGATTTTTCCTCGTCGCGCCGCGCGCCGCCGACGCAGCAATCGAACTGGAACTCCTCGATGGCGGCGAGCAAGGTGGGAATCTGAAGCCGGTTGCGGCTGATTTCGCCGGGGGTGGGCGTGGCGATGCCCTTCGCAATGGCGTCCTCGACCGTGCGGACGATGAGTTTCGCTGCAATCTGCGCGGCACGGCGGTCGCGGAACTCGTTCAGTTCAGGGAAGTGATGGCCGGTGTCAACGTTCAGCAGCGGCATCGGAATGTCGGACGGCCGGAACGCCTTCTCGGCGAGCCGTAAGAGGCAGATGGAATCCTTGCCGCCGGAGAAGAGCAGACACGGACGCTCGAACTCACCGGCGACCTCGCGCATCACATGGATCGCTTCCGTTTCGAGGTACTGGAGATGATCGAGATGATAGTTGTGGGTCTTCATGTGTGGAGGCCGCACTCCCGTTTCTCGTCGCCTTTCGCCGGGTCGAAATAATCCCACTCATTGGGGAGACGGTGCGCGACGAGATAAGCTTCCATCTCGGCGTCAGTCATGTGAAACACCGGGCTGACTTTCAAGACACCGTATTTCGCATCCTGCATCACGGCGTCGAGCGTCGCCCGGTAGGGATTTTGCACCTGGCGCAGCGCGGTGAGCCAGACCGACGGCGACAACTCGCGCATGGCGCGCGCGAAGGGTTCCAGTTTCATCTCGGCGCCAAACACTTCGGGTGACGCATCGCCGTGGCGGGCCGCCCAGTGCGCGGCGCTCAGGCGCGGATGATAGATTTTCAAGTTCAGTTTCAACAGGTCCGTCAGCCGGTCGGCGAACCGGTAGGTCGCGGGACGATTGAACCCGTGGTCAACCCATACCACCGGAATGTCCGGTTGCGCCTGCGTGGCCAGATGCAAGATGACCGCTTCATAAGGGCGGAAGTTGGTGGTGACAATCGCCGTCCCTTGCGCCAGCGCCCAGCGGGTGATTTCGAGGGCTGTCATGCAAACTCCACGGCGCGCGCCGCCCAGTCGCCGAAGCGCTCGCCCGTCTGGCGCTCGTGTTTGTAGCGAATGAGAAGCGGCCGCAATTCAGCGATGATATCGGCATCCTTGACCATCTCGCGGTACAGGCGGTTCAGGCGCGTGCCGGCCTCGTTGCCGCCGAGCCAGATTTGGTACAGGCCCGGCGATTTGCCGACAAAACCGATCTCCGCCGTGTACGGACGCGCGCAACCGTTCGGGCAACCGGTCATGCGAATCACAATCTCCTCATCAATCAACCCTTCGATCTGCGTGATCAGGCGTGGCAGATAGCGTTCTGCCTCCGCAATCGCCAGGCCGCACGTCGGCAAGCCAACGCACGCCATCGAAGCGCGCCGCAACGGGCTTCCCTCTCCACCACCGGCGAGCGCCCGCACAACCTCGGCCTGATCGTCCGGTGAAATGCCGGCGAGAATGAGATTGCTATTCGGCGTCAAACGGATTTCCGGCTGAAACTTTTCCACGACGGCGCGCAGCGCGGTTTTCAAGTCTCCCTTGATTCGTCCGCCCTCGATGAAAAGTCCGCAGAACAACCGTCCATCCGCCTGCCGATGCCAGCCAAACGCATCGCCGTGTTTCTCAAAGCGGAATGGTTTCGGTTCGACGAGCTTGAAACCGGTGCGTTGTTCCAACTCGGAACGAAACCAATCCACGCCGCGCTCGGCGATTACGTACTTGAGCCGGGCGCGTTTGCGGTTGGCGCGGTCGCTGAAATCACGGTGAATGCCAAGCGCCGCTTGGGCCGTCACGACAACAAGCTCCGCCGGCAGAAAACCGACCGTGTCAGCCAGACGCGGGAACGTCGCCTTGTTGCCGTGAGAGCGCCCCATTCCGCCGCCGGCAACCATGTTGTAACCGAGCAATCCGTCCTGGCCGTCTCCGATGGCAATGAACCCGCAGCAGTGCGTGAAGATGTCCACGTCGTTGACCGGCGGAATGGCGAACCCGATCTTGAACTTCCGCGGCAGATACGTCTTCCCGTAAAGCGGGTCGGCGAACCCGCTGTCCGGCCTGGGTTGAACTCCCTCAATCCAAATGGCGCGGTACGCGGGAGTACTCGGCGCGAGCGCAAGCGCCAACTCGCGGGCGTAATCCTGAACCTTCACCGCAAGACCGTTCGTGGCGGGCGCAGGAGGCGCCACGACGTTACGATTCACGTCGCCGCAAGCGCCCAATGTACTGAGCAGATTTTGATGAATTGCCTGCACGAGCGGGCGAAGGTTGCGCTTCGGGACACCGTGAAACTGAAGCCCCTGACGAGAAGTCGCGCGAAGGGTGTCATTGGCATACCGCGTGGCCAATGCGTCAAGCGCAAGATACTGCCCTGCGGTGAGAATGCCGGCGGGGATTCGCACGCGAACCATGAAGATGTATTTCTTCGCGCCGGTGTTGCGGGCGTCGCGGTCGTCCCCCTGGTAAATGCCGTGCACTTTCAGGAAGGAAGCATCCTCGTCGCTGAACCGATCAGCCTGTTGGTCCGATACCGCGTCGGCTATGGTGCCGGCGAGCGTGGGGCAAGTTTGTTTGAGTTCTTCTGGATTCATGGCTAGATTTGGAAATCCTCCGGCGGCTGGAGTCGTCCCAAACCAATCCGGTTCCACGCACGCTCATGCAAGTAGTAGAGACCTGTTTTCGCAAACAATTCGACGAAGCCAATCGAAAGGGCCGCCTGGATCTGCCCGGTCACCAGCCACGACACCAACACCGTGGCCAGTGTTCCAGTGATCCTGTACGAAACCGCCTTTGCCAGGCTGCGGTGCGATCGCTCCATCTTCCCCTGTCTAAGCCGCGGCTTTTCGCAACGCCTGGTCAAGATCGGCGATGATATCGCCGACATCCTCAATCCCAATCGAGAGGCGCACAAACTCCGGCGTCACGCCGGTCCGCGCCTGTTCGTCAGGAGTGAGCTGCGAGTGCGTGGTCGAAGCCGGATGGATGATGAGCGATTTGGCGTCGCCAATGTTGGCAAGGTGGCTGAACAGCTTGACGTTGTTGATCAACTTCACGCCCGCCGCGGCGCCGCCCTTGATGCCGAACCCGACAATCGCGCCTGCGCCGTCCGGAAGATATTTCTTCGCGTTGGCATGGTGCGCGTGCCCCGGCAGTCCGGGGTGGTTCACCCATGCGACGGCAGGATGCTTCTCCAGGAATTTCGCGACGGCCAGCGCATTCTCACAATGCCGCGGCATCCGCAGGTGCAGCGTTTCTATTCCGAGCAGCGTAAGAAATGCGGCGAACGGACTCATGCAGCCCCCCGTGTCCCGCAGCCAATGCGTGCGGATGTGAATGATGTAGGCAACGTTGCCGACGGGGCGCAACGCCTCCTCGAACACGACACCGTGATACGCCGGGTCCGGCGCGCAGAACTCCGGCCACTTCGCCGGGTTTTTCGCCCACTCAAACTTGCCGCTGTCCACGATGGCGCCCCCAATGTGAACGCCGTGACCGCCGAGGAATTTCGTGGTTGAATAGACAACGATGTCGGCACCATGCTCGATGGGACGGAACAGCGACGGCGTCATCACCGTATTGTCAATAATCACCGGCAACCCGTGCTGGTGCGCGATGTCGGCGAGTTTCTGGAAGTCGGGCACATCGTTTTTCGGATTGCCGAGGGATTCGAGATAGACGGCCCGCGTGTTTCCATCCACCAGTTGATTGATGTCTTCGGGCTTGTTGGGGTCGAAGAAACGCACTTCGATGCCGAGTTTGGTGAGCGTCTGCGTGAAAAGCGTCCATGTCCCCCCATACAAACTGGTGGCCGACACGAAGTTCTGACCGGCGTGGACGATCGTGAGCAGCGCGGCAGTGATGGCAGCCTGTCCGCTGGCAAACGCAAGCGCCGCAGCCCCGCCATCGAGCGCCGCAAGTCGTTGTTCGAGCACGTCATTTGTCGGGTTCATCAGCCGGCTGTAAATGTTGCCGAATTCCTTCAGCGCGAAAAGATTCGCGGCGTGGTCGGTATCCTTGAAAACGTAACTGGTCGTCGCATAAATCGGCACGGCACGCGCGGTCGTCGCCGGGTCGGGCGTTTGTCCGGCGTGCAACGCCAGTGTTCCGAGGTTCTTGGTGGTCATGATCGTGATGTCCTTTGGTTGATGTTCAGCTTTCAAACAGCGATGTCGAAAGATATCGTTCCCCGGCGTCGGGGAGGATGACGACGATGTTCTTGCCGGCGAATTGAGGTTCGTTGGCCAGTCGCACGGCGACCGCCGCGGCTGCGCCGCAGGAAATACCGCAGAGGATTCCCTCCTCGCGCATGAGACGACGCCCCAATTCGATGGCTTCCTCGCCGCTCACCTGCTCCACCCGGTCCAACAGCGAAAGGTCCAGCACCTTCGGCACAAACCCGGCGCCAATCCCCTGAATCTTGTGCGGCGATGGCTTCAGTTCCCGCCCGGCCAACGTCTGCGTAATCACCGGGCTTTCCCTCGGTTCCACGGCAACCGTGACAACCTGCTTGCCTTTCGTCTTCTTCAGAAACCGGCTGATACCGGTGATGGTGCCACCCGTACCCACACCCGCAACCAGCACATCAATAGTGCCGTCGGTGTCGTCCCAGATTTCCGGTCCCGTGGTCTGTTCGTGAATCGCCGGGTTGGCAGGGTTCTCGAATTGTTGCGGCATAAAAAAACGGTCGGGATTCCCGGTGCAGATTTGCAGCGCTTTTTCGATCGCACCACGCATGCCCTTGGCGCCGTCTGTCAGCACCAGTTCCGCCCCAAGCCCGGCAAGCACGCGTCGCCGTTCAATGCTCATCGTTTCCGGCATCGTGAGGATGATTTTGTATCCGCGCGCTGCTGCGACGAATGCCAAGGCGATGCCGGTATTGCCGCTGGTCGGCTCGACGATGGTGTGACCGGGGCGGAGAACCCCGCGCTTCTCCGCGTCCCAGACCATTGCCGCGCCAATCCGGCACTTGACCGAGTAGGCCGGGTTCCGGCCTTCAATCTTGGCGAGAACTGTGGCGCCAGCGCCTTGCGTCACGCGATTCAGCCTCACCAAGGGAGTGCGTCCAATTGAGAATGAATTATCGCTGTAAATTTTCATGACTGCTAAATTACACAGCGACAATTAGAATGCAAGAATTATTTTTAGTATCTTGACTGTATTACTAATGATTAGGCTGCACTCTGTTTTTCTTTGTGACGGAGGATTGGGTCTCGCTGCCCCTCGACAACCGCCCGATTGATCGTGACCTCAATGATGTCGTCACGTGAAGGTATCTCGTACATCAAATCCAACATCAATCTCTCCAGCAGCGACCGCAACGCCCGCGCTCCCGTCCCCTTCTTGAGCGCTTTCGCGGCCAACGCATGAAGGGCGTCCTTCGTAAAGTTCAGATGCACGCCCTCCATTGCAAAGAGCTTGCTGTACTGCTTAAGCATCGCGTTGCGCGTTTCCGTGAGGATGCTGATCAATTCGCTCTCCGTCAATTCGCCCAGCATCGAGACAACCGGCAATCGTCCGATAAACTCGGGAATCAAGCCAAACTTCAGGAGGTCTTCTGGTTCGACCTGACGCATCGTAGAGGCACGGCCCGAATCTTCCGTCAGCCTGTCCTGTTCCGTCTTTCCAAACCCGAGAACATGTCCTCCGACGCGCCGTTGAACCATCTTGTCCAGCCCGATGAATGCGCCGCCGCAGATGAAGAGAATATTCTCGGTGTTGACGCGGATGTATTCCTGTTGCGGATGCTTGCGGCCGCCTTGGGGGGGAACGCTGCAAATCGTGCCTTCGAGTATTTTCAACAAGGCCTGCTGCACGCCTTCCCCGCTGACATCCCGCGTGATGCTGGCCGAATCGCTCTTGCGGCTGATCTTGTCTATCTCGTCAATATAGACAATGCCCAACTCCGCGCGTTTCACGTCGTAATCAGCCGCCTGCAGCAAACGCAGCACAATATTCTCAACATCTTCGCCAACGTAGCCGGCCTCGGTCAACGTGGTCGCATCAGCAATGGCAAATGGCACATCGAGGACGCGGGCGAGCGTGCGCGCCAGCAGTGTCTTGCCGGAGCCGGTCGGCCCGATCATGAGGATGTTGCTTTTCTCAATCTCAACATCGCCGATGCTCTCGTTCTGCTGGATTCGCTTGTAGTGATTGTGAACAGCCACAGAGATGATCTTCTTGGCCTGTTCCTGGCCGACGACGTATTGGTCGAGTTGTCGTTTGATCGCGGCTGGCTTGGGGACATCGAGGCGGAACGGCCCGCCTTTGCGCGACGGAGACGGCTGTCCGAGTTCCTTGTCGAGAATGCTTTTGCAGACGATGATGCAATTGTCGCAAATATAAACCCCGGGGCCGGCGATCAACTTGCGAACCTCTCCATGCGTTTTCCCGCAAAAGCTGCACATGGTCAAGTTGGCCGGTCGTGCCACGGGATTGCGCCTTTAGCTGGTTTTCTTTTCAGCAAGATCCCGCCGCGACTTCACCACCTCGTCCACCAAGCCGTAATCGCGGGCTTCCGCGGCCGACATGAAGAAGTCGCGGTCGGCGTCCTTGGTGATGGACTCAATTGTTTTGCCGGTGTGAAGCGCGAGGATTTCGTTGAGGCGGTCTTTCAGGCGGAGAATCTCTTTCGCTTGAATGCTGATGTCGCTGGCCTGGCCTTGCACGCCGCCCCACGGTTGATGAATGAGAATGCGCGCGTTGGGGAGCGCGTACCGCTTGCCTTTCGTGCCGGCCGCGAGCAACACGGCGCCCATGCTGGCCGCCTGGCCGACGCAATAAGTCGTCACATCGCACTTCACAAACTGCATCGTGTCATAAATCGCCAACCCGGCGGTGACGGAGCCGCCCGGTGAGTTGACGTAGAGATTGATGTCCTTGGCGGGGTCTTCCGATTGCAGGTAGAGCAGTTGCGCGATGATAAGGTTGGCGATGTTGTCGTCAATCGCGGTGCCGATGAAGATGATGCGGTCTTTCAGCAACCGCGAATAGATATCATAGCCGCGTTCGCCGCGGCCGGTTTGCTCGACCACCATCGGAACCAGAACTTGTGCGCTTTCCATGATTCTCCTATTTCGCTGGCTCGACCTTAGCATTGGCCATGAGGAAATCAAGCGTCTTGCCCACGCGGATCTCGTCCTCGATCTGCCCCATCTGGTCGTGTTCCACCAGTTGCGCCTTGAGCCGATCGGGTGTGGTCCGGTTGCGCTGGGCAAGCTGCGCGATACGCGCCTTCACTTCATCCTCGGCCACGGAAATCCCCTCCTTCTCGGCAATGGCATCGAGAATGAACGATGCCCGCAGCCGTTCCCTGGCATTGTGGGCGGCGAAACCATAGATGTCATTCTTGCGCTGCTCCAATTCCTCCCGGCTGACGCCGCGCATCGTGTTCTCGCGCACCATCTCATAGACGATGCTGCGCGTCTCAGCCGCCACGAGCGAATCCGGCAGATCAAACTGGGTCTGCTTCAACAAGTGCTCAACCAATTGGTTGCGCAAGCCGGCCTCCCGCTCCGCCTCGCGCTCGTTGGCGATTCCCTTCCGCACCTCCTCCTTCAATTGCTCCACGGACTCCGCGCTGTTCTTCTTGGCGAACGCGTCATTCAACTCCGGAAGTTTCTTCTCCTTGATGGCGACGACGTCCACAAAATACGTCGCTTTGCGTCCCGCCAATTGCTTCTGCGGAAAGTCGCCTGCGAAATTGATCAGGACCTGCCGTTTCTCCCCCGGCATCGCGCCCAGCAACTGGTCGCAAAAACCCGGCAAAAACGAATCCGACTCGACCAGGATCCAGAACTTCTCGTCTGTCCCCAGCGCCTTGTTGTCCGGCGCCAACTCGGCAATCGGCTTGCCATCCGCGATGCCCGTGTAATTGATCACGGCAAAGTCGCCCGTCTTCAATGCGCGCCCTTCCACGTCAACAAAGTCCGCTTGCTGCTCGCGGATCGCATCCAGCATCTTCGTCACATCCTCGTCGGAGACGGTGATTTCCTTGCGCTCGACCGTGATTCCCTTGTACTCCGGCACGCTGAACTCCGGCGCCACGTCCACCGTGGCTGTGTAAACCATCGCCTGACCAGGTTGATACTCAACTTTTTCAATCTGCGGCATCCCAACGACCTGCAGTTTCTGTTCGGCCACCGCCTCGCGATAACTTTCAGGAATCAGTTTCTTACGAACTTCGTCATCAATTTCCTTGGCGTACCGTTTCTCGACCATCGGTTCCGGCGCCTTGCCGGGACGGAACCCGGGGAGGGCGGCTACCTGGCGAAACTCGCGCAACATTTCCGCGCGCGTGCCGGCGACGCGTTCGGCGCTGATTTCAATGCGCAATTTCCGGCGGCACGGCCCGGCGATTTCAATGGTTACGGACATGGTTCTGTTCTCCGATCTTGTTGGTGGAAAAAAATGGAGCGAGCGAAGGGATTTGAACCCTCGACATTCACGTTGGCAACGTGACGCTCTACCAGACTGAGCTACGCTCGCGCCGTTTCCGACGCCGCGAAGATACCAAATCGCCCCCCGACTGCAACTGGAAATTTAGGCATGCGAAAACTTCTCAAACCGACAAGGTCTCCCGCAGGTTCTCGATCCGTTCCGTGAACGGCGGGTGGGAGGCGAAAAATTGGGCCAAGCCACGTGGTTGACCGCTCAGTTCCTGCAAGCGGCGCAACAGGCTGATGCCGGCTTGTGGGTCGAACCGCGCGGCTCGTGTCAGGCGCACGGCATAGGTGTCGGCCTCCAGTTCTTGCCCGCGGGAATAACCTTCCGACACGAGTTTGGCGGCGATGCCCCTCACCACGGGATTGCCAACTGTCACCATGCGCGCCGCCAAGTTCGTGACCGTCAGCGCAAAGACACGGTCGGCTGCATGGCGGTAAATCACGTGCGCCATTTCATGCGCGAGAACAAATGCAATCTCGTCAGGCTCGAACCGGCAAAGCGCAAGCAACGGACGCGAGACGTACACAAAGCCGCCCGGCAAGGCGAACGCATTGGGATCGGCTGCCAGCACACAACGGAACGCGAAGCGCCGTTGCGGCACCCGCACGCAGGGCACCAGACGGCCTTGCAGGACGCCGAGCAACTCCCGCACGGCAGGATCGCCATCGAGACGCACCGCTTCTTGAAACCGGGCGGCCAGTTGGCATCCCATTCGGTACTCGGCGCGTATCACGTCACTCTCATCGCCCACCGCGCTCTGATAAAGCCATTGCCCCTTGACCACTGCCGGTGCCAGGCGTTTGCCGAGTCTGAAAAAGAAACTGCTCATGGTTGCCGCCCTCCGCGATGAGAGGCGACATGCAGGAGCGTGGCACAGATGGCACCAAGCGTGTCGGCCAGCATGTCTTTCTGGGCATCCCATGAGTCGCCTTGGCTGCCGAGAACGGCGATGCCGGCCGCGGGGTCGGCGTGGACGGCGTAGCGCCACTGAACAATCGGCAGGCGACTCTGTTGGTTTTTCTCCATGGCGCACATCCTACACAATCCGCGAACCTTCGGACAAGCAAGGAACGGTCATTTCGCGCATCGTTTCGGCGTTGCCCTTTCCGTGATTTTACATCATGATTTCGCACACCCTTGACTGAGAAACGACAATTGAATCTGCTGGAGCGCTACGGACTGGACCAACTGCGGCGTTGGAACCGATGCGGCGCCTGGGCAGTTCATCCGCTGGATTGCGGCGAATTGCACGGGTTGCGGCGTCTGGAAAACCGGACGCTGTGGCGGGCTGCCTTTGCCGGAGTCGCATCGGGAGCGATTCTGGGCGGCGCGGAGGTGATCTCCGGCGGACGGCTGGGAAGTTTCGAATTCGCCTACTGGCGTGAGCATTGGCAGGTGTGGTTGCTGTATCTGGGATTGGTCGTGGTGGTCAGCATGCTGGAAATTCTTTTTCTGTACTGGAACGCCATCCGTGGCGTGGGTGGAACCAGCGCGTTCGCCGGCGTGCCATTGGCGGGTCATGAAACCGGGGAGCACGTCGCGCGCGCATTGGTGCGGGCGGCGTTGGAACTGCCAAACCCGCGCGAACGGATTTACTGGGTGGATCCCTATGCGCGCACGCCGCGCTGGAAACTGGCGTTGCTGGCGCTCGGCTACAAGCTGAAGGTGGGCGCGACCAGTTTCATCCTGCGGCTGCTGCTCCGCCGGTTGTTGGCGCGCGCGGCAATGCGGGCATTGATCCCCTTGGTGGCGATTCCTGTCTATGCCGTTTGGAACGCAGTCGTCACCCGGTGGGTGTTGCGTCAAGCGCGTGTCCGCGCCTTCGGCCCGCTTGCGATCCGCGATCTTTGCCAGCACGTCAGCGCGATGCGCGGACAACTCAGTCCCCCCTGCCGGCACCTGATCGTCCATGCCGTCAGCGAGGCGATGGTGCGCACGGGCGACGCCGACCCGAATTATCATCTGCTGTTGCGCCACTTGCTGGAATCGCTGGAAATCGCGCCCGACGAAGTTGCTGGCAACTGGACAACTGCCCGCGCCAGCGCAGCGGACCTTACGGAGATTGAACGACAGGTCTTCCTGAGCGTCCTTGCCGTCGCAGTGGTGATTGATGGACGGGTTCGCAGATCGGAAGCGGCGTTGCTGAAAGAGGCACACGATCTCTGCCGTTGGCCTTTTGACCGCGAGAAGATGCTTCGCATGTTGGAAGCATTCGTACAGGGACAGGGGATCAAAACGGAAGAGCGCAGCAACACCCTGTCCTGACGATACTCCGCTGGCTGACAATTGTTTTACAAACTACTTACAGCATTCTGACCACTTCTCCTGTAAAATGATGTCAACTGGAGCTGAACAGAAAGGATATCGTTATGAACCATAAACTACAGCTCGCAGTCGTCCTCGCCGGCGTTGCCGCACTGGCCGCCGGGGCGGCGCCGTCGTTCGGCGCCCAACAAATCAAAGTCAGCGCCGCGCTGGGACGTCCGGTCCTCTTGGCCGATGCCAAGCAGACCACGTACCTCAAGGTCAGCTTGACCGGCTTCAGCACCTCCCAAATGGAGAAACGCACGCCGGTCAACGTCGCCATCGTCCTCGACCGGTCCGGCTCGATGTCGGGTGAAAAACTCCGCAAGGCCAAGGAGGCTGCCATCCTCGCCATTGACCGCCTCAACTCCGACGACATCGTTTCGGTTGTCGCCTACGATGACCAAGTCCAAGTGCTCGTTCCCGCGACAAAGGTGTCCGACCGCGCCGGCATTCACGCAGCCATCGCCCGGTTGCAAAGCGGCGGTTCGACCGCCTTGTTCGCCGGCGTCAGCAAGGGCGCGGCGGAAGTCCGCAAGTTCCTCGACCGTCAACGCACGAACCGCGTTATTCTGCTCTCCGACGGCATCGCCAATGTCGGCCCCAGTTCGCCCAGCGACCTCGGCGAACTCGGTTCGTCCCTCATCAAGGAAGGCATCGCCGTCACCACCATCGGCCTTGGCGACGGTTTCAACGAAGACCTCATGACCAAGCTGGCCAGCAAGAGCGACGGCAATCACTGGTTCGTCGAGCACGTCCAAGACCTCGCCCGCATCTACAACACGGAGTTTGGCGATGTCCTCTCGGTGGTCGCGCAGGAGGTGGTCGTGCGCGTGCGTTGCGCCGATGGAGTCCGCCCTGTCCGGATTCTTGGACGCGAGGGCGACATCACTGGGCAAATCGTGACCGTTGGCCTCAACCAGCTTTACGCCGACAAGGAGAAGTTTGTACTGATCGAGGTTGAAGTTCCGTCAACCGGCGCTGGCCGCCAGCGCGAAATCGCAGCCACGGAAGTCACCTACGCCAACATGGCCACGCACCGAGCCGACCGGATCCGCTGCACCGCATCCGCGCGATTCACGAATTCGTCGCGTGAGGTGGACGCGAACGAGAACCGCTATGTTATGATCTCGGCAGTTGAGATGATCGCCGTCGAAAACAACCAAAGGGCAACCGCTCTGCGTGACGCCGGAAAAATCGAGGAAGCGCGCGGGGTGTTGTTGCTTAATAGCGGCTATTTGGGCGCGAATGCCACGAAGTATAACGCTCCCGACTTGCAGCAGTATGGTGACGCGAATCGCCTCCAATCCCAGTCGCTTAGCAATGAAACGTGGAACATGATGCGTAAAGAAATGCGGTATGATCAACGCTCCCGCTCCTACCAACAGGCAGCCCCCTACTGATTGAAACCGAAACTCATCATCGTCTATCTGCTCATCGTGACTGTGCCGTTGGCGCTGCTCGGCGGTCTGGGGCTGCGCATGGCCCGCGATGAGCAGACGATGATGCGGCAACGGCTCCATGAACTTCGCGCGGAGCAACTGCGTGATAGTGGCGGCACGATTCAGCGCGCGATGGCAGAACACGAACGCGCCCTCCAACGGGCATTGGAGTTCACGGACTTCGAAACCTCGCGTCTGCGCGAGTTGGCGCGCAGCCACCCGTTGCTGCGGCATGTCTTCGTCTTAGACCCCAAGGGACGCCGCCTTCATCCACCGCCCGCCGGTCCGGTCACGCCGTCGGAGCAAGAATTTCTGGAGCGCGCAGGGCAGGTCTGGAAGGAACAGCAAATGTTTTACCGGACGGGCGAAGGCGCGAGCAACCACGGCTGGCACGCCTGGTTTTCGGACAACGGATTCAATCTCATCTACTGGCGATGCGACGGCACAGGACACATTCTCGGCGCGGAAGTGGATCGCGTGCGGTTGATGGCCGATATCGTGGCAGTCCTGCCGGAACGGAGCACGGTGAAAGGACGCACCGCGTTGACGGAGGCGACCGGCAGCATCCTCTACCAATGGGGTGATTACCCCCCTTCCCCGTCCGAGTCGCCGCTGACCTCGTTTACGTTGCCCGCTCCCCTCAACACGTGGCGCCTGAACTACTACGCTCCAGAAACAAGATTCGGCCGTCGCATCATCTGGACGTTGGTGACGGGGCTTATCGCCGTCGGGCTGGCACTGACCGGACTGGCTGTTTATTTCTATCGCGAAAGCACCCGCGAACTCCGTGACGCGGCCCAGCGCGTGAGTTTCGTCAACCAAGTCTCGCATGAGTTGAAAACGCCGCTGACCAACATCCGCATGTACGCCGAACTCCTTGAAGACTCACTGCCCGAACCCAACCGGCACGTGCGCGTCATTGTCGCCGAAAGCCAGCGGCTCAGCCGCCTGATCGCCAACATTCTCCGATTCGCCCGCCCGCACAAGCTCCACAAGACAACCGGCGCTGTGGATGGTGTGATTCGTTCCGTCATTGAAGATTTCAACCCGGCGCTTGCCGCGAAGGGAATCGAGGTCCATTTCACCGGCAACGCGTCCGCTCCCATCAGCTTCGATGCCGACGCCCTCGAACAGATCATCGGCAACCTCCTCGGCAACATCGAAAAATACGCCGCCGACGGCAAACACGCGGAAATCACCACCGAACAATCCGCCAACACCACGCTCATCACCGTCACCGACCGCGGCCCCGGCATCCCCGCCGACCAGCGCGAGAACATTTTCAAACCGTTCCATCGCCTCAGCAACAAACTCACCGACGGGGTGACCGGCACGGGCATCGGCCTGACCATCGCCCGCGACCTCGCCCGCCAACATGGCGGTGATCTCACCCTGTTGCCATCAACAACGGGTGCCGCCTTTCAACTCCGCTTGCCATCATGAAAGTCCTCATTGCCGAAGACGATATCAACACCCGCAACGGCCTCGCCGAAATCCTCGAAGCCGAAGGCTACCAACCCATTCTCGCCAGCAACGGGCGTGAAGCTATCGCGGTGTTCCGCCGCGACCAGCCTGACTTCATTTGCCTCGACATCATGATGCCCGGTGTCAACGGTTACGATGTCTGTCTCGAAATTCGCCGGCAGAATCCAACCGTCCCGATCATTTTCCTCAGCGCCAAGTCCGAGGAGATTGACAAAATCCTCGGCCTTGAACTCGGCGCCGACGATTACATCGTCAAACCGTTTGGCGTCAAAGAAGTCGTCGCCCGTATCCGGGCCGTCACCCGTCGCTGTCTTGCATCACAACGCCCCGCACACAGCAGCACTCCCTTCAAACTCCGCGATCTGGAAATTTTCCCCGACGAACTCCGCGCCCGTCGCGGACGCGACGTGATTGACCTCAGCCTGCGCGATGTCAAGATCCTGAAACTGCTCCACGACAACCGGGGGAAAGCGGTTGATCGGAATGCGTTCTTCAACCATTGCTGGGGACTCGAACACATCCCCAACAGTCGCACCCTCGACCAACACATCGCCCAACTCCGCAAACGAATTGAACGCCATCCGCACAAGCCCGCGATTATTACAACCATCCACGGCGTCGGCTACCGCTACGACGCTTGATTCATGCGACGGCTTTGTTCCGGCCAACCAACATTATCGCCTTGTAATGGACGGGGACCGGCTCCATAAGCGCAACAGTGAAACTGGTTCACACTGAGAGCGGCAATCATTACCGCAGATGGGTCAATCTGATTCCGTCTGGGTTCCTGACGGGAAGTGCGCAGTTCCTGTCAGGACGCAGAGTGGCTGGATTGCTCTGGTTTGTCTCATATGTAGTCTTGGAAATAGCGCTTCACTGCATTTGTCTTCATCCGAGGACTCCGTACAGTTAGCATCAAACCGCCGCACGTCATCGTCAACGGGAAGATGTTGGATAACCCTGTCTGCTTTCGACGGATTTCCTCTTGCAAGGATGGCTACACTGGTTATGTGACGCCGGGGTCGTTGCCGCCGCCATGTTACTTGGGGACACCGGCGGATGAGTATCAGGTGCCCGAGAAGCACTGCTTTGTGCTTGGCGACAACAGCCGCAGCAGTTTCGATGGACGATTCTGGGGCGCAATCAAACGAAGCGCGATTGCCGGCAAAGCATTCTACATCTATGCGCCAGCAGACAGGAAACGGAAGATAGAGTAGAAGACGCCAAGTTCGTCACGCACGTTTCTTTTCCACCAATCCCCTGCCCCACTCCAATAACTCGCGGACGCGTTTGGCAGTGGCGAAACATCAGGCAAACAGTTCGCGAATCTTGGCGCGAACGGTCTGGAGCTTGGTATCGTTGATCTTTCCCGCCACGTAAAGAATCACGGATTGCTCGACGGTGAAGAGACGGTTCGCCCGCGCAAAGCTGTTCACGCTCAACTGACCACGCGCGAAATCGGCGGCAGTCAGCGGTATCGAGAATCCATCGTCGCGGCCTTGGCTGGTGATCTGGCAGAGAATCAAATCCGCGCCGGGCAGGTTCGCAACAACGAGCGCAGGGCGACGTTTGCCCACTTGCAGGTTGGTTTGCGGGAAGGGCAAGACCACAACCTCGCCGGTCACAGATTTGCCCATGCTGCGTCTTCCTCTGGAGTGTTCCACTCTTTGCGGAGCGCGGACTCGCTCAGGAGCAACCCATCGAAGGCGTCCTCTTCCTTCTTGAGCCGCAAAAAACGGGCAAAGTCGTACACCTCGCGCCGCATTGCCTCTGGCAACTCCTGCAACTCCTTCTCGATCATCTCCTGCGTGCTCATGCCTTCCTTATCGCATAGATCAACTCCAGAGTAAAGCGCGTCTGACTACTCGCTGCTGACCACCGCACTCCCCCACTCCAGCAATCTGCGAACGCGCCTTGTGTTGGGTGCTTCACAGTAAATGCGGGTCACCGGCTCCGTCCCGCTGCAGCGGAACATCAGCCATGAACCGTCCGCCGCGATGTATTTTACTCCGTCCAGCTTGTTCACAGACACGACCGGCGCGCCCAACAAATTGCGCGGGCGTTCCGGGCAAACCAACCGCACCGGCAAATCGAGCCGTCCGTAGGCGCTGCGCCCAAACTCGCGCTGCAACTCCGCCGCCAATTCGGTGAGACTCATGCCGGTCATGGCCAGCAGTTCGAGGAGGTAGAGCGCGGCCAGCAAGCCGTCGCGTTCGGGTACGTGCCCGCGAAACCCGAAACTCCCGCTTTCTTCGCCGGCCATGATGACGTCTTGCTCCCGCATTTGCTGGCAGGCCCAGCGGAAGCCAATCGGCACCTCGATCAACGGCACGCCATGCGCCCGGCAAATCCGGTCAATCAGCATGGTGCTGTTGATGGCGCGGACGACAGAACCGGATTGCGTCCGTCGGTTGCGAATCAGGTGCAACAGCAAGAGCGCATGGACAATCTGCACGGAGACGTACCGGCCCCGTTCGTCCACGACGCCGAGCCGGTCGGCGTCGCCGTCGCTGGCAAGTCCAATGTCTGCCCGATTCTGTTTCACGGCGGCGCAGAGCGCGGCGAGGTTGCGCTCAATTGGTTCGGGCTGTATGCCGCCGAAAATGACATCGCGGTTGGCGCGGATCGGCGTGGCGCCGAGCAAGTCGGCCAGCATCGTGCCACCGCAACCGTGCATCGAATCGGTGACGATGCGAAGTCGGGCACGACGTATCCGTTTCAGGTCAACGAACCGTCTCATCGCGTCGAGGTAGGCAGGTCGCGGGTCATAGCAGCGAATCAGCTTTTCGCCGGTGCGGACCGGCGACCGGTCAAGGAGTTGTTCGACAGCGCTGCTGATGCCTGCGTCGGCGCTGCCGGCGTAGTGGGCTTTGATCTTGTAGCCGTTGAACGGGGGCGGGTTGTGGCTGGCGGTGATCATCACGCCGCCGCACAAGTGACGGTCTCGAATCGCGTGCGCAATCGCCGGGGTCGGCACGGCAACCGGCGGCAGATATGTCGTGATGCCGTTGCCGGAGAATACCTCAGCGACCAGTCGTGCGAACGTTTCTGATTGAAAACGATTGTCGCAACCGACGATGGCGCGTTTGGGCAGCGGCTGGCTGTTCCAGTAATCGGCGGTGGCCTGCGCGACGCGGCGGACATTGTCGAACGTAAACTCGTCGGCAATAACAGCGCGCCAGCCGTCGGTGCCGAATTTAATCGGTGCGTGTGACATACTCGCGCAGTTCGCGGACGGCCGCGGCGAGGTCGAGTGTCTTGTGGTGGAACAACGAGTTGCCGGCGACGAGGATGTTGGCGCCGGCCTCGACGACCGCGCGGCCGGTGTCCGTGCCGATGCCGCCGTCCACGGAGATGTCGAGGCTGGCGGATTTCTGGCGGAGGAACCGGACCTTGTCAATGCCGCTCGGAATAAAGGACTGGCCGCCGAAGCCCGGATTGACGGTCATGACGAGCACCATGTCCACCAAGTGCAGATACGGGACAAGCGCCTCGACGGGAGTGGGCGGGTTGAGGGAAATGCCGGCGAACTTTCCGCGGGCGCGGATGGAGGCCAGCGTCTTGGCGATGTCGTATTCTTCCGGCTCGACGTGAATGGTGATGTAGTCGGCGCCGGCGTCAATGAAACGGTCCACGTACAGATCGGGGCGCGTCATCATCAAATGAACGTCCAACGGAAGCCGGGTTGCCTTGCGCAATGCGGCGATAACGCCGGGGCCGAACGTGAAGTTGGGAACGAAATGCGCGTCCATGATATCGCAGTGCACCCAGTCCGCGCCGCTTTGTTCGACGCGTTGCGCCTCGGCGGCGAACGCGCCAAAGTCAGCGGAGAGGATGGACGGGGCGATGAGGATGGGGCGCGTGCGTTTCATGGTGTCAGTGGTGATGTTCGTGTGGAAATGGCCCATGGATTCCCCAGTGATGCTCGTACCAATACGTCACGGCAGCCAGCACCGCAACGGCCAGCAGGATCAACAAGATCGGCAGGATCGTCCGTTTCATGCGACGAGGGGATCATCCGTGTTGGAGGGTGCGCGCCGACGGTTGTTGCGCGGCGGGTGTGCTGATCTTCAGGTACTGGCGACCGACCATTCCGAGCAAATACGTGTAGCCCTCGAAGTCGCTGCCGGGAAAGTGATCGAGTATTCCGCGGACCGTCCCATAATCACACACCAATTGCAGGAAATCCAAGTCGCAGTCCTCCAGTTCCGTCAACCGTCCCGGCAACGGCCTGACAAGCTGAACCACGGCTTCCAGCGGAGGCAATTCAGCGCTGAGGTTGTTCAGTTCATCCATTTGGCGCGCCCCTTCCAGCAAGAGTGCGTCGGTGCTCTCGGTAATGGGATTCGCGAAGACGCGCACATCGGATTTTTCCAACTCAAACGTGCCGGCGGTCCAGCGCAAGAGACGGTAAAGCACCTTGCGCGGGTCCACCTCCAGCCACTCCGCCATGCAGGCGTAATAGATCCGCCCGTCTTCAAGAAAAATACGGCCCGTCTCCCGCGGGGACCGCACCACAAGCAGGCCGCCCTTGCGCGTCGTGGACAGCAACTGCAAGACGTCACCCAAGCCAATTTCCGTCAGCGACCCATGGAACGATCCGGGCATCGTCGGTGATGCCAACGAAGTTGTCTGTGCCGCCGGTTTCGGGACTGTCAGCGGGGTGCTGATCGGTGCAGCAGGCGACGCCACCGCCGCCACGGACGTTTGCAGGATCTTGACGAGGCGCAACACGGTGCTGCCAGCCGACACGAGGTCGCCCGGCTGGAGCGTGGCCTGCGAAACGCGCTGACGATTGACAAACGTGCCGTTGCGCGAATCCAGATCCAGGAGGTTGATCTCCCCGCGAAGAAGCGAGATGCTCGCATGGCGGCGGGAGACATTTGCATCGTCCAGGACGATATCGGCCGTGCTCACCCGCCCAAGCACCAGCTCGCGGCCTTCGGGAAGTTGATACTCCCGTCCCGCCTGTGCGCCGGTCACCATGCGTAGTGCAAACTGTGGCATCTGGATGTCGCTCTCCTGAACGGACAATGAATGTTAGTGTATCCCTTGGGGATATTGCGGTCAAGGACGCGGATCAGGCGCCACCGGATTGCAACATCCGTCGCAGCTCCGTGGAAAATTGTTTCATGTCTTCCTGTGTCGGCTTGCCCGTGCCGAGTTCCGGATCGAGACTGAGCCGTCCCATCTGGTCAATGAACCAGTGCGCCTTCGCGCCGCTCGGGAAACGGGCATACCCGCTGAGCATCGCGCCCGGCGGCGGCATCTGGTCCACGCTGATCGAGAGTTTGCCGTCGGACGGCAGTTCAGGAACCGTTTCTGCTTCCACCGCAGGCGTTGGTGTCTTGGGAGTTTCCCGCTCGGGCAATGCAGCGTCCGGCATCTCCGACAACAACAACCGCAATTCCATGTACGTGATGGAGTCCCCCTTCTCTTTGCGGAGATAATCCTGGATCTGAGAAAGCGTTTGTCCGTCGGCGAGCAACTCGCGAATGATTTGTTTTCGTTCCTCGTTCGTCATGCCGACACCTTACACGGCTCGCGCCGCCTTGTAAATCAGAGAGACACGACCTCGCGACATCCTGATCGCTACTTCTTCTTGTCGCCCGGAGTCCCCGCATAGTCGGATGCGTCAATCCGGGAAGCGGACTTGCCGTCCGTGCTGACCACGTTGACGCGCATTCCCTTTTGCACATCCTCCAGCTTCGACGGCTTGTTGTTCACATAAATTTTCGTGAATGCGGTAATGGTGTAGGGCGTAACGCGCCGATCCTTTTGTCCGCTGGCAACTTTGATCTCAAATTTGCCGGCGTCAACCTTTTCCACCGTGTCGGGTTTGGGAATAATCGGCTTTTTCGGGCCGCTGCTGCCACGACTCTTTGCAGCGATGGCACATGGAGACATTAACGCCGATCCAACCAGGAGAACTGTCATAATCATCGTAATTTGTTTTCGCATTCGGGAAACCCTTTCCGTTTTTGGGTGCTGTGCGCCGCACAATAGCGAATCCCATTCCCAATGCAATTCCAATTTCTGCGCCTATCCGCTCGCAGCTCATTCATCCTGTGCTATGATCTCGCCATGAATCGGACCTATGCCATCCTCGGCACCGGCGCCTTGGGCGGATTCTACGGCGCCCGCCTCCAACGCGCCGGGTTGGAGGTTCATTTTCTCTTGAACTCCGACTACGACCACGTCCGCCAACACGGCCTTATCTGCGAATCCATTGACGGCGACTTCTCGCTTCCCCGCGTCAACGCCTACCGCAACACGCGCGATATGCCGCGCTGTGATGTCGTCTGCATCACGCTTAAAACCACGCAGAACCATCTTCTCCCCACGCTCCTGCCGCCGGTCGTCAAGGACGACACCCTCGTCATTGCCATGCAAAACGGACTCGGCAACGAAGATGAAGTCGCCGCCATCGTCGGAGCAGATCGCGTCGCCGGCGGCCTTTGCTTTCTCTGTTCCAACAAGACCGCTCCCGGTCATATTTGCCATCTCGACTACGGATATGTCCGCTTCGGCAACCACAACAACGGCGTGACTGACCGGCTTCGCGCGGTGGCCGCTGATTTCCAGCGCGCCGACATTACTGCCGAGTGCGTCGAAGACCTCCGGGCCGCCCGCTGGCGTAAACTCGTCTGGAATATCCCGTACAATGGACTCTCCGTTATCCTTCGCGCGACGACAGCCCAACTCATGCGAGACCCCCACACTCGCGCTCTTGTCGAATCGCTCATGCGCGAAATCGCCCCGTGCGAACCGACCATCACCGACGAGTTCATCCAGAAAATGCTGCGCGACACCGATAAGATGAAGCCCTACAAGACCAGCATGAGGCTCGACTACGAAGCGCATCGCCCGATGGAGATCGAATACATCTACGGCAATCCCATGCGCGCCGCACAACAACAAGGCATGACGGTTCCGCGCATCGAAGCACTCTATCGCCAGTTGAAGTTCCTTGATGCCGCCAACACGATCCGTCGCTGACTCACCGCGCCCGAACAATAACTCCCTGCGGCAGGGACACGGCCAGTCGGTTCCATCGCGCACGAACCTCCTCTTCATGTTCTTCAGCCGTCGCAAAAACGCGCACGACAGTTTCGGCTGCGTAACACCTTGACGGTGTCTCCCATTCGCCCACGGCCACCCACGACAACGGCAGACGGCTCTGAAACCATTCTGGATACAAAACCGCCATCTTCGCCTGCCGTCGCTGTGAAAGCGCGGCAATGTCAGCGGATGTCATGTGTGCTCCACCGCCCAGGTTCGCCACCTCCCACGAAGTCAAACCGTAGATGTCCAGCACCGGCGCATCAGTGAAATACAACGTGCAGCCAACATCATTGAGGACAACTGCCTCTCCGTGTTCGACCTCGGCCGCAAATCGCGCGGCTTGCCGCATCTGTGCATGAATCTCCCATGAGACCTGTGGCATTCGATACCATACGGCGGCCCTCGACATTCCACCCTGCAACAACAACAACACAAGCATTCCACCCAGCAACCAAACGCCCACCCGTAACCTCTTCGGCAAGACCACCTCACACAACGCCGATGTCGAGATCGCCAACACCAGAACACCAAGCGCCATCAGATACGCATGGTAGCGACCCAACCACGAGTCTTTCACCAGCATTTGATGCAACCCGGCGCAGACCACAAGCATCAGAAGAAACACATGCGCATACCCAACGGTGCCACCGGCTGGCTTCCGCCGCGGCAGCAGCACCGCCGCGACAAGCGCATTGGCGAGCAGTAGTGACTCCATGTCCGACGGCAAACTGCTGACCGAACCCACAATCGCACCGGGAAATCCGTCGTCACTGCCCATGATGGTCTTGATGAGAATCGGGTTCGCAAAGAAACTGTGCCCCTGCCAGAGCTGCCAGATTCCCTGAGCCAACATCGGAATCACGCACGTCACCAGCACAGGAATCACAACGGCAGTGCGCCTCGCCAGCAACAGCGCAATCGCTCCGCCTGCCGCGACGAAGACCATCTCCATCCGACAGAGAGCGCCCAGCAAAATCCACACTGGCAGCCACCGTTCCGCCCGACAGTCACCCTCCATGCATCGCAAGAGGCCAACGCCAAATAACGTCACAAATACAATATGCAACACGTGCTCCATGCCTATCAGAATCAACGGCACAAGCCCCGTCATCCAGACAAACAAAAACAGAAAACCAATCACCCGCGAAGCTGAGAAGTGTTTTCCGAGTTGCCGTGCCACCACCCAAAGCATCACCAACACCGCCACGAGATTGATGACACCCGCCAGACAATGCGCGCCCGACGCGCCTGCCACCTTGATCAGCGCGGCCATTCCTAAAACCCATCCCGCACACGTCGTGCCTGACGGAAACTCACCCCGCACGGTACCGTCCACCAAACGACGCGCCAGACCGAGGTTAATGTAAAAGTCATCGCTGCCGTACAAGAACTCACCGCCGGTGCGTTGCGCCATCAACCAGGCAGTGACACACACCGCCACGACCATCATGGCTGCCGCCACCCAAAACGGCCATTGACGTGCCCAAGAGTTCATTCGACGTATCTTGCCATCCGTCACATTTGCCCGCGAGCTATTTTCGAACTTTGCCAGAGTCGTCGGAAACAGTTATAGTCAACACTCATGAAGAGAAATGCACTGCTGCAGTTGACGGAACTCGCGCTCTCACTTCCAACGGCGCCGTATCACGAACAGGCAGTACGCGCGTTTGTCGAGCAGCATTGCCGCGCCCTTGGGCTGCGTGTGGAGCGCGACACGGCAGGCAATGTCATTGCCCGCTACCAGCACCGGTTCAAGAGTGCGCCACTGGTGCTCGTGGCGCACATGGATCATCCGGGATTCGAGGCGCTGGGGCCGAATCGCGCCCGGTTTCTCGGCGGTGTCCCCAAGGGCATGTTTCAACGGGGTGTTCGGGTCCGCTTCCAAGACATTCGCGCCCGCATCCGGCGCCGAATCGGCAACAAACAAGTCCTGCTGACCGGTGCGGACAATTTGCGTCGCGGCGATTTCGGGAGCTGGGATTTGCCGTCGTTTCGGTGTCGCCGTGGACAGATTCACGCGGCGGGAATTGATGACGTGCTCAATGTGGCAACCATCCTGGCCGCGTTGTCGGAAATCGCGCGCCGACGCCTGCGCACACACGTGTGGGGACTGTTCACGAGGGCCGAGGAAGTCGGCTTTCCCGGAGCCGTCGAGGCGGCGCGCTCAGGACGAATCCCGATGCAGTCGCTGGTCATTTCGCTGGAGACGAGCAAGGAACGCCCGTGGGCGCGGATCGGCGACGGTCCGGTCGTTCGCGTGGGCGACCGGATGACGATGTTCGACGCGACAGCCTCTTGTTTTCTGACGGAAACAGCGCGTCGCGCCGATATCCGGGCGCAGCGATGCCTGATGGATGGCGGCACGTGCGAAGCGACGGCATTTGCGGCGCACGGTTATCGTGTTGGCGGCCTTTGTGTGCCACTGGGCAACTATCACAACATTGGTCGCCATCAACTCCCTGCTGCGGAGTTTGTGAGCATGTCCGACTTCGAGGGACTGGTGGCGTTGACGATAGCGGCAGCGCAGGCCTGGCCGCGATTTCGGAACACGACGAACGTCTTGCGCAAACGGGTCGAGCGGATTTATCGTAGCGCGCCACGGAAATTGAGCAACGAATGAAAGACTTGATCATGGCGACGTTGTTGTTCGGGTCGGCTGTCCACGGCCAGACCGGGATGGACGCGCTGCCGCAAGGCCCGCCGCCGGAGCTTGTGGCGCAGCAGGAATACGTGATCGGGCTGGGATTGCTGCGCGAGAACAATTTCGCCGGCGCCGCCGAATCGTTTCAGCGCGCAACGGTCGCGCGGACAAATTTTGCCGAGGCCTATCAACAATGGGGCATGACGCTGCTTCAAATGGGGCGACTTGGCGGCACGCCTCAATTGCAGGCGCAGCGTCTCCAAGAGGCGGCGGCCAAGTTTGGCCAAGCCGCGCAACTCCAGCCCGACGACCGCGCGACATGGCTGTTGTGGAGCGACGCGCTGACGTTGATCGGCGATTTGCCGGTCGAGCCGGCGTTGCGGCTGGCCTGTTATCAAGGGGCTGTCGAGAAAAGCCGCAAGGCCGTCGAACTGGCGCCCAACGATTGGGAGCCGTACAGCAAATGGGCCGGCATTCTCACCGCCAAATTGCCGGAGTTCGCCGTCAACGAACAAGCGCGCGTCCAGTTTCATCTGGAAGCCGCCGCGCTCTACAGCAACGCACTCGAACGCGCGTCGTTCAAGGGCGACATCGGGACCGTTTGCGCCAACTGGGGGGCCGCGCTTGTCCGGGCGGCCCGCGCCTCGACTGACCCCCGCAAGAAACAAGAGTTCCTTCGGGGTGCCATCGAGCAGTTCCACCGTTCCTCTCGCGCCGTTCCGAATGCTCCTGTCACGCGCACCATGCACGGCTCGGCCCTGGTGCAGTACGGCAAACTGACCGGTGTCCGCAACGATTTCCGCGATGCCGTCAACCAGTTCAACACCAGTCTCTCGCTGCGGCCCGACGAGCCGTCCACGTTGTACGCGCTGGCCTGTGTGCACGCGCTCATGAACAATCCCATCATGGCCGTGGAGACATTGGGCAAATGCATGGACGCTGACACGTTGGGGGTCTATCGAAAGCTGGCGTTGCAGGACCCCGATCTGGATGCGTTGCGCGAGCATCCTGCCTTCAAGGATTTGTATCGCTCCACCGAACTGATGCACGGCCTCGGCATTGATAACCCGCCGCTGCGAAACCGGCCGCGCTGATCGCCGCCAATAGCTTTGACAGCATCGCGCGCTTGTGGCAGATTCCCGCCCGCGTCACGTCTGACCAGACGCCTGGGAGGCGGTAGCTCAGCTGGTAGAGCAACGGCCTTTTAAGCCGTGGGTCCTGGGTTCGATCCCCAGCCGCCTCACCAGTTTTCTGGTCGCATGGAGGATCCGATATGAAACGACCGTTCGCCATCATCGCCGTCTTCGCCCTGTCCGTTGTCGCAGCCAACGCCCGCCGTTGGGAGTGTTACCTGCCAACCGGCACGTACATGGTCAACACCGTTCAGATCGTCTCCATCAGCACGCACGAGTACGTGCTCAACGCCGTCGCCCGCGTCACGGAACTGACCATCGCCACCACCTCGCACGTCACAGCCCGCTTCTACTACATCGAGCCGCTCGCCTCCACCGGCAGCGGCCCCGCCGCGCGCCTCTCCGACCTCATGGACCGCGTCCAGGAAAAAGCCGGTGCCGTCGCGGAGCGATTGGGACAGGACGAAGTCTGGAAAAAAGTGGTCAAGGATTATCCGGCCACCACGCACGCGCACACGGTCGAATACCGGGTGGACAGCAAGGAACAGATCGCGCAGCTTTTTCAAAGCGCCGTCACGGCCTGGCGGACCGGCTCCAACAGCGTCATTCGGGTGACAGCTTCGTCCCCGTAGGCAGGCGTCTCACTGCGTCAGTTTCTGGAAAATCCCGATCAACGTCTCCGCGCCTTTCTGCACGATCCCCTTGGTGTCCTCGATCACTTCCGTCCCTGCCGCCGCAACCAACCGGCTGCTGAGGTCTTCCTGAATGTCATTTGTCGGGCCTTGCAACCTGACCTTGGTCCATCGGTAGCCATCGCGTTCCACGGTGAACACGCGCCCTTGCGCACCGGGCAACCAGCGCAACGTCGCCGAGGCAACCCCGACATCGAATTCGCCGGCGAGGACACCCTTCTCGACGACGCAGGCGCCTTCGATTCGCAACAACCCGGTGGATTCCATCGCGAGCCGCTGCAGTGTCAGTCGTGTCGGCGTCCACGTGTACTCGGCGCGCGCCTTGTGCAGTTGCAACTGGCGAAACTGTTCGGAGCCGGTGAACAGCGCGAGCCGGTTCAACACGGGCAACGCCTCCAGCTTTCCACCGGTCAACTCAATACTTCCCTCCGCCGTCATCCCATCCATCTCGCCAAGTCGTCCGCGCACCTTGCTCTCGCCGCGCGCCTTCCCGATAAGACGCCCCCGCCAGTCAGCCGGCAACCACCGCTCGACCGGCGCGTCGTCGTGCCGGAGAACCAGATCCGACTCGACCGTGGAGGCCAGACCAATCTGCCCGTTGACAGCGACCTTGGCCCCATCCGCGAGGCGCACCAGCCCGTCGCTGACAAATGCAGTGTCGCGTTGAAACCGGATGTTCGCCCGCTCGATGCGCACCGCTTGCAGCTCGCCGAAGCTCAATTCGCCGCTGCTCGTGCTCACCTCCCAGGCTCCATCGCCGAACTTCACCGCCATCTGCGCCCGTCGCACCGAGCCGGAGCCGGAGCCGCTTGTCCACTCGATGTTGGCGTCGTGAATCCGCAGCGGCTTCAGTTCAACCCGCGCGGAACTGCCCGATGCGGAAGTTCCTGACGCCGCCACCGGCGACGATGGCGCGATCTTCGCCGCCAACCGTTGCACGTCGAGGCCGCTGATCCGCCACTCGTTGCGCAACAACCCGGAAACTTCCAAGTCGGCTCGGATCTGGTCCACGCGCAGTTCTTTCAGCGGCGCACCGGGCAGGCCGCGCGCGTGAAAACCGTCCGAGTACACCGTCATGCCGCTCCAGTGCAACGGCAGATAGTCCCCCTCGACGCGCAAGGCCGCCGATGTCTTCGCGCTGATCAGCTTCCGAAACGCCTCGCCGTGCAGGTAGCGGCTCAACCACCAGTGCGCGCCCGCAACCAACAACACAATCCCGATGGCCAACCCGGCCAACACGCCGCCCAACACGCGCAGTGATTCCTTGCAAGACATGCGGCGGATGTTACTATCCCCGCCAGCGCGACGCAAGGACTCGGAATGCCTGATATTGTTTTCAGATGCCCGCATTGCCCGCAAACCCTCCGTGCGACGGAGGCCGACGCGGGCAAACGCGTGGAGTGTTCCCACTGCCACACCGAGAGCGTCGTCCCCCAGCCTGCCGAGCGCATCGAGTGCGCCCAATGCCGCGCGGTCGTCCAGATTTCCCTCTTCGACCTGCGAGAGGTCTTCCCCTGTCCCGGCTGCGACGCCGAACTCCGTTTCTCTTCCGCGCCCGCCAGCGCCGCCGCGACCAAACCGGAACGCCGCCGCTGGAGCTTGTTCGGATCGAAAGGCTGGCGGATTGTGGATTGCCTGACCGGCGAGATCCATCGCGTCGAAAAGTTCCCCTTCGAGATCGGCTCCGACGAGGGCGCGCATCTGCAAGCCCGCGGCGCGCACACCCAGCACTGCACGCTCGAAGCCGCTGGCAAATCACTCCGCCTCAACAAACGCGACCCGCGCGCCCGCATCATCGTCAACGGCGTCGAAGCCGCCGGCGTCACGCTCCTGCCGTGGGACCGCGAACACACGGTGCAAATCGGCCCTCACTACTACATCCTTCATGGCGGACGGCGACTGGAGCATTGGGAAATGCAGATTGATCCCTCGCAGTGGTTCATCTGCGACACGCAACGCAGCCTGATGGAAGGCCCCTACACGCGCCGCGAACTCGCCATCGTCCTCGACCAGCATCCGCGCGATCCCGTGCACACCCTGATTCGTCCACAAGGTTTCCTGGCTGGATTTACGCTGAGGCAATTTGGCGAAGCTCGCGAACTGTTTCGCTACCAACCCAAGTCCGCGCCCCCGCCGGGACCGGAATCGGCTGTCACCGGTGAGAACGCAGCATCGCCATCATTCGGCCCGCCATTGTTGCGCTTGCAGGACATCACGCTCGAAATCACGCAAGGCGCCGCCGCGCACCGGCTCCTGCACGAACTCAGCCTCGACCTGCCCGGCGGACACCTCGCCGCCATTGTCGGCGCCTCCGGTTGCGGCAAAACCACGCTGCTCAAGGTAATTGCCGGCATCATGGAACAAACAACCGGCATCGTCTGCTGGCGCGACCGCAACCTCGCCGAGAAAGACCTTGCGCCGACCGAGATCGGCTACGTCCCGCAGTTCAGCATCGCATTCGAGCACCTGACGATTTGCGAGAGCATGGACAACGCGTTGCGCTTGCGCGTCGCGGGACTTTCCGCCGATGACCGTCGCGACCGCATCGAAAACATCCTGCGCGAAGTCGGCCTGCTCAATATCGCCCAACGCCAGGTCCGCGTCCTCTCCGGCGGTGAACGGCGCCGCCTCTCGCTGGCGCTGGAGAGCGTGACGCAACCGGCGTTGTTGTTGTGCGACGAAGTCACCAGCGGCCTCGACCCGAAAGCCGAGGAGGAAGTCGTCGAGTTGATGCACCGCCTCTCGCGCGAGAACAACCGGCTCGTCATCTCCGTCACGCACAGCCTGCGCCAACTCGACCGGTACGATTCCGTCGCGGTCATGCATCAAGGCTGCCTCGTCTATCACGGCGCAAGCCGGAACGTGGCCCGGTATTTTGGCGTTGACGAAAACAGCAAGGTCTTCACCGAACTGGCCAAACGCCCCGCGCTCGAATGGCACGCGCGCTGGCTGGAATATCGCGGCCAGTATTCACTGCCGACGACTCCTGCTGCACCGGCAACGGACACACAAATGGAACCGGAAGAACAGACGCCAAACGCGCTCCTGCAATTCTGGGTGCTCTGGCGACGCCGCACGCAGATCTTCTTCCGCGACCGCGGCCAGTTGTGGCTGCATCTGGCGCTGCTGTTTGGATTCCCGTTTCTGGTTGTCATTTTCGCGCTCAACGGCCTCCCGCAAATGCAAAGCCTGAGCATGGGCGCCGACGTCGGCCCCGTGCAGCAGTTGAAGGAAACGACCGGCTACATCATCAGTTCGTCGCGCGTCGGGAGCCTCGTGTCGGGGCTGGTGATGTTCCAGGTGATCCTGCTCGCGTTGATGGGGTCGAACAACGCCGCGCGGGAAGTCGCAGCGGAACGCTTGATTTTCGAGAAGGAGAAACTGGGTGGACTCCGTCCCATCAGCTACCTGGCGAGCAAAACTGTTTTCCTCGCGATGCTGGTCGCGGCACAATCCATCTGGATGGCCGCCTTCGTGACGTTTGTCTGCCGGTTCCCCGGCGACTTGGCGTTGCAAACGTGCTTGCTCTTGCTCGGCAACGGCGCAATTACTGCCGCGTCGCTGGCCATCTCCAGCCTTTTGAAGTCGCCCGAACAAGCCTCGCTGGTCTCCATTTACCTTGTCGGTTTCCAGATTCCTCTCTCCGGCGCGTTCCTGGCGTTGCCGGAGATTCTGGGCAAGATCACTCGCCCGTTCATTGCTGCCTACTGGAGCTGGTCGGGCGTGGTTGAAACGATGCGCGAGACGCGGTTCTACGACGCCGTCCTGATGGTCACGCAAACCGATTTGGCCGGTATTCCGCTTTGCTTCTGGGCGATGGCGTCCCACGTTGTTTTCGGCCTTGCGCTCGCCTACATCGGCTGCCGCCAAAGCCGGTGGGACTGAGCCGCTTGACGAACACCGGCGAGACGATAGATTGAGACCGCATCAACACGCAATACCGCGTCGTTGAGCAGAGGAGACTGCCATGATCAAAATACTGATTGCCGCCTTGTTGACCGTGTCTCTCATGACCGTCACAGGGTGCAAGAAAGCATCCGAAAAGCTCACTGAAAAGATCGTTGAAAAGGCCATCGAACGGGAAGGCGGCGGCAAGGCGGCTGTGGACATTCAAGAGGGCAAAGTGACCATCAAGACAAAGGATGGCACGATGGAGGCGGCGACCGGGAGCAGCGCCAAGATCCCCGACGGCTTTCCCAAAGACGTGCACGTCATCAAGAACGCCACCATCACCATGTCGCTGAAAACGCCCGATGCGTTCCAGTTGATGATCGAGACCAAAGACTCCGTCGAGAATGCAGCCTCGCAATACAGCGCCGAAATGAAGGCGTCAGGATGGAACGAGGAGACCAACATGAACATGGGCGAGAGCGTGATGCACGCCTACAAGAAAGGCAACCGGCAAGCCTCGATCATCATCACCAAGGGACAGCAGGGCGCTCAGATCCAGATCGTGGCGTCACCGGAGTAACAACGCGGCGACGGCACCGTCGCCGTTCACAAACGGGCGCGCAGCAGGGCTTCGACGATGGCGAGATCGGACGGCACGGTGACCTTGAGATTCAGAAAGGGCGTGTTCACCAGTCGCACCGCCTCGCCGAGCCGCTCCACGGCGGCGGCCTCGTCGGTCACAACCATCCCCTGCTCCAGCACCGCAGCGTAGGCGCGACGCAACAGTTCATAACGCACCGTCTGCGGAGTCTGGACGGCCCAGAGTTTCGTGCGGTCAACCGTCCGCAGGATCACGCGCCCCTCATCCGCTTCCTTGATGGTATCCACAATCTTCGTGGCCGCGATACCGGTGCCGTGAGCGCGGGCGCTTTGGATGGTGGCCTCAATGAGTTGCGGCGTCACCAAGGGGCGCGCCCCATCGTGTACGGCCACGATCTCCGTAGCGGCCGGACACTTCTCCAAGCCGTTCCAGACCGAGTTCTGGCGTTCGACGCCGCCATCGGTGATCGCAACGATCTTCCTGAAACCGCCCGCAAGTTCGTCAGCTTGCCGGGCGCAATCCGCGCGCCGAACGACCACCATGGCCTCGACCGCGTCACACTGCTCAAACGCAGCGAGCGCGTGCCAGAGAACCGGCTTGCCCAGCAGTTCGCGAAACTGTTTGTTGCTGTCGCCGCCCATGCGGCTGGATCGTCCGGCAGCGAGTACAATGGCGGTGACCATGCGCGGCTAACCGTTCTTTCGGGGGTTCTCTTCGTTGTCCTGCTGCAGCCGCGCGAACGCCATCCGCCCGGCGGCAGTTTGGAGAACGCTCTCAATGATTACGTCAACCTCGCGACCAAGCAGGCGACGCGAGCGTTGCACGACAACCATCGTGCCGTCCTCGAGATAGCCGACGGCTTGTTCCGGTTCACGGCCTTCCTTGACCAACTTCAGGGTGAGCCGTTCGCCCGGCAGGACAACGGGGCGCAACGCCTTGCTGAGTTCGTGCAGGTTGAGAACGCGCACCTTTTGCAGTTCGGCAACGCGATTGAGATTGTAGTCGTTCGTCAGAATCTCCGCACTGATACGCCGCGCCAATTCGACAAGTTTCCCATCCGTCTCCTTGATTTCAGGGATGTCGTTCTCGTGAATCTTGAATTCGATGCGCGGGTTCTTCTGTAACTGTTTCAGAATATCGAGGCCGCGCCGGCCGCGCGCGCGCTTGATGTCATCGCTGGAATCCGCAAGCCACTGCAATTCGTGCAAGATGAAGCGCGGAATGACGAAGATCACATCGAGGAAACCCGTGCTGGCCACATCGAGAATGCGCCCGTCAATGATGATGTTGCTGTCCAGCAGCAACAACCGTTCGGGCGCCTCCTCTCGCCGGAATTTGACATAGGGAATGAGAAGATTGAACTCATCCTTCCCGCGCAAGGCAATCACCATCGAAAGATACGTGACAAAGAGGAACATTGAGATCTGCGCGATGATCCGGGGATTCGGGTCAATCAACTCGAACATCTTCGAATTGCCGATGAAATAGCTGATAAGAGTGCCCACCAATAATCCGAACGTCGCCGCTGTCAGGCCGCGCACGGAAAAACTCTTGGTGGCCAAATCAATCCCGATCAGCGCCCCGCCACTCACAAACCCAATCGCCATCGCCATCCACGGATGGCGTTCCCACGACGGGTCCAGTTGGGAGATGGCCCAACTGCCGAGCATGCACAATCCCACAAAAACAATTCGCAGCACCCAGAGTGTCATTGTCTTTCCTCCTTTGCTTTCGCCGCCGGGCGCGATGGCACGGGTGTCCGTCCCCGCCGCGGCGTCTCCAACGCGCTGGGATGCGCCGTCGCCCTGGATTCGCCTGACGGGACAGTCGAAGACGCTTTCGGTCCGAGCCACGTCTTGTAGAACAAGCCGTATTGTTCGAGGTTTTGCAGCACTTGCAGCAACTCATGGTACACCGAGGTGTCCACCAACAGTTTCCCCGCGGTGCCCTCGCCCCTCTCCAGCCCCGCCAGGATGGCGTTCAACCGCTGAGTGCTCTCGGTGATGTTCTTGGTCATCTGCTTGATGTCCACTTGCGTCTCGCGCACGAAATCGTCCACCCGCCGCGTGGTGCCGCGCACATTTTCGCTGGCGGCCCCGAGCGTGGCGAGCGTGTTCGTGAGGCTGCCGCGGCTGTCGCTGACCAGCGAACGCAGGTCGCCTGTCAGCACAGCGGCGTTGCTGGCCGTCACGTCAATCTGCGCCAGCGTGCTGCTGACGTGGTTGAGGTTCTGCGTGCTGAGCGCCATTTCGTCCACCCGCTTGATCGCGCCGTCAATGCGCAGCAATATCGCGTTGACGCGTTCAATCGTGCCGCCGGCCTGCTGCAGCACATCCACCACGCTGCGGATGGCTTCCGTGAGGTCTGCGCTCGCCGTGCCGTCCACGGTCTCGCCCGGCTTCAACGGCTCCGGGGAGGTCGCGCCGGGGATGATGTCCACGTAACGGTCGCCCAGCAGCCCGGACTGGTTGATGACGAACTTGGCGTCGCGACGGATGACGGTGCCCTCGTAAATGCCAAGAGTGACAAGCGCGCGGAATTTACCGGTGTCGTCGAGCTTGATCTGGCGGACTTTGCCGACGGAGACGCCGCCGTACATGACATTGGCATCGGGGATCAGCCCGCTGACGTTGTCGAAACTGACAAACAGCGGATAGCGCCCGGCGGTGCTGGTCGAGAGTTTCCCGAATTTCCAGATCAACCCGGCGGCAACCGCCAGGCAAACCAGCACAAAGATTCCGACGCGCATTTCAATGGAGCGTTGTGTTGCCACTGGGCACCTCCTGGGAAATATCGGCGACTCCTCGAATAAACTGCTGCACCAGCGGATCGGGACTTGCTTGAATTTCCGCGGGCGTGCCGACGGCGTGGATTCGCCCTTCGTGGAGCATCGCAATCCTGTCGGCGATCTTGTAGGCGCTGGCCATGTCGTGCGTCACCGCCACGCCCGTCACGCGCAACCGGTCCCGCAACCGGAGAATCAAATGGTTGATCGTGTCGGCGCGAATCGGATCAAGCCCCGTCGTCGGCTCGTCATACAACAAGTATTTCGGCGTCCCGACCACGGCGCGGGCCAGCCCGGCGCGTTTGCGCATGCCGCCGGACAATTCGGCCGGTTTCTTGTGGCCGGCGCCGGTTAAACCGACAATTTCGAGCGCTTCCTCCACCCGCTGCGCAACCTCCGTCTCGCGCAGCGAACGTTTCTCGCGCAGCGGAAACGCGACGTTGTCGAACAGCGTCAACGAATCGAACAACGCCGCGCCTTGAAACAGGAAGCCGAATTTCCGACGGATCGGGGCGAGACGCCGCTCGTTCAGCGGCACGATGTCCTCGTCGTCCACCCAGACGTGGCCGGTTTCCGGTTTCAGCAGGCCGCAGAGATGTTTCAGTAAAACGCTCTTGCCGCCACCCGACTGGCCGATGATCACGACCGTCTCCCCGTCGTGAATCTCGAAATCCACGCCGCGAAGCACCGGCGAGCCTTGAAAGCTCTTTTGAAGTGATTCGATCCGGATCATATCGGCACGATGGTGTTGAAGACGACCGCGATGAAAAAGTTCGCGATCAAGATGGTGAGACTGGAGACAACCACGGCCTCCGTCGTGGCGCGCCCGACGCCTTCCGCGCCTTCGTCGGCATGGAAGCCTTTGTGGCAGGCGATCATCGCAATGAACGCGGCGAAGAAGACCGACTTGATCAACCCGGCCAGCACGTCCTTGGCCGCGGTGAATTTCAGCATGTTGTGCCAGTAGTAGGCCCCGTCAATGTTCAGCATGCTCGCGGCAACGAGATACCCGGCGAAAATGCCGCAGGCCATCGCCTCGGCCGTCAACATCGGCAACCCGACCACCAGCGCCCAGAACCGCGGCGCGGCAAGATAATCCGTCGGCGACGTGCCCATCGAGCGAAGCGCGTCCAACTGTTCCGTCACCTTCATCGTGCCCAGTTCCGCCGCAATCGCGGCGCCGACGCGCCCCGCCACCATCAGTCCCGTCAACACCGGCGCCAACTCGCGCAACATCGCAATCGCCACGACCGGCCCGACCGCCGTGTCCATTTTGACCTTGTGAAATTGCAGCCCTGTCTGCACCGCGAACACCATCCCGGTGAAGGCGCCCGTAATGATGACGACGGCCTGGGATTGCCACCCGATTTTGTACATCTGCTCGATGGTTTCCTTCCACCGGGGCCGGCGGATGAACGTGGTGGCGATGACATCAAGGAACAACAAGAGCACACCGCCGAACTGCGAGAGCAGGTCGGAAAGCGCTTGCCACAACCTTGTGAACAATGCCGTCATTGGCAAGCAGGATAAGCGACCCCCCACCCGCTTGCAACCACGGAAACAGACGCTTCCCTACACGCAGTCCAGCGTCCACGGCGCGCGCATCGGCCTTGCAATCATCGCATCCGCCTGCGGATCGCCGATGAAACGCTCGGTCTCCGGGTTCCAACGCAACTTGCGGCCCAGCAACAACGCAATGTTCGCCATATGACAGAGCGATGAGGTTCGATGTCCCGACTCCGCCGGCGCAATCGGCTGGTTCCGCGTGCGGACGCAGTTGAGGAAGTTTTGCTGGTGGTCATTTGTGTTGTCGTAGAGCTGAACGCCGGTGGACGGAATCGGGAGGCGAATCAGCGACGACGGGCTGGCTTCGAGGTTGCCGCCGTGGACGTGAATGAAGACCCAGCCTTCATCGCCCTCGAACTTCACGCCGCGCGGTTCTTTGTCGGTGATGCGCAGCTTGACCCCGCTCGCGTAGCGACCGTGGATGTCGTAGCCGATGGCCGTGTCGAACAATCCGTCCTCCGGGAACTCGCCTTTCCCCTCGATCTCCAACGGCCCGCTGAACATCGTGCCGTTGCCCCACTGCGCGAGGTCGCCCACGTGCGCGCCGCGGTCAATCAGCTCGCCGGGCGTGTAATCCTGGATAAATCGAAATGTCGTGTGGCATCGTTTCGTCGTGTACGGTTCATAGGGCGCGGGGCCAAGCCACATATCGTAATCGAACCCGGCTGGCACCGGCTCCACCGGCTGCGGCGGACAGGTTCGACGGTCTGTCGGCAAATTGACCGTCACCGTGTGCAACCGGCCAAGGAAACCGTTCTGGACCAGTTCGCAGGCGTACCGGCACGGATAACGCGACCGTTCATGGCTGCCGACCTGCAACACGCGACCGTATCGCTTGACGGCATCCGCCGCCGCGCGGCCTTCCGCGATGCTGGCCGCGAACGGTTTCTCGCAATAAATGTCCTTGCCCGCCTTGCAGGCGGCAATGACATTGAGCGCGTGCCAATGATCCGGCGTCCCAATCAGCACCGTGTCAATGTCAGGCCGCGCCAGTAGCTCGCGAAAATCACCGTATTGCGCGCAGTCGGTGTTGTTGTACTGCTTGTCCACCATCTCCTTCGCGCCTTCGCGGCGGTCACGGTCAACGTCGCACACCGCCACCATCTGCAAGCCTGCGTTGCCGAGAAAAATCTTCATCACGCCCTTGCCTCGGCCGCCCGTGCCGATGGTGCCCATCACAATGCGATTGCTCGGCGCGCTCTCGCCGCCGAGCACGTGCGACGGGATGATCGTGGGAAATGCCAGCAGCGCTCCCGCCCCGGCCATTCGTTTCAGGAAACTCCGTCGTGTTTGTTTGTTCATTTGCATTGTTTCAATGGACGCCATTGCGTTCTTCCTATTCACTTTGCGCCAAGCGCGGTGACCATGACGTGCCAACCGCGACCGTAACACATTGATTTGTCCGCGTCAGTCTCATCCGCAGGTCCGAACTCGCCGGCACAATAGCAGCCGAACAACGGCACATCCTTGCCAAGCGCCGACTGCATCGCGGCCAGTTCATCACCGATGTTCTTCAGTTTGCCCTTGCGTCCTGCGCAATCGAACGCAAGAACAGCAATCGGTTTCCTGCCCAGTTTCGTCGCGGCCTCTGCCGCGCCTTCCTTGGCCGTCGTGATGACGGCGTCGTTGTCCTTTGCCTGACGCCCCGCTTGCGCGAGCTTGAAGTCGCCTGACAACAAGATGGCCACCGCGGCGTCCGTGTGTGCCTTGCCGTGGTGATAAATCCAGTTTTGACCGGCATTCTTGTTCACGGAACCGCCGGTCACGGGCAGTTTTTTCCCGACAACCGATTGAATGCCGTCGAGCAGCAATTGGTTCTTCGGCGAATGGGCATCGGAAATGACAATCAACAGGTTCCCCTTCCCTGCCTTGGGAAGTTTCTTCGCAAGCCGCGCGCCGGCGCTGCGCAACGCCGCCGTCAGCGCAACCTCATCCTTCTCCAGCGTCAGGTTTGCCGCACCGAGTTTCTCTTCAAACGCAACGCTCACTCCAACGCCAGCGATGGCGAGCAGTCCGACAGCATCTTCCGTCAACGCGCCTGCCTGCGTGAACATCCCGTACGTGGCGCCGCCGCAGACCTTGTCACGCCCGAAGACTGCCGTCACCGCCGCGAGCGCCTTCTCCTTGTTCTCTTTGTCCTCGAAGCAATCCGCCATCAACACCACCTGCGGTTCGACGCCGCCGAGCGCCGCCTTCAGTGCTTCCGCCGCCTTGCGTCCAGCCGCCGCAGGATCTTCATCCGTTGCCGCCGCCGTCCGGAACACGGGCGCCGCCAACGCACTCACCGCCATCATCAACATCACTGCCAACAAGATTCGTTTCATGGCTTACTCCTTAATGGATTGACGAACAAAAACCAAACTCGAACTGACGTTGTCCCGGCAACGGATTCATCACCGCGCCGATGTCGCGCGGCCCAATCCCGTCGGGATCGTGCACGACCAGCGAGAACAAAAACTCGCGCCCCGCATCCGGTTTCAACTCCGGCATCAACTTGAACGGCACGCCGATCTCGTAGCGCGTGACGTTGCCGTCGCGCTTTACCACCGCTGTCACACCCTCGCACTTGCCGTCTGCGCCGACAACAAACCCGTACCGCTTCCCCTCATCCGAGGCAGCCAACGAGAACTCGACGCCGCGTTTTCCTGTGAGCTTGTCCTCCTCGACCTCGACGGCGAGCGAGAACTGTTTGCTGCTCCAATACGTCCGGACGACGGTCTTGGCGAACGAAATTGGGATTGAGTCTTTCCATTCGGCGAGGTCACCGTCAATCGTGGGCTTGAAATACGGCGCGCTCGCGCAGACAACGCGCTGTGTCACATCCAACGTGCCGAACTGAATCCGGACCGGGTACGAGTTGGCCGACACATCGGCGCCTTTTTCGATGGCGAAGGGAAGTTGTTTTGTCTCGCCCGGTTTCAATTCGATGGAGCGCTCCGTGGGCGACACTTTCCAGCCATCAGGAAATTGCGCGCGCAACACTCCCGAAACGCTCTGACGGCCGGAATTCCGCACGGTCACGTGCGTGACCGGACCCGTCGAGGGATTGACTGTGAAATTGTTGGCGCGCACGTGCACTTGGGCATTGACGAGGGTTGCGCTGGCGAGCGCAAGCGCCGGGAGAAGCGTTTTTATCATGGGAACGAAGACGGCCACCTATTCTGCACAGGCCATGTTGCCGACGGGAACGGCATGGGTGATCGCAGCGGACTGCGTCGTCCCGCCAACGACGGGCGCTGGCTGCTCGGCGAACATCATGAGGGGCAAAAGCGGAACGCCGACGGCGCACCCGCCGGCCAGAACGCAAACCACCAACAAACCCGCGCAACATAGGCTCTTCATCACGCCACATTTATGCCATAGTTCCATCGAACCGGCAAGGCACATTCGAAGGGTAGTTCGTAGTGAGCCACGCAGCGAAGCGAAGTGGCGTTGCAGGGGGTTATTGTGCCCAAACGGGACCGCACTCCGCCCCGAAACGAAACGGGGCTGCGTGCGTGATTACAAACGCACCCTCCCATTCAATGGTGACGGAGCACCGTTCACGCCTTCAACGCAGCATTTTGACGTTGGTGATTTGCCGGGCAAGCTCGTGGTCCTGCCATGTCCAGACCGCCTTGTTGGCAGGAGAAAACTCCACCAGATGACAGCCTTTGCCGTGTTTGGCGTGGCCGAGCCAGTTCGCGACGACAATGTTGCCGTTGGGAAGCGTGTCCCAGCCGGAAAAGAAATCGAGGCCAAGGGCGGGATGCTCCGCCTTGCCACCCACAAACGACACGACGTTTCCGTTCCCGTCCAACTCGACCACCTTGCATTCGTCACCCGTGCTGCTCCGATAGCGGCCCCCGCTCAGAACGACCGCGCGGTAGCCTTTGCCGGGCAACGGCATCTTTTTCACAATCGCGCCGTGGCGCGTCATCTCCACCAACGCCTGCGGTTTTGCGGCGCTGAAAAGCAGATTGCCACCGTCAAGCAGCGTCACCAACCGGACGTCGAACTTCTCCTGCGGTTGAATCACGGCGGACTCGTTTCCCCGGGCGTCAACATCGAACACGGCGCCGTCGCCGCGCGCCAAGAGCGTGTGCCCGTTCGCCAGCCGTACTGCGCTCTGGATGCCGCTGTACCGCGTCACGGCCCAACCTGTCGGTGTTCCGGTCGCGACATCGTATTCCGCCGCGCCGTTGCCGTGGCTGACGAGAACACGCCGGTTGCCGGCGACCAGTTGAATGTCGCGTGAACCGGGAGGGATCGCTCTCGACCACGACTTCTCCGGTTGAAACTGGTCAACGCACAGCAACTGATGCTTCCCATTGTCCACACACAACCACCGGTGGCGAATCGTATCAGCAGCAACGATCTGTCCGCCAAAAACCACCAGCACAACAACCAGAGAAAACCACGATCTTGTCATATCTGAAATGTGCGTTTTGTCATCTCGACCCACTTGCGCAGACGAGCGCGGTCGCCGTTGGTGCTGTACACGTCGCGGTAGAGGATTTCCAGGTTGCTGTCCTTGGTGACGGCGCGAGTGTTCTTCATATCGGCTTCGAGCCGGTTCCAATCGGGGTTGGTGCCGCTGAGGTAGGCGGGCGTCGGTTTGCGGGAGAAAACGTATTTCTTACCGAGAAGCTCGGCGGTCTTGGCGAGGTCGGACCAGCCGGAGACGGACACAGACCGGAGATTCGGGATGGCCTTGAGAATCAGCGGCAGCCGGTCGTCCACGCGCTCGCAACAGCCGTAATAGACCAGCCCAAACCGTTCGCTCAGCTTGGCGAGGTACGGCAACACGAATTCCCCGTACATCTCCGGCGACATCATCTGGAACTCCTGCGATTCGGCCCAGCCCCACACGTCTTTCAGCCCTGCTCGACGCGCGGCGTCGGGTACGGGCAAGTCGGACACGTAGCCGTACATGCGCGGCCCGGCCATCTGGCTGTCGGTGTTGAAATCGAGGAGTCCTTCCCTCTCGAAGAAGCTGAACAGTGCGAGACGATCCGCCAGCAGATAGCTCATCAAATCGTGGATCGCCTTCGGCTCGTCATAGACCCAGTAGAGCAAACGGTCGTTGCCGATGAACCGGTAGAGTTGCCACGTCAGGCCGAAGAAGAAATTGCCCGTGAACCCCAAGTCGCCATACTCGCCGACGTTGAACTCGGAAATGAACGGGTCGAAATTGCCAACTCGTATTGGAAGGATGTCGCCCATCGCGTCCTCCAGAAGCGCGCGCCGGCGTTGCGTCTCGGCGCGGTCAACGCTGATGGTGCGCGGACGGAGCTTGGCGATGTCGGCGGGCGTCGCGATGGGGAAACTGAAACTGTAGGCGATGGATTGCGTGCCCGGCGCCGAGCGAATCTCGACCGGCACGCCGTAATCGGAGAACCGCATCCGCCATCCAAGCCGGTAGTGCGGCTCGACGACAAGATCATCGTTGAGTTCCTCGGCTTGCCGGAGCGTGACCCGCATGTTCTGCTCGACGTTGCGCAGGAACGGGTCTTCGCAGCGCAGTTCATCGGCCCGCACGTAACCGTCAATCCACGCCGTCTCGAAGAGAATCACCGGGCGCTCGGCTTTGAGGTCGTGCACGGCTTTCCAGAGCCGTTTGCGTTCCTGCATGACGGGCCGTGATGCCCACTCCATCCATTTCGTGGCGAGTTCGCGGATGACGTTGCGATCGTTTTGGGAAATCATGGTCAGCGTCGCCCCGGGGGCAGTTTGACCGGCCAGTTGTCCGTGCGGAACGGCGACGCGGGCAAGCCGGCGCGGTTGTAGAGGTTACAGTCGGGATTGTCGGCCCAAGCGTAGCGGACGGCAACGGGCTGTTTCACTTCGGGCGATGTTACGATGACGGTGTTGCCGATGATTCTCGCGGCAGCGTGACGCCATTGTTTGTCGGCGCCGGCGACGGCGAAGCCGCGGACCTGGCCGAACCCGGTGCCGCCGGGCGGCCAGACGGTGGGCCACTCTTCGCGGGGCGTGACCAGTCCGTCGCCAATCTTGACGACGAGACCGCCGTCGGCGTGCTTGAAAGTTAGCGTCACTTCGCTGCCTTTGATCTTGTGGCTGGCGTACAACGGCCCGCTCGATGCGATGTCCTTCTGTTTGTAAACGTCCGCGAGCGCCCACATCGCGAGGCGTTTACCGACATCCTGTTTGTTCTTTGGGTGGATGTCGTTGGCTTCGCCGATGTCGGTGGTGATGGCCATGCCGGTGTTGGGGAGCGCGAGCGTCTTGAGCATGCCTTCGCGAACCATCACCCAGCCGGTGTCCTCGACCGCTTCCTTCTGCGCCGCGCGGAAGTTCGGCAGTTGCACCCAAGCGAACGGGAAATCGCCTTCGCCCCAGCGCGCGCGCCAATCTTTGATCATTGTCGAAAGCTGCAATCCGTAAAGATTGCCCCTACCGCTGTTGGCATTGTTCTCGCCCTGATACCAGATCGCTCCGCGAATGGCATAGGGAATCAACGGCGCGATCTTGCCATTGAAAAGGACTGCTGGATGGTGCGTGTCCAACCTCGGCTCGGAGGGACGGCGCGGAGCGCGCCTGCCTTTCTTGCCGGACGCCTTCCATGCGGCGAGTTGCTTTTCGTAAGCTGCGTTCGCCTTCGCGGCGTCCCATTCGGCCTGGCGCTGCTGCCAACTCTCAAACAGCGGTTTCAATTCCGCAAAGTTTTTCTGCGCATCCCAACTCGTCCACGCCTCGACCGGCGTGCCGCCCACGGACGAATTGATCAAGCCGACTGGCACACCGAGCGCCTTGTGAAGTTCGCGCCCGAAGAAATACGCCGTCGCCGAAAAACCGCCCACGGTATCCGGCGAACAGACCTGCCATGACCCGCTGCACTTCTCCTGCGGCGTCAGGGCTGCGGCGGAAGATTCCTTGAACATCCGGATTTTCGGGAACGTCGCGGCGGCCTTTTCCTGTTCGTAATTTTTCGAGCGGTTGACCGTCATCGCCATGTTCGATTGCCCCGAACCGAGCCAGACTTCGCCGACGAGCACGTCCTGCACGGTAATGGTGTTCTTGCCTTTCACCGTGAGCGTGACGGCATCGCCCGATTTCAGTTTGTCGAGCTTGACCATCCATTTGCCCTTGGCGTCGGCCTTCGCGGTCTTGGTCTGACCGGCAACGCTGACAGATACTTCTTCGCCGGGATCGGCCCAGCCCCAGACGGGCACCGTAACGCCAGCTTGGAGCACCATGTGGTCGGAGAAGATGGCCGGCAGCTTTACGTCCGCGAACAGATGCGACGTGAATGTCGAGAGACCGATTAGAACAGCGATCAGGTATTTCATGTTACTCCAGTGTTGGTTTGGCGATTTCGCCGCGCAGTTGGGCGAGGCCGCCTTCCTTTTCATAGACGCCGTAGAACGGGGAGGTCGAGTCGAGCCAGACAGCGATGCGATGCAACTCCTCCGGTGAAAGTTTCACGTCGTGGTGACCTTTCACAAGCATCGGGTACAACTTAGAGGCGCGTGCGCCGAATTGGCCGGGGATGGTGCGGTAGGTGCGCTCGTCATCCCAGTTGTGCCCGCCGTAATCGTAGAAGCCGTACTTCTCCGCAAGGCTGACGTAGGAAGCGAAGAACGTGCCGTCGGTGTACCAACGCTTCTGTTTGATTTCAACCAACCCGGCGTCGAGCCGCGGCGCTTTGTCCGGGTTCTTCTGGTGGCACGGCACACAGTTCTTGTTCAGCACGGGCTGGACAAGGCGCGGATAACTGAACGGGTTGGTGCCGTCCACGTCGGGCTGGATGCGCGACGGCGGACGACGCATCGCGAGCGGATTGTCTTTCGTAGGGGGCGGCGTGCGCAACTTCGGCTCGTGGCAACCCTGGCAGGTGGTTTTCTCGCCGGGCTGGACGTGCGTGGCGGAGCGCATGGATTGAACTGCGAGACCGTTTTCGTCGAGTGCCTGGAAGAACAACTCCTTGCGGGCCGGCACGGTGAAGTAGGCGCTGCCGTCGGACTCTACCGGGACTGTGCCGAGAATTTTGCGAGCGACGTTGACCGAGAGCGAGAACGGAATCTGCACGCCCGTCGTGTGCGGAAGCGCGACCGAACCGAGCGGCTGCGGCAGGACTTGATAAACGCGCAACGCCTTGACCTTCGTGCCAGCCGGCCACGGTTTGAGGCTCTGATAAACGTCAATCACGGCCATTGTTCCCTCCGCCGGTTCGTTGGCGGCGACTTGCACCGACGTATCCGGTATCACCGGCGGTTTCCGACGCGGCGCGAGCGGCATCGGGTTGTGACAACCGATTTCCGGATCCCGGTAAATCAATTCCTTGTTACCGAAACTGTCCACGAGATAAATACCATAGATTCCCTTCCCCACCGGCCCACCCGACCTTTGTTCCGCAGCGTCAGCATCGTAAACACAGAGATGATAGTCTTCGCTCAGCGGCCACGCTTCGCCGTAGGCAACGGTGCCACCCTGGCTTTCGGGGAACGCAATCTCCGGCGTCAGGCGTTTGACCGGCCCCATCGCGTCGTCGTCCTGCACGCGTGGATCAATGATGATGAGCGAGCCGAACGACTGGCCGTGATGCGGTGCCGCCGTCGCGACAAACTTCGGCGAGCCGGGAATCGCGCGCACGTCCAGTTCCATGTCGGGACGCTTGAGGCGGAGCGAATAGTTGCCGTGAATCGCGCGCGGTTCGCGGCCATCGGGCGTCGTCGTCCACGGCATGTGCGCGACCACGCCGTGCCGGTCCACGTAATCCCAGCGCGTCCAGACGATCATGCCGTCGTTCTTCACGCTCGGATGCCACTCGTTGGTTTCGTGCGGCGAGAGGCAGCGGATGTTGCTGCCGTCGGCAGCCATGTCGAACAGCGTGTAGGTCGGACAAATTCGTCCGCAACGCAGATAGCCACCGCGCCGCTCGCTGATGAACGCGATTCGTCCACTCGGCATCCAGCATGGATCGAACTCGTTCCATGTCCCGTCAGTGAGTTGCTCCAAGTGCGAACCATCGGCATTGACCTTGAAGACGTGGTAGCAGCGGGTCTCGACCCAGTGGCCGCGGCTCGGGTCGGTGTGTTCGCGGTGGTTGCCGTCGCCCTTGCACTCGACGTAGGCGAACGCGATCTGCTTGCCGTCAAACGACACGTCGGGCGACAGGAACGAGCCGCCCTCCCCCTCGTCGCCGGCGACGTTGCCGTGGGCGTCGAAGACGAGTTTATATTCGCGGTTCGGGCCGCCGGTGAGTTTTTGTCCCTTGAGCCGGCCGCGCTCGACGACGGAGTTGGCGAGCACATCGCGAACTTCCGGTTTTCCTCCGAACGGGTTCTTCAACACGCAGAGCGCGCCGCCGGGGCGCGCGGTGACGCCGTAATACTGGTCGCACATGTGGTTGTAGATCGAGGGGTGGCGCTTCACGAACAGCAGCTTGTCGAATTTCAGAAGCGGATTGCTGAACGCAATCTCCCGTCGCAACCGGCAGGCGTTGGCGAAGAGAACGTAGCGCGCCTCCACATTCGTCGTCGGAATGGCTGCGTTGGATTTCTGGAGTTCGGCCAGCGGCGCGTTGAATTTGTCGAGGCGCAAATCGGCCAGCAACGCCGCCGTTCGCCGCAATACGATGTCGGCTGGGTCGCGGTCACTCGGCAACACCAGCGACTCAGGCCGGAACGTTTCGCTTGCGACTTTCTCGAACATCGCCCGGCTGCCGAGATCGCGGATCAACGCGGCGTATTGTTCTTCCCATTCCTGTTCCAACCCGGTCGGCGTGCCCAGCAGCGACCGGCGAGCCTCGCGCACCTCGCTGTAGAGCGTTGGCACCTGCGCGAGCGCTGCGGCGTCCTGTTTCAACGCGCCGGCGATGATGCCGCGCCATTTCGGTTCGGCGACAGAGCGCAACTCCGCGATGCTGCCGGCGTGCGTTGTCGGGCCGGTGTCGGCGCATTTTGCGGCGAGTTGTTTCAGTGAAGTCCAGCTTGCGTCCTCCGTCGCGGTCTTGGCGCGGTTCAACTCAGCGGCGCGGTCTTCGATGGCCTTCCGCAACTCGACGAGCCACAAACCGTGGCTCGCCGCGACGATTTCCTCCGTCCGACAGGCGCGTCCGTAGAGGTCGAGCCAACGCGGATCGGACGGCGGAATTTTCGCGCGCTTCAATTCGTCGAGTTCCTCTCGGAAGATCATCTGCATCGTGCCGAGCCGGGGCAACACGAGTCCCATGATCCATTGCTCGAAGCTCGTGTTACTTGAATGCAGGAACCAATCGAGATGCCGGTTGCGCGGCAGGTCTTTTGCAAACCACGCGGACTGCACGGGCCAATCCTTCGCAATTCGCGCCCACACCACTGTCCGCAACGGCGCGCCGACAAGCTGGCCTTCCTTCGCGGTCTTCGCCCAGTCGGCGCAATTGGCGCGCGTAGCGATCATCGTCTCCGACCACGTGGATTTCTTGACGTAGGCCTCTTTCAAATCAACGACGGCAACAGCAGCCAGCGACGGCATCAGCAGGCCGCTGAGAATAAACAACAACGTGGATTTCATTGTTTTGCCTTCTTTCGTGGCGGTGACTGTTTTGATCGGGGCCTTGCGTCCGCTGCCCCAATCTTTGCCGGTTCAAGTCCGAGCTTTCGACAATCGGCGTCCACCTCGGCGCTCCACGCTTCGTAGAGTTTCTTCAGCGTGGCGAGCGTCTCCGGATGCTGGGCGGCGAGGTCGTGCTGTTCGCTGACGTCGTTGGCCAGGTTGAAGAGCATATCGCGCGCGGGCGTTTGATTCGGTCCCGGCTCGGCGGCGCCTTCGGTCGAGTGAACGAACTTCCAGTCGCCCTGGCGCGCGCCGTAGTTGTTGCTTCTCGAGCGGCAACGCCAAAACAGCGCGGTGTGCGCCACGGCGTACGCCTTGCCGGCAAGGAAGGGAATCAAGTCAACGCCATCGCACTGCCCGACGTCAGCGCCGCCGGCGGTGAGCGCGGTGGCGGTGATGTCCATCGTGATGACAGGTTGGCGATAAACGGTGCCGGGCTGGATTTTTCCGGGCCATTGCATGAGCAGCGGGACGCGGATGCCGCCCTCGAACGTCTCGCATTTCGAGCCGCGCAACGGCGTGTTGCGGGAGCCGTTGACGGCATTGCGCGTAGTCGGGCCGCCGTTGTCGTTGTGAAAGACGATCAGCGTGCGGTCGAGTTGTCCGGTCTCCTTGAGCTTGGCAAGGACCGCGCCGACGCCATCGTCCACGGAACTGAGCATCGCGGCATAGACGCGACGCTGATTGTCTTTGATGTGCTCAAATCGCTTGAGATATTTCTCCGTCGCCTGCACGGGGGTGTGGACGGCGTTGAACGCAAGATAGAAGAACCAAGCGTCCCGGCGATGCGCCTCGACGAACCGCACCGCCTCGCGCGCCCACGCATCCTGTAAATACTCGCTCGCCAGTTCCATGGTGACACCGCGCACGACTTTGACGGGCGGTCGGTTGGGCAGGTCGGGGATGTTGTTGCCAACGCCGCCACCGTAAAAACCGTAGAACTCATCGAAGCCACGGTCGGTTGGACGGAACCCTTCGGTCTCGCCAAGGTGCCACTTTCCGCTCATCCCGGTCGCGTAGCCGGCGGCCTTGAGTCGTTGCGGGAGCGTGGCCACGGCGCGAGGCAACGGGCCGGTGACGTTGGTGAGGTCTTCGTTGCCGGAGCGTTGCTGGTAGCGGCCGCTGATGAGCGCGGCGCGCGTGGGCGTGCAGAACGAGCCGGCCGCGTAGGCATCGGTGAACCGCGCGCCGTTCTTCGCCAGCGAGTCAATGTGCGGCGTCGGGATGTCCTTGCAACCATGCGCGCCAATGTCCGCATAGCCCATGTCGTCGGTGAGGATGATGAGGATATTGGGCTTGCTTGCAGTGTTCGACGCGACGGCAGTGTGGAGCGCGGCCGTCGCTGCCAACAGGAGAAAGGAGAGGAACTTGAGTTGGTTCATGCTTGTCTGCTCTTGCTACAACGATGATGGCCGATGATGGACCACTTCGTCAAGCCTGCGGCTCATCGAAACACTTGCTGTCCGGCGCCAAACCACTACACTGCCCCCATGCTCTTGGATTACCACATGCACACCCGGCTGACGGATGGCGCCGGCGAGCCGCGCGACTATGCGCGCGTCGCCGTCGCGCGCGGCCTCGACGAGATTTGCTGCACCGACCATGCGCCTTTCGAAAACCACGACACAGACTGGACGCTCAAGAAGACGGACCTCCCCACGTACGTCGGCTGGGTGCGCGAGGCGCAACGCGAGTTTCCGCAGCTCTCCATCAAGCTCGGCCTCGAAGTGGATTACGTCCCCGGCTGCGAGCGGTGGGTGCGCGAGCTGGCGCAGGCGCATCCGTGGGATTTTTTTCTGGGCAGCATCCATCATCTCGGCGGGTTTCCCGTGGACCGCGACGCGGAGGACTGGAGAGGCCAGAACGTGGACGCGCGCTGGCGCGAATACTTTGCGCTCTGGACCGAGGCCGCCGGTTCGGGGCTGTACGATTCGCTGGCGCATCCCGACCTGCCCAAGAAGTTCAACTTCCGGCCGCAATCCGATTTCACGACGGTCTATCGGAACGCCATGGCCGTTGTCGCCAAGGCCGGGGCGGCCATCGAGATCAGCACGGGCGGCCTGCGCAAACCCTGCCGGGAGATCTACCCATCGGAACCGTTCCTTCGCCTCGCCCGCGAATTCGACATCCCGGTCACCCTCGGCAGCGATGCCCACATTCCCGAGGACACGGGCGCGGACTTTGAGAAAGCCGTTGCGCTGGCGCGCCGCTGCGGCTACGACCGGCTCTGCCGCTTCACCCAACGCCGACGCGAGTTTGTCTCACTGTAGCCGCGTCAGTGCGACCTTGCGGAAATGGATCTCGCCGCCCTCGGACTGCAGTCCGATTGGCCCGGCGATGATTTCGCAGTTGGTGGCCTGGTTGACGAGTTTGCCGTTGACCTTGGCGGTGAGCGATGCGCCGTTCAGGACGATTTCATAACGGTTCCATTCGCCGGGGGGTTTTTCGTTGCCTTCGATTTTCTTCACGCCGCTGAGGTCGCCGCCGAGCTTGTGTCCCTGGATGCTGACCTGGCGCGACGGATCGCCGCTGATGGTCATCCCATGGAAACCGTACAAATCGCCGGCGTTCTCGCTCTTGAGCTGCGCCTCCAGGCTGCGGGGCAATCCCTGCGGTTTGCCGTTGATCCGCATCAGCACGCCGCTGTTGCCCGCCGGTTTGCCGGGCGCCCAGCGCCATTCGACGACGAGCTTGAAGTTGGTGAAGCTCTCGTCCGTGGCCAGATACCCCAACGGCTCACCCTTGCAGACGAGAATCCCGTCCCGCACGCTCCAGACGTCGGCCTTGGTCACGCCGGGTTCGACGAGGAAGGCGTTCCAACCGGAGAGATCCCGTCCATTGAACAGATTGACGGACCGGGCGGGACTGCCGTTCTCGGTGCAGCAGCACGAGGCAAGCAGGACGCTGATGAGTCCTGACGTGAAGAGTTGCATGGTTTTCATGGTGTAGTCCTTGCAGTGGGGGGGTTGGTTGGGATGACGGTTGTCAGGATGGCGTTGGTCAACGTCGTCACCGTGGGGGAACCGATGGTGAACACGAGCGCGGGGTCGCTCCACGACGCAAACGTCGCAACGGCATCCTTCGGCTGTCCCAGTTGCAGCACGGAAGTCTTCGCGCCCGTGGTCACCGTGAAACGATGCGTCGGTTTATCCAGCCCGTACTGGGCGGGGTGTTCGAGATTCTCGCGCACGATTTCCTCGACGCGGAGAAAGGCGATCATATCGAGCAATTGTTGCAGGCGGTCCACGTTCAACACGCCTTGCGCCGGTTCGGTCATCTTCCATTTCTTGTCCGGGCCGCGCTGCAAAACAAATTTGCCGTCGGGCCTCTCCACGACGAGCATCGTCATGTCATCCACGGTCAATTCCGCGATCCGCCGCGCCCGATAGGCGAGCCGCGTTGTCGGAATCCAGGCGGTCGCGTTCGACAACACTCCGTACACGAACGGTTCATCGCCGCGCTTGAGATACCGGACTTCGCTCTTCGGGTCCGTGACCCCGACGAGCAACGACGCGATCACATTGGTCCCCTCGCCCAGCAGTGTGACGGACATGTCCGGCGTCGCGAGGCCGTACTTGCCGAGATCGGTCGCGACGTCCGCGACGAACTGGGTGCTGGTAATCCCGCCGAGCCGGCGCAAGAGATCCTGCACGACGGCGTCCTCGGCGGGAACGGGAGCGGGGCCGGAAACGTTCCAGAAATGGCCGGTGCTCGTCAGCGTGATTTTGTCCGCGCCCTTGGCCACTTCGATGCGGCGCACCTCGGCTTCGTTGAACGAGAGCACATGCGTGTCGCGCACGTCGTTGACCTGCACGCCAAACTTGCGGACGCTGTCGGCGGGAACCGTGACGACGGAGTCGGCGCTTTTCAGTTTCACGTACACGCGCGACGCGTCGTTGGTGGGCGAATCGCCGATGAGCAACGTTTGTCCCTTGTCGCCCATCCAGACGGTGAGTTCGCTGCGCGGGTCATCGAGATGGTAGGCGCGCAATTCCTTGGCGTTTTCGCTGATGAAATCCCGCACCCGCAGGCCGGCAATCTCGTGGAGGAGGTCGCCGACGCGCTGCTGGTCGGCGCGCGCCTGGACCGGTTTGACGATGACCCAGCGCGGCTCGGCGTTGGTGCGGGCCGGGGATTTGCCGAGTTCCAAAAGACGGTCGGCGACCTTGATCTCAATCCGCGTGGCGGCGGCGCTCGCAAAGTCCATCACCGTGCGGTTGCGCAGCGAATCGAGCGTGACGTTGGCGCGATCAAACACGTGCTTGCCGACGAGGCAGGCCGTTTGTTGCCCGTGAATCTGGACATAGACGGCATCCTTCGTGACCGTCTCGGAGCCGAAGATGATTGCCTGCTCGCCCTTCTTGTCGCGAAACACGAGGCGCAGGCGCGGTGATGTCAATCCGAAATCCGAGAGCGCAGGGCCATCGAGTTCCTTCTCGGTGAAGGTGCGCTCGCGCTGCGCGAACTCCAATTGATCGAGGATGGAATTGACCGCGTTGTCGTCGGCGCGCACGGCCAACGGCTGTTTGATTTCCCATTTCTCCTGCACCCGCTCGGCAACGATGGTCTGGTTGGAAGAGATCAGTTCCAGCCGCGTCACGTCGGCGGTTTTGATGTCGAGAAGCTTGTTTGCCTTCCGTTCGGCCTCCTCGGTGGTCGTTCCCTTCTTGATGTCCCAATAGACGTAGCCGCCAAGAACCAAGGCCAGCATGACCAGAATGATTGTCGTGCGCGATTTCATGGTGTGAAAATGTCCCTCGCTACTTGCGCCGCCGCACCCAGACCGACAAGCCCAGCAAGGCCACCGCCAACGGCATTCCGCCGATGACCAGCGCATAGACGGCGCGCGCCTGCCGGGGCGTCATGTCGAGCCGGAATTCCTGGGGCGTCTTCGGGCTGACGGCGATTTGTTGTTCGCGTTTCAGGAGCCAGTTCAACGAGTTCATGAACAAATCCACGTTGCCCTCGTGGGCGCGGATGTTGTGGTTGTCCGCAAACGTCGAGCAGCCGACCACGACCAGCCGCATCCCGTTCAGTTCCACGCCGCCCGGCTTGTGGGTCTCCGCCGCCACGGCCAGCGACAATGGCCCGCGCAAATCCGCCTTGGGATCGAACTTGATCTGCTGCGCCTTGTAATCGGTCTCGCCCCAGAACGCATCCGGCGTCTTCACCAGTTCGGTCACATCCGGCCGTTCGCCGCCGCCCATCGCCGGGTCGGCTTTCGCGCGGACACTGCGCGCGTAGGGGAAGGACGTGTTGATGCCCCGCAATTTCTCGCTGATCGGGTGTCGGCCATAGTCCTCGCTCATCGCCGTCACATTGATCATTCCCAGCAACGGCATCACCGCGAGATTGTCGTCCACTTGAATGCCAAACCGGTCGAGAAACACTTCCAGTCCCGTCTGTACCTTGTAATCGAGCAACATCATCACGCGCCCGCTGTTCTTCAGGTATTCGCCGAGCGCGGTGAACTCGCCCTCGGTGAGCCGCTTCTGCGGCCCGGCAATGACGATGGCCGACGCGTCGGCCGGCCACGTGCGTTTCTGCGCCCAGTTCCATTTCTCAACCTCGATGTTGTCGCGCTTGATGTAACCGGCCAGCACGGAGTAACCGTTCCGTTCATCGGTGCTCTCAATGTCGCGTTCGCCGTGTCCGGTCAGGAAATACACCTTCGGCGGTTTCTCCTGCGTCACGCTCTGGATGGCCGACAGGAAAACGCCTTCGCCCTTGAACGCGCGAATCCGGGGCGACCCCATGTAGCCGCCTTCCAGATCGACCGTGTCATCGAGCTTGACCAGTTTGCTGCGCCCGCCGCTGGCGAAGATGATCTGGTCCGGCGAGTCAATTTTGTATTTCTCCGCCAACTGCCGCCCCCGGTTCCGGTCGAGCTGCGGGTCCACGAACTCCACCCGTATCTTGCTCTTGCCGACATTCTCGAACTCCTTCAGCAGGCTCCGCGTGTCCTGCAACGCCTTCTCGATGAAATCGCGACTACTCGCCGTCGGGATGCAGACCACGATGTCCAGCGGATCCTTCAGGCCCTTCAACACCTGCTCCGTCTTCGACGAAAGTTTGTAGTAACTGCTGCGCGTCCAGTCCCAGCGTTTCGGATGATGCCGCGACAACAGCCAGTTGGCCATCACCACCACGGCCAGCAACGCGACGATCTGGAGCAAGATGTTGACGCTGATTTTCCAGCGCCGCTGGCGCAGACTCGGAACACTCGATTGGGTTGGCTCTGCCATGACGTTATCTCCACTTCCTCGATTCCACCACGCGCGTCGTCACGAACAACACCCAGAAACTCGCGCTCAGGTACAACACCACCGTCCGCACGTCCACGATTCCCCGCGCAAACTCCTCCATGTGTGTAAAACATGAAATGTATTCAAACAGCTTTCCAAAGGTAGTCCCACGCGCAAAGTACTCGCCAAACCAGATGCCAATCACGAAGAGGAACACCAAGGCGAAACTGATGAGAAAAGCCACAACTTGGTTCTTCGTCAGCGACGACGTGAGCACGCCGACGGCAATCAGAAATTGGCCGATCAACAGCACGCCCAGATAACCGCTCGCAATCGGCCCAAAATCTAGCGACGTCAGTCCGCCGGTGAACTTGCGGAGGATCAGCACGTACAAGCCTGTCAACCCCCACATCAGCCCATACAACACTACCGCGCCAAGCCACTTCGCAAGCACCACTTCGAAGTCCGTCACCGGTGCTGTCATCAACATCTCAATCGTTCCCGACCGTTTCTCCTCCGCCAGCAATCGCATCGTGATCGCCGGTATCACGAACAGCGAGGGGAGCCAAAACCAATAGAAAAACCGTCGCATCACGGTAATTTGGGTGGTACCCGACGCTAGCAAATCCGCAATCGATGAGCAAAACACAAATCCCATCACAACCAGCAGAAACACCAGCACCACGTACCCCAGCACCGACGCGAAACACGCGTTCATCTCCCGCCGCAACAAGGTAGGGACATTCCTCATAAGCCAACTCCACGGGAAATTGGAGTACAGGAGTACGGGAGTGTTGGAACTGGACGACTCCTGTCCATCACCTCATTGCTCCATCGCTCCATCATTCCATTTCCTCGACTCATCGCAACACGCTCCTCCGTTGATCCCGGCGGTCTTCCTCCGCCTCATCCTCCTCGCGCGTCACCTGCACGAAGATGTCCTCCAGCGTCGTGCGGCTGCGCGTCAACTCCCGCAACGTCCACCCGCCCTGCACCGCCGCCTGGTAAATCGCCTCGCGCGGGTCCGCATCGGCCTTCGCCTCCACCGCCGCGTACACCATGCCGTCATCGCCGGTCGTCACCGTTACCGACGCCACGCCCGGCACCACCGGCAACACCGATTGCACATCCGCCAGCGGCGCCCGCAACTCCACGTTCACCATGCCGCCCGAGCGCAGCGTCTTGCGCAGGTTCTCCGGCGTGTCCGACGCGAGGATTTTGCCGCGATGAATGATGATGACCCGGTTGCAGGTCATCTCCACTTCGGGAAGAATATGCGTCGAAAGCAAAATCGTGTGTTGCTTGCCGAGTTCCTTGATCAGCTCGCGCACCTGGCGAATCTGCACCGGGTCAAGCCCGATCGTCGGCTCATCCAAAATCAACAAGTCCGGCTCGTGCAACAACGCATCCGCCAGCCCGACCCGTTGCCGGTACCCCTTCGAAAGCTGGCCAATCACACGGTCCTGCACATCAGCAATGCCCGTCCTCTCCATCGCTTCCTGCACCCGTTCCTTGCGGTCCGCACGCGCCACGCCTTTGAGCTTGGCGCGGAACTTCAAGTACTCGTTCACGCGCATATCCACGTAGAGCGGATTATTCTCCGGCATATACCCGATGTGACGGCGCACCTCCAACGATTCCTCGAACACATCGCACCCCGCGACCGTCACCTGCCCCGCGCTGGCGGGGATGAACCCGGTCAGGATTTTCATCGTCGTGCTTTTCCCCGCGCCGTTCGGGCCGAGGAAACCGACGATCTCGCCGCGACCGACCTCGAACGAGACGCCATTCAAAGCTGTCACCCCGGCGTACCGTTTCGTCAAATTTTCGACTTTAATCATGGGTTGCATACGTAAAGCCGCTCTCGTGTGAGGAGCAACGGCGCGCTGCCTTCTAGCAAAGCAATTCGACGTTGGCAAGCCGTTCCGCGTTCAATTTCCGCGTTCAATTTTAACGCGCCTTCAACGCCACGCTGACGGTTTGCTGAATCAGGAGGTTGCCGCGCCGTTCCATCAGCAAGATCGCCAGGCTCACCGCGTCGCCGGTCTTCACGTCGCCCAGTCGCTCGGCCAGGCGATCCATCAACTGGACTTCTTCACCGGCCACGTGGGTGATGACGAGGCCGCGCCGCAGGCTCGCGGTCGCCGCCGGGCTGTTTTTCTCGACATCGGTGATCAAGAGTCCTTGGGCAATCGGGATGCCAAGCGCCTCCGCGAGGTCGCGCGTGAGTTCCTGCACCTGCAATCCGAACTTGCTGCGGAACAGATCGGGCACGGCCAGTTTCGGGAGCGCGGCGAGCGCCACTGTGTAGGCGCGCCGCTTGCTGCCGTGTTCCACTTCGAGTTTCACCGAGTCGCCGGGTTTCTTGCGGATCAAGTACCGCTGGAGTTGCAGCAGGTCGCTGTACTTCACGCCGTCCACCAACAACACCACGTCGCCTGTCGCCAGACCGGCCTTGGCCGCGGGGCTGTCGGGCTGCACGTCGGCAACGACGAGCCGGTCGTTTTGCCGGGCAAACCGCAGGCCGAGCCAGAGACGGGCGCGTTTCTCCGTCGTCAACCACGTGGCCAGCATCTCGCCGACGCGCTTGGCGGGGATGGCGAACCCGATTCCCTGCGCTTGCGAGAGGATCGCCATGTTGATGCCGATGAGTTGGCCGCGCGTGTTGATGAGCGGGCCGCCGGAATTGCCGGGATTGATGGCGGCATCGGTCTGGAGAATGTCGTTGAACGTCACGTCGCCGGCGGTGTAGGCGCGATGCTTGGCGCTGATGATGCCCTTGGTGACGGTGTGCTCAAGCCCGAACGGGTTGCCGACGGCGATGACAGTCTCGCCAAGCAGTGTTTCCCGGTCGCTGGCGATCTCGAGGAACGGCAGTTTCTTTTTCGCCTCGATCTTCAGGAGCGCCAGATCGTTCTTGTCGTCGCCGCTGACGACTTTGGCCTCAAGCTGCGTGCCGTCGGCGAGGACGACGTGGATTTTCGTGGCGCGCTGGACGACGTGGAAGTTGGTCACGATCCAGCCGTCCTCGTCCACGAGCGCGCCGGAGCCGAGGCTTTGGGCGCCTTCGACGCGCGGCCGCCGGCCTTGGCCGAAGAATTGGCGGAACAACTCCTCGAAGGGGTCGGCGAAGCTGCGTTGCACGAGCCGTTCCGTGCTCAGGTTCACCACGGCCGGCACCACTTTCTGGATGGCGCCCACCACCGGGTCGGCCTGCGGGTCCAGCGGCGCGGCAAAGACAATGCCAGCCAGCATCACGGCGACTACAAAACAAATTAGCGTTTTCATCGTGTCGGCAGTATATTCCGACCCGACTGGGTGAGCAAGCCATGCGATTGACGCCGTACGCCGAACTGAGGACGCGCGTGTTGCGGGAGAGTTTCTCCGACGCAAGCGGGCGCGCCGTGCTGCGCGATGCGGACAGCAACTATGTTCCCATCTCGATCACCGAACGCCTCGTCCAAGCCATCTGGTACGACCAACGCATCCAGCGCGAGAACCTCGCCACGACGGACGGATGCCCGTTGCGCGTCATTTTCCCCGGCTGGTGGAACGTCGAGGCCGGCCCTGATTTCCGTCACGCCACCGTCCAGTTCGGCGATGAACCGGAACGGAAAGGCGACGTCGAAATCCACCTGCGCGCCGGCGATTGGCGTCAACACCGCCACGACAGCGACCCGCGCTACAACGACGTCATCCTCCACGTCGTGCTCTGGGAAGCCGGCGCGGATGCCATTTCGCGCACGCGCGCCGGGATGCCGGTGCCGCAGCTTGCGCTGCAACATCATCTCGCCGCCCCGCTGGAGGCGCTGTACGACGACATTGATCTCGACAGCTACCCGCACGGAGTCCGCCCGCACGGCGGCGGCTGCGTCAACGTGATGCACCAGCTCGCGCCGCTGCAGGTTCATTCGTTGCTCGACCACGCCGGCGATGAGCGGTTCGCGAACAAGACGCGGAAGTTCATCCGCTGGATTCACCGCGCCGGGCCGGAACAGGCGTTCTACGAGGGCTGGATGGAGGCGCTCGGCTACAAAGCCAACAAGTCGGCGTTCCGCGCGCTCGCCCAGCGGCTGCCGCTCGCACTGCTCGCTGAGAACCGCACCGTCATCGCGCCGCTGCTCTTCGGCGTCGCCGGTTTTCTGCCGACCACCGCCAGCGACGATCCGTTTGTGAAACGGCTGTGGAAGAGCTGGTGGAAACTGCGCCCCGATTTCGAAGAAAAAGTTTTGCCCGACACCGCGTGGCGTCGGGCGGGGATCCGTCCGTTGAATCATCCGCATCGCCGGCTCGGCGCGGCGGCGGCGCTCTTGAAAAAGCGCCCGAAACTTTTGGAGAACGTCCTCGGCTCCATCGAGTCGGGCGGCGATCCGTCGAAGTTGTTCGCGCAGGTCCGCGACGAGTACTGGGCGCAGCACTGCGCGCTCGGCGGGAAGAAACAGGCCAGGCCGATGGAACTGATCGGCACATTGCGCGCCCAGCAGATTGTCAGCAACGTCGTGCTCCCCTTCCTCGCCGCGTGCGCCGAGATCAACAGCGACCCGCGCCTGCTCGAACAAGTCCGCGCCCGCTACACCGCCCTGCCCGCCGGTGAACCGAACACGTTGTTGCGCCTCGCCGGGCAGCAGTTCTTCGCCAGCGACAAGGAAGCGCGCACTCATCTCGACACCGAACGCCGCCAGCAGGGCATGATGCAGATCCTGCTCGACTTCTGCGTGAACGACAAATCGCTCTGCCGCAACTGCCGGTTCCCGGAGATGGTGGCGTGCTGGCGCGGGCAAGTGCGTACTCCTCACGCTCCGCGTGAGGGAGAACCTGGCATTGGCGGTTCCTCACGCGGAGCGTGAGGACTACTTTCAGCCTGCCGAAAAGTTGTTGCGCGCGCAAACGCGCTGCGTCATATTCCCGCCGATGTTCAAGCTGACCAAGCAGGAGATGACCGTGGTGGCGTTCCTCGTGGGCGCGCTCCTGGTCGGGTCCGCGGTGCGACAGTGGCGCGTTCACAAGGAAAACCAGAAAGCCGCCGCGCCGGCGAGTGACGTAAGGAAACCGTAAATGCAGAAACCAACTTTTATCGAAGCCATTGAGGAAATCGTCCTGAAAGATCCGCGGTTCGACCGCGACGCCTACCTGTTCGTGCGGGAAGGACTCGATTTCACGGTGCAGATGCTCAAGAAAAACCCACAGGGACCGCCCGCGCTCCGGCACGTGACCGGACAGGAACTGCTCGACGGGCTGCGCCGCCACGCGCTGGAGCAGTTTGGGCCGATGTCGAAGACCGTGCTCGAAGAATGGGGCATCAAACAGTGCGAGGATTTCGGCGAGATCGTTTTCAACATGGTCGAGAGAGGCATCCTCGGCAAAACCGAACGCGACAGCCGCGACGATTTCAAGGGCGGTTACAGTTTCGATGAAGCGTTCGTCAAACCATACCGCCCCGCGCACCGTCGCGCGCGATCGACTCCCAGCACCGGCCGCTCCCGAACCTCCGAATCGAAGAAGTTGAGCAATAGCTCAAACTAAGGTGTCTCAACCCGCATGAGACACCTGTATCCAATCGGCTGCCTGTTGGCTGCATTCGCCGGAACGATTTCCATGGCCACCACCATTCCCGTCCACAAGGTCATCCTCGACAATGGCCTCACCATCCTCGTTCGCGAGGACCACAGCGCCCCCGTCGTCACCGCCCAGGCATGGTGCCGGGCCGGCAGCATCACGGAAGGCAAACAGATGGGCGCGGGCCTCTCCCACGTCCTCGAACACATGCTGTTCAAGGGCACGCCGACCCGCGGCGTCGCCGCCATCGCGCAGGAGATCGAGGACAAAGGCGGCTACATCAACGCGTACACCTCGTTCGAGCAGACCGTCTATTATATCAACCTCCCCTCCGAGAACTGGCAGACCGCCGTGGACATCCTCGCCGATTGCATGATGAACGCCACCATCCCCGAGGACGAACTCAAAAAGGAAAAGGACGTCATCCTCCGCGAGATGGCGATGAACGTGGACGATCCTGTCCGCCGGTCCAACCGCATCCTCTGGTCCACCGCCTACACCACGCATCCGTACCGGCACCCGGTCATCGGGTATCCCGACATTTACAACCGCATCACGCGCGACGACGTCGTCGCCTACTACAAGAAATTCTACGTCCCGAACAACCTCGTCTTCGTCGTTGTCGGCGCAGTCAACCCCAGCGCCGTCGTCGTCCGGCTCCGGGAGTTGACGAAAGATTTCAAGATGGGACCCATCGAACCGGCGAACATTCCCGCCGAACCGCCCCAACTCAGCCCGCGCGAACGCCACGAATACGCCCCGGTCAATCTCTCCCGCTTTCACCTTGCCTGGCACATCCCGGCCGTCACGCATCCCGACGTGTACGCGCTCGACGTTCTCGCCATCATCGCCGGCCACGGGCGCAGTTCCCGGCTCTACCGCGAAATCCGCCAGCAGCAAGGGCTTGTCCACACGGTTGGCTGCGGTGCCTACACCCCCGGTTATCCCGGCATCTTCGAGATCGAAGCCACTACCGACCCCACCAAGCGCGCCGCCGCCACTGCTGCCATCCGCGCGTTGATGGCGCGATTCGCCACCGAACCCATCACCGATGCCGAGCTGCAGAAGGCGATCAAGATCGTGATCAGCAGCCACCTCGCCAAACTCAAAACGATGGAAGGCCAGGCCGCCGACCTCGCCCACAGTCTCATCCTCACCGGCGACCCGAACTTCGGCGACACGTATTTGGCGAACATCCGCAAAGTCCGCCCCGAAGACATCCGCCGCGCCGCACAACGATACCTGACCGACAACAACCTGACCATCACGTCGCTGAACCCGGCCGACGCCGAATCAAAAACGGAACAAGCCACCCTCGTCGGCACCGATGTCCGGATCGAGAAGATTGAACTGCCGAATGGCCTCCGCCTTCTCGTGCGCGAAGACCCGAAGCTGCCGTTTGTTGACATCCGCAGTTTCTTCAAGGGCGGCGTCATCGCCGAGACCGACGACGACAACGGCATCACGAAATTGACCGCGCGGATGTTGATCAAGGGCACCAAGAGCCGCACGGCCGACCAGGTCTCCGAGTCCATCGAGTCGGTCGGCGGCGCCATCAGCTATTTTTCCGGCAACAACAGCTTCGGCGTCTCCACCCACTCGATGAGCGACGACCTCGATCTCGCGCTCGACCTGCTGGCCGACGTGCTCCAGAACCCGTCGTTCCCCGCCGACCTGCTGGCCCGCGAGCGCAGCGTCCAACTCGCCGAGATCAAGGCCGAACAAGACCAGATTCTCCGCGCCGGACAACAGTTGCTCCGCGAAACGATGTTCGCCAGGCATCCCTACCGGCTCAACCCGCTCGGCACCGCCGAAAGCGTCGCCCGTCTCGGGGCCGCCGAACTGGCCGCATTTCATCGCCGCTACGTCGTGCCGAACAACATGGTGCTCGCCGTCTTCGGCAACGTGAAGGCCGACGACATCCGCCAGAAAGTCGCGGCGCGTTTCGGCGCGATGCAGAAGACCGATGTCGAGTTCCCCAAAACAGACGACGGGCGCATCGCGACCGCCATCCGCCAGGAGGCCGAAAAACCCAAGGAACAAGCCGTCCTGTTGATCGGCTACAACAGCCCCGCCATCTTCAGCAACGACCGGTTCCCGGTCGAGGTGCTCGATGAAATCTTTTCCGGCATGGGTTCCCGCCTTTTCCTCCGGCTGCGCGACGAACTGGGGCTGTGTTACTACTGCGGCGCGTTCCAACTGGTGGGCATCGAACCCGGCTTTTTTGCGTTCTACGTCGGCACCGCCCCGCAACAAGCGGCTGACTGCGAGAAGGAGATCCTCGCCGAGGTCGAGCGGCTCCAGCGCGACGGCGTGACCGACGCCGAACTGGAACGCGCCAAGAACAGCATCATCGGCCAGCGCAAAGTCCGGATGCAGGACAACGGCGACCTCGCGATGAGCATTGGCCTCGACGAAATCAACGGCCTCGGCTGGGATTTCTTCCGTGGCATTGACCAGAAATACCGCGCCGTCACCGGCGCCGACATCAAACGCGTCGCCGCCCAATATCTCGGCGCGCCCGGCCGCGCCACCATCGTTGTCAAACCCTTATCGAAGGAGAAATGACATGGCTGAAGTCCAGAAAGACACCATTGGCAACCGCGAGGACACGTTGCGGTTCCTCGACCTCGTTCGTTTGTTCAGCACGCAGGGCATGATGGCGCTTGGCAAACTCGCCAACCCGGCCACGGGCAAGGCGGAGAAGAACCTCGATGCCGCCCGTCTTTTCATTGACCTGCTCGACATGCTCGAACGGAAAACCACGGGCAACCTGACGCCCGACGAGACGAAAATCCTCCACGCCGCCCTGACGGATCTGCGGCTGATGTTCGTCGAGGAATCCAAGGCGCCCGCCGCCGAGACGAAGCCGGAAGAGAAGAAGTAACCGGCAGGCATTGCCGCCCTCCCAAATCTCCTGAGCTGTTGCCTTGCACTCGGTCGAGGGTGGTTTGTAGTAAGCCACGGAGCCTGCGGAGTGGCGTTGGGGGAGGTAGCTCCGGGCAAACGAACCGCACTCCGTCCCGAAACGGCACGTGACTGCGTGCGTTACTACAAACGTTCACTCACAATACAGTTTGACGGAGAACTAACACATCAATAATACTGAAAAAATCGGGTGCGGTATCGGATCCGGTTGGGACCGCTTGCGGTGGGGTTTTCGTATCGCTCCACCACGACGTGCACGAGAATCTCGCTGTTGATTTCATCCCCGTCAGCCGCGTTGTAGCGGCCGTCCCGGTTCACGTCGGCAATCGTCTGGCCAACGGCCCAGATGCTGAAGGCGTTGGAGCGGGTGGTGATCAGATTGGCAATGGAACGGATGCCGCGTTCGGATACTTCCTTGGCGACATTATTGCTCGTCATGCCCATCACTTCGCAGACCTGGCCGATCCAGCCGAACGCATCAGTAGTAAACGGCGCCCACGTCGTCGGCGGCTGGTAGGCGTGGGTCAAGTTCCAGACGTGATTTTGAATGTTGCTCGACACCCTCCCGACGCCAGTGAAAGTGCGGGCAAGATCGGGATAATACAGCGCCCGAATGGGAATCTCCCGCTGCAACGTTGCCCGCACATGCAATCCCTGACCGGTGTACACCTGACTGTTGATATTGATGCGCCCGGCCAGCTTGTCGTGGGTGCAAAACAGATCGAGCACGGCCCAATCGGGAAGGAGGTTTTGGACTTTTTCCAAAGTATGTTGGGGGCGCAACGCCAGCGTTCGCCATGGCACGCCGGTGTGGATGAAGTGCAGTTCGCCCACCGACTCAAACGTGCCGCGATTCGAAATGTTCGTGTGGCAGGAGTACTCCGTTGTCCGTTCCACCAGACCGCCGTCGCTGAGCAACTGCGCGGTGGTGCCGGGGACGGGATTTGTCACCCAATACCAAACACTACCGCTATTCCATGCACCCATGGTGCCGCTTCTAAAGGTCTGAGGTCCCATCCCGCCACCCACGGGATTCCAGTAGTGGCTGACCGGCCTGACCCGCGGGTCTCGGCAGGCTGACACCCACGACATGTTCGTCGTCCTTCCATTCATGTCTTTTCCGAGGCGAACGTTGAAATGGTTGGTCATTCGGATGGACGCGTAGTCAAGCCGTCCACCCGGCCCTCGAAACTCCGCGGTAACCGTCCCGGCGTTGAAGATGAGAAAAACATTATCGGCTATGTTGCTGGTAATGACGGGCGTGTCACTCTGGGCCAACACCTGATAGGAGCCGGACCAAGGACTGGGAGTGATCACACCGGTTCCGTTCAAAACAACGGGGCTGGGAAGCGTGGCCGGAGCGGGATCCCAATTGAACGTAATCGTGGGACGATTCGCAATCGTTACCGTATGCCCGCTCAAGTCATAATCTGGCGCCGGCGGCGGGTACATGTACCAGAGTTCCATCAGGGTCGTAGTCCGCCGCTCGATGATGAGCCAGTTGGTATTGACGCTAACGATGAAGGAGTTGCTGATGACCAATTCGTTCATGTACGGCGTTCTTTCCAGACCGAGGTACGTTGGGGGGTACCCGCCGGAGTCAGTGGGAATATTGTCCACGTCAACGTAGTCCTTGATGTTGGCGGCGATTTGCAAGAGGTTGTTGCCGTACTTGTCGCGGAACGTCTGGCCGAACCAGCCGTTCAAGTGCGCGTTGCCGAGCATGTTCGTGATGGCCAGCAGGTATTGCTGGGGATTGGTGGTCAGGATGTTCGTGTTGAGATTCATCCGGGGAGCGCCCCACGGGGTCAGGCTGGTGTCCTGGCTGAACGTGGTGGTTCGGAAATGATTCGAGTGACAGAACAGTGCGAACGACACATTGTTGGGGTCTATCACTGACCACGAGTTGGGCGAAGCGTAACCGGTGTTCGTCCCGAACTGATAGGAAAGATTGGCGGC
>Ga0194112_10000360_pt1 | contig 65823 bp, 77 predicted proteins | sample TA2MahC400mmetaG_FD_146191 | JGI IMG/M metagenome (GOLD analysis project Ga0194112, IMG submission 146191) | Freshwater microbial communities from Lake Tanganyika, Tanzania - TA2015016 Mahale Deep Cast 400m | ecosystem: Environmental > Aquatic > Freshwater > Lake | place: Tanzania: Lake... | reverse complement strand
GACAAATTCGGTAAGTGCATCATCATATTTCTGTCTTCTGTATAACATCATTCCGCGCGAAAGCCCTGCGTAAGGCCCACCGAGTTCGCATGCGATGGCATCGGAGAATTTAGCGGCTGCGTCCTGGGGTTTGTAGTTCCACAAGAGTTGGCACCCTTGATCGAACTTCTCCCTCGCCTGTGCTCTTTTGGCGATGACGATTGCAACCGTTTCGCTGAGATGCCGTATGTCGGCCTTCTGGTCCTCCTTGGCCATTTCGTTTACGACACCAAGGGAGGCAGGATCGGCGAGTTTTTCTAACGTCTCCAGGCCGACTGCACGCACAAGATCTGATTTATCTCTTGAAGTTATATCGGAAAGTAATTTCGTTTCTTTCAGGCGCCTCAGGGTTTCCAGTTTGTCAGCGATAGCAGTCCGGAGATCGGCATATGTTAAACCCTTAAAGTTAATGTTGTTAATTTCATCCAGGAGACGCATTCTATCTTCCGGTGTTAATCTACTCCTTGGCATAATCCACTCCAACGGCGCGTGCTTTTAATTGGGAGTTACCTTTGGATTAGGGCACTTTTATCGGGCTCTCAAGAATCCTTTTGAACTGCAAAAACTCGGAAGCAAACCTGCCAAGTAAATTGGGCTCGGGTTTAAAGGAAAATGCTACCAGTCCCATAAGGTCGTCAGCTGTCAGTTCACTCTTGGGGCAGTCACTTTTCTTAAATCCGCCTCGTGAAAGAAACTCTCTCGATTCGTGCAGAAACCATTCCATAACTGTGCCCACAGCCATAAGCTGGGTGTCAGCCACTGTGACATTTGCCGCTTTCGCTTCTGCGAGTCTGATAATTTCTGAAATCTTGGTGAGATCAGGCTTCATCCATTTTTTGCTTTTCCAGGTAGTAATATTTATAGAATTACCTTCCCCCTTGATGATACATATGTTCCCTTGTTTGAAGCGGCCAGCTTTTGATGCAGAATGTGCATACGAGGTGAAAGAAAGTATCTTGAAGTTATCCCCTATGACGTAATGTTTCCCGTTTGCGATATCTTCGAGTGCCTGAAACCAATCCTTTTCAACTCCATAGAGAGCATCAAATATCTGTTCGCAAACATTGTAAGTAATTTGATAGTTGGGGGAATATTTAAGATTAAGACCCCTGATAATGGTGGGAATTGCGATAAGATGGTCTACCGCTTCCTTGGACTGAATGCCTACGCCGTGTAGGTCGTTCTTCTCTATAAAATTGAGTATTTTTTGAAGGGCAGGGTCTTTATCTATCTGGAGATCCCTTGCAATAAGTGATGCTGAACAATGCTCACGGTCTTTTGGACCATCGCTGTGGTGATCATAGTGACCATGCTTGATATCTATTGCGAGGGCTCCGCTTTCAAGTAATTGGATTTTGGCTTTATCATTTGGGAGACTTCCAGCGGGGACAAACTCCAATCTTGCGTCCGTGATATTTGCGTACTTGCTACTGCCGAATTTCTTGAGGAGAAATATTGCGTAGAGGCAGTCAAAATCCGGATACTCGTGTGTAATTATTCGGCTTATTTCCGTCTTCATGGCAACTGGATAATAAACGAAGTTCGGAGCCTCATTGCTTAGGAGTGGAAGCGAGAAATCCTCTGCGGCATCGGGGCATGGCCGAGCCGACTTCATTCCGGGTTACGCATCCTCATGCCAAAGAAGAATTCAAATCGGTTTAATGCTTTTTCTTAAGAGCGGGATCCTTTTATAAGGTAAATAAGATTTGAAACATTGTCAATAGTGGTCTCCCAAATCCCGATTTAGGAAAATGGTTCGTATCTAGGTGCGAGGATTCGGAGGCGTTTTCCGGGTGAAGAGCCCTTGTTTCTTTAAACGGCTCATGACGAATTATTGTGAATCAATGTCCATGGAGTGAACTCTCTCATCCATGGAGTGCAGGTCTGAATAATCTTGAGTTTCATGTATTCTTTATCTCTGTAACCATAGGCCATACGGATGACATTACGAGCTTTTAGGTTGGCTGATTCGATATATCCCAAGGAGGCTTTTTTATCGCAGTAGTTCAAGATGCCATCCAAGTGGCTCTCAATCATATGGGCAAACTTATGATAGGGTTTAAGACGGCTCCACTTAAGTTGATCCACCCAATAACGGAAGAATTTCGTGGCCCAGGTCTTGGAGGAGTAAGACCAAAGGTGGTCGAAGGATTCCTTCAGCAGGTGGGCTTTGAAGAGCCTGCGGTTGACGCTCAACAGTGTGTTCAGAGCTTCTCGGGCCTTGCCCCGCACATGAGCCCGTCGGGACAGGAGAATGAACTTTTTGCCGGCCAGAAGCCCCCTAAACCGCCCCGCCGCCTTCCGCAGTTCCTGTTTGCGAACATCGTTGAGGGCCTTCAGAAGATGCTGGATTACATGAAACTTGTCATAGATGATCTTAGCCTCAGGACAATTGGCAACGATGCTGTTTCGAAAGGGCTTCCACATGTCGATGACCCCATGAGTGATGCCTCCAGCACGATCCTTCCCAAACCACTTCCAGAACTTTGCCAGATGCCTCTCTTTTCGGCCTTCTCCAACGAACAGAAGCTCTGGCCCTCTGGGTCCTTCCAGGGCACTGACCAGGTGCCAGTAGGTTTGTCCCTTCCCCACTGCAATCTCATCAATGCCCACAACCGTGATCCCATCCAAGGGCCGAGAGGCTTGTACCGCTTCCATAGCAAGTTTATCGAGGGTTTTCACCGTTCCCCGGTGCAAGGACTGAAAGATTGCCACTGCCTTGATGGTCATGACCTTACACAACTCGGCGACCAAAGATGCCAAGGATTGGCTGACCCGGGCCCCTTCCGCGACAAAGGACAACGGTTCCAAGGTCAACCCACAGTCTGGACAATAAACCCTGTAATGTCTCACCTGAAGGAAAGTCAGAAAGTGCCACAATGTCAGATGCTGAATCTCTACCATCCAACTCGAATGCGCCTTCTTGATGCGTCGATGGCACTTTCCGCACTCAAAGTCACGTCGTTGCCGATCGAGTTCCAGTACCACTGCCTCTCTACCCTTTCTTTGTTCCATGCTTATGCCAGTAACGCGATACCCTTGTATTCCCAGCAATCTCGTGAGATAATTAATACGCATCTGGTGGAATCTCCCTTCTGTTTATTTAGCGGTAAACACCGGGAGAATAATACTCTACCAGATGCTTTTATTTTTACAACTAAACTTCACAATAATTCGTCATGAGCCCTTTAAACCATCTCCTTATCCATATATGATCAAATCGAAGACCCATCAGATTCTGTAATTCCCTCAGTCTTCGGACAGACTACTTCCTTGTCCTTTCTCTTTCCGCTGTATTCGTCTCTGTTTTTCACCGGTCTGGACATAAACTCAGTTCAAAGGACTTCCGTCTGATCCCTTTTATCCATTTGCCGTGACCTCCGTTAGGGCAAACTACACGGCCCTTTTATTCCCGTTTTTCATTCTATTAGGACTCACGGTGATTCCCATCGGCGCTATATACCGTTTGAGACGTTCAAAGATGACCTCCCGCATTGTCTTACGCTCTAAGGTCGCCTTCGCCTTGACCTTGCTCCACAATTCGTCGATGTCTCTCAGAATGTAGTGCATGCAGTCACCCCCTTCAATTTTGGTCTATTTCTTGCCACTGTACCTTCTAAAAGGTTTCGATATGTAAAAGAAATCGAAACCCTGGGTTTGTTCCGTTTATTACTAATTGTGGCATGGAGGCAAGATTTTTGAAAATCAGGACTTAAGTAAGGAAGAATGACCATGTCACTCCTCAATTCAGTCGGAGCCCGAAGATTACTTTACGTCTTTTCTTATCTCTCACAAAATCGGTTATGCACTTACTGACCAATCCCAAATTGTGCCCTTCCAACCTGAAATAAGACCATTGTCCTTGCAAACTGGGCAGGACCAGGCTATGGCAGAAGCGTGTTGTTCATCTACGAAGCCGATGATTTCCCCTGGACATGCCCGGCGCCCAGGGCGCCTCCGACATTTGACCCCGGTAACCAAAGTTTTCCTATTGCGACTCGTCACTGCTTTGACGATGCGGCCAAAATAATTTGCAAGTTGCAACGCCTGCCTAGGCATGTCCGCAAGGCTCCCCTCATCATTAAGAAAGTGTCGTAGATCTGTGATCCAAGTATTACCCATCTTGCCAGGGGTTTTGTAACTCGTCTTGGATAACCGAGAGGCGAATTATTTAGCTGAATCTGAAACTGTCATCAATTTACGGGTAGTCGCAGCCCTCTCTATTAATCCCCTGATAGCGGGCCTGATATAGATTTGATCGAGATCGAAGTTGCTTAACGCCTGCGCAAGGGCCTGGATCTTATCCCTTGCTTGCGCCTTGGAATTTATTATCAGAAGCTTTTCCCCTCTCAATTTGCAGAGGCCACCCATTAAGTTTATGCCTTCCTCATCCAGGCTTATTGGCTCATAGCGTATTTGTATGCCAAATCTTTCGGCCAGTTCCTCAAGTTGATCAATGATGGCGCCCTGATCCATAATGGAAACTACCACTAAGGTTGCTTATTACCCGGATTCTGTTTGTTGAACGATTTGGTCAGAATTCTGGCTTATATCCTGCAAACTTTTCTAAAATTGCATCTGAGACTTACCCGCTCGTCCTCTACCTTGCTGAACCGATCTTCCTCCAGAGGAATATTATTTTCGACATCCATCAAAAGAGACTGCATGTCCTTAATGCTCCCTCTAATGTATCCCTTGATATCTCCAGCCTCGCCGTCAGTTACTGAGAACCAATTGGCCTTGTCAAAGGAGAGATTGTACTCAATGATCCTTAAGGACCCAGGATGGACATGCCATTTCTCCATAGCATAAAGAGCGTAACAACATAACTGGATGGAAAGGTCTTCTGAGAGGCTCTTTCCCGTCTTCCAGTCGTAGATGTAGATGTCATCGCTCTCCCTTATTGCACAGTCGATGGCTAAATTGATTCTTATGTTGTCCAGATGAAAGGATGAGAAGTCCTCCACTTCGAGCCATTGATCCTTCGGGTGAGACTTTAGACCATCATAGATATCGGAGGCATAAAAGTTTCTCAGACAAGTTTCTACATTATTTGCTACTTCCTTCCACTGGTCATCGGTCAGTTCTATGTCATATTCATGCTCAAAGAGGGCACAGGACTTTGGACTTTTCCAGTAATTCTTCGATTTTGAGGAGCGAAACTCAGCCCTCATCTGGTCTAGGGTAATGGAAACGATCTCGTCTACTGGAAGGACTTGAATCCCTCTCCGAATGTTATTGAGGCTTCTCTGGATGCACTCGTGGACCTTCTCTCCAGCCCAGGCATGTCTGTTTATGAGGTTCTTCAGTATATAGATCTGTCGAGTTCTGTCTGGAGCATTCTCAACCCAACCGTTCCAGTAGCCGTAGTAAGCAAACCAGTATTGCCTTGGACAGGTTTTGAAGACCTCGTCCCTGGTTTTTGACCAGGAGAATTCGTTCTTGAGTTCGGTCATCATGCTGCAAGTCTACCAGAAAGATGCGTAAACCTCAATTGTGGTTTGTTGTTTCTAATGGCGATGGCAAGGGCCTTTTTAGTTCCAATTAACACGACCAACTTCCTGGCCCTGGTAATCCCGGTATAGATTAAGTTTCTCTGAAGGAGCATGTAGTGCTGGGTGGTCACGGGGAGGACCACGGCTGGATATTCGCTCCCCTGGGATTTGTGGACAGAGATCGCATAGGCCAAAACAACCTCGTCCAGACCAGAGTAATCATAAGTGACAAGCCTCCCATCAAAGTCTATGGTAATTTCTCTATTCTCCTGGTCAATCTTTGAGACCCATCCAATATCACCATTAAAGACCTCTTTATCATAGTTGTTGACAATCTGCATGACTTTGTCCCCTAATTTGAAGGTCCTGCTTCCATGGGTGATACCTTGCTGGTTAGAGTTGAGTGTTTTCTGTAATTCAATGTTCAAGTTGATTGCCCCGATGACTCCCTTGTGCATGGGAGTTAGCACCTGGATGTCCTTTATCGCATGGAAACCAAAACGGTTCGGGATTCTTTCGGCACAGAGGGTGATGACCTGACCTAAGATCTTTTCTGGATCCTCTTCTTGGATAAAGTAGAAATCAGAGGGCTCCCTTTTCTCCGGGTCTTTTAGGAACGGAAAATCCCCTTGATTGACCTTGTGGGCATTCACTATGATCATGCTCTCCTGGGCCTGGCGGAAGATTTCTTTAAGTCTAACCGCGGTGAAAACGCCAGAGTCTATAATGTCTTTTAACACATTACCGGGTCCGACTGACGGAAGCTGATCTACGTCACCTACCAGTATCAGGTGGACTTGTGGCGGAATGGCCTTGAGAAGGTGATACATCAAAAGGGTGTCGATCATCGAAGCTTCATCTATTATGATTACGTCTGCCTCCAGAGGATCATCCTGGTCTTTCTTAAAGCCACCCTTGTGGGGGGAGTATTCGAGCAGGCGGTGGATGGTTTTAGCCTCCCAACCAGTTGCCTCGCTCATTCTTTTGGCTGCTCTGCCTGTGGGAGCTGCAAGGAGCATTTTTAGTTTGAGCTGCTGAAAGATCCTTAATATTGCAGTTATGATGGTGGTCTTGCCAGTTCCTGGACCTCCGGTGATGATCAAAACCTTTGAGCTTGCTGCCAGGAGGACGGCCTCTCTCTGCTTCTCAGCCAATTGTATATTCATTTCCTGCTGAACCCACTCAATGGCCTTTTCAGGTTTAATCGCCCTGATGTTTGAGGGAGACTCTTTTAATGCCCTTAACCTTTGAGCTATTCCCGTTTCTGCTACATAGAAGGGGGCGAGATAGAGACCTTTATGATTCTCTTTAACATTTATCTCCTCCAGGAAAACCTCCTTTTCCATTTGGAGTTCCATAATGGCTTTGGTAATGATCCTCTCATCAACCTTCAATATCTCTTTAGCTTTATGGATCAAAGCTGTCTCAGGGTAGTAGACATGGCCTTCTTCTGTTAACTCATTCAACACATAGATGGCACCAGCCTTTGCCCTGATCAGGGAATTGGGATCGATCCCAATGTTTTCAGCTATTTTGTCGGCTGTAATGAAACCAATTCCGTGAATATCGCGGGCAAGGCGGTAGGGATTTTCTTTTACCACTTCAATAGATCGATTTCCATACTGTTTATAAATCTTTGCTGAATAACCAGCACTCACTCCGTGGCCCTGAAGAAAGATCATGATCTCCTTGATCTCCTTCTGTTCTTCCCAGGCCTTTGTGATCATGGCAATCCTTTTTGGCCCAATTCCCTCCACTTCGGAGAGTCGTTCAGGTTTCTTCTCTATAATGTCCAGAGTATCCAGAGCAAATTCCTTGACGATTCTTTCTGCCATGATTGGACCGATGCCTTTGATTAAACCCGATCCCAGGTATTTCCTGATGCCGTGTACTGTAGCAGGAACAGTGATTTCGTAACTTTCGACCTGAAATTGCTCTCCAAACTTCTTGTTATGAACCCATCTCCCTGTTAGCTTTAGTGATTCACCCGGATTGATGGCAGTCAGATTTCCAACAATGGTGGTCAGCTCCCTCTTGCTCTTCTCCTGGAGCTTAGCAACTATGAAGTCATTCTCTTCGTTGTAGTAGGTGATCCTCTCAATGAGGCCATAGATAGTAATCATTTTCAAAAACTTTAACAAAACCAAAGAAGGGAGTCAAAACTCTTCGATGTGAGGATGCTTTGGTCTCTATGATTCGACAATCATCTTGATGACCTGGATGTGTCTGTTCTTTTTAGTCGATTCGACAGGCAAAATGGTGGAGACGCCTATTTTCAAGAGCAAAAGAGCTCGATTCCACAGTTATTCAACGCCCTTTGTGGATTGAGGAGAGCAATTTATGGATTACTGAGTACAAAGAGTGAGAATTAGGCCATATCAAAATCTGGCGATTTCGGGTTAAAAGTGAGGCTGTGAGCAGGTGGATACAACAGGGCCCATATGCCTGCTGGTTTGAAAAGGGTTGCCTGATGGAATTATTTTTTTGCCTTAAGCATGTCTTCCAGCAGTTCCCCACCCACTCCGACATCTTCTGGGGTAGACTCCCTCAAGTAAACCACAAAGGCAGATTTTTCTATACCCGTAAGCCTGCTCGCAGTCTCTGTGAATGACCTTATCATTTCTTTTCTCTTTTCTTTATCCAGCTTTGGGCCAAAGAAAAATATGGTTGGCATAAATCTCCTCCTTGTGAGATAAAATTGAGCTGTTCTTTAGATGCATAAAAACTTCCGAACGGAGATCATTCCATCTCCTATCCATTTCGGATTTGAATCTACACCTTTTAATGAAATCTGTTAATCCTTTTTCTAGGAAGAATATACACCTTTTTCAAAAAATAGGGAAGAAGTTGATGCCAGATTTGACGGTGACTGTTAGATTAGCTCCATGTTTCACAAATTGGGGCAACTTCATGACAAGCCCCCTTGATTCGTCGGTCTTGGTAGGGGAGGGGTTTCTTCTTTAACTCCACTACAAACCGCAAGAATTAGGATAAAGAGGGAGTTTCCCATCTTTATCTCATTTCCGTTGACCCATTAGAGAGCCATGTATGAGCCCTTCCGTTGGAAGGTCGAAAACCTTCTAACGGGGTTGCCACCGTGAGGTTGCTCCAATTCATCGGGTCGCGCCGGGAATATAGAACTTGCCATAGCCTTCCCCTGAATTTATTTCAGGAATTGAGATTCAAGCTTTTCGTAGTCCGACTTCGGCCTCTTGGAAGTAATACATATATAAGAATATTTTTCGTAGGAGTTTTTCTCTGAAGCAGGCCACACTTGTCCTGAACTTGATTCAGGATTGAGGCGGTTAAATCGTCCTTTGTGGTCTTTTTTTATCCTTCCTGCCTGCGGTAGGCAGGAGAATCCGAGGAATCGAAAACCCATGAGACGAGAGGAAAGAGGTGTTGAAGAGATCAAAATTGAGGAAGGTCAAATGTAAGAGGGAGAAAGTGAGTCTTCTCTATTATGGGAACCCGGGGAAAAGCCCTGGAATGACCGGAAGTACGAGACGAAATTAATGGGAAGAAAAAGGAGGTGAAGGTGATGCTTTATGGAGACAGGGATAGGGGGTGGCAGGCCTGGATCGAGGAGCTTGCGGACCGTATTACCGAAGAGACGGCCAGGGATAATGACCCCCTCGATGGAGACGAGACTGAGCTTATTGGACGGTTACTCTGGCTTGAACTCGATCTGCGTCAGGGGAACCTGAGTGAAAATGAGTATGAGGAGAGGAAGGCTCTGCTCGAAAGCGGGAAAATTTGGTAAGTAGAAGCATTGAGTCGCCTGGCCCCTTGTGGGCGAGTGGAAGGCCCCGGTGATGAAGCTTCTCATCGGGGTTTTCCATTATTTGTGACAACGTGTCCTCCGAGTTTTATTTTTGGGGCTTGGAGCAGAGAGGAGGTGGAATGTTATGTCGGTACTTGAATCATTTGGCTCTACAGGAATGAAGGGAATCATCCGGGTGACTAACGATACAGGTGAAGCAATAGCGGTATCGTGTAAGGTATGTGGTTCCTTCACACTGGACACGGAAAGTTGTCTTTGCACATCCTGCTCTCTGAGTAGGTTCATTAAAGACTTAAAAAACATGCCTGGAGGTGATCACGATTACTGAGTTGCGCCAGATTCGAGTATCTGCCTGCCTGCCCACAGGGAGGGAGGAGGTTAAAAAGTTTATGGTAGCACTTCTCAGAAGTGCTCCATTTAGGGAGGCCCCGGTGAGAAGTTTTGGTCATCGGGGTTTTCTTTTTCGAAAGAGAGGAGGTTTGAAATGTTTTTGAGAAGAACTGAAGTTCAGGTAGGTGATAAGAGGATTCCTTACGGAATTCCAAAAGGAATGGTCATTCGAGAACCTGGGGATGTATTTCGGGCCTTCGGTTTTCTTTCGGAGAGGGTTCAGGAGGAAGTTTATGCCCTCTACATGGATACAAGGCAAAAGGTCATTGGGTTTTACCAGGTATCGAAGGGGTCAATTGATCTAACAGTTTTTAAACCTGCTGATGTTTTGAGGCCGGCCCTGCTTGTTGGAGCTGCCTCAATAATTCTGGTTCATAATCACACTTCGGGTGATCCTGAGCCATCTTTAGAGGACAGGCAAATGACTATAAAGATGAGGGAGGCCTGTTCTATTCTGGGCCTCGTGTTTCATGACCATGTGGTAATAGGTCGTGATGATTATCGGTCCATTATCTCAATGGTCAATAAGAATGAATGGGAGGTATGAACATGGCAAGGTTAGGTTCTGATTTGAAGATGGGGTATTACCCGACGCCTCCGGGTGCCCTGGATAATATCTGCCGGTTTCTAAATATCGATAAGGATGGAAAGATTCATGCTCTTGATCCATGTTGTGGAGAGGGGGAGGCCATTAGATATTTTGCCTCTTCTTTCTGGAATGTGACAACCTATGGGGTCGAACCGGACGGTGAGCGGTTTACCATGGCCTCAGAGGTTCTTGACCAGACCATTCATGGTTCAATCTTTGATGCGAGGATCAATCCCCTTGGTTCGGTTGGTCTTCTCTGGCTCAATCCTCCCTATGGAATTGATGAGGGTGAGAGGGTTGAGATGAAATTTTTGAGACACTCTCTTAAGTGGCTTTGTGAGGATGGCATCCTTGTCTTTATCGTCCCCGAGCATCTCTTTGAGCGCGAAAGGGATAGGGTCTGGATTTCGGTCCATTTTCAGAAAGTGAGGATCTTCAGGTTTCCCCGGAAGGAATATCCGAGATTCAAGCAGGTCGTCCTCTTTGGATTGAAGAGGGAGGGAGCAGGAGAGATTTCACCTCCCCCTTATCCTCACATTGAGGATGCGGAGCCTGACTGGACATACCTTGTTCCTTCAACAGAGGAGCCGACGGTATTTCAAAATGGCAGAGGTGTAACCCTTGAGGAGATTGAGAAGTTTCGCCCCCGTCTCATTGGGGAGCTAAAAAAGCTTATGGGTTTCACCAATGGTTTCAGGATGAGACCGCTTCTGCCCCTTCGAAAGGGTCATCTGGTTGCCCTTCTCACTGCAGGTATGCTTGATGGTAAGGTTGAGACCTCGGACGGAGGTTTCATCCTTGTCAAAGGATTTTCTGACAGGGTGGTTACGACCTGGACCGATGAAGAGGCGGGCAAGGAGATTACTAAAAGCACCTATTCCGTCGGGATAAGGGTCATGGAAGAAGGAGGGAAGTGGTATGACATCAGATGATTTGAAAGTTATTCGTATGGGTGGAATAACCTGTCTTTCCGACATGGGTCTCTATCAGAATAAAGGTAATTCCAATTGGATAAAGCTTCTTTCCCTTTATGGATCGCCCCAGGAGGTTCGGGCGGTCCTGTCCGGGATTGTTTCAAGAAAGTGGATCGAGGTTTCCGGGATCGGTGAAACGGGAGCTTCCTATGATGAGAAGTTTAGGTTCAAAACCACGTTGATTGGTTACGGAAAGAGGCATGGTCTTCTTCGTTCTGAGGATGGCGAAGGAAGCCTTATCCTCTGGCTCTCACCTGAGGAGAAGATCGATGCCCTGAATTTAGCCCTTTCAAAGAGAAAGATTCCTTTCACCCCGGAGTTTGTCCCGGATATCGAGAAGCTGCTTCTTCGAAAAGGTTTCCTTGAGGAGCTTTCTGGCTGGGGAGGAATCAGCGGTTATCTATGCAATTGGAATGACGACAAGATCTGCGATCTTATAGGTGAGAAGATCTTAAGTCGTCTTAGAAAAAGGAGAAAAGATGGAACTAAGAAAGTTTCTTGAAAAGTATGGGGAGAGGCTTGTATCGAGGGTTGAGGATACGCTTTCCTACGTCTACAATCCTCTAAAACCCGAAGGCGTAGAGGGCTTTGACCCGAAGATTCCTTTTCTCTTAAGGAGACCATACCCGGTTCAGGGTGAGATCATTCGGGCGGTATCAAAAGCTCTTTACAGGGAGAATCTGAAGCATCTTTTTATCTGTGGAGAGATGGGAACGGGAAAGACGATGATAGCCCTCTCTTCGGTCTATATTTCAAAGGAGCCTCAGAGGGTCCTTGTTGTCTGTCCCACTCATCTTGTTGAAAAATGGATTCGTGAAACGAGAATTACAATTCCTGGAGTTGAGGTCATAAACCTTGCCACAAGGAATGTGATCTCCATTCTTGAGGGATTGAGGTCTCTGAGGGGGAAGCCTTCCTATCATGAGGTATATATCATCTCAAAGGAAAGGCTTAAGCTCGGCTATGGCTGGAGACCCGCTGCACTGAGAAGCAGACGGTCCCAGTTACCCATCTGTCCTGGCTGTGGCAAGGCTCCGCAGTTTAAAGACGATAACTACCTCAGCTGGGAGGATATAGGGAAGAAGCGGTACTTTTGTCATTGTGGTGAAGCCCTCTGGCAGGCAGACTCAAAGCTGAGAAGATATCCCCCTTCAGAGTTCATTAAAAAGTACCTCGAGGGATTCTTTGACATGGTAATTCTGGACGAGATTCAGGATTACAAGGCAGGCAGAAGCCTTCAAGGTCAGTCGATGGGTATGCTTCTTCGCGGAAAGGAAAAATGTCTCTGCCTTACCGGAACGCTTAACGGTGGCTATGCTGATGACCTCTTTCACCTTCTCTTCAGGATGGAACCCCGGCTTCTTCGGCAAGAGGGTTTTAACTATGGTAACTCCAAAGAGTGGCTTGAGGCCTATGGTGTGGTTGAATGGGAGAGAAAGGTTGATGAGAGGGACAGCTACTACGGTCGTGGTCGAAGGCAGTCTGCAATCATGAGGAAACGCCCTGGAGTGTCTCCCCTTGTGATCGGAAAGTATCTTCTTGAAAGATCCTGTTTTGTCAGGCTTTCGGATGTGATTGATGGCCTTCCGCCTTATGAAGAGCATGTGATCACCTTTAAAATGGTTTCTCCCCAGGAAGAGGAGTATGGGACTTTTGAGAGAAAGCTAAAGAATGCCATAAAGACTTACGGCACAAGGGTTCTTTCTTCCATGCTTCAGGCCCTTTTAAGTTACCCTGACTCATGCACTCTTATTGAGGAGGAGGTGAAGGTTAAGGACAGAAATGGTGATGAGGTGGACACAATCTATGCTCCACTCATTCCTATCGCTGAATCTCTCCCGAAGGAGAAGGAACTGGTAAAGCTTGTTGAAAGCGAAGTGAGGCTCGGCCGGAAGGTTCTCTGCTACCTTGTCTTTACTGGATGGAGGGACATAAGGCCAAGGCTTCAAAAGGTCCTCAGAACTGCTGGTTTAAGGGTCGGTGTCCTTGACGCTTCGGTTGAACCCATAAAGAGGGAGGCATGGATCGAGAGACATACCGATGCAATGGATGTGCTTCTGGTTAATGCTGAGCTTGTAAAGACTGGCCTTGATCTTTATGCCTTTCCAACGGTTGTCTTTTTTCAAACTGGCTATAACATCTTTACCCTTCGTCAGGCAGCGAGAAGAAGCTGGCGTATAGGCCAGGAGAAGCCTGTAAAAGTTTACTTCTTCTGTTATGAGGGGACGATGCAGGAGGTTGCCCTCTCACTCATAGCAAAGAAGCTTGAAGTTGCCCTGGTGGTTGAGGGAGATCTTCCCGAAGGTCTTGCAGAGTATGCTGTTGATACAACCTCTGTGATCGAGGAGATGGGAAAGATTCTGGTTGATGGAGGTAGTTTCCAGGGCGCTGAGGCAGCCTGGGCAAACTTCCGTAAGAAGGAGCTTGAGTTTCAGCTTGGACTTTCCCAGAAGGAGAAAATCTTTGAAGAGGCAAAAGGGGTAGCCCTTGGAACTCCTGATAGGCTAAAGACCAGGACTTCTCTTTCTCCACAGCCATGGATGGATAAAAACGTTCTGATAAGGGTCTCCATCATCGAAGGTAAGAGAAAGAAACAGTCTACGGTCGAAGTGAAGTATGGGGACATTGAAGAGGTAGCAAAGGGCAGACCTGTTCAGTTCTGCCTCTTTTGATCTTGTCCCGAATTTAATTTCAGGATCATTTATTTCTTTTTGATAGATTTCAAAAGGGGCTCTGGGATCGTTATCCTCCGGCCCCTTTTGATACGTTCGACGGCGCCAAACCCCCCATTTTTAAATCAGGGTCAAAAGCGCCGCTCAGTATCAACCCTGAGCATACCCCGGGCTTCAGACCGGGGAGTCGAATGGGTTGACTTAAAAGAGAGGAGAAAATCTTATGGAAGACTTAATGGTTCTTGAAAGGATAGTGAGTGAAACCCGCAGGTGGTTTACTCTTGTGGACACATACGAAAGGATTTTGAGGGATACCGAGGAGAAGCTTAATGAGCTATCCGAGATCATGGTTGAGCTTGGGAGGCTCATTGGAAGTAGTAAAGAGGTAGAGGAGGTTAAGCAAGAAGTGGAGGGAGGTGTCTATGCAGAAGGAAGAGATAGAAAGACTCAAGAGAATGGATCTTATATCTTATCTTGAATCCATGGGTTTTAGGCCTGACTGGCGAAGGGAGGATAAAGCAATGTTTTCCTCCCCTCTCCGGGAAGAGCAGAATCCCTCTTTTTATGTTCAGTGTTCCGATAGGGGGTGGTCCTGGAAAGATTGGGGCACAGGGGAGAGCGGAGACATCATAAACTTTGTCGAGCTTTACTACGGCATCAATTTTACCGAGGCAGTGGAGAGGCTCGGTGCTTCACCCCCTGCACACTTTATTCCCTCGATTGATAATCGCAGATGCGACTCAAGAAGAGATTCTGTAGACTGGGTTAGGGAATTTTATAGAAAAGGGATCCTGATGAATCTGAATAAGACCGAAATCGTGAGGAGCTATTTTCTAAAGATGGGAGTGAGGTATCATTCCGACATGAAGTGTATTCTGGTAAATGATCGGAAGGAGAATAGGACCTATATCGGAATTCCTGTGCCTTTTCCTCTTAAGATGAGGGGTCTTGAGTTGAGGCAGATTGACGGGGATTCCCGAAAGACCTGGGGCCGAAAGACTCTCTGGCTTCTAAAGCGTGATCCCCTGAGGATTCTCATTGCTGAAAGTGTTCTCGATGCCCTTTCGGGCGAAATTCTTCTTGGTGATGAGACAATCACGCTCTGTTCCTTAAACGGGGTATGCAATGTCTCACAGCTTGAGGATCTGTTTATTCAGTATGGGCCGAAAGAAGTTCTTCTGGCTCTTGATGCTGATGAGGCGGGCCAAAAGGCAACCCAGGAGGCCCTGGAGATTGCGAAGCGTCATTCGGTGCCTGTGATTGAGTTTACGGGTCACATTGATGTTGGAGTCAAGGATCTTCACAGATTATTAATGCTCAGGGAGGAATCCCTGCCCGCCGCAGGCAGGTGTATGCTTCCTTGCGGGATTTAAATTCCGTTAAAATTAATAGGAAGCCTCCGGGCCTTATGATTGGTCCGGGGGCTTTTTTGTTTTGGAAATGAAAGTGGAAATGAAATATCGTGTGGATTTAAAATTTTAAGCAGCGAACTTGATGACCTCCAATTCCGCTGATGTGTCAACCTTCTCAAGGATTTCATCCATCCGTTTCATTACGGGGTCATCTAACAAGTACTCACTGCAGTTCTTACACTGAAGCACGGGTAATTCCTTCAAGATGACAATGCTTGTCTCATTCACTTTGAAGGGAAGATTTGTAACAATTGACCTCATATTAGATCCGCATACATGGCATTTCATAAAGATTTCCTCCTTGTCTTCAAGTCCTCTTCCCACTCTTCTGGATCCGGATAATAAGCAGTAATGACACGGACATTCAGGATTACATTTCTGCAATGCATTGGGCTCTCTAAAATAATCCTTATCAGTTCTGTACCAAGTCTTGCCCTGAACTTGTTTCAGGAACGAGTGGTCTTTAAAGATTGACGCGACCGATAGATCCATCAAAAGGATCTTGGGAGCATTTAAGGTTGAGATTGGCTAAATGACCGCTATCTAAGAATCCCCATGGCCGGGTTCCAACCTCTTAAGGCCATCAACACGGTCAAGATGGCGATCAAAAGAATAGATAATCTTAGGTCCCTTTCGCAAAGACGTTATTGCTAAAATAGCATCAGCAAAATCAAGATTCTTTTTATCATAAAGGGTAAGCGCTCCGGTGAATAGATCCAAACCTTCAACTTCGAGGCCTTCGCACAATAAAAACTGAGTCATTGTTTCCGCAATTTGCTGTTTTGAGTATCCATAAAACGATTCCAGCGTCCAAACGACCTCTGCAATCGTAATGGGGATAATCGATAATGATATCTTACCAGTTCTTGCTTCATTAAAAATCTTCAGAGCAGCCTCAGCCATCGCTGGGGGGTCTCTGGTTAAATATCGGAGGATGACATTGGCATCGACAAAGGCTTTTTTCATTTTTTCTCTTTTCCGAGAAGGTGTTTCGCTAATTTATGATGGACCTCTTCTCGAATGGATTCAACCCCGGGATAGGGCCGTTTTGCCGGGAAGGCTCCATAAAAGTCTTTTAAGCTTTTTTTCTTTAAGGGTTTTAAAACTGCATGGTCTTTCTCTATGAAGAAGATAACAGAGTCGCCTTCCTTAATATCCAGGGAAGTTCGGACTTCCTTAGGAATAGTCACCTGTCCCTTAAACGTAATTTTCGCCTTGTTCATCACATTACCTCCAAAATAATCATTACAAATAAAAAATAGCATTACTTTTTTAAGATGTCAATGGTATTTTATTAGATAAGGAGTATTGGGGCGGAAGGGCAAGATATCCATCCTGGCTGAGAAAGTCCTAAAAAAGCGGGTAACGCTTCATACGATAAGGCACAGTTCTGCCACCTATTGGTCTCCCAGGATAAATCGTTACCACTTCTGCACCAAATTTTGTCCTGAACTTTCAGGAACGGATGGTCTTTCAAACTTGTCCTCAATTTATTTCAGGAAGCAATATGCCCGATAGGTACATCGAACGTAAGGGAATAATATTCGACAAAATTGCCGAAAAGGGGGAAACCGACCAGGTTGCCAAGCTTGTCGAAGGTTCAAGGGTATTTGGTGGTTTTTTCTTAAGGATTTCACTTGGACCCTTGAATCTTAGACCTCTTGGCTACTTGAATTTTATCTTATTTTCGGGTTTTTGTGAATAAAAGGAAGAGGAGGGCACTGCTTCCCTTGATCATCGCCATCATGAAGCAAGATTCCTTCAATCCCAGGATGGGAAGGAAGAAGACGCCTCCCAAAAGGCCCCCAAAGAAACCTCCGAAAAGATCTGCTCCATAAAGCAATCCAGCCGTCTCACCGACCCCCCCTTTTTTTGAAGAGGTACTTAGATAGATCTTTGTAGCCAACGGAAATTGGAGCCCGACTAAAGTGCCACAGAGAAAGGACATTATTAAAAAGACAGCGTAAAGGAGGACGTAGACGGTGGTTTTCTCAAGGTGATAGGATGGAACGGAGAATATAAATGGGAGAACAAAAGAAAAGCAGATGATCCAAAATTCCATGATTAAAAATAGTGAAGAATCCTTTTTTATGCTTTTTAGTCGTTGGGTAATATAAAGGCTGCTGAGAGCAACCCCCACCATGAAAATGGTGATAAGAAGTCCGATCTGATAGTAGAGGTAGCCATAAAGGGTCTGAAAAGTTAAAATGATCCCCAGGTCGAGCATCATATCCGTGATACCAGATGTGAATATGGCATAAGGTAGGGAGTATCGAGAGATGGAGGGCTTCTTTATAAAAATGGCTGCGATGAGAAGGGTCACGATGACGGTACATATGACGGTCAGCTTAATGCTCAATCCTTCAAACCATTTAAATATTTTTGTAAGATATGGGGAGAAGAGGGCATTCCAGTAGGAAAGATTGAAAAAGACACCCAAAGGCCGAAAATCGGAGTTGATGTGAACCTCTTTCCTTTCTATCGATTTTAGAAACCATTGAAGCCATCTCTCATGAAGTCGGTATTCGATATACCTTTTATTAAACAGACTCGTTTTGATTCTCCTCTCTTCAAGTCGCTTGATAATTTCATGAGTAGTCACTCTTTCCAGTTTTCCAGAGTCTGAAGCAAAATAGAGGTTGACATCGCCAGGGATGATTCTCACATGTCGATAAATGCTCTTCAAGGTGTCCAGAATGCATCCATTCAAATCTCTTAATTCTGGGCTGATATAGGTGAGGGAACCAGGCAGCGTTAAGACAATGATCCCTTCCGGATTCATCTTTTTTTTGGCAATGGAGAAAAACTCCGAAGAGAATAGTCTGTTCGTCTGCAATTCCTGGGGTGAAGAGAGTCCGATGAGAACGATATCAAATCGGTCTTGAGTTCTTTTGATGAAGAAACGGCCATCCGTATAATGAATCTTCACCCTTTTGTCCGAAAGCTCGGACTGCGTTAATGGAGTCGGAAATTTCTGGATCAGTTCTAAAAGAAGAGGATCGAGCTCCACATAATCGATGCGGGTTACGGGATACTTCAAAATCTCGTAGATCACTCCTCCAGCTCCTCCGCTGAGAATCAGGACCGATTCGGGTTTTTCATGGAAGAGCATGGAGAAGTGGACAAAGTCTTCGATGGAGACAATGTCAGGAACAGGGGCGGTAATAGATGGGATTCCATCCGTAAAAAAAGTGTATTGTTCACCCCTTTTCGTGACCGTGATATTTCCATAGATGGAGTTTTCATTATGGATAACTTCCAGCCCTTTCCATTGAGAATGGATGGAGAATTGATGAATCGACCCTGAGGTTTGCGGCAGGAGGCTATAGGCAAAGACGAAAGAAAGAAGAACGGATAGAACCCAGAGAATGGTTTGAACGGGATGTCTCGATAATCTAGGAGAAGGCCAAACAAGGATCACCGAGACCAATACGTTCGTTAGAGAGACCATGAAAGCGATCTCAAAAGAATTGAGGTATTGAATCAGAAGGAAGGTAATAAGCAGTCCGCCGATAATGGAGCCGGTGTTTTCGAGGACATAGACCTTACCAATGGATGATGCATCTTGCCGAACGTATTGGGCAAAGAGCTTACTACCGTAGGTGAAGAGGGCACCGTGAGGAATGGTAACAGGGAGGAGAATCAAGAACGATGCATAAAAGATAGGAGCAAACCCCAATCCTTCACCAGGGGTGATAAGAAGGATATTCTTAAATACTCGAGAAAGGTAGATGGCCAGAGGAAGGGCCATGGAAAAAATTAACTGGAACAACACATAGAATTCTATTTTCTTTTCCGTCTTTTCAACGGACTTTCCAATGACGAAGGCACCGACCGCCTCCAGTATGAGCCAATTGGCGAGAATGACTCCGAGGGTGAGCTCATTGCCGAAAAAAGAGATGAGGAGTTCTCTCAGGAGAATGATCTGAGCGATGATGCCGCTCAGACCCATAATCAACAAAGAGATTTTTAAGGAAAGGACTTTCATTATTAATTCAAGTACCAAGTTTGCGGAATGCACTCATTTTTTCCGATACCCGAGATGACCTCAAATACTCGTTTTGGGGATTTAGTTTGATCGGCTTTGAGAGTAAAAATCTCTGATCGCTTTAGATTGAGGGTCAAGGTTGGTCAAGCCGTATATTTTAGCCCAATCCATTGCTTCCAGAAATTCCTGCACAGTGATCCCACGGGAGATTTCTGGATATTCAAAGGCTTTGTATTCCACTCGGTATTGAGCCATGATATTCACATATGTGGATTTGGGGAGGTTCTCGGCCACCCATTTGACGAATTTCTCAGTATCTGCCACCCGGTTGGGCATGACCAAGTGTCGGATGATCAGCCCCCGAAGGGCAATTCCCCGATTATCGATTTGGAGTAGGCCGACCTGCCGGTGCATTTCAAGGATCGCTTTCTTTGTCCCTTCAGGATAATCTGAAGCCCCGGCTGAATATTTTGCTGCCTTATCTGGATCCATATATTTCATATCTGGCTTATAAATATCCACAATGCCGTCTAAGATCTTCAATATCTCTAAGCGCTCGTGACCACAGGTGTTGTAAAACAATGGGAGGCGCAGTCCTTTCTTCAAAGCAATCCGCGTGGCATTGAGGATATTAGGCATGACGTGGGTGGGTGTGACGAGGTTGATGTTATGGCAACCTATCTTCTGAAGGTGGAGCATCATATCTGCCAGGTCTTCATCTTGAACTTCCTTTCCTCTTCCCTCATGGGAGATGGGCCAGTTCTGACAGAAGACGCATCGAAGGCCGCAGTTGGAGAAGAAGATGGTGCCAGATCCGTTTTGGCCCACTATCGACATCTCTTCACCAAAATGGGGGTGATAGCTGAAGATCACGGGTCTTAACGGAGCCCGGCAGAACCCTCTTTCACCCTTTTTTCGATTCACCCCACAACGCCTGGGACATAGCTGACAATTCTCGAAGATGGCGTAGGCCTGCTCGACCCTCTGAGCCAATTTACCTTCTTTCTCCAATTTCTCATAAGCTGGAACCCATAGCTCTTTCTTTTTTGACCTAGCATCAAGGGTTATGGGAGAGAGGAATAATGAGCCCCCTAAAAGGAGGGAATTTTTAATAAAATCCCTGCGCGTGAACTCCATATCTTGACCTCCAAGTTTATTTAATATTATACTTTATTAAAATTAAATTTTAAAATATTTTATGGTTTAGAAGGGTGTAGACTTCTGAATTGATTTATTCACATGGAAAGGCTGACGCTGGGAAAATCCTTATCCAGTCATAAATTAACGAGACGGGGGTTTTTACGGCTTTTTAGAACAAGTTTCTGCATGACCTCCGCTGCATATCTTCTTGGTCTCCCAGAAACCTCCCAGGCACAATTGGCAAAGAAGGGTCTCATTAAGACAAAGCTTTCCCCCTATTTCACTTCCCTGGGTGGAGGAGAGATCCAGTGCGAACTTTGCCCCAGGCGATGCCGCGTTTCTAAGGGTAAAAGGGGTTTTTGCAGAGTACGAGAGAACCGGGTAGGAAAATATTATAGCCTGGTCTACGGAAATCCTTGTGCTCTTCATTTAGACCCGATCGAGAGGAACCCCTTTTTCCATGTCCTTCCTTCTACCAATTCTCTTTCGATCGCAACGGCGGGATGCAATTTCCAGTGTAAGTTTTGCCAAAGTTGGGAATTCTCCCAAGCCTCCCCTGAGGACATATTCAGCTACGATATCTCACCGGAAATAGTGGTGAGGAAGGCTAAGGATATGGGAGCCCGTTCTATCGCCTATACTGATACAGAACCTATAATCTTTTATGAATACATGTTAGATGTTGGCTATCTTGCAAAGAAGGTAGGGCTTCTAAGTGTGATCCACTCCAATGGCTTCATCAATCAGGGTCCACTCCGAAACCTGTGCAAAATGATAGATGCTGCCAACATTGATTTGAAAGGTTTTACGGAGACTTTTTATCGTGATTTGTGTAATGGGAAACTCCTCCCGGTGCTCGAGACCTTGAAGACCCTCAAGGAGGAAAAAATTCACATTGAGATCACAAACCTTATGATTCCCACGAATAATGATGAGATGTCGGTTATTAAAGAAATGTGCCTCTGGGTGAAGAGGGAGTTGGGTTCGCACACGCCTATCCATTTCTTCCGCTTTTATCCTTTGTATAAGCTCAAGACCCTTCCGCCAACACCCGTTTCAACACTGGAGAAGGCCCGGGAAATAGCCTTGTCTTGCGGTCTTGAATATGTCTATATCGGGAATATCCCAAGCCATGAGGGAGGGCATACCTTCTGCCCGAGGTGCAAAAAGATGGTAATCCAGCGGATAGGGTTCATGGTTGGAGAGATGCATCTGAAGGGTGGAAAGTGTGGGCATTGTGGTAATCCTATGCCCGGCATTTGGGCATAAGCTGCTATCGATGAGTGAATTAAAGTTTTCTTCCCATAGATTGGTGTCCTTCCGCTAAGCTTGCGTGAAACGCTCTGAGGCAGGGGGTTATCATTGGTTATCCAAGAACGTAAAGGAGGATGGCCGATGAGAGAGACTCGTAGCTTTAGCCCACCTATCGTAAGACGCACCCTTGAAGTCGTTCGTAATCAATTCGAGACTTGGCGCAAGAGAAGTCATCAGCGCCGCCGTATCCCGGAAGCATTGTGACAAGCAGCAGCTGAACTGTGCAAGGAGCACCCTGTTTATGAGGTATCGCAGTCATTACGGCTCAATTAAAATGGTCTGAAGCATCGCGTTCCCAAGGATACCCAAGAGAGGAGCTCAACCGTTGGACAGCGTCCTGATTTTGGTTGTTGTGAGACTCGACCTTGGAGCACCAATGACATCATCGGAGTGCCTAGTCGAGATGGAAGAACCAAACGGTGCGAGGATGAGAATGTTATTCAAAGGGGTTACGGGAGATATTAATCCGGTTGGGTTGAGCCGAGCGTTTTGGAGACAAGGGCAATGATCCAGATCACCCTGTTTGTTTTTCGTAACAAACGGGCCACAGCCATTAAGCTCCTCGTGTATGACGGCCAAGGGTTCTGGCTTTGCCAAAAGAGGTTGAGCCGGGGCCGCTTTCGGTGGTGCCCAAGCGAAGGGGTCGGGAGACAGAGAGCGTTGAGGGCCCATGAGTTGCAGCTCTTGATCTGGAACGGCAATCCCGAGGGAGGGCAGGTAGCGCCTTTGTGGAGAGGGCTTTCCGGTACGATCTGAGGAAGTGTTCTTATCGGGAAATTTTTCTTTTTGGGACTTACATTCCTGATCACGGTATGCTAAAGAAAAAAGCGGGTCACCCATTTCTTTTACCCTAATTGTGGTGAGGGAAGTCAACGTTCGGGAAAGAGATCGTCCACAAATCTTTTTTCTGAGTCGCTTCTGGAGTGTTCCCTTAGGATCTCCAAGATCGCTTTGAGGTAATCCCACACGATAAGGATAATCTTACTAACGGTAATAACTGGAGGTCTATGAATGTGTTGCTGGGTTCTCATGCCTTTGGCACATTTACCTTCTGGTCTTCAGAACGAAATTCTGTACGGCGGGTAAGGTAAATATATGAATATCACATCATAAGTTTTCCGGGGCGCGGAAACCAGTGGATATATAGCAGAAATTGATCCTTGCAAAAACGATTTCTGCCTCCTCCCATCCAGTCGCTGGTTACGAAGGGTGAACTTATTGTGTTCCTTAGGATCAACGGTAGCCGTTTGAATTTAAGTATCGTAGCTCTTAGCAGACTAAATGCACCTTATTGCACTGTTCAGTTGGAGGGTTATAATCATCAACAATTTTTACAAGAAAGCTCTCCTTACATTCCAAGAGGAAACAATTGTCTTGTCTCTTCATCCGATGGAAAAAGTAACTCTATTCGGAGTTCTTGGGTAGTTAAATCAAGAGGTGTTCCAAGCATTGTAATCGTAGCGAAAAAGCTTGCTTTCTTTGACTTTTTTTCCGAGATCAAACTTATTATTGGAAGATTATTATCAATTTGAAAGTCAATTGGATCATCACTGGTCCTCAACTGTGAAACTTCTTTGTACAATGCAATCAATTCAACATTTTGAGTTGAAATAGAGTATTACCTTGAAAAATATGGAACTCTCACCAGAAGGACAGGGAGCACTTAGAACCTCTCAGTTAGATTTTAGAAGGCCTTCCCAACGACTGACATGTCCATCCTCGTCAGAACCATCTCCCTCTATCACTCTGCGCATGTCTTCATCCCAATCGATGCTCTGCAACAATTGACCATAATGGTGGACGGCCTTTTTCTCCAGCCAGACTGCTGTCTTAAGTATGGCCTGCTTGCCCAGTAGTCGAGAACCAAACCCAATGATAAAACCAACCATCCAATACGCCCATCTTAATTTGCTTGGTCTTAAACCATATTCATACAATTTAATCTGAAAATCTTGAATGTGGGTCATTTCATTACACATGGCAATGATTAATTGACGATTGAGTTCAGAGGGGGTTTTTGTGATTTGAAATTTATAAATATTAGCTGCCATCGTTTCAAGGGTGTGGAAAGTCAGTAGTGCTTTTTTGATCTGTCTCAATTGATCCAACGATATTCCCTTACCGCGAAACTTAAAATCTTCGATCCCCATTTGAGGTCTTACAATAGATTTATCAATGGATTCCTGCATTAATTGTTCCATATAGAATCCTCCTTCCCTAATGATATCTCTGATTCAAACATTAAGGGTTCACCAATGATTGGATGATGGGTGAAGCATTCTGGTCAAAAGGATTTGTTCTCATTGCCAGAGAAAAGAGAAAGGGATAATTTCCTTCCAAATATTTCATATAGTTTAACCATTGTTAAGAAAGCAACACGTATCCCCTTTTGATATCGTTCATCGCTGACCGTCTTACTCCCATTGGAAAGTGGAAGACTTTCTAATGGGAGTTACTTGTTAAGACTCTCCAGGGCACTCATTAGGTTTTCAAGGGGAGGTCTCTTGTTGATGTCGTGGACGTCAATATAACGAATGACTCCTTTTTTATCGATGACAAACAGAGCCCTTTCGGATACCCCATCGGAGCGCAACACACCATATTTTTTAGCCACGGCTCCATGGGGCCAGAAATCAGAAAGGACTGGAAACCATAACTGACCCATCTGGTTGGTCCATGCAAAAAGAGTGGGAAGGTTGTCAACCGTAATTCCGAAAAGGATAGCCTCGTATTGGTTGAAAAGATCTTTCGCAATATTGTATCCAGGCCATTGATCAGAACAAACCGGGGTCCAGGCTGCAGGAACGAAGGAGAGGACGACATTCTTTTTCCCACGAAATTGACCCAGAGAAATTTTTTCTCCGAAAATCGCAGGAAGGGTGAAGTCAGGAGCAGGGTCTCCTACTTTTACTTTTAACTTGCTATCGGTTCGTTTAAGCGGCCCTGTCTGATAAATGTTTCCTTTATAAGCATCTGAAATGGCAAAGGCCATTGGGACGGATACGAAGACAGATAGAACCACAAGGATCAATGTGAACTGGACGATTCTCTTTTTTTCCATGGTTTTTCCTCCACCTTTCTACTTTAATCCAGAGGCTTTGAGCACCAGTTCTAAAAATGGTTCTGCACCTGGATAATTTCCTAACTGATTATGGACGATTTGGTGAGTTCCATCCTCATTGATTTTGACAACCATAAAGTAAGGTGTTCGCACCTCTCCGCAAGCTTTATGGATGGTGAAATCCTTATCCGGGAAAAGTGGGAAAGGGACATTATAGGTTTTTTTGAACACCTCTACTTCGTATGAGGAATTTCCTGCACCAATCCCAATTAATTTAATTTTGTTTTTAATCTCTGGATTGTTTTCAATGAGGTGATATAACTCGTTTACTCCTGGTGCATCCTTCTGACAATAGGGACAGTACATGCTAAAAATTTCAATGATGACGACCTTTGCCTTGATTTGTGAAATTTTAAATGAGCCGCTTCCGGAAAGACCCAAATAGTTTCTCTCCTCTGGGTTTTTGGGAATAGGAAGGTTCATGACTGGCAACTGTTCTCCCTTTTCCGGTGGTTTGTTGGCAGCCAAGGCCTGAAAAACGAGTGTGAAAAATAAGATTGTAATGACAGCAAAAGACATTAACTTTTTTTTCATTTTTCAATCTCCTCGTATATGTCATTTTTTGTTAATGAGACATTTTTTTTAAAACAACTTTGTTTGAGTGAAAGAAGGGTTAGAAGTGCCTTTTGCTAAGGGTCCATATCAGCCAGAACCAGCCAAAAAGAAATGCCACCCCACCAAAGGGAGTGATAACATCCAGCCATTTTGCATTGGTGATCGCCATGACATAGAGGCTTCCGGAAAAGAGGACGATCCCGATGAAAAATCCCCACCCTGCGAGAAAAAAGGATGTTTCTTTGAAAAGATGGTACAGGACTCCCACCAGGAATAGAGCGAGGGTATGGAACATCTGGTATAGAACGGCTTTTTCGTATATGGATTTTCCATATTCATCTAAGATATTTTTTAATGAGTGAGCTCCAAAGGCGCCGAGCCCCACACTTAGAAAACCAGAAATGGCAGCTGAAATCAGCCAGAATTTGAGCATTGTCATCTTTCATCAGGCAAGAAGGTTTTTACCCCATGTCTTCTCCGTGATCATGACGGTACAATTAATCGTGATGGGGCCAAACGTCATGGCGTTCCTCAACAAAATAACAAAAACGATCCCACGCTACCTCCCGCTTAGAAATAGGGCATCGCAGTCTAATCTTCTGGTTTCCCAATGCCAACACTTCCCAGTCTCCCCGACGAGGCCCGCTTTCGATGAATATCTTTTGGCCAGCTTGAAACGGAAAGGGTCTGAAAATTAAAACCTTTTGGTGTTTATCCTCCTCATTTGTGCAAGCCTGGTCCTTTTTATTTGACATAGACGCATTCCCTTTCAAATCTTATGTTTTTATGACTTCCTCAACTCACCTGTTTCAGCATCCTAAACTTATCATGCCAGGCGCACCGTTTACAGAAGGTCTCGGTCTCTTCTACTATGTCTGGCGGGTTGGATTCAGTATCTTCAACCTTAAAAATGATTTTCCCTTCTTTGAGGTCAAAATTAAAAATATTGTATTGGTCTGCAGGGTCTTTCGTGTAAAAACTCTCAGACCCACAGGCCGGACACTTCATCTGGGTCATTATTGGTTCCCTCCTTGCTCGGTTTATTCGATCTTCTTGAACATTTCACCTTTGGTTCCACAAACAGGGCAAGTTCCGGGGGGCTCCTTCTCAGCCGTGTAGCCACAGACTGGACAGACATAATAAGAGTAATTTTCCTGGGATTTTCCAAGGCTATCCAAAAGTTTCTGATAAAGTTGGGCATGGACCTTCTCCACTAAATTGGCGTAGTTAAAACTTCTCTCCGCTACCTTCTGTCCTTCCGCTCTTGCCGCTTCGATCATCTCTGGATACATCGTTTTAAACTCATGCGTTTCACCTGAGATGGCTGCTCGAAGATTCTCTTTGGTGCTTTGAATTCCATTTAGGGCTTTCAAATGACTATGAGCGTGAACGGTCTCCGCCTCCGCAGCTGCCCGAAAAAGTCGGGCCACCTGGGGAAACCCTTCTTGGTCCGCCTTGGCTGCGAAAGCGAGATATTTACGGTTTGCCTGGGATTCTCCTGCAAAAGCTTCTTTCAAAAATCCTTCTGTCTTCGACATGTTTCTCTTCCTCCTTTTCTTATTGGTTCTATCTTTTCGACCTCTTCATTAATGGAACTCCTAACCTTTGTGGAGAAGGAGTCTTTTTTCCAGTTCTGCCCAGTTGATATTCTTAAAGAAAGCCTCGATATAATCGGCCCTCTTCAAACCGTAATCGATCATAAAGGCGTGTTCAAAGACATCCATGATTAAGATGGGCATTCCCCCTGCAGGATGACCCACATCATGCTCATTGATCCAGAAGTTGATGAACATCCCGCTGAGCACGTCCTGATAGAGGACCGCCCATCCAATGCCTCTCATGCTTCCTGTGGCCTTAAAGTCTTTTTCCCAGGCCTCATAACTTCCAAAAGATTCAACAAGCTTTTGGTACAATTTTCCTGACTTACTGATGCCCCCCTTTCCCCCAAGATTCTCAAAATAGTACTCATGAAGCCTCATTCCATTGAATTCCCAACCCAGCCTCCTCTTGAACTCAGCATATTCTGGTGTCCCTGTTTTCCCTTCCTTCAGAAGTTGGTTGAGGCCTTCCATCATTTTATTGGTATTCGTCACATACCCTTGATAGAGAGTAAAATGGTTTTTTAAAAGCGTATCACTGAATCCCTCCATGCCTAATAGTCGATTGTAATCTTTACCTTGAAAAGCCATCTTTCCCTCCTTTCCTGAACTGGCCATAGAGATGTCTGATTTACTTGAAATAAGAGCCAAACCTAAAACCCCAGATAGGGATAAAAAGCGGCGCCGGTTAAATGAAAAAAGTTCTTTGTTTTCTCTCCTCTCTTTACCCCACTTCATCAAAATCCCTCCCTTCGCACATGGAATACTTACTGACATAATTCGCTCTTCTCATCGCTTCCTCTGGCAGTCCTTGCACACCCCTTTCAAATTGAGTTGGATCAAATCAACCTGATGCCCATCTATCTTAGTCAATTTCAACGGAAGGGGGAAATGATAAGCGATATCATATATTTTACCGCAAACCCTACAATAGAAATGATTATGGGGGGTGATACAGGGATCAAACCTTTTCTTGTCGGGGTCAATATCCAATTCTCTGATTTCCTCTGCTTCCACCAACTTGGATAGGGTGTTATAGACCGTAGCAAAGGATATCCCCGGAAATTGTTTCAAGATTTCGGAATAAATTCTGTCCGCCGAGGGATGGCTTTGATTCCCTTCTAAGAGCTTCAAAATAGCTTGACGCTGGGGAGTTACCTTTAACCCTATCTCCTTGAGCTTTATGGTCGTTGTGTTTTTCATAAATTATAATTATTATAAAATAATAATTATTATTGTCAAGAAAAAAATTGAGGTCTGTCCCGAATTACTCGCTAGACAGGATTTTCACAAAGGTAGTTTGAGGTAGTGGGTAATCTGGAACAGCTTGAGGTGGTTGACGCGTCCCTGGGAGGTTTTAAATCCTCTTCGGACAGATTCCATTTGTCGCCAGACATTGACGAGGGTTTCAGATTTTCCAGAACAAGGGACTTTTGGATCTTCAAGGTAGGTAAGCATGAAATCGAATTTAGGCATTTAATGTTCTCCCCTGGAAGGGGCGGAAAGAAGCCAAGGTCATCGGGGTATTTTGCCAATGACTTCTTGGCACTCCCCCCACTATTCCCAAACTAAGGATATCTGATTGAAATCTGCATTGTTAAGAAAAGGAGGAGTTTTGTTGAGAAGCAACATAGCATTGCAGACCCCTTGATTGCCTTGAAAAGTGGCAGCCAGACCCGCCCCGGATTAGCCAGGGATATCCAAGAAATAGAAGATTTCTTTCGATAAAACTTAGGGATATCTTCATTCCCCTCTATGCAGATGCCCCTTCCCAGAAGATGCCCTCTGGAGACTTCATCCCATTATCAACGGAAGCTCCCCGGAAAATGGGAGAATCCTAATTTGGAGGGGCAAGTCCAATTAGCCAATTAAATGGGCAAAGGCAAGATTGGAGGACTTACACATAAACCCCTGCCTTAGCAGAAGAATTAGGAGGGGACCCCAAAAGGGTAACCAAAAAGATGAGCACCAAATCCCTCCCATTTCATTGAATTTGTCACCTACTAAACTGCAATGGGGGGATGATCTGAGAGTCGGTGATTACCGATGGAAAGAGAGTATAACGACCCGGTTCAGCGGCGGCGATACGCCATCCGCTGAACCGGTTGTTCTGACCGTTTTTTCGCCGCCCTGTCAGAAGCCCTCGAAGACGTTTATGCTACGATCGGGCGAGGTCGAAACGGTCAAGGTTCATGACTTTGTTCCACACCGCTACAAAGTTGTGCAGGAACTTCTCCTGGGAGTCCGCACATGCGTAGACTTCCGCCAAAGCCCGGAGTTGAGAGTTTGAACCGAAGATTAGGTCGACACGGGTGCCGGTCCACTTGAGTTCACCCGTTTTGCGATCACGACCCTCGAACACCCCATCGTCTTCCGAGGTTGCCTTCCACACCGTGCTCATGTCGAGCAGATTCACGAAAAAGTCATTGGTAAGCGTCTCTGGTCGCTTGGTGAAGACGCCATGCTGGGACCCTCCGAAGTTGGTCTTCAGGACGCGCATGCCGCCCATGAGCACCGTCATTTCGGGTGCGGTCAGGGTCAGCAATTGCGCCTTGTCAACCAGCAATTCCTCAGACGGTACGGCATAACGGGTCTTCTGGTAGTTGCGGAAGCCGTCCGCCTTCGGCTCGAGCACGGCGAAGGAGGCCGCATCGGTTTGCTCCTGCGAGGCGTCCATGCGTCCCGGCGTGAAGGGAACCGTCACATTGTGACCGGCATTCTTCGCAGCCTGCTCGACGCCCGCGCAACCGGCCAGAACGATCAGGTCAGCAAGCGAGACCTTCTTGCCGTCGGACTGCGCGCTGTTGAACGCACTCTGGATGCCCTCCAAAGTTTTGAGCACCTTCGCCAGCTGGGCAGGCTGGTTGACTTGCCAATCTTTCTGCGGAGCCAGACGGATACGGGCTCCATTGGCACCGCCGCGTTTGTCTGAACTACGGAATGTCGAAGCCGATGCCCAGGCGGTCGAAACCAGCTCCGATACCGACAGGCCGGAAGCCAGGATCTTGTCCTTGAGGGAGGCGATGTCCTGCGCATCAATCAGTTTGTGATTGACGGCAGAGATGGGGTCTTGCCAGATCAACTCTTCCGGCGGGACCTCCGGGCCGAGATAGCGTGCGCGCGGGCCCATGTCGCGGTGCGTCAGCTTGAACCACGCCCGGGCGAACGCGTCTGCGAACTGATCCGGGTTCTCCATGAAGCGCCGTGAGATCTTTTCGTAGATAGGGTCGAACCGCAGAGCAAGGTCAGTGGTCAGCATACCTGGCGCGTGGCGCTTTGACGGGTCGTGCGGATCCGGCACCGTACCGTCGCCTGCGCCACCCCTCGGCTTCCACTGGTACGCGCCGGCGGGGCTCTTCGTCAGTTCCCATTCGAAGCCGAACAGGTTCCAGAAGAAATTGGTGCTCCACTTCGTTGGCGTGGTGGTCCAGATGACTTCCGGGCCGCCTGAAATAGTGTCGTTGCCTTTGCCAGTGCCAAAGCTGCTCTTCCAGCCCAGGCCCTGCTCCTCGATGGGGGCGGCTTCCGGCTCCGGGCCCACCAGTGACTTATCACCGGCGCCGTGGGTCTTGCCGAACGCGTGGCCGCCCGCGATGAGGGCCACCGTCTCCTCGTCGTTCATTGCCATGCGACCAAAGATCTCGCGAATATCCCGAGCCGCAGCAATCGGGTCCGGGTTGCCGTTCGGGCCTTCCGGGTTCACATAGATCAGGCCCATCTGAACGGCGCCGAGGGGCTTCTCGAGTTCCCGGTCACCGGTGTAGCGCTTGTCTCCAAGCCACTCGCTCTCGGGACCCCAGTAGATGTCCTTTTCCGGTTCCCAGATGTCCTCGCGCCCGCCAGCAAAACCGAAGGTCTTGAAACCCATCGATTCCAGTGCGACGTTGCCGGCGAGGATCATCAGGTCGGCCCAGGAAATTTTCCGGCCGTACTTCTGCTTGATCGGCCAGAGCAGTCGGCGCGCCTTGTCGAGGTTCTGATTGTCGGGCCAGCTGTTGAGGGGCGCAAAGCGCTGGCTACCGTTGCCTGCGCCGCCGCGGCCGTCGCCGATGCGGTAGGTGCCGGCGCTGTGCCACGCCATACGGATGAACAGAGGTCCGTAGTGGCCGAAGTCCGCCGGCCACCAGTCCTACGAGTCGGTCATCAGCGCTGCGAGATCTTTCTTTACAGCCGCCAGGTCGAGACTCTTGAACTCCTTAGCGTAGTTGAAACCCTCGCCCATCGGATTGGACTTGGAGGAATGCTGGTGCAGGATATCGAGGTTCAACTGGTTGGGCCACCAGTCTCGGTTCGTCCTGCCTCTGCCGGTTGCTTGCGGGTTTGGTCCGCCCGTTAACGGGTCCTTTCTGTCGTCAGTCATAACGTTACCTCCTTTCGTTTTGTGAATTGTTGAACAGCGCTACTATGAATAACAGTGTTTCGCTGCTCATCTATTCCCACGGTGTAATAATTTTATCCCTTTATACTCCCTTCTTCTTCGCGGCACTCCCGACACAAACCGTAATACTCAAGCCTGGTGTAAGTGATCGAGAAGCCAGTCTTCTTCGCCACCGCCCTCTGGTCAACGCCAGTGGAGACCTTGTAATCCAGGATCTTCTTACATCCCTCGCAGATCAGATTAATATGCTCTTCAAGATTTCCTTCGTAACGATCTTCCATCTTATCAAATTGAAGTGTTTTGATGATTCCATGGCGGGAAAGATTATTGAGAGTTGCATAGGTGGTTGATAAGCTCAAGCTCTTCCTTTTCTTTTTTGCCTCCTTATAGAGAAGGCGTGCTGTGGGATGCAAATCTTTCTTCTCCAACAGTACCTCGATGATAGCCAGTCTTTGAGGGGTAACTTTCAATCCATTGTCCTTTAGCTCTTTGATTATTGATTCTTTGGTCATCTTAGCCAATTCGGAATCATTCCTGATTACGTTTTAGTATAATATCTCTCCCTTCACCTGTCAAGACGTTCTTTCAAAAACATACTCTGACCCATTTCCTCAACGAGCCAGTAAGGAGGCTTGTTCCCCCCATGGTTCACGCAATCCCGCTTTACTTAATAGGATTTTGGGTTCTTTCAACACTTCGGTGCTTTTTCTTTGTTCTCCTTCGTTCTCGAAAGGCTTTGATGCGATTAGCTGCGTGAATCGACTTGAACAAACCCTCTATCCTTTCGCGGTAGATCAATGCGATTAAGATCACTCCGATGCTGATGCCTACAACTGTGAATAGAGCGCCATAATGCTCATCCCGGAAAAAGGCCCCTCCAATCGTAAGAAGGGTAGTACCGAGTAGGCGACCCGTGATTGAGACGATCAGAAATTCCACCTGCCGCATATGACCCAGCCCAAGGAGGTAGCACAGAATATCCTTTGGGAATCCAGGTATTAGAAACAGTAAAAAGGCCAGAAACAGACCCTTATGTTTCATCACATAGTCAAAACGTTTGATGGTCTCCTGCCTAACAATAATATCGATTAGAGGTCTGCCAATCAGGCGTGATAGGTTAAATGCAATCCATGAACCCAACGCGAGCCCCATGGTTGAAAAAATAATGCCCCATAAGGGGCCAAAAAAGATTCCACCGACAAAACCTGTCACCTCTCCGGGGAGAAATGCAACCAACACCTGGACCACTTGGAGGCCAATAAAAATGAATACTGCATATGTCCGATGATCCTCAATAATCTTGAGCATCCGATCCTTGTCCGTGAAGAGATGAAATAGGTCGAGTGCATATAAAAGGAGCGTGATGCCGATAATGATGCCACCCAAAATCACAAGCTCAATAACTGCTCTTTTGTCAAACCTGATCAATTAGAACCTCTATGGATTGTAGATATGTAAATAAAATTAAAAGCTTTTTACCCAATATACCACCGTGATCGTGCATACATGTAAGGTGTGGGGAAGACCTTAACATTTAATCAATTGAACAGCCCTGCCGGGCTTCTTGAAGTCTGTTCCACCAAGCATGGATGCGGAAACCGATGGCCAGGCATCCTGCTGCAATCACGACCCCGGCCATAAGATCGACGACATAATGGTACCTCAGATAGATCGTAGAAACAATAAGGCCAGCGATGAGGGGAAGAAAGGGATAAAACAGAATCCTTTCATAGCGGTACGCAAGGTATAAGACCATCAGAGCAATTTGAGTATGCCCGCTGGGCATGACATCCCTTTTGTTGTGTTCCAAAGCGTTCAGTCCATCTCTCACCACATCCGTCAGAATACTCCCTTCCAGCGGCACGGAATATAGGTGAGTCAGCGTGTATCGGGGGCCGATGGCAGGAAACAGGATATACCCGATAAAGGAGATGTAATAACCGAAGACCAGGACAAACATTGATGTGTCAAAAAGTTTCCGCCGGTCCTTCAGATAGAGAGTCGCAATGAGGATCACAGGAAGAAAATAATAACTGCCATAGGCAAAGGACATAACGTCCGTGAACCAGGGAATAACCCATCGCTCCATCCAGACGGTGGGATGGACACCAAATAAGGAAAAATCGATGCGGATTAACCAGGGGTCAATATCAGGGCGAAGATGCTGGATGAGTTCCCCGAGAGACTGGTAGATCAAAATGACAAAAAGAATGGGAGAGAAATCGTGAAAGAACTTCCCCGGTCGGCCCACCCTTTTTTGCTCAAGAGTTGATATCAAGACGAGGATGCCCAACAATAGGCCATAAAACAGAATCAAGGATTGCCAGACCGGAATCTGCGCTCGAAAAAAGAGAGTTAAAATAATTAAGCCGATTAAAAATGTAAGAGTGAGTGCATGAAATGGAGCGATTCGTCTCATGATGGAAATGTTCTATCCTCTAGCTTGTTGTCCCTTTTTATTTATTGGCTTTTCACATCCTGACTGCACGAGGAGCATGAGTCCACGGATCCCTTGAATCCGCACAATCTCCCCCTTTTCGATTGGTGGGCCTTCTTTTATCATTTCCGCTTGCCATAGCTCGCCGTGTATCCTGATGTAGCCCGAAGGAGCCAGTCGTTCCTCTACGATGCCTTCAATGCCGACCAAGGAATGCACGTCGCTTGGACCACTCAAGTCGTATGCCCGCCAGACAAAAGGAAACAAAACCACATCTTTGACTATCCAGATAAAAACAGAACCCCAGAAGAACCACGGCGTAAAATCTATCCAACGCCAAACTAATATCAGAACCAATATCAACAGAACAAGGCCGGGAATTTGAAATAGAGCATACCTCATTAGGACTTTCCCGTCTGGTCTTTTTGGATGATGTGCTGGATTTACAAAGCTGGCCAATAATTTAATCCGATTTCTTTAGAATTGCCCTACCGTGCCGACAATCTCTTGCATATTCTGAGCTGATGTGATTATTGCCTAGACGGATGTAGGGACATCTCTTTTTCCATCCTGAAGGTGTCTTTAATCTGCAATCTTACGCATTCGAAACAAAGGCGATGTCCTTACTCCCGACCCCTCTGCGCGATATCAGGTTAAATGGGATATCGGTGTATTTCCTGCGTAACCGCTCATAATCCCGATATTTAAAGAGGCAGAATACCCTCTCTTTTGAACGAAAAAAAGCAATGACCTCCATCTCGCTTTCAATTTCCAAAATGGGAACGATCCCCGTATAGAAATTATAAGGAGCAGTGCCAACAGACCCGAAATCTCTATACATGGCCAGTCTTTCACCAGGTTTCATCGTCTGCACGATCTCCTCTGAAATGAAGCGAGCCGATTTGTACTGGTTAACCAGAGGGAAGATTACACGGGTCCCATAAAAGAAACCCACTCCCATCGTGGCCACAATAAGCATGAAGACGAGTGGTTTATATTTGAGGCCATGGGTAAGACATAGAAGAGCGCTCGACCCAACGAGAAGGATGACGAAAGGAATAATGCTCGAACGTGGAACATAGGAAAGATATTCGGCTCCCAATCCCGCCCCCATAATAATCATCTTCAATATCTTTGGAGTAGAGGGCACAACCGGGAGATTTGCTATGGCAGGAACCGCATAAAGGACCATCCCCATTAAAAAAAAGACGATGATTAAAAGATAGACTGGAAGATTGATCCAAATGTCTCTGACGGAAAAACGGCCGGAGCCCGAGAGATACTCATCCCAGAACCTTCCAACCAGTAAAGCGGCAGCAGGGTATAGCGGAAGGAGATAAAGTCCCCTTTTCCCTTTTGAAAAACTGAAGAATAGAAAAATCACAATAAACCAGACAATGAGAAAGAGGTATTCCTTTTGAAAGCCTTTTCTTCTCTTTGAGAAACCATAAACAATGGCCCCCGGAAGAAATAAAAACCAAGGTAAAAAGTCCGCGGGAAAATTAATGAAATAATAGTAGATGGGTCGAACATGACTTGACCCTCTCGCAAAGCGGTCGATGGTATGGTGAATCAGTGTCTCGTCGACAAAGCCTTGCCCTCCTTTCAATACGGCGGGAAGATACCAGGACAGGACAATCATTAAAAATAAAAGCATTCCTGTCAGTAGCCTCATGCTCTTCATTGCCTTCCAATCCTTCTGAAGGAGGAGATAGACTAAACTGACTAAAAGAGGAAGGATGAAGCCTACCGGTCCTTTCGTCAGAGTGGCCAATGCTATTCCGATATAGAGTCCATAAATGGATAGACTACTTTTATCCCTCTTTTCATTTCCCTCCGGCTTGCTACGTTGATACCAATTCAAAAAGAAAAGGATTGAGGCTGTCGTGAAGAAAGTAAGGGTGACATCAATATTGGCCCGGGTAGAAAGGTAGGCGAATTTAAAGCTTGTAGCAAGAATCAATGCCGAGAAAAATCCTGTGCGTGAGCCATAGAGCTTTCTTCCGAGAAAGTAAGTGAGAAGCACGCTCAGGCTACCCAAAAGGCCGGAAGGAAACCTGGCCGAAAAAGAGGTGAAGCCTTGCCAGAGAAAAGATGAGAAAGCAATCAGCCAGAAAAAGAGGGGAGGTTTGTCCACATAGGTATTCCCATTAGCCTGCATGAGAACCCAACCCGCGTCATGCACCATCTCTTTAGCGACCTGGGCATAACGAGGTTCATCCGGGTTCCAGAGGTCCCAACGTCCCACACCCAAGAGAAAAAGCAAGAAGCAGAGAACGAGAAGGGTCAGGATTTGAATCCAAGGCTGAGTGAATGATAATCTATTTCTTAAAAATATTGAAAAAGCGGTCAAGGCCTGTTTTTTCGAAACCTGAAACAGCCTCAAGCTCTCCCGCATCAAGCCATACCCCCTCACATGCTGAGCATCTGTCTGCTTTGATTCCTCGATAATCGATCTCAATGAGTTCCATTCCGCATTTCGGACACTTCATGTAGTGGAGATCCCTTAGCTTTTTCTTTTCCTCTTCTGCCATTTTCTTTTGTTTCTCTTCTTCTGACTTTTTCTTTTTTTCAAACTCCAATCTTGCAAAATATTCTTCTTCCCTTTCGCTTGGCTTCCCTACCATAATTGACTTCCCCTTTTTAGTTTGGACAATTTGATTCTTATCCACAATATCTTTTTCCAGGTAATACCAGCGACAAACAATCCAATGCCAATAAGTATCACGATGAAAGCAGTGCCGGATAAAACCAGTGCAAAGGGAATAACCAATAATACGAAGCCCCCTAAGATTATGAGCCCTCTGATTTGCTGAATGGTTTTAGTTACGAACGGAGTCATCATCAACCTTAGGCTGAGCCACTCTTGGCTCCACAATATCAATCAAGCCGTTTCTCCCTGAGCTTAATAATAAAGGTGAACCAGGACTCCTACCATCCAAGTCAGCATTAAACTAGAAACTAACATCTCCACTGAATTCAGATGATTGGCCACCAGACAACCCGTGGGAACCTGTCGATTTGGTTTCCAGCCTTTATTGTATCTAATTCTCAGCCGCTCCTTTTAAGTGTAACTGTGAAGCCCTGAAAGCAGATAATTAACCCCCCAGTAGGTAAAGATGACCGCAGCAAATCCGACCACGGAGACATAGGCCATCTTTCTCCCAGCTAACCTCCCTGTATACCTTGAATGAAGAAGGATGGCATAGACGATCCAGGTGATTAATGACCATGTTTCTTTTGGATCCCAACTCCAATAGGAACCCCACGCATAATTTGCCCAGATGGACCCTGTAATAATTCCCACGGTAAAAAAGAGGAAGCCGACAATAATTGCTTTGTAGTTAATGTCCTCCAGCATTTTACCATCAGGGAGTAGACTTTTCTTTTCCTGGTGTTTCTTTTTCATGAGGTAGGCGATGCTTACCCCAAAGGAGAAGGCGAATGCCCCATAACCCAAGAAAGACGTAACCACATGGTAGAAGAGCCAGTCACTCTGGAGGGCCGGCATTAAAGGCCTTATCTCCGGAGAGAGCGCAAGGACAGCTACTCCCATCGTAAAGAAACCTAATGGCATGATCATGGCTCCAAGGGTTCTCGTTTGGTACATCTTTTCAAAGAGAAGATGGAATCCGACGATAGCGGAAGAAAAGAAGACCATCGACTCATACATGTTCGAAAGCGGAACATAACCGACACCCAGTTGGTCGGATTCAAGGTACCGGATCACCATAGCGGTCATATTCAGAGTAAACCCTAAAAGGGCGACCCAGGCTCCTGCTTTTCCAAAAGTGTCTCTCTTTGTCCCTATGTAAAGGAAGTAGGATATGGAAGAGACAAGATAAATGAGCATAGTGAGTTGAAATAAGATGGGGTTAATCATTTCCTTCATAACTTTACTCCTCCCAATGTTGGCCAAGCCTGATTAGTGACTGCTTTGTCTGTATGGCAATCTTAATTAATACTTCCGTTCCTCTTCCGGGGTGACTTTCGATGGTGAGTGTGCCCTCATGTCCTTCAATAATCTTCTTGGCAATAGGGATTCCAAGGCCTGTCCCATTGCTCTTATTTGAATAGAAAGGGATGAAAATGTTCTCAATGGTTTCTCTGTCCATACCCGCCCCATGGTCCTGGATTCTAATTGCGGTGTGGTTTCGCCCATGGGAAAGGGAAATGTCTATGTCTTGATCTGGCGCAGAAGCATCGATCGCATTGCATATTATATTGACCAAAGCCCTCTCTAGTTGGAATGCATCAACAGTCACATTAACTGGGTCTGCGGGCATGTGGGGCATCAGTTTTATGTTTTTCCCTTGGGCCTTTATTAAACAAGTCTGACAAGCGCGACAAACAGTGATTTGTAAGTCTTCCTCCTTGAACGCCAATCGGGCCGGCTTGGCAAAATCAAGGGTTTCATCTACTATCCGCTGCATGTTCTCGGCAGAATCCATGATGGTCTGGATAGCGCTATCCATGTTCCCTTTCTTCTCCTTTATACGCCTTGCGAAACCCAGGATGGTGATGAGGGGATTCTTCAAATCATGGGTGATGGTTGTGGCAATCTTGCCGATCCCTGCAAGGTATTGCGCCTTTTCCAGTTCCTTCCTCAACTTTTCCTCATGATCCACGAGGTAACCTGCAAGAAATGTAAACACTCCCGAAAACAAAAGATGTTGTATTCGATCCATCCAGCCTAATGATGTTACTTCCAAGTTCGTAACCACATGAAAGAGATAAAGTAAGGACACCAACAAGTAAGTCAATAAAGCGCCTCTCAAACCGAACATGAGAGCTCCAAGAAGAAGGGGGATATAATAGAGCTCTTCAAGAACGCTATGAGTGATGTGGTCATGAACCAGCATGGTATTTAACCATGCAATCAATGCCGAAAGAACGATAATAAGAAAAATCTTACTCCATCTGGAAAACATTGCCTTTTCTCTTCTCACGTCAACTCCCCAAACCACCCGCGTCTCTCCATCCATTTCGCGACTTCCAAGACTGGGGAGACGGTAAAAGCCAGGGCAACTACAATCACCCAATCGATCAGAGGCAGGCTGAACGTACCGAAGGGTGTCTGGAGCAATGGCAGATACACCACCAGGGCAAGAAGTCCGAGTTCCCACAGGATAGCAAGATTCAGCCACTTATTGGCAAAAGGCCGATTTAGAACCGAATTCCTGTCAGAGCGGAAGTTGTACGCTTTGAAGAACTGGATCAGCACAAGGGAAACGAAAGTCATTGCCATCGCTTCTTCAATGCTGCGACCAGAATTTAGTGCCCAGGTGAATAGCCCAATGTTGACACCGGCTGACCATAATCCACCCGAGAGCATGAGGGTAATAACAGGACGCGTGAAGATACCCGTTCGCGGATTTCTTGGTTTGCGATGCATTAGGTCCGCTTCCCGGGGGTCTACAGCGAGCGCAAGAGCCGGTAACCCATCTGTGGCCAGATTGACATAAAGAATTTGAACTGCACTTAGCGGCAGAGGGAGACCCAGAAGGGTGGCCGCTGCCATCAGACAGATTTCGCCGATGTTAGATGAAAGCAGAAACATCAGGTATTTTTTGATATTATCAAAAACACCCCGGCCCTCTTCGACCGCAGCAACAATGGAGGCAAAATTGTCGTCCGTCAGTGTCATGGCGGCTGCCTCCTTCGTAACATCCGTTCCGGTGATGCCCATGGCAATGCCAATGTCTGCCTTTTTAAGGGCAGGCGCATCGTTAACTCCGTCGCCGGTCATGGCTACAAAGTGCCCTTTTTTCTGCAACGCAGTTACAACCCGAAGTTTGTGTGCCGGTGAAACACGGGCATAGACGTCGATCGATTCCACCTTGTTCTCCAAATCGGCCTCGTCCATTTCTTCGAGCTGAACGCCTGTGACGACTGAGCCATTGCTCAGGATGCCCAGTTCCCGGGCAATCGCCTCAGCGGTGAGGGGATGGTCACCGGTAATCATGACAGGCTTAATCCCTGCCTCTTTACAAACCTGGACCGCTCCCTTAGCCTCCAAGCGGGGTGGATCGATCATCCCCACCAATCCGAGAAAGGTCATTTCCTTCTCCGCGCTCTCTATAATGGCATCCGGTTTTTGAGCGACTGCAAGCACCCGCAGGGCCTCAGCCGCCATTTGCCTTGCAGAAAGGAGAATCGTCTCCCTCTCCAACGTATCGAGAGAGGCTTGACCTCTTTCGGTTAACAACCCTATGCAGGAGTTGAGAATAACCTCTGGGGCTCCTTTCGAAAACGCAACCATGCCATGAGATGATTCATGGAGCGTGGTCATTCGTTTTGTTTCGGAGGTAAAAGGAATTTCGTTAACCCGCGGGAACTGGTTATCCAGTTCGGGTCTGTGCAGATTGGCTTTTGCTGCAGCCACCACAAGCGCTCCTTCCGTGGGGTCGCCTTTAATATGCCAATGACCATTATCTCCCTCTCGGACCAGGTGAGCATCCGAAGCAAGTACACCAGCACTTAGAAGCGTGGCCAGCTGTGGGAATGGTTGAATCAAAGAACCATTGCTTGAGAATTGTCCATGAGGCTCGTAGCCTGAACCAGAAACTTCCAACATTTTACCAGCAACAAAGATCTTGCGGACCGTCATTTCATCTTTTGTTAGCGTTCCTGTTTTATCTGAACAGATGACAGAGGTGCAACCTAAAGTTTCAACCGCCGGCAGACGTCTGATGAGGGCATTCCGTTTGACCATCCGCTGTACGCCAATGGCAAGCGAGATGGTTACTACAGCCGGCAATGCCTCCGGAACCACGGCCACAGCCAAAGCGATGCCGAAGATCAACATTTCGAGGAGAGGCTGCCCACGGAAAAAACCGAGAGCGACGATCAAAAGAACGACCACAATCGCTGCCCGAGCGAGAAGATGGCCGACCTTGTCGAGGTTCTGCTGAAGAGGTGTCTTGCCCGTTTCAACGCTCTGAAGAAGCTTGGCGATCTTTCCAAACTCCGTCTGCATTCCTGTGGCAACCACCACGCCACGGCCCCGACCATAGGTGACAATGGTGCCCGCATAGGCCGCATTCTTCCTGTCCCCTATGGCCAATTCGCTACCTTCAAGGGCTGCGGTTTGTTTCTCCACGGGGACCGATTCCCCTGTGAGAGGGGCTTCTTCGACCTGGAGGTTGATTGCCTCGATAAGCCTGCTATCCGCAGAAATTCGGTCGCCTGCCCTGATCAGAATGATATCCCCCGGAACGAGATCCCGGGCCGGAATATCCTCCTCCTCTCCATCACGAATAACGGTTGCCGTAGGAGCAGCCATTTTTTTTAACGCCTCAATGGCGCGTTCAGCACGATACTCCTGCACGAAACCAAGGAGAACAGCGAAGAGCATGATGACGGTAATGGCGATGGCTTCGACCGTATGCCCGAGAAGGGCTGAAAGAACGATGGCGATGATCAATATAATAATGAGGATGTTCTTGAATTGCTCGCCCAGCATGCTCCAGGGTGAGGACCGGCGAGCGGCTTCCAGTTCATTTGGCCCATGTTCTGCAAGGCGCCTATTGGCTTCTACCTTGCTTAAACCGTAATCCTTATCACTCTTAATCGTTGATAACACTTCGTTGACGGTCATCCGATGCCAATTGCTCATAGGTCTTTCCCCTGCTTTTTAATTACAGACACTATCCCGCAGTCTGTAAATATCCCGAACTTTTCCCCTTCCCTTCAGAGTCAGGGTTTCAAACCCTGTTATCAAGACCGAGCTCGTTTTCATGGAGCCGCCCCTGATTATTCTATTGTCATAACAAGACGTTCTGACGTGTTTATCATCTCACGGTATGGACAACCCCTGGCAGCATACTGTTTCCAAAAATCGAGAAATTCCCCCTGAAGCATAAGCAGATCATGATTCCCATCTCTTATCTCATCCAAAACAGTGTTCCATGGAGGAACTACGATTAGTTTCAGATCGTAAGGGGTACTGATGCGATCGAACAATTCCTTTGCCTTAGCCAATGTCTCTGTCTCCTGTCTTGTCAGAGCGCCGAGAATATTGGGACCCAAATTCTTTTTAAGAGTTTCAGAAAGAAAAGAGACGAAGGTGATCCTGACAGACTCCAAGCGATCCTATCGAAGTGTCTGAAGCGAATTTAAGACAAGCTCCAGTGCCTGACTTGAAGCATCTGCAACAATCAGGACGCTGGAAACCTTTTTTTCGGATTCCACTCCCATTTTCTTTGGGACACAGAGATTCATTACCTTTTAGGGACCTCTTTCAACCGCTTTTCCCTCTTCTTAGCAAAAAATAGTTTGAAAAATGCTTTAATAAATCGTCCGATAGACTTAATTTCTTTCTGTTCGATGTTTTCCGTTTATATTCCGGGCATTCCCTATAAGCTGAAACTGACAAGCACAACAACTTCACATGGGTGAGACTCGGGGCATCGCGATTGCGATTTCCTGAGCCGCAGACCTTTAATGAATCCCTGAGAGGAAGATCATGATAAAAAGGACATCCATGATTCTTAATCTCTCAAAATTTCCTCACTGACCAATGCCTTTTATTTCCCAATCGGATAAGCATCGGTGCAATGGGCGGGACTCCAAATCCGGGAACGTGCGTCCCCCTCATCATCTTCCCAACGCCATGGCTTCAAGCCTTGAAATCCTCTCTTCAATGGGAGGATGGGTACTAAAGAGTCTTACTAAGCTTCTACCCGAAAGAGGATTCACGATAAACATATGGGACGTCGCAGGATTGGCCTCCATCGGAATCTTCTGGGATGCCATGTGCAGCTTTTTGAGTGCTCTTGCAAGATACAATGGATTTCCTGCAATCAAAGCTCCCCCTTTATCAGCTCCGTATTCCCTCGATCTCGATATCGCCATCTGTATTATCATGGCCGCAATCGGACCCACAATCATCATAACAAGGGCTGCGACGGGATTGCCTCCCCTGCCTTCTTCATGACTCCTTCCGCCGAATATCATCGCCCACTGTGCCATTTGTGCAAGGTAACTGATGGCACCCGCAATCGTTGCAGCGACGGTTCCGACAAGGATATCCCTGTGCCGAATATGGGAAAGTTCATGGCCGATGACGCCTTCAAGCTCTTCCCTTGTCAGGATTCTCATAATGCCCGTTGTCAAGGCAATAGCACCCTTTTGGGGATTTCTTCCTGTTGCAAAAGCATTGGGCTGATCCTTGTCGATCAGATAAATCTTTGGCATGGGGAGAATTGCATGCAGGGCAAGCCTCTTTACCATGCTGTAAAGTTCCGGAGCTTCTGCTTCACTAACCTGCCTGGCGCCGTACATTCTGAGTACGATCTTATCGCTGAACCAATAGGTGATGAAGTTCATGGCAAAGGCTGCAATAAGAGTATATGTCATGCCCGATTTCCCACCCAAAAGAGCACCAATTAACACCAACATGAGGGTTAAAGTCACCATCAACATCATTGTCTTGAAGTTGTTCATTTCTTACCTCCAAAGATTAAAAAGGATAGCCTCTTTTTTGATTCTGCCAGCTTACCTTCATTCTCCCTGCTATGTACTCTTGTTTTATTATCATTGAGCATGTTGATCAACCACGTGATGAGTGTGGTAAACCAACACAGTATCGTTAGAAGCATGACGATGAGATAGGCTTTCACAGATCCTCTTTCCCAAATCCTCCGATTTTGACGAAATCTCCTCTTGAACTTATATGTCTTTTAAGAGGCACTCTTCCATTTTTCATCTCGCCTCAATCCCAATAATTTCTTCGCCAAGACGATACCCCGCTGTCCCGATTTCTTCGCCAACCTGCCCCAGGAAATAAACGACCCCATGCCACTCCCAGTCACAAAAAGAAGGTCATATGTCCTTCATCCCTAAGGTGCGGAATAAATAAAGAAGCTCGCTATGGCGAAAATCACTAACCCAATAACTAAAATCCAAAGAACGCCTTCGTCTTTATCCAATCCCGTTCCTCTCCAATCCTCAAATGGTTCCTCGAAGATAGTGATTTTAATGGTCACTCTCTTCTTGCCCTGCATGTAAATATCGAGGGCTATTCAATCTTTTCAGGCAAAATCAATACTTCTCGTTTAAGAGGAAGAGGAACGTAGACCAAATTGACTTCTATTTTTCCAAGAGGCTTTTCCTTGATAGCACCCCTTGGGATCGTGACGTGCAAAGACCCTTCGGTAACATCTTCAGGCTGAAGACGTTTACCCTCCCAAAATGGACGAATCTTCTCAATTTTCTCTTCGGGTTTATAAGGGATCGGCTTCCCAGCTTCGTCCAAGTATTCGAGAGTGACTGCCTGGATATCCAGGACATCTTTCGATTTATTAATGATTTTGATGTTACCCCTTAGGCTTGGCGTCTCGACAATCTCTTTAGAAGCTATGTTTATGGTCATGACAATCTTGAGGTCGCTTAGCTCTACATGAAATGCCGACCCCTTGACCTCAGCCTTCGGTGGAACCAAATTCTTCGTGATTTCCTCTTGTGTTGGAGCCTCCACCTTCCGCTCCGCACAACCCAAAACTCCGATGGACAGACTTAAAGCTAAGAATATAAAGATCTTTGTGATATGCATACTGTGTCCCCCTTTCTTGGTTTGTAAAAATTAGTAAGAATGTTAGACCCTTAGATCAAGCACCTCCTTTCGCTTTGTTGCCCAGGTTTCAGAAATAGACATCTTCAGGGTCGCCTGATCCTCCATTTCGGCCCCCTCCCGATTTTCGGAGATCTCCCTTTGCTATGCCAACCGGTAGAACGGCTATTGCGTCAATAAACGAATTTCATTGAGCTATTACATCTTCCAGCAAGGGGAAAGGAATCTTGAAATACAAAATAGGGAGAAAACGAATTTAGAAGATCGATCTGGGTGGGTGGTACATGGAACGTACAAATCCTTGATCAGACAAAGTCCTTGAATCAACACGTGCCAGACTGGGTACCAGGACAGGTATGTAAGGTTCCACTTTGTTGCGGAGATAATCGTCGTCGCAGTTCGAGAAGGGACAGTCAGGATCAATCAAAACTTCAGTCTGGGCAGGGGAGAAGACAAAAATCTCGCACCCGATGACGATAAGCAAAAGAATGGAAATACTCATGATCTGTCTTAACATTTTGAAATACATATTAACTAACGAAATTCATCTTGTCAATCCATTTGTATTAATTTGTATTTTTGCAAATTTTGTGACCCACGACAATGCTCTTCTGACGAGAGAAGAGCCGCAAGTTACGAGACCGGCCTCAATTACGAAGTTGTTTTTTCTCCCACGGTTTCAGGAAGGTTCTCCAGTTTTATCTTTGAAATCCTTTGCCCTACCATTTCTATAATGCTCATCCGTTTGCCACCCATGACGACCACATCCCCGACCTGGGGAATCTTCTGTAGGGCCGCTAAGAGGAGTCCCCCCAGGGTTTCATATTCAGGCGATTCTGGAAGCATAATGTGGTAATCCTCTCTTAAATCCCTCAGGCTGATCGATGCATCGATTACCATGGCTCCGTCTGCGCCATGGACCACGGGACTCTCCACATCGTATTCGTCTCGGATTTCTCCTACAATCTCCTCGATCAGATCCTCAATCGTCACTAACCCCGAGATCCCTCCGTATTCGTCCACCACCAACGCCATGTGAATTCCCCTCTTTTGCATCTCTTTCAAGAGGAGGCTAATTTTCATCGTTTCAGGGATAAAGAACGGGGGTCTAAGGATTTTCCGGACGTCAACCTGTCCTGTTTTTGCGAGGAGGGTTAGGAAGTCTTTCGCATAAAGAATGCCTCTTATATCGTTCAGCTCTTTGCTATAAACAGGATAACGAGCGAACTGCTCCTCTTCAATGAGCGAGATAATTTCCTTAAGTGTTTGATCGATCTGGACTGTCACCATCTGCGTGGATGGAACCATCACCTCTTTTGCCGACATGTCCGTAAATTCAAAAACACTTTGCAGAATCCTTTCCTCAGTGGGTTCAAAAACCCCGTGCTTGCCCCCTTCCTTAATGAGCATTTTCACCTCTTCCTCGGTCACATAGGCCCTCTCGGTAAATGGTTTTCTCCCAAATGGACTGAGGACGATGGCTGTGCTGAAGGTGAGGACTTTGACGAATATGGTGGCAATCTTCGAGAAGGAATCGATAGACCCTGCTGTCCAAAGCCCAATTGCCTCGGGAAGCATCAGTGCAATTGATTTTGGCACCAGTTCACCGAAGATGAGGGAAAAGTAGGTAATGATGACCACAACGATTCCCAAGGCGATGGGCTCAGCAGCAGTTGAGATGAACTTGGCGGGGATATCCTGGATGGCGGGTTTGATGACCTCTATTGCCGTTGCACCTCCCACGGCCGAGGCAAAGACACCGACAAGAGTGATCCCGATCTGAATCGTAGCAAGAAGTCGATCCGGCTCCTCCTTGAGTTTCATGAATATTTTTGCCTTCTTGCTTCCACTATCAGCCATCTGCTTAATGTAGCTTTTCCTTGCCGTTACTACTGCGATCTCTGTTCCGGCAAGGTAACCATTTAAGAGAATGAGTACAGCGATAAGAAATATTTCCCCAAAAATCCCTTCCATGTCTTGCCTCCTGTTTCTATACTCCCCGGACTCTTCGTACAATTTTGAGAGATTTCAATGCGAATAAGGGGGGAGATTTCGTGAAGTGATGAAATTCGTCACCGGATCCGTTCACAGAATCAATATGGATTATAGCATTGGAAAGATAAGGTGAATGATGCAGGAGTTGGTGTTGCTCCTGTTTGGCAACTTCGTATCCTTTCTTACAACCATCCGGGCTTTCTCTTTTTTCAATCCTTCTTTTTCCCTTCTTATTTCTATCGGAGCTGGAAGGGGCCTACACGGGCGTTATATACTATTCGAAACTCTCGAATATGATGTCGTGTGGTCTTTCGCTCCAAGGTCACCTTGACCTCGCTCCATAGTTCTATGTCGATATCTCTTAGGATGCAGTCCATATGTTCACGCCACTTGCGGTTTAAGTATTTTTACACCGAAATACGAAGATAATCAAGGTCGTTTTCAGGACTGTTTTCAGGATCGATATTATCTCATTGTTCGTTTAACCTGCGATTCGCTTAAAAACCAGAAACCGGAAATGTCTCCCTTCGGTCTCCGCAAAGTAGCTCAATTCGATCTAAAGGCTCGGATCAACCCGGGTCACACCGTTCTTTTCCGTCAGAGGATGAAGGAGACTAAGGAGATCCCCTAATTTCTTCGTTCTGATTCCGGTGCCTACTCTTCACACCTCCGTAAAAATTAAGATATGGGAAGTAAATCAAAACCTTTAATGCCATTGAGAAAATTAAGAAAATATCTTTTGAAGGGACAATGCATGCAGAGTGAAATGCAAATTTAACATTTTAATCAAGCTTTTCCCTAATTGCTTCCCCTTTTTGAGTAAGCCGGTAGATTTTTCTGGTGGGATTGATCGTCTTTAGTAGCGAGATGAAACCATGTTGTATCAGGTGCCTGATGATAGATAATGCGTTGGGTCCTAAAAAAGCGCGTAACGCTTCATACGATAAGGCATAGTTCTGCCACCTATTGGTCTCCTAAGATGAATCGTTACCGGTTCTGCACCAAATCTTGCCCTGAACTTGTTTCAGGAACGGATGGGCATTCAGCAGCAACATGCCAGATAGATACATCGAGAGAAAAGGAATCATATTTGAGGAGCCTGCCGAGAAAGGGGATGTGGACCAGACATCGAAGCTTCAAAAAGAAAACAGAAACCTCACAGAGAAGATGGAGATGTTGGAACGGGAATACACCAAGGTAAGGAAAATGGTAGAATTCATGATGCCCCTGATCGAAAGCATGAATGACAAGGAGCTGAAAAGAAAATTACTTGAGAGCAGAAAGATACAAACCCCGACATCAGACGATTCGAAAGCCCCGAAATTGAAAATCTTCATCGACAATGGTATAAAAGCAGTGACACACCAAGAGAGACACGGAGTACAAACAGAGCACCCGGAACATTGATTGTGCACGACAGGGGATATCTCCCCACAGGGGAAAATGCTTGGAGGAGGAAGAAGGGAATGCTGGAAGATTGGCTGAGGACAGATGAGAAAGAAAATGCAGTGGACAGCCTTGAAATGACCGCCGAATTACTTAAACGAATGAAGGATACCAAGAGAAAAAGTCTCTGGAAATGGATATCGATTTCGTTGTTCAATACCCTTTACGGCTTCTGTATCTGCGCAATCCAAGGGACCAATCCTGATCGGGTAAAGGAAATCGATAAGAGAACAGGGCAATTTAAGAACGAACTAATAAGCTTCCCAGAGGCCCTGAAAAGAACCCAGGACCAGAAATGGATGCACCAGTTTACGCACAGCCAGACGCTCACGTTAACAACCGACCAGAAACAAAACATTGAAAAACTCAGAAAAGACATCAGAAATAACTTTGAACACTTCACCCCTAAGGGATGGTCCATCGAAGTGAGTGGAATGCCCAAAATCGTGTCAGACGCCACTGACCTAATAGAATTCCTGGCACTATCATCCGGAAACCCACTCTGGGACACAGACTCCAAACAAGAGCAACGAATCAGGAATGCGATAGGGAAAATACGTTCAAATTTATAAAAGCAACTCTATGATCTCCTGCATTAGAATTCAGGGGATGACTAAAACTCTTTTAATTAGGTATTCGACTCTGAAGGCAGGTGAGCCAGATGAATGAAAAAAATGATACTAGATGTTGGCAGGTTGATTCGCTTGCGCGTTACCTGGAGGAAAACAGGGAAGATCCCCTGCTTGACTCAAAAAGCATCTTCTTGTCCAACCCAAATCAGAAAATCGAACTGGATAAGATTATTAAAGAACAATTGTGGCCGGCTGTAATCGATGCACTCGCCCCAACCCCCTTCCAAATCCTCGATACAAAACATAGCTTTCCGTCGTCCGGTATCAAGGATGAGACAAAAGTGTTCACGTGCAGAACAATTACGTTCATTATGGGAGATCCCCTAAGGCCACTGCTGCCTGGTGGTGGACCTCCGTGGTATTGTCGCGGCCAGATTGAATGCACACCAATGGATTATATGGTATCTTTCGACTTTTCTGTATACTTCCGGGCTGATTTTCCGATTAAGAGAATTCTAAGGCTTCTCGGAGACCCAATGTTTGCAGGAAATCCTCCCAATCTCAGCATCGAATCAGGTCCTGAAAGAGAGAAGATCCTTGTCATAGGTTTTACAGAGGGCTCAGGTGCGGGTTGGGGTATTCGTAGCCACCAGCAAGCATCCGAACACTTGAGAGAAAAGGTGAAACAGAATCTGGAAGTAATCAATGCGGTGTGCGAACTTGAGAAGGACTATAAGAATACGAAGAACTTCAAGGCATTGCAGAAAGCACTTCGTGAAGCCTACCAGTCGTATTAAGAGGTACAGGTAAGTGTTGACGGAGCCTGCCTTCCGCATTCCAAAGCCTGCCCATATTTTACCGAGCCTCCGATGTGAAGAGCGTAGAGAGATGGCCATAGAATCCCGAACAAGGCGGCTTGAGGGAGGGACCCTGTGCCTGCCATGTTTAGAAAAGGAAGAACAGAAAATATGAGGCCATGGTTCACACCGGCCCGCTCCAGTCAATCAACAGGCTATTTCTTTGATGGGACTATTGCTTCTTTGAAAGCTTTGGCAGGTCTGATTTTCACAACGGTCTTTGCTGGGATCTTAATTGTCTCACCTGTAGCAGGATTCCGGCCCATACGGGCTTTTCTTTTGACGAGAACTGATTTGCCGATGCCAGGGAACACAAACGCTCCCTTTTTCTTCGTTTCGGCGATTGCCAGCACCGCGTATTCGTCAAGGATGGACGCAGCGGCCTTCTTGGAAATATTGATCTTCCCGGCCAATTGAGTCACGATTTGTCCCTTTGTCATCAATCTTTTCTGAGCTACCATATTCTATACCCTCCTCTTTAGAATAAAGTCATTTAAACGGGTTCTAATATAAGAGAAAAGCATTCAATAAATCAAGTTGGAAAAAAGGTAACAGGTAGTCTTCACCGGTGGGAAGATAGTGCGAAAAATGGGCAGGCCAGACTCAAGGAGAAGAGCATTGGCGACCACGGTTCCCTTTTTTTTCATGTAGAGACCAAAGAGGGGCCATGGATCTTATCCTGTGATCTCCAAAAACTCTTGGCTCGATACGATCTTAATGCCCCGGTATTCTTTTAATTTTCGAAGGTGTTCATCTTTGGAAACAAGGTAGTCGGCTTTCGCTTTAAAAGCAGAAGCTAAAACCGGATCGTCTTTCGGATCTTCTTCAATAACTTTTATCTCAGGTAGTTTCTTGAGTACCCGCCTTGCTACGATCCTTAAGCTGGCCAAATATTCTCTGGCTTCATCGTCACTGTAAAGGTACTTTTTCCGAATGCGATGGTAAGTCAAAAGAACCTCGCTGGTTTCTCCCAGGATGTGCTCGGAGAGGTATAGGCGGTATTTGTCCTTTGCTTTTTGGAGAACTCTGGCATTTACCCCCTCGTGCTTGATGAAAGCACTCACCAAAATACTGGTATCAAGGACGGCTTTGAGCATATTACTTCGCCCTAACCGTCTTGATAGCCTCTAAAACGTCTTTCTCGACTTCTTTCTCAGGGACTTTCCTGTGTCTTTCACCGACTTTCGCCATCACCCGGTTGAGCTTACCCCAGGCTTTCTCTTTATCTACCAGCACCTTGGGTTTCAAGACGACTTTATTCTTCTCCATTTCAACTTCTAAAATATCGCCTTCTCTGATTTCTAATACCTTACGGAGCTCTTTGGGCATCGTAATTTGACCGCCTCTCAAAACTCTGACAAATGGCATAGCTGGGTCTCCTTTCCGGTTAATCTGTACATTTTTACAGATTATGTATTTCTGTATAAATAATACTGGAAATAATGGCGCCTGTCAAGCCATTTCGGGGCGCAGCCCAGGCAATTTGCTCTTGGCCCCGTACTTAGGTATAGAGTTTATAATATATTTGGAGGTCCGGAGATGAAAAGCCTGACCATAGGGCAGCTGGCAAAAGAAGCGAAGGTGAATGTGGAAACGGTCCGGTATTACGAACGAAGGGGGTTTATGCCCGAACCGCCGAGAAGAGAGTCGGGTTACCGGCAGTACTCCCAAGATTCGGTTGCACGGATCCGGTTCATCAAACGAGCCCAGGAGTTGGGGTTCTCCCTGAAAGAAATCTCAGAACTCCTTTCGTTACGGATTGACCCGGATACCACCTGCGGAGACATCAAGAAGAGGGCGGAGCTTAAGGTTACCGACATCAGAGGAAAGATCCGGACCCTCCAGGGCATGAAGAGAGCTCTCGCAAAGCTGGTGAGTTCATGCCGGGGCAGAGGGCCAACAAGCGAATGTCCTATACTCGAAATGCTCGACTCCAAAAGTTTAGACGATAAGAATTGGCGTGAAGAGAGAAAAACGATTGCGAAACAAAGGAGGTGAATACTATGGCAACCCGGAAGATCGAAATCTTTAGTGCGGGGTGTCCTGCCTGCGAGGAGACGGTGGCCCTCGTCAACCGGATCGCATGTGCTTCCTGCAATATCACTATTCTTGATATGAAGGATCCCAAGGTGGCGAGCCGGGCCAAGAGCCTGGGCATCCGTTCTGTTCCCGCCGTGGTAATCGACAGGAAACTCGCCCGTTGCTGCGCCGGGTGCGGACCCGATGAGGCCACACTGAAAACTGCGGGCATAGGACAACCGATCTAAAGGTCTCTCCCCTTCTCATGTTCCCAGGAGAGGGGAATTTTCGCAAAACTTCAAGGGACAATGAAGCCATGAGAATCGAGTGTTTCCTGACCGAAGGGTGCGGATCGAAAGCCGATCTTGAAAAGAATATCCAGAAGGCCCTTAACGAAGAAGAAATTGTTGCAGAGCTTTTCTTTCACGAGCTTTCCAGTGAGGAAGCTGAGTAGAAAGGAATCGGAGGGTCTCCCCCTGTTTGGGTGGATGGCCAGGACCTCGAACCGGGGGCACCTCCCGCTGGCATATCTTGAAGGACCTCCAGAGACGAAGCGGGACACCTCGCAAGCGTACCATCCATCGAGCTGATTCGAAGATCTTTGCAAAGGCAACGAAAATCCACCCCGTGATCCAATCCATTAGCCGCGATATACATGCAACACCCTGCCGAAGGCTTAGATGGGTCATCATGGATCTTCGAATATGTTGACTTTCTTCTCATTTATCTGATAATTCAATATCTAAGAGGACCTGTCCATGGCAAAAATCTGGTTTGGAAGACCCGGAACTCAACCTGACCAAGGTGATCTCAAGGGGGAAAAAGAGATTTCATGGTGCAGAAATAATCTCGGACCTTTAAACTTCATTGCAGCACCAGGCCGGTTGCCAAAGATGCCGGATGAAGAATCCCCGATTCCCCCGTCGATGCGAAATTATAAGTTTGTCGTGGTTGAGATAGATGAGGAGAATGATGATCTCAATCCCGGGTATTACCTCTCCCCTTTGACACCAAAGGAGGTATGGGAGAAGTTGTAAGTCCGTGAGTCCTCTTCGATTTTGAACATTGTGCTTAACCCTGACGAAAAAGGTCAGTTTTTGAGATCCCTATCTTTGATTCTGAGATCCCATTCTTTTTAGAACGCTGAAACTCACTATTTTAGCCGATCACATGAAGGCGTGGGCCGTGAAAAAGATGCTCGTACCATCACCGCATATGAAGGCAGGAGGTCATCGTTCTTCTCTGGTAAGCCTTGCCTGGATCAACCGATGCATCACTCAACTTACCCTGATTTCTACTACTCCTTGAGATCTCAGTTTTGTTCTTAGTTATCGTCACTTAAAGAGTGTCATCGAAATGCTTGATGCCTTAGATCGAATAATGCACGGCATCTTTTCCAGGCACACCCTCATTTACGGACTAATCGGATAAAGTTCTCACCGGTTTTAGAAACGGACATTAAGGAATTGTTCGCGAAATATCGGATTATCGATATCCGTCTCTATGGTTCGAAGGCGAGGGGCGAGAGAAGAGAGGACTCTAACCTGGATATCATGATAAAAATTCCTGAGTATGACCGCGGATGGAGGGACGTGTCAGACCGCGAACGGAGGGACGTCCATAAATTCATAAAATTATAATTCCCCGCCGAAACTTTCCGTGCTCTGAAAAAAAGAAGCGAGAAATGGGATGTTCTATCTATTAAAAGGAGGATAAACCAGATGTTAAATAGATTGGAGGAGGTATCTTATCATGACCAGGTCTAAGAAAGGGCAAGCGGAGCATGATAGAGAGGTTGGGCGAGTTGCTAATGAGTATTTGAGGAAGGGTTATACGGTTTTAGCTGATCTTCCCGGCTGGGAGCAACCTGATACGATAAAGGGTTTGAGGCCTGATTTGAGAGTGCGAAAGAAAGGCCATGAAACGTTGATTGAAGTTGAGACTCCAGAATCAATAGAAAGCGCAAGAGATGAAAAGCAGAAAAAAGCCTTCAAGCAATGGAGTGAAAGAAGCCAGCAGAGGCGCTTCAGAAGAATCATCACAGAAGAATAAGAAGCATCACAAAATTGACCGGGCCTATTTATCCTATCTCAAAGCAACGGGCCAATGAGCTGCCCAAACATGATTCCAGAAAAAAGAAGGAGTGAATATTTATCTTGAAAGCTTGGGAAATAAGTGTTTGTGTGGGATGTGTTGATTTTCAGCGTGCTTTGCTGATCGAAAGCCAGAGCATCACGAAGTATCGTCATCTTGAGGGACGTCAGGTCACTCATCAAGCCGGGGTTCCGAAGACAGCATGTTCCAAGATAAATAACTCCATTTGGGCCTTGGGGTTAAAGCCATCCACAAAGTTAAGCGGGAACCGGGTCTATTCGAAAATTTATAGGGTCGCAAAAAATGTCAAGTCTTTTCACATACCCAAAGCTGTTGACTTATGAAGTTCGTTCTGGTATAAAGTCATTAGTAAACCAATTAATTAGTTTATTAATCAGGAGGAAAAGATGGCGACCAAATCGGCAACGAAACTGGTTGATGCACTTTCTGCCCGGACTCGGTTTGGAGAGATGATGGAGGAAGCGGAGAAGGAAAAAACCAGGTTCCTGGTGAGCAGGCGGGGAAAACCCAAAGTGGTCATTTTGAGTGTGGAAGACTATTTGAAAAACATCGTAAAACAGCCGGAGATTTTGGCCACTATTCAACTCAGCGCTCAAAAAGCTGGCCTGGACAAAATGACCGATGAAGAAATCGAAGCCGAGATTGCTTCTTACCGCCGGTCCAAGGCTAAGAAATGACCTTCCCGTATGTTCAAGCTCGTCATTGATACCAACGTCGTTATTTCCGCACTCCTCAAGCGGGAGAGCAACCCCGCTCTAATCATGTCTCTTATCCTCCGAGGGGATTGCAGGATTTGTGTGACTGAAAAGATTTTTGCAGAATATGAAGAGGTTTTGGGGCGGGGCAAGTTCAAAAAGTTAGACCAGGTCAGCGTCAGAGAACTTCTGGCAACGCTCAGAAGCAGGGCTTTGTGGGTCGTCCCGAAGGTTACCATAGATAATGTGGCCAAAGACCCATATGACAACGCCTTTTTAGAATGTGCCCTGGAGTCCAGGGCCAACTTCCTGATAACTGGTAACATCCACCATTTCCCCGAGAAGAAATTCCACCACACTTCAATTGTCACTCCTGGCGAATTCGTTTCCTATGCGGCGAAACTAATCAAGTAAAGAACCGAGTATCAGGAATCGGGCGAGCATGACATATTTGTGGTACCTGGAAGGCAGATCATGACAGTGCGCGATCAGGCGAGCCTGGATAAGTTCCTGTTCCGCGATACTCAGCCGAAAATTCTTGTCGGGAAGAGACGTTTGCTGCTCTTCGAGGGACTTCTTCGACAAAAGCTTTTCCGCCTACGGTATGGTGGGCGAAAAGGGCGGGTCGTTGGACCCGCCTCCGGGTTTCTCGGCTGATAATCTATTTCTTAGGCGGGACTATTGCTTCTTTGAAAGCTTTGGCAGGCCTGATTCTCACAACAGTCTTTGCCGGGATCTTAATTGTCTCACCTGTAGCAGGATTTCGGCCCATACGGGCTTTTCTCTTGACGAGGACGGATTTGCCAATGCCAGGGAGCACAAAGGCTCCCTTTTTCCTGGTTTCAGCAATCGCCAGTGCTGCGTATTCATCAATGATGGATGCAGCGGCCTTCTTGGAAATCTCGAATTTCCCGGCGAAATGAGTCACGATTTGTCCCTTTGTCATCAATTTTTTCTCTGTCATTTTCCCCTCCTCTTCAAAATAAGGTTAATTTATGGTGTTCAATATAATGGAAAAGTCCTTCTAAATCAAGGAGAGAAGAAACATTTTTAGGCATTCAGGTATAAGCTGTTACCAATTTTCTCAGATTTTCATCAATCTTTAAGAAAAAAGGTAGAACACTGACCCTGGGGTTGAGAACCCGAAGGTCAGTGGAAAATCTGCACTCATTATGGCCGAATATTTATATTGGACTTTTTTCTTAATTTTGGATATTTTGTATCCATAACTATTCTTTTTGAGATCATAAAAGAAGGTTCTCGGAGTGAGCGGTGGGAACAAAAAATATTTACGAACGATTTATTTGGTTTGACGATCGGGTCAAGGCCAAAAGGTATCCCAACGCCACTTCCATTGCCAATCAGTTTGAGATCTCAACCAAAACCGCCCAACGCGATATCGATTTCATGAGGGATAGGCTGAGCTGTCCTCTTATTTATGATCCAGGGGAAAGGGGCTATTTCTACAAAGATGATACCTTTTCCCTGCCCATGATTTATCTATCTCCAGAAGAGCTTTCTGCCCTGCTCATTGCGAGAAAGGCCCTGAAAGATATCAGTGGGGGAACCCTTGGGAAAGAACTTTCGTCGGTTCTTAACAAGATTACCAATATACTGACCAAACACAATGTTAACGAGGATGCGATCGATGCTTCTTTTTCCCTTCAGCTGATCGAATATTCTCCCGTTTCTGAGAATACCTTCAGGGCTGTTCTTGAAGGCTGTTTAAAAAAGAAAAGGTTGAGTTTTACTTATTTTTCTCCTGCAAAAGAAGAGATAAACGAGAGAAAGGTCGATCCGTATCATCTTTTTAATTACATGGGAACATGGCATCTCTTGGCGAAATGCCATCTCAGAGATGAGATAAGGGATTTTGCCCTGAATCGGATTTCGAAGCCAGAGCTTTTGAATGAGACCTGCAAAGTCCCGGCCGATTTTGATTTTAAGAAATATTTTCTTTCTTCCTTTGGCCTCTACAAAGGGAAACTCTTAAGAGAGGTTACCCTTAGGTTCTCACCCATTAAGGCTAAGTGGGTAAGAGACCAAGTCTGGCACAAGGGCCAAAAAGCGAAGTACTTTGCAGATGGATCCCTCGAACTTAGCTTCCCCGTCTCAGGCTTCTCTGAGATCAAAATGGAGATCCTGAAGCACGGAGCTGATGTAGAGGTCATCAAACCGAAAAGCCTCAGAGAACTAATCAAAGCCGAAGCCGAGAAGATTACGCAAATTTACTGACCTCATTGTTCGGCCTCTACGACGTTGCTGGTGGTCCATTTGGGCAGTTGTATATAAAGACGGGATGTTATATCATAGGGAAATAAATACGTTATAAAGAGGTGATAAAGATGGGAGTTGCTGCAAGAAAAGTCAATCCCGAAGATTACATCCTTTCCGTGCTTTCACCGGAAGATAGACTTGAAGCCGCTTTCAAAGTTGCCCGGGAGGCATTCAAGAAGACAAAGTTAACAGTGAAGGACATTGATAATGCGGTTAAGTCAGTGAGGAGAAAGGCTTACGCGAAAAAGAAATAGAGTCGTGATGGATACGGGTGTGCTTGTTTCCGCATTTGCCTTCGGAGGAGTTCCTGGAAGGGCAGTTAAGAAAGCATTTGCGGAGGCGGAAATATTCGTTTCGCCCGATCTTCTCATGGAATATCGTGATGTTCCTCTGGCACTCGAGGGCGAAGGAAAGCTTATGCATGGTCAAGTGAAAGCCTTAATCTCTGGTCTTGCCGCGTTTGTCACACGAGCGATCCTTGTCAATCCCCAGAGAAAATTGTCTATATGCAGAGACGAAGAAGACAATATGCTGCTTGAATGTTGCCTTGAAGCGATGGCAAGGTTCCTAATTAGCGGGGACAGAGATCTTCTTGACTTACGAGATTTGCCGTTTGATTTGAGAGTACTGACGCCCCGGCAATTCCTTGAAATGGTCTGAGCATATCCATCTCATCAACCGCATATAAATAAAAGAGTCTAAAGTACCTCGAAATTGTAAATTCTGTTTTCCATTTCGCAATCCCCAATCCGAAATCGGCAATCAAAGAACATAGGACACTTCCTGGGGTAGGTCCCCTTGTATAATTAACTTTATGGAAAGAAATTCCAATAACTTTAGAAAGGGGGTTTCCATGGAAATGGACATACCATTGACTGACTTTTTTGAGTGCCCATCTTTCGGCTTTCGAGGGCTATTCAATGCGGACCCTGCCGCTTACGTGAAATGCATATGTGGCGGGTGGTGGGTGATAGGCGATTACAAATACTACCTGTCCTTATCCCGCGACGAAAGGGAGAAAATCAGAACATGGGATTTAAATTTATATGAAGACCACAGAGAATTCAATCATAACTGTTTTGGGATGGCCGGTATCTATTCTTGAAGAAGCTTAGCTATTTTATAACTGCCATGAGTATTCAAGGGCGTTAATCATGAGGAGAAAAAAAGGGAGAATTAAACAAACACTTTAATCCGTTACTGTCGTTGGGGACGTAGTTTGATTATTTGAATAACTATTGACTGCTCTGCATGATCATGGTAATAATGACCTATGCCAAGAGGGTCACGATTAGATGCTCCAGGAATCCTGCAGCATATCATGATGCGGGGGATCGAAAGACGGCGGATCTTTGAAACCGATCGGGACAGACAAGACTTCCTCATATTATGTGCTGTAGCACATAATATGAGGGAAAACCTCACGTACGGTTTGAGGTGGCAGGGGATGGAGAAGTGCTAAGGAGAACCTAAACGGGCACGAAGCTGGAAACGGCAGACACGGCCAAGGTGACACCTAAGGTAACTCGCCATTCCTTGACCCTACCAGTAATTTTCTGATTAAAGCTTAGCTCTGACTTCCCCTGCGAAACCTTTTGTGTCCTGAAGGAAAAGGATGAAAGGCTGTAGGCGAATACCGCACCCGCCGACTGGTTTTGGACGCGTGGGATAGATTTGAAAAATAAGGAAAGTGAATATTCCTATTACAATCGAATTTTGCTTCGCTTGAAACGAAGAATATGTTAAAATTATAATACAGATTGAAAGAAGGATTTCTTTCGTAATTACAAATGCTGTGTAAGATTGGAAAAGAGTTATGGTTAAAGAATATTCTCCTTTCACACCTGGCGTTCCAGTACCCTTAGAGTTTTTTGTGGGAAGGGCACAGGAAATTAGCCAATTTGTTGAGGGAATCAAGAGATCCATTGAGCTGGGAAGAGCTGAGCGCTTTTTCGTTCTTGGCGAAAGAGGAATTGGGAAAAGCTCTATTTGCCGGTTTGTCCAATGGGTGGGCGAAAGGGATCAACAAATCCTTGGGCTTCATGTTTTTAATGGTGGGGTAAATTCCCTCGAAGAAATGGTCCGGCGTATTTTTGAAAGGCTCCTCCGTGAAAGCCTTGACAAACCATGGTATGCAAAGGTAAAAAACTTCCTTGGTAATCACATAAGGCAGCTCGATATTTTTGGATTGTCAGTTGAATTTTCTGCCTCTCAACATGATCTGTCCAGGGCGGTCAACGACTTCGTTCCCAGCCTTCGTAACCTTTTAAAACAACTTCAAAGCGAGAAGAAAGGAATTCTTATTATTTTAGATGACATCAATGGGCTCACTTCATCGCCACAATTCGCAAATTGGTTTAAGAGTACTGTTGATGAAATTGCCACCTCTTCCGATCCACTTCCCGTAACCTTTGCACTCGTTGGACTTCCGGAGAGGCGTAATCAACTCATAGGTCTTCAACCTTCTCTAAACCGAGTTTTCGAGCTCATTGAGATTAAAAGATTCAGTGAGGATGAAACGAGAGACTTCTTCCAAAGAACTTTTTCAAAAGTGAATGTAGGAATTAACGAAGAGCCCCTTAACCTACTTTGTCGTTTCTCCGGGGGCTACCCCGTCTTCATGCATGAGCTTGGCGATGTAGTCTTCAAAGCTGATACAGATAGCCACATCGACCGGAAAGATGCTTTACACGGCATCTTACGCGCAGCAGAAGTTATTGGAGCGAAATATGTAGAGCCTCAAGTGACGGCTGCTATTCGGAGTGAAAAATATCAGGGGATCCTCAAGAAGATTGCCCAAGAACCATTTGAGCATAGGTTTGTTCGCAAAGATGTTGTCTCACGACTCAATTCATTGGAATCCCGTGTCTTTGATAACTTTCTCCGTAGGATGGAAAAACTTGGGGCCATTCGAAAGGATAAAGAACGAGGACCCGGCAGCTATGAATTTACTAACGAGATATACCACCTTTTCTTCTGGCTTCAGGCTTCTGCACAAAGTCAGAAGTAAATCCCCCCACCCTTACAAAAGTTTGGCCCGGATTTCCCCGGCGAAACCTTCCGCGTGCTCAAAGAGAAGGAAGAGAGGCTTTACGGCGAGTACCGCACCCGCCGACTGGTTTTGGAGGCGTGAGATAAGTTAGAATGATAGTGTAAGGAGAAAGTTATAATTGAAATTAGAGGTCCCTTATTTTAAGCAGGAAAAGTCTACTACTTGTGGACCAGCTTGCATCCGTATGGTTTTAGAATATAATGGGATTCGACTATCTGAAAAAGAGCTGGAAGATATTTTTGAGACAAGTTGGCTTGGAAATACTTGTGAAGAACTTGCCTCCGGAGTTGAAAAACTAGGATTTTTGTCAGAGGTAGTTGAAAATTTTACCCTGGAGAGCCTTAAAGAAACATTAAATAAGGGAATACCCGTTATGGCTTTATTAGATCCTGCTGTGCTTTATGGAGGGTTACAGGGTTTTGGACATTTTGTAATAATTATTGGATTAGAACAGAATGTCATTTACTACCATGATCCTGACATGGGGATAGAATTAGCAAAAGATGTTCAATTATTTTTCACTGCCTGGGAAAATTTTTCATTGAAAGGGGTAACGATATGGAAATCTACGAAAAGGTGAAAAGATATCTGTACGAAAACATCGGTCATCTAACCGCCCCGGGAACACCGCGATTTGATTTGAAAACTGAGATATGGAGGGTGCCGGTTTTATGCAAAACAGAAAGAGGGATATTAATAGTAGGAGAATTTACCCTTGATAAAAAGGGGGAATTTATAAATATCCCTACCAAACAGGAAATGTTAAAAACTGTGGAAATAGAGATCTCGAAACTTCCGTTTCTGGTTTATGGTGACAGAAAAGATCTTGAAGCGAAAGATATTAAACCTGTCACAATTTAACCTCGGAGGGTCCTAGGGGCGGGGCATAATAGAGAGGTTAAAAGAGTTGCTAACGAGTACTTAAAGAAGGGGTATAAGGTTTTGGCTGACCTTCCAAACCATGAGCAACCTGAAACGATTAAGGGTTTGAGGCCTGATTTGAGAGTGGGAAAGAAAGGCCATGAAACGTTGATTGAGGTTGAGACTCCGGAATCGGTAGAAAGTGCAAGAGATGAAAAGCAGAAGAAAATCTTCAAACAGTGGAGTGAAAGAAGCCAGCACAAACACTTCAGACGAATCATCACCGAGGAATAAGAAGCCTCAGTGTGCTTTGCTGATTGAAAGCCAGGGCATCACGGAGTATCCTCATCTTGAGGGACGTCAGGTGTTGAGGGTCCAGCAAAGATTTGCCTCCGGGGAGAAATGTTCTCAACGCACAGCAATACGCCAAAAGCATCGGCAACGAAATCTTGAAAAGTTTAGATGCCCAAGAAGGGCGGGTCGTTAGGCCCGTCCTCGGTCTTCTCAGTCTGTAAGCTATTTCTTTGATGGGACGATTGCTTCTTTGAAAGCTTTGGCAGGTCTGATTCTCACAACAGTTTTTGCCGGGATTTTAATTGTCTCGCCGGTAGCAGGATTCCGGCCCATCCGGGCTTTTCTTTTGACGAGGACCGATTTGCCGATGCCGGGGAGCACGAAGGCTCCTTTTTTCTTTGTCTCGGCAATCGCGAGCGCTGCGTATTCGTCAACGATGGATGCAGCAGCCTTCTTGGAAATCTCAAATTTCGCGGCAAAATGAGCCACGATTTGTCCCTTTGTCATCAGTTTCTTCTGAGCTGCCATATTTTTACCCTCCTCTTTAGAATAAAGTGATTTAAATGGGTTCTAATATAAAAGAAAAGCGTTCAATAAATCAAGCTTGTGATCCACAAAAAACGCCTTGCCCATGGCTTACTGGTATTTGCAGCGTGACAATGGCTTTACATTGCCAGCCAGGCCAGGTTGCAAACGGTCGATTCGGTTATTATCAGCCGTTCAGATCGTGGCATGGTCGCGGGCGCTGGGGGGCTTCGCCACGTACCGCTTAACCTTGATGTCTGCCTCCCTATCACGGGTCTCGGCAATCTCGTAGGCGGTCTGCATCCGAAGAAGGGTGTCCATCTTCGGGCCGAAAGCCTTCTCGATCCGCAGGGCCATGTCGGGCGAGAGCGCAGCGCGGCCATTGAGAAGGGCAGAAAGAGCGGCCCTGGTCACTCCAAGAACCTTGGCGGCCTGGGTAACGGAGAGATTGAGAGGTTCGATCACTTCCATCCTGATGAACTGTCCTGGATGGGCCGGACGTGCCATGCGCATCATGGTTTCATTTCCTTTCAGTGGTAATCTTCATAATCCAGGTCGAGGATTTCTCCCTCGGTCTGGTCTATTTTGAACGTGATCCGCCGGTTGCGGGTAACGGTGAGGCTCCATATTCCCTTGCGGTCGCCAGTGAGCTGATGGGGTTTCCAGCTTGGGATGTCATGGAGTTCATGAGCGTCTTCCATCTCCTGTAGGAAAGTCAGAATGTTGCGGACCCTTTCCACGACAGCAGGGGCTAAGCCGGAAGCATCATTATGCTGAATGAAGCGCCTCAGTCCCCGATGGGCCACGTTTCGGATCTTCATAAATAAGATTACCTCAAGATTTGTCGCGTGTCAAGCTACACTTTACAGTATAGGAGATCTGTCTGGACATGTATCCCCACCGATTATCAATGCGAATCTACACCCTTTCAATGAGCGCGTCAAACATTTTCTCCAAATCAATCTTCCGTTTTAGAAATAGTATGTATCTCAGAAAACCGGCAGCTTACAGAAAAGGTGGAGACGTTAGAAGGAGAATACAAGAAAGTGAGGGAGGCATTAGAATTCATAATGCCTGTCGTCGAGTGCATGGATATAGAAGAACTAAAGAGAAAAATGATTAGAAAAAGAGAAAAGGATTTGTTAAAACAACAGCATGTAGAAACCGCCATGAATTTATGAAGAGAAATGTTTTGTCATATCTGTCAGGAGGGAACTTCCCTTTTATAACGCATGGTTTGACATTTTAAAGACTTATTGATAAGTTAAATTTACAGACCATGAATGGAGATCCATAATTGAAGCTTGGTACAAAGTTGACCGTTTATCTCTCCCTGATTATCCTTCTTGTGTTTTCAGGGTACGGGTATTTTAATATCCTGTCCCGTCGAGAGATTCTCGTTAAGAAGATGAAGGTAGAGGTAGAAAGCACCGGTCGCAGCCTTAAGGTCCCGCTTGAAAGGGTTGTAATCGAGAGGGAACATAAGTATGTGCAGGATCTTATTGATAGCGTTGAAGAATACGAAAAAACATTGGGCATCATTGTATACCACGAGGGGAAAAACCTCGTTCATCGCTCGCAGTCTTTGGGAGAGGGGACTGAACCCTATTTGGAGATGATCAAGAATTCGATAAAAAATGATTATCATCAAGAACAATTTGGAGTTTATAAGAAATCGCCTATTTTTGCTTATGCCTTTCCTTTTAAGGACAGAAAGGGAAAGGCTATTGGCGGGGTTTCGATTCTTCAACACACCTCTTTTATGGAGGAGGATATCAAGAGAGCCGAATTGAACATTTTAATCACCGTCCTCATACTTATCGGGGGAATAGTAGCAATTGTCCTTATGGGCACGAGAAGATGGATCTCACAGCCTATTTCCCAACTGATCGTTGGAATTAACCATATTGCGAAAGGGAATCTCGATACCCGGATCGATTTAAGAAGAAAGGGCGAAATCTCCCAACTGGCCGAGGCATTTAACCAGATGGCGGTTGATTTAAAGAAGGCTCAACAAGAGGTTATTCAACAAGCTGAAGCAAAGGTTGAGTTGGAAAGGAGCCTACGGCAATCTGAAAAATTGGCGACTATTGGGCAATTGGCCTCTGGACTGGCTCACGAGATCGGCACTCCTCTAAATATTATTGGTGGAAGGGTCGAGTTGACGAAAAGGCGGCTTGAAGATAGGGAGGCCCGGAAGAATTTGGATATTGTTATGCAGCAAACCGAAAGAATAACAAAGATTATCCAGCAGCTCCTCGGTTTTGTCAGAAAAAAGAAACCTGAGCAACGGAATTTGAACCTCGATGACCTTTTGGGAGCCACCCTCGACTTTCTTGGTCATCAGATCCAAAAACAAAGAGTGACGGTATTTAAAGAGATAGAAAACAATCTCCCTCGTGTGATTGGAGATCCAGATCAAGTTCAGCAGGTGTTTCTAAACCTTATTCTCAATGCCCTCCAGGCCATGCCTCATGGAGGGCCACTTCGCCTTTCTGCTTCGTCGAAGTGGATTTCGAAAAAGGGCCTTGAGGATGGCGAACGGCAATATGTAGAGATTTGTGTAGAAGATTCTGGAATAGGAATGGAGAAAGAGGTGGTACAAAACATCTTCAATCCATTTTACACAACAAAAAACGCGGGGACAGGATTGGGTTTAACGGTTAGCCATGGCATTATTCAAGACCATGAAGGCTGGATTGAGGTGGAGAGTGAGATAGGGAAAGGGTCTTTGTTTAGAGTCTATCTCCCCGCTTCGCAAGAGGAGGAAAGGAATGACGGATAAGGGCCATAAGGTCTTAGTTGTTGACGACGACCTGGAAATGTGTGGAATGCTCTCCGATGTGCTCAAAGAAGAGGGATTCTCTGTCACCACCACGGGAGATAGTTCAGAGGCATCAAATATACTTAAGAGGGAAGAGTTCGATGTCCTCGTCACCGATTTGCAAATGAAGGGGTTGAAGGGTCTCGATCTCCTTGAAGGAGTTAAAAAGGTAGCCCCCATGACCTCGGTGATTATCATCACGGCCTTTGGGACGATTGAATCGGCGATCAAGGCAATGAAAATGGGTGCCTATGATTATATCACCAAACCCTTTCAAATGGATGAGATCGTCTTTACGGTCAGAAAAGCTTTAGAAAACCGTCTGTTAAAGAAAGAGGTCATTCGTTTAAGAAAAGAGGTAGAATCCCGATATGATTTCCATCAACTCATAGGAAAAAGCCCTTCAATGCAAAAAATATATGACCTCATTGAAAGAATCAGCGACAGCTCGAGCAATGTTTTAATTACTGGAGAAAGCGGAACAGGTAAGGAATTAGTCGCAAAGGCGATTCACTACAACGGAGTGAGGAAAGAAGGTCCTTTTATCGCCATAAACTGTGCAGCGATTCCGGAAACGCTTCTTGAAAGTGAATTGTTCGGTTATAAGAAGGGAGCCTTTACGGATGCCAAATCAGATAAAAAAGGACTCATTTTTGAAGCCAATGAGGGGACACTCTTCCTGGATGAGATTACAGAAATGCCGCTTACGCTCCAGGCAAAGTTACTCCGGGCGATCGAGGAAAAAGAAGTTCGCCCGCTTGGAGATACGAATTCCCATCCTGTTGACGTAAGAATTATTTCCACGACGAATCGAGATATCGGGTCCCTTATCCAGCAGAGTCGATTCCGTGAGGATCTCTACTATCGATTGAAGGTCATCGATGTGGAACTGCCTCCACTTCGTGACAGAAGGGAGGACATCTCTCTTCTTGTCCTACATTTTGTCAATAAATTTAGCCAGGGTTCGAAAAAGAACATTTCTGGCGTTTCAGAGGAGGCTCTGAAGATATTTTTGAACTACTCATGGCCGGGAAACGTGAGAGAACTGGAAAATGTCATTCAGCGGGCAATTACATTGAGCCGGCATGACCTTATCCTTCCAGAGGATTTACCAGCCTCGATAACTCAAGCGACCGATGAGAAATTGTTTGAAAAAGCGATGGAAGAGAATCTTACCTTGGATCAATTGGAGAAACAATATATCAAGAGGATATTAATTGCTGCGGGAGGGAATAAGACCAAGGCAGCCGAAAGGCTGGGCCTCGACCGAAAGACCCTATACCGAAAACTCGAAGAACTGTAGCATCCGATCAAAACATTTTCGTCCCATTTCGCCACACGTTGTTTCATTTTTCCCCTCTTTTTAAATCCTTTATTTTTTTTCTTAATCCCCAATTATTGGAAATTTAAATAGAATCCATTTTCAAGCCTTTGGTACTTTTTTTGCTGATGTTGAATCAGGAATCTGAGGGAGGCGTGGTCAGAGTCTTATCACCTCCTGGAGCCCTCCTCCTAGCGTGACTTTATTACGACAGTACCATGATACCAAGAAGCGCAAAATATTTCCATATAAATATCGCACGGTTAGCCAATATAGCTCGGTCTAAATAATGTATACACTGATTTTTTATTTTTTTTATATTTTCTGTTCGAATCGATATAACTCTTTTTAAATCAATATATATTGATTAGAATGATAAAATAGTTCTTGACATCTTATGCCATATATGGTATTGTATACACCAATATGGCGACCCTTCAAAAACGGCGATCTCGAGGACACATTTACTGGAGTATCGTCGAATCCCGAAGAATTAATGGAAAACCCAGGC